>ERZ1292633.3459-Hain-H41-02um-R1-3459-length-15347-cov-8_pt1 | contig 15347 bp, 11 predicted proteins | sample MGYA00564406_ERZ1292633 | MGnify/ENA primary metagenome ERZ1292633 (study PRJEB36523, sample SAMEA6512639) | groundwater metagenome | collected 2019-01-08 | study: AquaDiva: Metagenomics assemblies of 32 groundwater samples
AAAGCGGACATTTTAACTTTCGTTCTGACCGGACATTTTAACTTTCGTTTGACACGACGGAGAGGCATCTTGCGCAATGGGGCTAAATATAAGAAAATGCCGAGGAATTGACAGGTCTCTACGCCCACATACCGTTTTGCTCGGTCAAGTGTTTTTACTGCGATTTCGCCGCCTTTTCCGGGCAAGGAAAATTCGCTGACCGTTACCTCGACGCTCTCGAGGCCGAGGCGGCTCTCCACCCCGTTTCCAGTCCCGGAACGCTGTATGTCGGAGGGGGGACGCCCTCGGAACTGTCCGCCGCGCAGATACAAAATCTTTTTTCGCGCTTGCGCCGAGCCTACGGGCAACCCCGCTGGTCGGAAGTGACTTTCGAAGGAAATCCCGAAAGCCTTGACGAGGACAAGCTCCAACTCCTGGCTCAAGAGGGCGTGACGCGGCTTTCCATAGGACTGCAGACCGCCGATGACGCGCTGTTGCCGGCGATCGGGCGCCGCCATACGGCCGCGGATTTCGAGCATGCGTTCAGAGCGGCCCGGAAGGCGGGGTTCCAATCTTTGAGTGTGGACCTGATGTTTGGCTTGCCCGGGCAGACGTTGGGAAGTCTGGAGTCGACTCTTGAGAGAGTTCTGGCGCTGGGGCCCGAGCATATCTCTCTGTATGGTCTTCAGGTCGAGGACCGCACCCTTTTCGCCAAGCGCTCGACGAAGGAAGATCCCGACCTTTCGCGGGAAATGTTCGAGCTCTCGATCGAACGCCTGGCGCAAGCGGGTCTTGAGCAGTATGAAATATCCAACTTCGCAAAGCCCGGCTTCCGGTCCATCCATAATCTCAACTATTGGCGCCGCGGCGAGTACGTGGGGCTGGGCTGCTCGGCCGCCTCCTTCTATGGAGGCCGGCGTCAGACCAATGTGGAGCGGCTGGTTGCTTACCTGGAGCATGTCGAGGCCAGGCGGCGTCCTCTCGCCGAGAGCGAAACCCCCTCGGGACTTGACGCCTTGGGCGAGGAGGCGTTTCTCGGTTTGCGCATGATCGAAGGCTTCATTCCCTCCCACGAATTGCGAGAGGCGTTCAAGGATGAATGGGCGGCGCTTGCGTCCCGAAGCCTCGTCCGCGAGGACGGCGGACGTTGGCGCTTGAGCAGGGAAGGGGTGTTTCTGGCGAATGAGGTATTTCGGGAGTTCGTTGCGCCGTTTGACCGTGAGGAGGCGACCGCGTGAAAACTTTCGTTCTCGATACGAACGTGATTTTGCATGACCCTATGTCGATATTCGCGTTTCAAGGCTCGCGCGTCGTTCTCCCCTTGACCGTCATCGAGGAACTCGACACCTTCAAACGCTCCAATGACGAACGCGGTCGTTCGGCGCGATTGGTCGCGCGCAAGCTCGATCAGCTGCGCGCGGGGGGCAAGCTCTCCAACTGGGTGCCTCTGGAGCACGGCGGCAAGCTCAAAGTCGAGATTCAGGTTTCCGACGGACTGCCCAAGGCGTTTTCGGCCCACACCAAGGACAATGAAATTCTCAGCTGCGCCCAGTACCTGAAAAAACAGGGTGAAAACGTGGTTTTCATCTCCAAGGACATCAATCTCCGCATCAAAGCGGAGTCATTGGGCTTGGAGACGCAGGACTATGAGAAAGAGAAGGTGGATATCGACGAGCTCTACATGGGCTGGCGGGAGGTGTCCGTCCCCGGTGAGATCATCGACGCTTTCTACAAGGAGAAGAGGCTCGATCCTCCGGTGCCCGATCTCGCGCCCAACGAGTTCGTGATCCTGAAGACCGAGGGGACGTCGAAAAGCGCCCTGGCGCGCTACGACGCGAAGCTCAAAGCCTTGGTGCCGCTGGTCAAGGCCGAAAGCGCCCCCTGGGGCATCAAGCCGCTCAACATGGAGCAGCGCTTCGCCATCGAATTGCTTCTCAACAAGGACATTCAGCTGGTGACCCTCGTCGGCTTGGCCGGTTCCGGAAAGACCATGATCGCACTTGCCTCGGCCCTCCAACAGACGCTTGAAGAAAAGCTTTACCGCCGAATCCTGATTGCGCGTCCGGTTATCGCCGTGGGTCATGACATCGGGTTTCTTCCGGGGACCAAGGAAGAAAAACTGACGAATTGGATGGGGGCGATCTACGACAATCTCTCGTATCTTCTGGAAAAACCGAAGGGGGCTTTGGAGACCGCGGACATGGACATCCAAATGCTCATCGAAGAAGGCGTTCTCGAAATCGAGGCGGTGACCTTTTTGCGCGGCCGCACGCTGCCCAATCTCTTAATCATCATTGACGACGCCCAGAACCTGACCCCTCATGAGATCAAGACCATCATCTCCCGCGCGGGTCAAGGCGCGAAGATCGTTCTGACGGGCGATCCGCACCAAGTCGACAACTACTATCTGGATGCCGCCTCCAACGGCTTGACCAACCTGGTGGAGCGCTTCAAGGGGCAGTCGTTATTCGGGCATGTGACCTTCACCAAGAGCGAGCGTTCCGTTCTGGCCGCATTGGCGTCGGACCTGTTATAACCGCCATGATGGAGAAGAATTACGATCCCAAGCCGGTCGAGTCGGCACGCCTCGCGTCGTGGGAAGCCGCGGCCCTGGGCCGTTGCCAGGCGCGCGAAGGGCGCAAGCCTTATGTCATCGTCATTCCCCCGCCGAACGTGACCGGAGCGCTGCATATCGGCCATGCCCTCAATAACTCGATGCAAGACGTCTTCATTCGCCACCATCGGATGAAGGGCTCGGACGTCTGTTGGGTTCCAGGGTGCGACCATGGCGGCATCGCCACCCAGAACGTGATGGAAAAGCAGTTGAAGACCGAGAAAGTCGATCGGCACGTTCTTGGTCGAGAGGCCTTTCTGGCGCGGATGCAGACGTGGACGCGCGAGTGCAAAACGACGATTTTGGGGCAGCTTCGGCGTTTGGGCTGCATGCTGGATTGGGAGCGCGAGGCGTTTACGATGGACGAGGAGCGGGGTCATGCCGTTTTCTTCGCGTTCAAAACGCTGTGGGAACGGGGTTTGATTTATCGGGGCGAGCGCCTCGTCAATTGGTGCGTTCGCTGCGGCACCGCTCTGTCGGACATCGAAGTGGAGCGGGAGGAACGCAAGGGCAACTTGTATCACATCCATTACCGTCTCGAATCGGGGGGGGAAGGGCTGGTCGTGGCCACGACTCGTCCCGAAACGATGTTCGGCGACACGGCCGTCGCCGTCAACCCCAAGGACGAACGTTGGCGGCACATGGTGGGGAAAAAGGTCGTGATCCCGTTCATTGGCCGGGCCGTCGCGGTCATTGAGGATGGGTACGTGGAGTTCGAGTTCGGCACCGGAGCCCTGAAAGTCACGCCCGCCCACGATCAAAACGACTGGGAGATCGGGCAGCGGCACGGGCTTGCGGCGATCAAGGCGATCGGTCCCGACGGCAAGCTGACGGAGGCGGCCGGACCTTATCGCGGCCTGTCCCGCGAAAAGGCGCGCGAGCAGATCGTCGCGGATTTGGAAGCGAGCTCGCTTTTGCGCAAAAAAGAGGACCACAAAAGCGCGGTTCAGACGTGCTACCGGTGCGGTTCGGTGATCGAGCCGTTGCTGTCTTTGCAGTGGTTCGTCAAGCAGTCCGACTTGGCCAAACCCGCTTTGCGGGCGCTCGATGACGGTCGATTTAAGATTTATCCCGATAACTGGGAGAAGCCCTACCGCGATTGGCTTCTGAGCATCAAGGATTGGTGCGTGTCCCGCCAGATTTGGTGGGGGCACCGGATTCCGGTCTGGTACAAAGATGGAGAACAGCCGGTCGTCAGCCAGGAGTCGCCCGGCTCGGGCTGGAGGCAGGATGCTGATGTGCTCGACACCTGGTTTTCCTCGGCCTTGTGGCCGTTGGCCGTCTTCGGCTGGCCGGAGAAGACCAAGGATTTCGCGTGTTTTTATCCCACGGCGACGTTGGTGACGGGCTATGAGATTCTCTATCTTTGGGTCGCCCGGATGCAGATGATGGGCCTTGCCTTCGATGGCCGGGCGCCGTTTTCAAGCGCCGTGATCCACGGGACCGTGCGGGATAAAAGCGGCAAGAAAATGTCCAAGTCCTTGGGCAACGTGATCGACCCCCTGCTGATGATGGAGAAGTACGGGACCGATGCCTTGCGCTTCTCCCTGCTGACCCAGGCCCATCCCGGCAAGGACATCGCCTTCGACGAGCAATCGGTGGTTGGAGCGCGCAACTTCGTCAATAAGCTGTGGAATTCGACCCGCTTCGTGCTGATGAATTTGCCCTCGGAGCCGCCGACGGGGGGGTATAGGCTGGAGGCCCTCTCTCATTCTCGCTTGGAGCTGTCCGATCGGTGGATTTTGTCGCGCTACCAGGCGGTTTTGGCCGGGGCGGCGGGCAGTTTGGACGCGCATGATCCCGCCGCGGCGGCGGAAATACTATACGGTTTTTTGTGGGATGAGTTTTGCGACTGGTACATCGAATTGGCCAAAACGCGTCTGTTGGGGAGCGAAGCGCAGGGCAAGGAGGAGACGCGCACGATCCTCGTTCAAATTCTCGTCGGAACGCTCAAGGCGCTGCATCCGTTGATGCCGTTCATCACCGAGGAGATCTATGGCGCGCTGAAGGCGTATGTCGGGGAATCGGCGCCTTTCGTCCTGACGGGAGGCTACCACCCTCCGGGCCGCGAGTGGTTCAATCCCGAGGCCGAGGCCGAAATGGCCAGGGTGATGTCCGCGGTGACCGCCATACGCTCGCTGCGCTCTCAGCTCAACGTCCCCCTGGGTCTTAAGGTCAGCGCTTTCGTCGCGGGACCCGACTCCCGGATGATCATCGAAAAGCATGGCGCGTATCTCGCGGCGTTGGCGAAGCTGGCCGAGCTTAAAGCGTCCCTTGGAGCCCGCCCTCCCCACAGCGCGACGGCCGTGTCCGAAGGGGTGACTTTCTTTATTCCGTTGGAAGGCGTCATCGATTTCGACAAGGAGCGCCAGCGTCTGGTCAAGGACCTGTCAAAGGCGGAGTCCGACGTCGCCAAGATCGAGATGAAGGTCAAGAACGCGGATTTCATCGCGAAGGCGCCTCAGACGCAGATCGACGAGGCCCATGCCCAACACGCCGTCGCACGCGAGCGAGTCGCCCGTTTGAAGGAGACGGTCGCCCTTTTGTCCGGAGGCGAGGGCTCGATTCGTCCCCGGGTTTAGGCTTACTTTAGGGAAGCGGCCGGACTCTTGACCTTGGCGGCGGCGTAGTCGATCATTTCGGCTTCAATTGTGTCGAGCAGCCCGTCTTCGATTTCCCAAACCTCGAGACCCGCCAGACGCGAGGCGATGCGTTTGGAAAGGGCGTCATCGATGAAGGGGGTCACCTTTTTGCGCCGATACTCCTCTTCTTTTTCGGAGTACAAACCAAGAAAGGTCTTATCGCGAAACCACGCTTGCCGATAGGAAGCGGTTTCGAGCTGGCGCAGCAATTCGGGACTCGGGTTGCGCTGAACGAATTCGAAGAACGTCGCCGTCGGGCGGCCTCCGGGGACCATCCACTCTCCGCTGAAAACTTGAATCAAGTTTTGCTCGGAGTCTTTAAGGACCGGGGTGATGAAGTTGACTCCACGCTTGAGGCAAAAGGCGTGAAAACCGAACAGATCGGGGGTGCGCAACGCGATGTGCTGCCAGTGCGAGCCGCCGCCTCGATTTTTGAGCATCGTCCGCACGTGAGAATCGCGGGATTTAGGCTCGGTCGGCTGGACCACGGCGATGATGGCCTGATTGGGAATGGATGAGTCTCTATCCACTCCGATCCGGGAGGCGAACGTCATCGAGGCGGCCTTCTTTTGGCCCGGCCAATTGCTGCGTTTTTCATATATCAGATCGGTGCGAGACACTCCCAGGATGATTCGAAACAACGCGTAAGTCGTGTTGTAGAGATCGGGGTCCACGAGGAACGTCATATGATCAACGACGAAATTGTGAAAGGGCTGTTTTTTCATTTTATCTCCGGGCGCGGCAGTTCGAATGCATCCAAGGTGCGGACGTACCAATCTCCCTCGAGGCGGCCGACGGCCTTAAGCTCCTGGTGGCGGATCGTTCCGCCAGGACCAAGCCCTTGAGCGCAATGAAAACGCACGACTTTTCCGATCACTAAATTTCCGGCGAGCGGGCCCTGGCCCAGGCGCACGATTTGGAGAAGTTCGCACTCCATCGACGCCGGACTCTCGGCGACTCGGGGAGGCTTGACCGCGGTCGAGGGCAGGGGAGTCAGTCCCGCTTTCTCGAATTCGCTTATGCCGTAAGGAAAAGGCGCGGACGTCGCGTTCATCTTGGCCGCGTTGGGTTCATCGACGATGTTGATGACGAACTGCTTGGTCGCCTCGATATTGATCAGAGTGTCTTTTTTTTTGCCGTTGCGGTCGTTGACCGGAGCGAAGCAGACCGACATGGGGTTGGCGGCGATTCCGGTAAAAAATGAAAACGGCGCGAGGTTGAGCGCGCCCTCCGGGGACACGGTGGAGACCCAGGCGATGGGACGGGGAAGTACGGTCGAAATCAGAAGATGGTAGCGCTCGCGCGCGGACAGGGTTTCTGGATCCAGATCCATTGATTAGGCCCCGGAGACTCCCTGGGTGTCTCGATTCCAGCTTGTGGCGTATTCTTGGTCGCCGATCGCCAAGGCCTGCTTGGCGATCGCCAGCGGCTCATAGAATGTGTCGACCATGACTGCCAAGGTGTCCGAGAGTTTCCCCCGTTCGGCGAAGGAGCGCTTGGCGGCCAGGCCGTGGGGCGAATGCGGCAGCGAGCCGGGATGAAACGTGAAGGATCCCGGTTCGACCAGGCCTTTGCGCGCTCCGTAGCTGGTGTTGGAGAAGAACATGACTTCATCGCTGTCGACGTTGAAATGCGCGTACGGCGCCGGGACGTCGCGGGGATGCCACCCCTCGATCTGTCCCTTGAACGTACACACGGCAAACCCGTTGTGCGGGGCGGTGCCGGATTGGAAAGTCTGGCGTGTGGGAGGGGAGGTGTGGATCTGTTTGGCGAGGGGGTGCTGGTCGTCGGTGTGGAACGTGAAGGGGTACAACGCTCCCTCCCAGCCGATCAGGTCGAAGGGGTGGTGGCCGAGAAACATCTCGGTGATGAATCCCCCGTCATGTTTGGTCCAAACGCGGAACACTCCATCCTCGTCGCGCGCGGGGCGGAATTCCGGCGAGCCGATTTCGGTTTCAGTGACCGGCGACATGAGCGTGGCTTGCCCGGAGGCGTTGAGGTAGTGCGGGGCGAATTGAATGGGCCGGAGGGACTCGACGATGAGCAGCGAACACTCCTCGGTTTCGAGTTCGACCCGGTAGGTTGTTCCTTTGGGAAGGCAGATATAATGGCCTTTACGAAAAGGGAACACGCCGTATTCGGAGGCGAGCAGGCCCGAGCCCTGCTGCACGAACCAGAGTTCATGGCCGTCGCCGTTTCGGAAAAAACGATCGGCGGGACAGGATTTCTCGAAGTGGGCCGCGCTGATGACGACCGCCGCTCCAAAAACGAGGGGGACACGCCCGCTGATCATATCTCCATGGGCTTTGAGCCGATTCGTGCGCAGATGCCAGGGCTGGAGAGGCTGGGGAGGTAGGCCTTGCGGCCGCAGGTCGAGGGGCAGGCGATGGGGTTCCCGGATTTGTTGGGTCGGATACTTGCGGTAGTGGTATTTGCGCGACCAGTCCCCGGAGAATCCGGCCACGCCGTGAATTTCTTCCAGCGCGAGGATTTCGGGCTCGGAGTAAAATTCCGTATGGGGCGTCTTCGGAACCCGCCCGCGGGTCAGGATGATGCTCACGCGTAGGACCCTTCCTTCTTGTATTTAAGATGCATGCGGCCTTGAGGGGCGCCGACGATATTCTTGAGAATGCCGAGCGGCCCCGCGTCGAGTTCGACCCGGTCTTTGGGCTTGATCCAGCGGTTTAAATCGAGCCCGCATCCGGTGAAAAAAGTTCCGGAGCCGAGCACATCGCCGGGCAGCAGCGTCTCGCTTTGAGAGGCGTGCGAGAGCATGGTCGGAAAGCTCCAGTAAGGCTGGGCCCCTTGCGACCGGCTCCACTGCGCGCCGTTGACGCGGACCTTGAGCTCTGGGACCGTCCCATCGCATTCATCCGAGGTCACCAACCAAGGGCCGAGGGCGGTCGCGAAGTCTTTTCCTTTGGCCGGACCCATGCGGCAGATCATTTCGTTTCTTTGTATGTCGCGCGCGGAGCAATCGTTCATGATGAGATAGCCGGCAATGTGGCCTTTCGCTTTCCTGACGGGGATATCGCGTCCGGCCGTGCCGACGACCGCGGCGATCTCGAACTCGAAATCCAGCTTCCGGGTGAACGCGGGCCAGGGAATTTCATCGCCGGGGCCGATGATCTCTCGAGGATTGCCCTTATAGAACACGGGCTGCTCATACCATTCAGGAGCCAGGGATTCGTTGCGGCGCTTGGCCCCGGCTTTGGCATGGTTTTCAAAGGCGAAAAAATCACGCAGCCCTCGCGGGCGCGGAAGGGGAGCCTTGAGGCGGACATCTGCGAGCGCCCAGACGACGCGTTCGTTTCGCGGGCCCGAGGGCTCACCCCGGACCTCTTGAAGGGCGCGTTCGGCCTCATGAAGGGACTCCGGGCCGCCGTCGAGCAGGCCGAGAAGACACGGTGGAACGAAGTAAGCCGCGCGTTCGGCCGGACGAGTTTTTCCGGCGCGGCCGTAGCGAAGGACCGTCGCGAGATTGAGATCGATGATCTTGCCGCCGCGCAGAGCCCCCAGACGTTCGAATCGGCCAAGCGGGGTTTGAACTTCAAATGTGACGAGCTTCATCGCGACGATTTTAACATAGAAGCTCGACGGCTTGGGTCGGAGAAAGGCGGCTGAAATCGCGCGCCGTGATTTTGGCGTGCTTGAATTCATCGGGGCGGTGCGAGGTGGTGATGGCCACAACGTGCATGCCCGCTCTGTGCGCGGCTTCCTCGCCGAGCAGGGAGTCCTCGAAAACCACGCAATCCTTGGGGCGGATCTCAAGCGCGCGGGCCAGCAGTCGGTACGTTTCAGGATCGGGTTTTCCTTTCGCCACCATGGACCCGTCGACGATCGCGTCGAAATATCCGCGCAGGTCGAGGCCGTCGATAATGAATGAGACGTTGTCCTGCTTGGAGCCGGTGCCCAACCCAATGCGATAGCCTTGGGCCTGTGCGTTCTCCAAAAAGCGGCGCAGGCCGTTGGCCGCGCGGAGGTTGGGGCGGTAGATGCGGCGATAGAGGCTTTCCTTGATGGCGGCCAGCGTGCGGGCTTCTGAGGGGGGCACTGTCCGTTTAAAGTAGTAACCGAGGACTTCGTGCGTGGGCCGGCCCATCGTATTGGCCAGGAAGTCATGCAGCGTGAACGTGACGCCATAACGGCGAAAGAAGAGACGCCACGCTTCGATGTGAGCGGGCATGTTGCGGCAAAGGACGCCGTCCATGTCGAATAGAAGTCCGAGAGGTCGCCGCATGTCCTGATCATAGCCAATCCGCTATAATCGAAGCATGGGCCTGCGGGTTTTCCCGATTTCCGATTGGGGATTTTTTCGCTTTCACGGACCCGACGTCAGGGACTTCCTTCAAGGCTTGGTGACCGCCGATCTCAAGACTCTCGTGCCGGGACGCTATCTGCCGGCTTGCGTGCTGACGCCCAAAGGCCTGCTCGTCGCCGACGCCGAGCTCTACGAAGAAGCTCCCGGGGTGGTCTTGGCCGTGACGCGCCCCGCCGCGGCCGATGGCTTTGGGAAGGCGTTTGAAAAAAAAATCATGTTGTCGGGCACCGAGTTCTTTCGGCTGAGTCCGAGAGCATGGTTGTTTCTGGGCGATGGCTACGAACCCGGCCACCCCTGGCCTCGCCTGCTGGAGCCGGCGCGAATCGTCCTTGACGCGGATCCTCCAAGCGATGCCGAGATTCTTTCGAACGAGTCGTTCCAGGAACTGCGAGTGGCCGCGGGGATGCCTTGGTATGGGATGGATATCGACGCCGGCACTCTTCCTCTCGAGGGACGTCAGGAGGCCGCCATCAGCCTCGACAAAGGCTGCTACATGGGCCAGGAGACGGTGTCTCGCATTCTCTTTCGCGGTCGAGTCAACCGACGTATGATGGGCTTGCGATTTCCCGGGGGGGCGCCTGGGGTCAACTGCGCGCTCTTTCGCGACGGGTGCGAAGTCGGCAGGGTGACGAGCCGCGCGGGCGCCATAGGCTTGGGGATGATTCGTTATGACGACGCCGTGGCAGGCGCGACGGTCACGGGAGAGGGACGGGAAGGCGAACTATTCGTCTTCGGTTCGTGGCCCGCGGCGCCGACTCAATCCTAAGTCAGGTTGTTTGAGGCAGTTCCACGATGAAACGGCTGCCGCCTCCGGGACGGTCGTCGACCCAGACGCGGCCTTTATGGGCGGCGGTCGCGGCTAGGCAGAAGCTCAGCCCTATGCCCGAGCCGGTGTCGACCGAGGCTTCCTTGCGCCCGCTGGTGGAATACTTTTCAAAGATATCCTTCTTCCTCGAGTCCGGGACTCCGGGGCCCCGATCCGAGACGATAAATCGCACCTTCGAGCCGTGGAACGAGCAGTCGATCTCGACGGTGTCGGCGCTCGGGGCGGCCTTGATCGCGTTGGAGATGAGGTTGGCGAGGATTCGGTAGAGCAGATTCTGGTCGGCCCGTATTTTATTGGCGCGGGGAGCGATGTTCGTGATCAGTTTGATATTGTTGACGCGCAGACGGCTGGAAAAAAGAGTTTCGATTTTGCGCAGCAGCGCCGGTGTTTCGATCGTGACCAGGTCGACGGTGAGACCGGTTTGGCGCGCCTGCGCCAAATCGAGCATATCGTTGAGCATCAACAGCATGAAATCGGCCGCGGTGCCGGCGTTTTGCAGAAGGCAGGAATAGTTCTCCAGGCTGATCAGGCCTCGGCCATGGATCAGTTCCAGGGTGCCTTTGATCGCGGTCAAGGGGGCCTTAAGATCATGGACGATCATATCGGTCATGTCTTGGCGCGCCCGGGCGACCAGTTCAAGCTCATAATTGCGCTTGATGAGCTCTTCTTGGGATTTTTTGACCTGAAGGTGAACCTTGGCCCGTGCCAGAAGTTCCTCGGCCGCGAAGGGCTTGGAGACGTAGTCCTGCCCCCCGGCCTGGAAGCATTCCAAGCGTGTTTTCAAATCTCCCCGCGAGGTCAGAAACAGAACCGGAACCTTAGGTCCCGGATGATGGTGCCAGGAGCGCATGAGGTCGATGCCTGAACCGTCGGGCAGTCCAATGTCTACGATGGCGAGGTCGGGTCGACTGGCATTGAAGAGGAGATTGGCGGCGGAAATGGTCCCGCATGGGTCGACCTTGAATCCCGCCGATTCAAGGATGGTCTTGCAATATCCTTGGATATCAAGATCATCTTCAACGACAAGGACGCGGTGGCTCATCCCCGCTAGTGTAGACGGTTTTCATGCTAAGCGCAAGCCGTCAGGGCGCGCACGCGGGAGAGCACGCTCACGAACTGGAAAGGTTTGGTTATGTACTCGACGGCTCCGGCCTCCATGCCTTCGCGGATAGCATCGGAATCCTTGCGGGCGCTGAGAACCAGAACCGGGGGACGCGGCTTCTTGTATTGCTTCAAATATTGGCATAACTCCAACCCATCGCCGTCAGGCAAGCCCCGGTCGAGGAGAATCGCGGCCGGAAGTCCGACATTCAAGCGCTCGCGCGCCTCGGCGAGCGTTGTGGCCGTCTCGACCCGGTAGTTGTCTCCCTCGAGCACGTAGCGAAGGAAGTTCGTGATCTCCTCTTCGTCTTCGACGATCAGTATCCAGCTCATTGTCTTATTTCACGACCGACAGACTTTGGTACACGGTGCTGCCGTCATTTTGCTTGATCTTGGCTACATAGACTCCTGATTCGACGATGCGGCCCAGCTCGTCGCGGCAGTTCCAGATGATGGCCGAGTTGTTGACCTGGGTGCTGTGGTACACTTTGCGCCCCATCACGTCGTAGATCGTGACCGCCTCCGCCGTGATGCCGAATGTCGCGACGTCATTGATCCCATCGACGACCGTCGGGCTGAGGAACTTCTCCAAGGCCAGGCCGCTGACGTTGGCGGCGGTGACGTTGTTGGACGGGAACAGGGCGAAGGTCGTGAAGTGGTTGACGTTGGCCGTGACGGTGTTCTTCACGGGATCGACCCGGCCTCCGATCATGCGCCACTGCATGTTGTCGAAGGTGAAAACCCTCAGGTCGAGTTCCGGAACCGAGGTTCCGTCGACGAAGCCGTCCCCATCGGGGAGGCCGTCGCCGTTGCGGTCCACGCCGTCGGCATCGGGGTAGTTCAGCGTGATCGTGACCGGCTTGTTGAACACGGTCGCCGCCTGTCCGGGCAGCTTGATGTCGACGGGAGCGATCGGACGATCGCCATAGCGGAAGTTGATCTCTTTTTCGCTGCGGGCGCGGATGTTGAGATCGCCGGCGTCCATGACGGTGAACTGCACTTCCGAGATGCCGGCGCTCGGCGCGGTCAGCACGCTCAAGTCGCTGTCCGGGACCTTGAAGTAGCCGCCGCCGCGGACGGTCAAGGTTTTCGTGAGGCTGACGACGTATTCGGCGGTCTGGTCGGCCACCCCTTGGCTATCGAGGACTTCGGCGACTAACTTGATCTTGCCCGCTCCCCCGAGTTTGTTGGAGTCGATGAAGCCTGTGAAGTTGAGGGAGTCCGTCGACTTCATCGGCACGGTGAATGCGTAGGCGGAGCCGTTGATGTCGCTGTGCCTGATCCTGACGGAGAGGAGCAGTTCCAAGCCTTCCTCTATTTCCGCCATGGTGATGAGCGTCACGCCGATCAATCCGTTGAGCGACACGGTGCTCAGCTGAAGCTCATACGAGCAGGGCGCGCGGCGTATTTGGATTCCGGGGCGCAGGCGCTTGGTTTTGAAGATCAAAGGGAACGGGGTCGATCCTCTCAGGCCGGCCGCACCCGCAGCCTCAGCCGTCGACGCAGGCGTATCAGAATTGCTCATCGCCAGGTTGCCGGAGGCGTCTTTTGAGCGCACCGCAAAGAAATACGGGGTCGCCGGGAGCAGTCCCGTCAGGATGACGGCGTGCGCCGTGACCTTCGTGGTGTCGAGAGGGGTGAGACTTCCCAGGGCGGGGCTCAACCCGTAGGCGACTTGGGAGTCGGCAGGTTCGTTGGTCGTCCAGAAAATGGTGGCCGAAGTCGCCCACACCGTCGCTCGCGGTACTCGGATGTTCGATATGAGCGGCGGGGTCGTATCCGAGTTCGGTGGGGCCAAAGTCGTCGCGGTCACGATGTTGCTGAGACCGCCTAAGACGGGACTCTGACCGAGAGTTCCGCGGAATGGAACCAGCTGGAACTGATACTGGGTCGCGGGAGAAAGTCCCATGATCGTGCAGGTCTTGACAGCCCCGACTTGCGAGCCGATGACGGGCGAGGCGCATGTGCCCTGGGTCACGCTGCTCGCGGAATCCCAAACGATGGTCGGCGACTTGAAGCGGATGTCGTACTTGGCCGGGGCGCTCACGCCGTCCGTGACTTCGGTAAAGCGCAGAGTCGCGCTGGTGGCGAACACTTGCAGCACCGTGAGATCGTTGGTCGTCCCGGGGATGGCGGTGGGCGTTCCGGTCGTGACGGTGATGTTGATCGCGACCGCGGTCGCCGTGTTCCCGGCGGCATCTCGCGCGACGGCCGACAGGGTATGGACGCCGTTGGACAGACCCGCGGTGTTGAGCGACGCCGAGTAGGGAGCGACGGTGTCCTCGGCTCCGATATTCAGGTTGTCGACCTTAAATTGCACGCCGACGACACCGACATTGTCGGTTGCCGTTCCGGAAACCAGCACGGTGCCGGAGACCATGGCTCCCGCCACGGGCGCTGTGATCGAGACGCTGGGAGCGGTGGTGTCGCCCGAACCCGGAGGCGCGACCGTGACGCTGCCGCCGGTGCTCGATCCTCCGGCGATGGCCGCGCCGGCGGGGTTGGAGAAGGTGATGGCCGAGATGGGCAGGTTGAGCGTGCCGGCGGCGGTGCCGGCGGCGATCTTGATCTGGGCGCTGAGAAGCGAGCCAGAGGCGATCGTGTTTTGGTTGAGGCCGAAGACGATGAAGGTCCACGTGTTGCCCGAGCGGTGGGCCGTGACGCTCTTGGCGGCGGCCGTCAGTATGGGACCGGCGGTGACGGCTCCGGTGCTCAAACCGGCGGGCAAGGTGAGGCTGAACTGCAGGCTGGCCACGGATCCCGCTCCCGGGTTGAAGGAAATGGGCAGGTTGACCGTCGCGCCGGGCGCGCCGGACACCGAGCCGACTGACACCGTCGGAACCGTGACCGGGGCCGAGCCGTTCACGGTGAGCGCGGCGGCGTTGCTGGTCACACCCGAGGCCGAGGCGGTGATGTTGGCCGTCATCGCCGAGGAGCCCGTGTTGTGGCCCGCGGCCAGGCCGGAGGCGTTGATGGTGGCCGCGGCGGCGTTGCTGGAAGCCCACGTAAACGGGATGCCGGACATGGTCGCGCCGAACTGGTCCTTGGCCGTGGCCGTAAACTGCTGAGTGCCGGTCGCGGAGATGGTGGCCGCCGAGGGCGAGACGACAATCGAGGTCAGGACGGGGGTTGCGCCGCTACCCGTGACGGTGACGGAGCCGTTGACGTGGGATCCTCCGGCGATGGCCGTGCCGGCGGGGTTGGCGAAGGTGGGGGCCGAGACAGGCAGGCTGAGCGTGCCGGCGGTGGCGCCGGCGGCGATCTTGATCTGGGCGTTGAGCAAGGCGCCGGAGGCGATCGTGTTTTGGTTGAGACCGAAGACGATGAAGGTCCACGTATTGCCCGAGCGGTGGGCCGTGACGCTCTTGGCGGCGGCCGTCAGTATGGGACCGGCGGTGACGGCTCCGGTGCTCAAACCGGCGGGCAAGGTGAGGCTGAACTGCAGGCTGGCCACGGATCCCGCTCCCGGGTTGAAGGAAATGGGCAGGTTGACCGTCGCGCCGGGCGCGCCGGACACCGAGCCGACTGACACCGTCGGAACCGTGACCGGGGCCGAGCCGTTCACGGTGAGCGCGGCGGCGTTGCTGGTCACACCCGAGGCCGAGGCGGTGATGTTGGCCGTCATCGCCGAGGAGCCCGTGTTGTGGCCCGCGGCCAGGCCGGAGGCGTTGATGGTGGCCGCGGCGGCGTTGCTTGAAGCCCACGTAAACGAGACGCCGGACATGGTCGCGCCGAACTGGTCCTTGGCCGTGGCGGTAAACTGCTGAGTGCCGGTCGCGGCGATGGTGGCCGCCGAGGGCGAGACGACGATCGAGGTCAGGACGGGGGTTGCGCCGCTACCCGTGACGGTGACGGAGCCGTTGA
>ERZ1292633.3460-Hain-H41-02um-R1-3460-length-15345-cov-8_pt1 | contig 15345 bp, 3 predicted proteins | sample MGYA00564406_ERZ1292633 | MGnify/ENA primary metagenome ERZ1292633 (study PRJEB36523, sample SAMEA6512639) | groundwater metagenome | collected 2019-01-08 | study: AquaDiva: Metagenomics assemblies of 32 groundwater samples
ACTGCTTGGATGCATCAGCAGCTCTTGGTCTTTGTGTTCGGACGCTGCGTGACCGTGCCACTTTGGTACTTGCTTCAAAGCGTTGACAAGCAGAGGGTTCTAGCGGAGGTCGCTGCCGTGACGGGTGCTCATGCAACGAATGCCAGTGTGTCCGGTGGGCGTGGGGCAGCCGGCGTCGGCAGAGGCGTCGTGAAGCTCAGCGCACCAGCCGGTGCTGTCCGTCTCACATCCCCGCTCGAGAATCCGCCCAGCGACGACGCTGCGAATTCGCGTGCGAGTTCCTTCCGTGGAGCGCCAGTGCGCACGGGCACGCTGCGTCAACGGAGTGGGTCACGCACCCTCTTGAAGGGAGGCGTCGACGATGACGCCGTTGACGAAAAAAGTGGGAAGCTGGGACGTTCGAATACCATGACGCGACGCGCCTCGGTGACGGCGGCAGCACGAGTGGCGAACAGCACAGGCGCATCGTTTTCCCCGACCACCGACGGTTTGGGTGACGCCGTGGTGGTCGAAGACGCGTTTGAAGCGATGGTGCCCCCACCAACAGCACCGAGCCACTTTTTCAAATTTCCGTCGCTCAATCGCCGCGTCTGCCCCGTGCCGTGGTGCGATGACCTGCAGCAGCTCGAGCGGCTCCGGATCATGCATCGCTACTGTGAGGAAGCGGAACCTTTGCGCCTGTCGCTGATGGACAGCTTCGCGGCGGCCTATCGCTCGTTCAAACAAACGCTGGAAAACGAATTGACCGTCTTGCTCGCCAAAAAAGCGAAGCAAAAGGGAAAGAAGGCTGCGCCGTCCGGTGGGAAAGGCGGCGCGGCGGCCTCCGCTCCAGCGTCGCCGCTTGATGTATCCATCGCCACGACCCAGCAAAAGCTGGAGGCACTGGAACGGGCCCGCCCTGCAACACACACGTCACTGTCGGTGTCCCAATTCTTGGCCGCACTGTCTCCGCCTGCCGCTCAGCGTTCAGCATTCGATGCGGTTACGGTCACTGCCACTGGCGGTGCCGGATCGCTCCCGACACCGACATGCGTGGTCACGGCGGCAGCGACCGCGGACAGCTCAGAGATGGCATCGGCGCCGTTCACGTTTGAACCCAGGCACATGTTCGCTGCGGGACCCAGCAGTGCCACGAACGAGCCTGCTTCCAAGTTGATTCCGGTGGTGCACCCCACCGGGAACGACGGCGATCTCAACAGCATCTCGAGCGGGGCTTACTCATCGGCCAACGCCTCGTTCGCCATGGGCGGCACGCGGTCCCGCGTCAACCCCGCCACCTTCGTCCCTGCGCCGAAGGCGGCCGCCTCCACCAGCGACCTCGCTTCGCTGTCGCTGTTTCTGCTGTGCGACGACTCCGATCCATTTCGTCCCGATTCTTGCTTGCAGCTTGCCGACGTGCAATACTACCTCCTCAAGGGGCAGCAACCCACGATGCTCTTTAACGCTCTCCAGCCCCACGCCGCGTCCTTGATGAGTGTGGCGGTGTCACCCGGTCCATCGTCGATGCAGTCCACGCCGCGCACGAACATGGCCACGGCGTCGGGCGGGATGACCGCGACCTATGGACAGGGCATGATGATGGGGGCCCAAGACGCGTCCGTGCCGGCTGCAGATGGTGTCCCGCCACTGGCTTGGCTCCCCAATCTAGAAGGTCACTGCCTCCGGGGTAATCACGCGATGCTGACGTTCGATTTGGAATGTGCGTTGGACTGGGACACCCACCTCGCCGCCACCGTGGTGGGCGACGACCTCGGGTCGGTCCCGTCATCGGTGCGCGTGGGCTTTCCGTCTCCTCCGCACGGAGGGGTCGCGTTGGTTCCCGCGACGGGCTTCGCCGGCGTCATCGCATCGAGTGACGAGCAGTACCGCGTTCGCTACCGCCGTGAGATGGGCCAGCGATGCGGCATGTTCAGCTTGTTCTGGGAAAAGGCGCTGTCCGGGGCCGCCGCCGAAATCGACCGGCGCGGAGTGCACGTGCCAAGTCTCATCACGATCGAGTGTGCCATGCGATACCTCGACAGCAAGCTCGGCGCCGCCCGATCGCACTACGGCGGCAAGTATCCCACCGAGGAAGCGGCGGCCGGGGCCTCGGGTCATTCGGTGTTTCATCAAACGCGTTGGTACGGCGACTACGTCGGAGACAACTACGTCGCGAGCAGCATTAAGTCGACGAAGGAGGAACGGCGGAAGGCAAAGGGCACCGCCCCCTCTGCCGCTTCCACCGCCAAGCCGTCCCCCCGATTTCGGCTGTTTGCCGAATGCAGTAACGCGGAAGTCACTCACCGAACGTTCGACGTTGTGCTCGGCGGGGCGGTTGCTCGACTGCTCAAGAAACCGGCAGGAGGAGGGACAACGTCTCCGGCAGCTCCACCGCCAGTCGCGTTTGAGCTCCGGGACGTCGAGCCTTGTCTGTTTGCCAGCCTTGACGTGGCATACCCCGCGGTGGTGGCACATCCTTATTTGGCGTCCGTGCTCACCGTGAGTCTCGAAGAGCTCTGCGAACGAGCTGCCAGTGAAACGGCCGCCAGCGCCGCGACAGGTGGGCCGGCTTGGTGCGTGACATTACACCTGGGCCCAGACGGAGCGACCGTCGCTGCCTTGCGGCACCGAATGCTGCGACTCGCAGGAGGGCGGAGTGGCACCGGCAATGACAGCGCGCCACCCGCTCAGGGCCCCACGATCACTCAGTTGTCCTCTGCGATTGCCCTTGGTGAGTACGTTGGAACGGCCTTCCAGGATCAAAAGCAGCGTGCCGCCGAGCTCTCTGTGTGGCTGGAGCGTCGCATGGCCGAAGTCACCGACGTGTACAACCCGGTCATTCGAAAGTTAGTATCGTGTCATGTCCCGTCAACGTCGGTGCCGCGCGCCGACCAGTCGCGAGAATCCCAACGGGCAACCGCGGCCACAATGTCAAGCAGTGTCTTGCACGTTCCCGTCGCCAGCCGTCTTTCTACCTTTCTTCGGGTTCTAGGGGGCGACCACGGCGGCCCCACTCCCCCGGCCGCACTGCCTGCGGATGCTCAAGCGCCGCCAAATGCGGTGATGTCAGGCGGTTGGTGCCACATCACCCGTTTGTTCATGCGCTTGTCCTGCGATTTCGTGGCACCGGAGCATGAGGCACTGCGCGTGGTGCGTTCCGTTCGTACCGGAAGAGATCTGCTCTTTCCCGCCGGGGGTGCCGGAGGGGGCACCGCAACCAGCACCGCGACCGGCCCGTTGCTTGCAGGCGGCCTTGAGCTGCTGCACTGCATGGCGTTGACGGAGGGGCAGACCGCCCAGGCCGACGAGCTGACGAAGCTGCTCGTCGTCGACGATGCCCGGCGACAGGCCGAGGCCAAGGCCAGGATACTCGAGGACGCGGATAGGCGCAGGCAACTCGAGGAAACGCGCAAACGACTGGACGCCGCCGCCGACCGTCTCGTTGCGGAAGTGGTGGGTCGATGCGAGCGGGTCGATGTGGACGACGCGCTCATAACATCCGCGTTCGCATTGCCCCACCCCACGTCGTTGGCCGGTACGCTGGACGCCTGCACCACGCTGTGCATGCGTAACCAAGCGGCCTTGCTGGAACGATGCGGAGTCGCTGACCGTATTCGCACGACGTTCTTCTTCGGGGCGTCGGAGGGGGCGGCGGCGCCGACATTTCCTCTGTCCATTCTCGTCGCCCCGACAACAACCGTTGGGACCCCAACGCCGAAGTCCGCGGACTCACCTTCCGCGTTGTGGCAGGCGTCTCAGGTGCTAAAGGTGGTGCTGGCCCTACTGAAGTTGGGTACAGTGTGCCCTGGGACGCCGATCCACGACGCCACTGTGCACATTCTCCCGACCGCAGGCGCATACCTAACCCAAACGACGGCGGGCGGGGGCGGGGCGGCCGCCTCCACGCTGAAAGATGTGTCCCGTGCGACCGTCGCGTACCTGAAAGTCATCCAGTTGTCGTGGACGGGCTGGAACGCCGCGTCGTACGCCACGGCGGCGCAGTCGATTGTCGATTTTTTCAACGTCGCCGCCTCCGCGGCCTCCCCTGGTATATTCAACGAGCTCGTCACGGCTACGGACGCATGTGGAAGGTTCCTTGGGCTCTCCCAACACACTGCGACCACCACGCCACCAGCGCAAGGGTTTTGTCTGTCACTTGCTATGTTGCATAACGCGGTGAGCCGACGGTCCCTCCTCGTCTCGCAACCATCGCCGTCGCTCACCGTTGCTGCCGGCGGTCCCTTGCGCCCACAGGTCGTCTCGTTGATCACGTCCAGGGCAGAACAATTCAGTGCGCTCGTAAACACATGGTGGGCCGCAGCCAGTCCTGAGGCCGCGACGCTGCCGTCTCCCCCAGTTCGACTAGACCATGCCGTCGCCTTCCTGTGTCTGGCTCCAGCATCCGCGACGGCGGCGACCTCGGTCGCCCTCGGCATTCGACATTGGACGGATGCCTCCTCGTTGCCTGCGCGAGGGGACGCGTTGAATGCTGCCTTCGCCCAATTGGCAGATGCCTTCAACGGCGCGACGCGCAGCGGCGAAGCCGACCCCACCACCGTGGCCAAGCATCGACTGATGGTTAGCGCGCAGCTCGCCACGAACCTTCCTTTGACCGCTGCCGTCGACATTGCGGTGCGTGACGCGCTTTCCCATGCGTAGTTCGGCGTTGATGGTTGACCCTCCCGTCCCTTTCTTCCTCCCTCGCCCCTTCCGCCCCTGGTGTACCTCAATAAGACTCCCCCTCTCAATACACGTCACTTGTAGAAAGGTCGCCGACCCACTTGCAAAGGGAGAACAAGGCGAGTGGTTGCTAAGACAGAAAAGCAACAACGACAACTGTTGTTGTTTCTCTTCGCAACAACGGAGACGAAACGTGCTTTGCCCCATATGCGATGCCGTGCGTGTGGTGTTCCCCTAAAATGTTTCATCTGCTTAGCAATAACGACGACGTCGGTTTCCCCTCCGACCCTTTCGTTCCCCCCCCCCCTCCTGCATCACCACTCGCCGGGATGCGGTTGCTGACGTGCAATTTCTTCGCCTGTGTCGTGTGCAACAGCTATCCCCTGGACGTGACCGCCGCCGAGTTGGCGCCCGCTGAAGCTCGCTACGACGAAGCGTTTCTCCGACGGATGCTAGCTCGTCTTGACTACGGCATCCTCACGAGCCACGCCCAACAGTTAAAACTGCAACACCCGGCGATCTTGTCCCAAGTCGAACTCCCCAGCTCGGTGGATGCCTTCTCCGAGACCGCTCTTCTCAGTGCTGGCGCCAACGGCTCGAGTGATGCAGGACCCGTTTCTACCTCCTCGGTCGGCGGCGGCGTGTCGCAACAACAGTACTTGACGCACTTGCATCACATCTTGGTCGCGGTCGCCGTCCGGAACGGCCAATTGAGTTGCCCGCAGTGCCACACGCAGTATCCGATTAAAGAATTCATTCCCCACATGACGCCGCCGCCGAAGTGAAACGACCGAGGGGTCACCGGGAGGTAGGTGGACCGTCTTATATCCCCTTTACTCCCATGCCACGACCCGAAGCCGGGAGAACCAAATGGATGAGTCGTGCCTCTTGGTGTGATCCAAAAAAACAGTAACCAGAAAGGATCGAAGTACTGTGGGGTATTGTGGGATCCCCACCGAGGAAGCACTCCGGCCCTGGCCGCCGCCGGCGAAAATGTGGATCCGGCGTAACGGATGGATATTGGGTCCGTCGAGGACCATTGTCGTGCTGGACCGCGTGCATGACCACGTGACCCTGATGCCCGTCGTGGCGGCGGCGGTCGACACACCCTGGTTTCAGCGTTTGCGTGGTCTCAAGCAACTCGGCGTCTCCTGCTACCTCTATCCGAGCGCCGTGCACACGCGATTCGAGCACAGCATCGGCGTCTCGCATTTGGCAGAGCGATTCGTCGAATCGATCAGAGACCGCCAACCCGAATTGCAGTTGACGGATAGCGACGTGCGCTGCGTTGCCGCGGCGGGTTTGTCGCACGATTTGGGCCACGGCCCGTTTTCGCATTTATTCGAAGATGTCGTCATGCCACGGCGGCAACAGGAGAGGCACGACAGCGGCGGATGCCAAACGGCCTCCTCCTCCGTCTCGTCGCCCCTGGTCGTGCGGTTCGATCACGAAGACATGTCGCAGCGCCTGGCTCGGCGCATGTTCGCGGGAATTCTGGATACTGCCGAAATTGATGGAACGTGCGCGCTGATGCGCGGTGATGACGTCGCCTACGACCGCGCCGCGCGCGCGTGGCGTGGTGGTCAAGGGGACGATGAAGCGCGGGACACGTCGACCAACAACGTTCGCCACGTTCCACTCTCGGAGCTCGTGAGCAATAAGTGCAGCTTCATGGACGTCGACAAGCTCGACTACTTACTGCGTGACTCCCAGGCGTGCTTCGGGAAAACATCGAGTGACATTCGCCTTGGCCGGCTGCTGCCCGCCACGCGCGTGTTGCCAACTCAGCAGAAGAATGGATCCTCCGGTGTCCGCCACGTGTGCTTTGAACAGAAGATGGCGGCCACGCTTCGGGATATCTTTCAGCTTCGCGCCAAACTACACAAATTTGTGTATCAGCACAGAGTGGTCAAGTGCATCGGTCACATGGTCGGGGACGCCTTGGCCGCCGGCGAACCTCACATTCTCATCGCAGGTATGCGTATGTCGGAGCTCGTGAGGCACGGCAACGAGGAAGCCTACTGTCAGCTAGGCGATTGGATATTGGACGCCATCGCGGTCGCCATGCCGAACAACTCCCCCAATCCGACCCATGCAATGTCGGAGTTGACCGCGGCACAGTGGATCGTCGGCAACTTGCGCCGGCGCCGATTGTACCCGGTTGTATTGCAAACGGTCCTGCCGTCGGCGTCGATGGATCCCCAGCATCCGCTGCATCGTGTCTTCGAGGAAGCTTCTATTTTGGGGTGGCTAGAGGCAGAATGGCTGAGACGATATGGCACCGCGCCAGAGGCACGAAGGACGTCGATGACCTGCGACCCAGTGATGCTTGTTGCATCTACGATGGAGGCGGGTCGCGGAACCGTTGGTGGTATGCCCTCGCATCGGCACCTCTTCATCGTGGACGTGGTGAGCATTCATCACGGGGCTGGGAACCGAGATCCTCTTGCTTCCTGCTGGTTTTATAACCCAAAGGAGGATTCAAATCAACTGACGCGAGACGGGGGTTCCGGACGGACGGCGTACCGGTTGCCACCGGCGGCCCTCGAGGAAGGTGCCTTCGCGTCTCGGCACTACGCGGAACGGTCACTATTCATCTTTGTGCGAGGTGAGCGAGACGACATCGACGTCGCGCGGGCCCGTGAAGTCGCACGAGCGTGGCAGTTGGCCCACCTGCAAGGTACGCTGGTGTTGGACACCAATACGTTTTGATGGCTGCGCATACGGAGACCGAGGAAGCAGTGAAATCCTTCACCCCAGGGAACGTGGACGACGTTGACACACGCTGTTGTTTTGGCTGTTTTTTTTCCTTTTGTCGCGATAATTCATGGCTGTGCAAGTTGCTGGAGTTGCCTTCTCTGCCACCCGGAAACCGTCTTGAGTCTCTCGGCAAACAAACAACAATACTTGTCACTGACAACAACAAAGAAATGACGCCCATCAATTTGTGTCGGCGCGCAGCGGCCCTTTTGCTGACGTGCACCGTTGGCATTGCAATCGATCAATCCCAAGGAAATCTCTTCGCGAAAGCGGCGCCGCCGACCGTCATGCTGCTCGTCGAAAACATCAGCACGTATGCCGCCAATCCGTTTTTATTATCCCAGTACACGGCAGCCTACGACGCGACACAAGCCGCTGGGGGCACATTTTACCTCGCACAAGGGTCTCTGACTGCCACAGCCGAAGCGGCGGCGTTGCTTGTCGCCGACGCCAAAGCCAAGTCCGTTGATCTCATTTACAGTCTGGGCCCCTTTGTGACCCGAGCCCCCGATATTTTAAAAGATCTTCCGGCTTCCACGAAAATTGTCTTTGCCGGTTCCGGCACACCCGCCATCGGAAATGCCTCCAACGCGGCGGCCGTCCTGTTCAAGGAGGATGAACTGGGCTACCTCGCCGGCCTCCTCGCGGGGTCGATCACATCATCCAACCACGTCGCTTGCATCGCCGGATTGTCTCTGGCTGTCTTGCGGCGCTTCCGCAACGGCTTCAACATCGGCGCCCGGCGCGCGTGCCCGACGTGCACGATTTCCGGGGTGTACCTTGCGTCGTTCGGCGACCGCGTCGACTCTGTGGCGTGGGGCCGGCGACTCACATCGCTCGGCGCCGACGTGATTTTCGGTGCCGCCGGGGGCGCGGGCTCCGGAGCCATCCTGGACGCGTCGAATCGGTCATTTCTGGTGATCGGCGTCGACGCGGACGAGTATCTTTCCAACTTCGCGACCGCCAGCGTTGCGCAGAAAGGCCGTTTGCTTGCTAGCGCGATGAAGCGCACCGATGTCGCAGTGCGACTCTTTGTACAGCAGCTGGCGGCTGGCACCTTCATCTCTGGAACGCGCGTGCTTGGCTTGTCCTCCGACGCCGTAGGTCTGGCACCGTGCCACGACGCGTGTGGTTACTTCTCGGCGAAACTGAATGCGTCTCTCGCGCAGGCCCAGTCGGCGCTGAGATCCGGGGCGGTGACCACGCAGATTGTGGGGGACACGGGCGAGATCGACCGCAACAATCCGGCGGCGCCGTTCAGCGTGACCACCGCGGCGCAGCACTTCGGCCTGCCCCAGACTGTCGACGATTTCACGCGCATCGCGATCGTGGGCAGCGCGCGGCTGCTGCTTCTCGGCCGCAACTGGGCGACGGGCTTCATCGCGCTGTACAACGTGGACGGTGACGCGCAGGACTACATTCCCCTGCGGGTGCTGGACGGGGCGGGAGGCGCGGTGGCGATCGCGCCGACTTTGCAGCAGTTTGCGTTGACCACCATTGGCTTGTCCGCCTTCGTGACCGGGGGGCGCGCCGGCGACGTCTTCTCGACGGCCGTGTACGAGCTGTCGCTGCCATGCAGCAACCCAGGCAACTGCGGGTCGTGGGCCCAGATCCAGCAGACCGCATGGAGCGCCAATCTGGACTCGGCGTCGACGAAGGCGCTGACTCGCACGGACCACGCGGCGGTGGGGGTGAGCGGGCTGCTGTACGTCTTCGGCGGGCAGACGACCAACGGGGTCTACCTGCGCGACCTGTGGTGGTTGAACGTGACGAGCGGACAGATGACGGCGCTGCCGGAACACCCTGGACTGCCGCGCGCGAAGGCGGCGATGGCGGCTTGGAATCAGAGTACGGCGGCGAACGGCTTCGCGGCGGGCACGATGTGGCTGCTGGTGTACGGCGGGGAGCAGCAGGACGTGTACGGCGACCTGGCGTGGTACAACGTCGCCGCGCGGGCGTGGGTGACGTCGTTCGCCGCGGCCACGACGGTGCCACCGGCCTTGTCGCAAGCGGCGCTGATGGCGTTGTCCACGGGGGAGCTTCTGCTTAGCGGGGGCACGAACGCGCGTGGCCGCAGCAACGCCACTTGGCTGTTCGTGCCGGCGTCCATGACGTGGGCGCTGGCTCCGCTGCTGGACCTTCCGGCCGGCGGCGGGGCGGTCTACTGCTCGGGGCGGCTGCTGTCGACACTACCGACCACAGTGAACTCGAAGGGGCCGATCCCGCTGACGAGCTCGGCGGCGGAAGTGTACTGCCTGCCGGCGACAGCGACGTCAACGCTGGAGATCATGCGGCTGCAGGTGCCGCTGGCGCAGTGCAACGCGGCGCGCAACCTGGTCAAGTCGGCGGCGGGCGACGTGTGCATCGATTGTGCGGCGACGGGCCAGGTGTCGTCGGCGGACGGGCTGCGGTGCGAGGCGGTGGCGGAGCGGAGCATCCTCGCGCCGGTGCTCGGCGGCTCGCTTGGCGGGGCGGCGGCGCTGATCCTTCTGATCGTCGTCGCGGCGGCGTGGCGAGCGTCGGCGAACGCGCGGAACACGAAGAACGCGCCGCGCGACGCGACGAAACCGTTCGCGATTGCGTTCACGGACATCGAGTCGTCGACGGCGCTGTGGGCCCGCGCGCCGCGCGAGATGGGCCCTGCGATCGACCTGCACCACTTACTCATCCGGCAGGTCGTCAAGCGACACGGCGGGTACGAGGTGAAGACGATTGGCGACAGCTTCATGGTGGCGTTCGAGGACCCGGCGGCGTGCGTGCGCTTCTGCGCGGACGTGCAGATCGCTCTGGCTCAGAGCTCCGCTTGGCCGCAGTCGCCGAAGCAGTGGACCGACCTGTTTTCGTCACTGTACGAAAGCATCGCGTTGGAGCACGCCAGCAGCATGAAAGGTCACCCTTCCGACGCCACTGGGAACGATTCCAGCCTGTGGTCGGGCCTCCGTGTGCGCATCGGCGCGCACTACGGCCAGGGCCTCATCAAGTTCGACGACGCTGCGAAGGGCTACGACTACTACGGATCCGTTGTCAATGCGGCAGCGCGCATCGAGAGCGTCGCCCACGGCGGGCAGACGGTTGTCTCGCGCGAACTTTACGCTGCCGCGTGCGCCGCCGGCCTCGATTCGGGCACCATCAACACCCTTCCCCTGGGCCTCGTGCCACTCCGGGGGTTGGACCAACCAACCGACCTTCTTCAAGTCAGCCCAACGCCCCTCGCGCGAAGAATTTTTCCGCCCTTGCGCATTGAGTCCAAAGGTCCGGAAACCATGGAACTGACGGATGCCGACAACTCAACGCCGATGGCGACAGGCGGCGATGCGCAAGACTCCTCGGACGCAGGTTCCGAGCGGTCCAGTGTGGACGGGAACGTGGACGACTTTGCCCGGCGTTGGGCGCAAGGAGATGTTCGTCGCCAGAACGCGCTTCTCACCCTTTACAGACAATGGGAGTTGTCCTTCGCCCCGTTTCCGCCGGGCAAGGCCCGAGCGCACCTGGACGCCATGCTGCAGCAGTGGCGCATCGGTTCCGGCCGCCGCGGCAACTTCCAGCTCGATCTCATGCGCCTGGCCAAGAAAGTCTATGCCAGCTTCGAGAAGAGTGCCCCCACGGTGACCTCTGTGCCGCAAGAGCTGTCCGTCGTTCCCAGGACCTAACCTGCGGGGAAACGCGGCGAAGCGATGTGTCGACCCACCCCGACCCCACATGTGTAAGTGTAAGGGATGTAGGAGAATGTTTCTACTTTTCTCTGCCTTCTTCCTCTTTCACACATACACGTATGTAATACATGAAGTTGACGTTTAAGTAGATCCAACGGCGCGGCTCTCTCCTCCAACCGTGAACACTAATGCACGTACGCCGCTGAGTTTTTCCTCCTTTTTTTTCCTCCCATACTGTTTCCGCGGCGCTGAGCGAAGGAATCGCCCTCCAAGGCCCGTTTGTCGGCTCCATTGTTTCCGCGGCTTTGCAGGTTTCTACGCTACCCTTTTCTTATTTTATTTTTACCGTCGTCGCGGCTCAGCGCTGCTCCGGTGACGTCATGTCGTGGCCCCCCAATTCACGGTCCATCACAGTCCATAGACCGCCCTGTCGGGTGGTGTGTTCAAGATTGCCCTGTTATGTACCCCCGATGTACTTGCGCCCTCTTTTTTTTCCCCTTTTCCTTGAAAACGGTTCCCCGACATTTTTCCCCGCCGCCCGCTCGTTTTTAGGGCTGGGTTCGGCGCGCGGGAACTTCCACAAGCAACACCCCTTCGCCCCCGGCTACGGCCGTTCCTCCCTTCGGCTACGGGGCCGTTCCGGATGACAGCCACACGCGTTTCACAAGTGGTGGCGTGATGACGAACATCGGTTTCGTCGCACACTCTCTGATTGTCCATAATTTGACGCAGCCCGTGAGTGGATGAGTCGTGATTGCACATTCTCCCCGCCGTCTGAAAACACACACCGATATTTTTCAGTTGCCGCTCTACCAATGGCAGCTTTCACACCATGCACCTTAGTGGTGTGGCGCCTGCTGCTAGCCTCATCACTGCTGCTTGCATCATGCGTGGATGGTGCACCCATCAACGTCATGCTTGTCGTCGACAATTTGACCACGTACAGCGCCAACCCATTCTTATTGCTTCAGTATCGCGCAGCCTACGACGCGACACAAGCCACAGGGGGCACATTTTACCTCGCAGAAGGATCGCTGACCGCCACAGCCGAAGCGGCGGCATTGCTTGTCGCCGATGCCAAAGCCAATTCCGTTGATCTCATCTACTGTCTGGGCCCCTTTGTGACCCGAGCCCCCGAGATTTTAAGAGATCTCCCTACTTCAATCAAAATTGTTTTTGCCGGTTCCGGCACACCCGCCATCGGAAATGCCTCCAACGCGGCGGCCGTCCTGTTCAAGGAGGATGAACTGGGCTACCTCGCCGGCCTCCTCGCGGGGTCGATCACATCATCCAACCACGTCGCTTGCATCGCCGGATTGTCTCTGGCTGTCTTGCGGCGCTTCCGCAACGGCTTCAACATCGGCGCCCGGCGCGCGTGCCCGACGTGCACGATTTCCGGGGTGTACCTTGCGTCGTTCGGCGACCGCGTCGACTCTGTGGCGTGGGGCCGGCGACTCACATCGCTCGGCGCCGACGTGATTTTCGGTGCCGCCGGGGGCGCGGGCTCCGGAGCCATCCTGGACGCGTCGAATCGGTCATTTCTGGTGATCGGCGTCGACGCGGACGAGTATCTTTCCAACTTCGCGACCGCCAGCGTTGCGCAGAAAGGCCGTTTGCTTGCTAGCGCGATGAAGCGCACCGATGTCGCAGTGCGACTCTTTGTACAGCAGCTGGCGGCTGGCACCTTCATCTCTGGAACGCGCGTGCTTGGCTTGTCCTCCGACGCCGTAGGTCTGGCACCGTGCCACGACGCGTGTGGTTACTTCTCGGCGAAACTGAATGCGTCTCTCGCGCAGGCCCAGTCGGCGCTGAGATCCGGGGCGGTGACCACGCAGATTGTGGGGGACACGGGCGAGATCGACCGCAACAATCCGGCGGCGCCGTTCAGCGTGACCACCGCGGCGCAGCACTTCGGCCTGCCCCAGACTGTCGACGATTTCACGCGCATCGCGATCGTGGGCAGCGCGCGGCTGCTGCTTCTCGGCCGCAACTGGGCGACGGGCTTCATCGCGCTGTACAACGTGGACGGTGACGCGCAGGACTACATTCCCCTGCGGGTGCTGGACGGGGCGGGAGGCGCGGTGGCGATCGCGCCGACTTTGCAGCAGTTTGCGTTGACCACCATTGGCTTGTCCGCCTTCGTGACCGGGGGGCGCGCCGGCGACGTCTTCTCGACGGCCGTGTACGAGCTGTCGCTGCCATGCAGCAACCCAGGCAACTGCGGGTCGTGGGCCCAGATCCAGCAGACCGCATGGAGCGCCAATCTGGACTCGGCGTCGACGAAGGCGCTGACTCGCACGGACCACGCGGCGGTGGGGGTGAGCGGGCTGCTGTACGTCTTCGGCGGGCAGACGACCAACGGGGTCTACCTGCGCGACCTGTGGTGGTTGAACGTGACGAGCGGACAGATGACGGCGCTGCCGGAACACCCTGGACTGCCGCGCGCGAAGGCGGCGATGGCGGCTTGGAATCAGAGTACGGCGGCGAACGGCTTCGCGGCGGGCACGATGTGGCTGCTGGTGTACGGCGGGGAGCAGCAGGACGTGTACGGCGACCTGGCGTGGTACAACGTCGCCGCGCGGGCGTGGGTGACGTCGTTCGCCGCGGCCACGACGGTGCCACCGGCCTTGTCGCAAGCGGCGCTGATGGCGTTGTCCACGGGGGAGCTTCTGCTTAGCGGGGGCACGAACGCGCGTGGCCGCAGCAACGCCACTTGGCTGTTCGTGCCGGCGTCCATGACGTGGGCGCTGGCTCCGCTGCTGGACCTTCCGGCCGGCGGCGGGGCGGTCTACTGCTCGGGGCGGCTGCTGTCGACACTACCGACCACAGTGAACTCGAAGGGGCCGATCCCGCTGACGAGCTCGGCGGCGGAAGTGTACTGCCTGCCGGCGACAGCGACGTCAACGCTGGAGATCATGCGGCTGCAGGTGCCGCTGGCGCAGTGCAACGCGGCGCGCAACCTGGTCAAGTCGGCGGCGGGCGACGTGTGCATCGATTGTGCGGCGACGGGCCAGGTGTCGTCGGCGGACGGGCTGCGGTGCGAGGCGGTGGCGGAGCGGAGCATCCTCGCGCCGGTGCTCGGCGGCTCGCTTGGCGGGGCGGCGGCGCTGATCCTTCTGATCGTCGTCGCGGCGGCGTGGCGAGCGTCGGCGAACGCGCGGAACACGAAGAACGCGCCGCGCGACGCGACGAAACCGTTCGCGATTGCGTTCACGGACATCGAGTCGTCGACGGCGCTGTGGGCCCGCGCGCCGCGCGAGATGGGCCCTGCGATCGACCTGCACCACTTACTCATCCGGCAGGTCGTCAAGCGACACGGCGGGTACGAGGTGAAGACGATTGGCGACAGCTTCATGGTGGCGTTCGAGGACCCGGCGGCGTGCGTGCGCTTCTGCGCGGACGTGCAGATCGCTCTGGCTCAGAGCTCCGCTTGGCCGCAGTCGCCGAAGCAGTGGACCGACCTGTTTTCGTCACTGTACGAAAGCATCGCGTTGGAGCACGCCAGCAGCATGAAAGGTCACCCTTCCGACGCCACTGGGAACGATTCCAGCCTGTGGTCGGGCCTCCGTGTGCGCATCGGCGCGCACTACGGCCAGGGCCTCATCAAGTTCGACGACGCTGCGAAGGGCTACGACTACTACGGGTCCGTGGTGAATGCAGCGGCGCGCATCGAGAGTGTGTCGAATGGAGGCCAAACGGTAGTGTCGCGCGAACTGTGGACTGCCGCGTGCGCAGCGGGCCTCGATTCGGGCACCATCAACACCCTTCCCTTGGGACTCGTGCCGCTCCGCGGGCTGGACGAAGCGACGGACTTGATTCAGGTGAGTGCTGCCGCCTTGTCGCGGCGAACTTTCCGACCTTTGCGGCTGGACGCCAGGAAGACGGACACCTTGGAGATGTCGGACGTTGAGCAGCAGGTCGCTGCCGCCGCCCCAGCGGAAGTGTCGGAGATCAGCTCCGAACGGTCGAGTGTGGAGCTTGCAGGATCCGCCGAGAATGCCATCAAAACGTGGTCACACGGCGACGCGCGGAGAGCCCAAGGCCTATCGACACTGCACAAACAGTGGGAGCTGACCTTCGCGCCATTTGCACCCGCGACCGCACGCTGCGTGCTCGACGTGATGATGCAACAGTGGCGACTCAATCAAAGCCGCAGCCGTAAATTTTCCGTCGACTTGCTGAGGTTGTCTACAAAGGTCTACTCCAGCTTCGAGAAAAGTGGCTCCGTGGCTACCGTTCACGACCTCCACGATCCGCCGCCAGCAGGTAGCAA
>ERZ1292633.3461-Hain-H41-02um-R1-3461-length-15344-cov-5_pt1 | contig 15344 bp, 13 predicted proteins | sample MGYA00564406_ERZ1292633 | MGnify/ENA primary metagenome ERZ1292633 (study PRJEB36523, sample SAMEA6512639) | groundwater metagenome | collected 2019-01-08 | study: AquaDiva: Metagenomics assemblies of 32 groundwater samples
AAGACCAGACATCGGGAATGTTAAATATTCAGTACGATTTAGACAGCCAAGGGTATCAAATTTATAATAATTCATCCCCAATTACAGTTTCTACCATAGGTAACCACAGTTTACAATTCTTTAGCACCGACAAAGCGGGGAATAACGAAATTCTTCAGACTATAAGTTTTACCATTGAAAAGCCTGCTGTGCCACCGGCATCAAGCGGTGGAGGAGGCGGGGGATATTATTACGTTCAACCGCTCAAGCCGGCCACAACCACACTTGAATTAATACCCCAAGTCTTGGGATTAACCACAAAACTGCCAACACACGGAGAAGGGAGCCTAATTCTTTTTTCCAGTGATAAAACCGTTTATCTTATTCAGGACGGGATTAAACACCCCTTTTTTTCAGCCACTCAATTTTTAAAAGCCGATTACAAATTTAAGAATGTCGTTATGGCCTGGCTGGGAGACGAACCGCTTGGTTTGGGGTTGCCCTATGGTTGGAGATAGGTGTGCCGTCTGAGTCTATAATCTATAAAATAATTTTGTATCAAATTTACAACAATTGTCGTAAAAATGATACAAAATAATATCAGCGAAAATTAATACTCCGGAGCCTTGGATTACGAAACAAAACAAGTACTATTGTAGTTTGCCGATTTATCGGCTCATAAATGAGCAAACTACATACCCACTTTTGCGTATGATCCAACAAATGCGTCTGGGTTTGCCGGCGGGTGCCCGGGGTCATACGCAATAGTGGGTTAGCAAACGGCCATCCAACAACGCTGTCATTCCGGAAGCCCGGAGTGCATTAGGGCGGGCTATCCGGAATCCAGTCCATGGATAAGTCAAGTATCTGGATCCCGGCTCTCGGATGCTACTGCCCGGGATGACACCGAGAAGGCAACCTTTACCGTTTAGAATCATGTTTTGCGTATGACCCGTACCCGGGTTATTTGTAGTAATTTCTGACAGGCGGTAGTAAGCTTTATGTTAATAATAAGCGGCGGTAAATTTTTTCGGTTTCCGCCAGCATTTTTTCTTCCGTGAAATTTTGTGATTGTTTTAAAGCTTTGGCTGACAGGGCTTCTCTTAAGTCGGGGTTATTTATTAGGTTGGTAATTGCTTCGGCAAGTTTAACGGGGTCTTCCGGTGGGGTCAAAATCCCTGCGTCTCCTAAGGCTTCTTTTACACCCCCGACATCTGTGGCAACTATTGGCAAACCGGCTTGCATGGCCTCTAAAATGACGTAAGGGAAACCTTCTTTGCGCGACGGCAAGACGAAAACGTCAAAAGCCTTTACATATATATCGGCATTTTCTATTCCTCCAGGCAAAGTGAAAAGTTTGGTTAATTCCAAATTTTCCAACATTAATCTTATATTGTTTTTTTCCGGGCCATCTCCCAGGATTACAAACCGGCATTTTTCGACTAAATCGGCCGGAAGTAAACTGACCGCTTCTATTAAAATGTCCAGGCCTTTGGTTTTATAAAAGTTCGCTACAGTGCCAATAATAATTTTATCGGCGGTAAGATTTAATTTTAGTCTGGCTTCCCCGGACGAAAGAAAATTTATCGGCGCAATGCCGTTATATACCACGGAAATTTTATCGGTAGTTATTAGTCCGAATTTCAAGCCCAACGCACGGTCGGCTTCGGATACAGCAATAATATAGTCGCGGTAGGAGGAGGCGACTTTTTCTAAAGCCAGAAAAAAAGTTTTTACCGGCCAGAAGCGCGGTTCGTTAAATACAAAGCCGTGTGCTGTATAAATTACTTTGATTTTTAAGCCTACGGACGCGAAACTGCCCAAAACCCCCGCTTTGCTGGAATTTAAATGAACTATGTCAGGTTTTAAATCTTTTATTAGTTGTCTAATTTCTAAAATAGCCAAAAAATCACTCCACGGGTTAATTGCCCTTTTTAAATGGGATAGGGGATAAGTTTCCAAACCGGCTTGCGTAGCTTCTTGAAATAACCTGTTATTTTTCGTGCCCACGGCAATGGCGCCGCTAAAATGTTTGGCTAGGCTTAAAACATAAGTTTGAGCTCCGCCGCCATCAGCTGAAGTTATTATATAGAGTACAGTCATAGTCTATATTTTAGCTTAAATCCCGTTGATTTAAAAGCCCATTTATGTTAAATTTATAGGGACTTAAGAATCATCAATTATGAATCAGGAAAAAAATAAGGCTGCATTAATTACCGGTATAACCGGCCAAGACGGCAGTTATTTGGCGGAATTTTTGCTAAATAAAGGTTATACAGTCCATGGCATTATGCGGCGGTCAAGTGTTTTCAATACGGAGAGAATTGAGCAGATTTATGAGAATCCAGAGAAGCCTGACAGAAAGCTGATATTGCATTTTGGCGATTTGGCTGATGCTTCTAATTTGAACCATTTGCTAAAGATAATTCAACCGAATGAAATATATAATTTGGGGGCACAGAGCCATGTTAGGGTGAGTTTTGATATTCCGGAATATACGGCTAATGTGGTGGCCTTGGGAACTTTGCGGCTGCTTGATGCGATCCGGGAAAATAAAATTCCCACTAAATTTTATCAAGCCGGGTCTAGTGAAATGTTTGGTGATGTCCTAGAAATTCCGCAAAAAGAAACTACGCCTTTTAATCCGGCCAGTCCATATGGCGTGGCAAAGGTTTTTGCCCACCAGATTTGTAAAAATTACCGCACCGCTTATGGGATGTATATTTGTAATGGGATTTTATTTAACCACGAGAGTCCGCGCCGCGGCAAAACATTTGTGACCAGAAAAATTACCCGCGGGATTTCCGCAATTTTATCCGGGAAGGCAGATAAAATTTATTTAGGGAATTTGGATGCTAAAAGAGACTGGGGATATGCTCCAGAATATGTGGAAGCAATGTGGTTAATGCTCCAGCAGGAAAAACCTGACGATTATGTCATCGCCACCGGAGAAACCCACTCTGTCCGAGAATTTTTAACAGAAGCTTTTTCTTTGGTTGGGGTTGGTAATTGGGAAAAATACATCGGAATTGACCCAAAATATTATCGTCCCCAGGAAGTGAATATATTGATTGGGGATTATACAAAAGCGAAAAAAGTTTTAGGTTGGGAGCCGAAAGTTACATTTAAGGAATTAGTTAAGATAATGCTTGAAGCGGATATGAAAGAGGCCGGACTGGATACGACTAAGTTTTTTAAGAAATAATGAGAAAATAATTGGTTTCATTAATTGACAGCATTTTAAATGTCCAATAGATTGCCGGAAAAAGAATTTAAAAAAATATTTGCCAGAGTCCCCAGGCTGTGCGTGGATTTAGTAATACAAACTAAAGATGGGGTAATTCTCAGTAAACGGGACATTGAACCGTGGAAAGGGTATTGGCAGCTGGCGGGCGGTTCGGTATATTTTGGCGAATCTATTCAGGTAGCGGCAAAAAGGATTGCCAAGGAAGAATTAGGAATTAATATCGTTGTTAAAAAAACTTTAGGTTACGCGGAATTTTTGGAAGAAGTTCAAATGGTTGGCAGGCATAGTGTAAGTATTGTTCTGCTTTGCACAATATTGTCAAAGAAAGTAACTGGATCTTGGCAAGGAAGCCGAATAGGGTTTTTTAAAGATTTGCCTAAGCCTGTTATTCCGGCTCATAAAAAAATATTAAAGCAAATAGCTCTATGAGGATACTTTTTTGCGGTTTAAAATATGAATACGGTCGTCCTGAAGCCGGATTGTCTTTTGAATATCAAAATTTTTTTGATGTGTTAAACAGAATGCCGGGTGTTAATTGCGAGCTGTTCGCGATGGATGAAAAAATGATGGAAGTCGGGCGAGATGCTTTAAACGCGCAATTGATTTTTGAAGTGGAACAAAAAAAACCTGACTTGCTATTTTGTTTTTTATTTACCGAGGAAATAAAAAAGGAAACAATTAGTTATATTACCAGCAAAACTAAAACTAAAACCTTTAATTGGTTTGCGGATGATCATTGGAGGTTTCCAATTTTTTCTAAATATTGGGCACCTTTATTTTCGGCAATTTCCACCACGGATTCACAGGCCCTGGTGAAATATGAGCATTTAGGCGTAAAAAATGTTATTAAAACCCAATGGGCGGCAAATAATATTTTGTACTTTCCCCAAACCCCTGTTGATGCCCCAAATAACTATAATGTTACTTTTGTCGGCAAAAATTACGGCAACAGAGGAGAATATATAGAGTTCCTAAAAAATAATAGCTTCCCGGCAGAAGGGTTTGGCGGGGGATGGCCAAGCGGCAGGGTTGACCAGCAACGGATGTTGGAAATTTTTACTTTTTCCAAAATTAATTTAAATTTTACTGAAACCCCATACATGACCACGAAAGACAGAATGAAAATTTTGGCAAAATTAGTGGTTAAAAAAGAATTGGGTAAATATAAGTTTAACGGTCACCATTTTTGGTCGAATTTATTGGCCGGCATAGGAACTCAGCGCCGGCAAATAAAAGGCCGAACCTTTGAAGTGCCGGCTTGCGGAGGCTTTTTACTTACCGGGGACGCGGATAATTTACGCGATTATTATGTTGACGGCAAAGAAATTGTAATTTTTAAAAATAAAACAGACCTGGTCGAAAAATGTAAATATTATTTGGGGCACGAAAGCGAAAGGCTGGCTATTGCCAAAGCCGGGTATGAAAGAACCATAAAAGAGCACACTTACGAGCAGAGGTTTAGGGAAATTTTTAAAGCCATGAATTTAGCTTGATATAAATACAAAACCGCGGCCATGTTTTGCACTTGTCCTTTGTGGGGACCCGTGCTACACATGGGCGCGGTTTTTTTGCGTTCTCTAGCTGAGATTGATGCTCGCCATACCCAACAGGCAGGGTAGGGCACGGGCCGTGGCCACGACAGCGGACGGTTCATCAATACCACCGTCCCGTATGGCCAGGTCTACCCATTCCTGAAGCGTCATTGTCACCAGCTCAATTATTTCGCTGGGGTGGCTTTTCGGCTCCTGCACTTTCGTGCAGCCTGTTGCCAGGAAGCAGTGGAAGCGGGTGGGGGAATTGCGAGAAGCAATCCAATATGACCCGAGACTGGTGACCGACCCGGCTTTGTAGCCGGTTTCTTCCATCAGTTCGGTGTGCATGACTTCTAGAGGGTCTTCGGTACCCTCTCCGGTGTTGTCGGCCGTGCCGGCCGGGAGTTCCAGGATCACCTTGTTGCAGGCCTGCTTGAACTGCCTTACGGCAAGTACTTGCAGGTCGTCCGTGATGGCCAGAACTACGGACCAATCTTTCTGACCGTATTCGATGTACTCCTCTTCTGCCCCGGTTATGGGGTTTCGCCAATTCCGCGAACCTAGCCACTTGCCATATTTTTTGGCAATAATGGTAAAGTCGCCGATTCTTTCCCACAATTGTATATTCAAAATAATCCTCCTTGTGTGTCATGTTTGTATTATCATGACCTGTTACTTTACCATAAAAGAGTATTTTTGTAAATACTGCCTATATTGACGCCTATATTGACGCAAACCCGTTATTGTGTTAGTTTATAAGGTCGTTTTAGGAGGACAAGATGACAGAGGAAAGAGCTCAGTTTTTGGCTGAGCTTATTACAGAGATGTCCGAGCAGGACCACGGATTCATTCCCGGTCCGGCATGGCAACCGATTCAACGGGCATTCAACCTCCCATACGTGGAGGTGGCGGTTGTCCGTATTGTGGAAGGGAAGTGGAATGTCTTGCTTACACATAGGCAAGATCAACATTGGAATGGCTGGCACATACCAGGCGGACTCTGGAGAGCGCCCTGGTCACAGCAGGAAGCCTGCCAGCGCGTCGCAAAAGACGAGCTCGACCTCGTCAATGTGAGGTTTATCCACGAAGTAAAAACTGTGAAGTGGATGGACCATCGATACGGAAACCCCATTAGCCACGTTTGCGTCTGCCGGACTGAAGAGTCAATAGACGTAAATCCTGGTAAAGGGTTCTTCTCCACACTGCCTGGGCTGATGCTCAGCCACCACAAAGATTTTATGGAATCAGTGTTAAGCTGGGCGACTGACAATCTGTGAGGGGTGGATTTAAAGGGGGCGCGAGTCAATTCGCGCCCCTGCTTTTTATTATACAATAGTTGCATTAAGGCCTTTTTAAAACGCTTTAAAAATGTTATTATTAAATCATGCTAAATTTAAAAAAATCCAAAATTTTATTGACCGGCGGACATGGTTTTGTTGGCACAAAAGTCTACGATGAGCTACTAAGAGTGGGGGTAAAAAAAGAGAATATTTACAGGCCCAAAAGTACGGAACTGGATTTGCATCTTGCCGGAAATTCCGCCAAGGCAGTCAAGGGGCGGGATTTGGTTTTTCATTTAGCCGCCAGTGTTGGCGGAATTGGTTATAATCAGGACCATCCGGGGAAGTTATTTTATGACAACGCTATAATGGGCATAAATTTAATTGAAGCGGCGCGCCAAGCTAAAGTAAAAAAATTTGTGCAGGTAGGCACCGTATGCTCGTATCCAAAATTTCCCGAGCATATTCCTTTTAAAGAAGGAGATTTATGGAAAGGCTATCCTGAAGAAACAAATGCGCCTTATGGCTTGTCCAAGTTAATGCTTTTGGAAATGCTTCAGGCTTACCGCAAAGAATTCGGCATAAACGGAATTTATCTCTTGCCAACCAATATTTATGGCCCGGGGGATAATTTTGATTTTCATTCATCTCACGTGATTCCGGCGCTGATAAAAAAATTTGTTGAAGCTAGAAATAATCAACAGCCAGAGGTTGTAGTATGGGGTACTGGTAGCGCCAGCCGAGAATTTTTTTATGTAGATGACGCGGCCCGGGGGATTGTACTGGCCGCGCAGAAATATGACAAGTCCGAGCCGGTAAATATTGGCAGTAATAATGAGGTAAAAATAAAACAGCTGGCTAACATGATTGCCGGAATTGTCGATTTTAAAGGTAAAGTAGTTTGGGACAAAACCAAGCCGGACGGCCAGCCACGCAGAAGGCTCAACGTCAGCCGTGCTAAAAAAGAGTTTGGTTTTATGGCTAAAATTTCCCTCCAGCAGGGTTTAAAAAACACTATAGCTTGGTATATTAAACAAAGTGACAAATGAAATCAGTTTAGGATTTATTTGGTTTTGTAATAATGGGGCTGTTGCCAAATGCCATTTTGACTGCAATTTCAGAATTTTGGCGGCTTGTCCCAAAAAATTTATCCGCTTAACTAAAGTTAAACATCAAAATTTATTTGTGCCAATTCGCTCAAAATTCTGAAATTTCGTCTTAAAAGCGCATTTGGCAACAGCCCAATAATAATTATTTTAGTAAAATGTACAAAGAAATTTCAAAATGCCGAATTTGTGGAAATAACAACCTGGTATCCTTAATCCATCTTGGGCAGCAGGCTTTGACCGGAGTATTTCCTAAAAGTAAATTAGATGAAATTACTTCCGGCCCATTAGAATTGGTAAAGTGCCACCCAAAGGACGAAAACGACCAAGTTTGCCATTTAGTTCAGCTTCACCATTCGTATGATAGCGGGGAAATGTACGGATTGAATTATGGCTATCGTTCGGGATTAAATAAATCCATGGTGCGGCATTTGGGATCCATAGCGGAATATATTTCCGGTATCGTGAATTATGAAAAAGAAGATTTAATAATTGATATTGGCAGTAATGACAGTACAATGTTGCAGTGCTATCCAACTGACAAGCGGCTAGTTTTGGTTGGTATCGATCCTACGGGAGAAAAATTTAAAAAATACTATCCGTCTTACATTCAGCTGGTCCCAGATTTTTTTTCCACTGAAAATGTAAACAAATTATTTCCTGGCAAGAAAGCAAAAGTAATTTCTTCCATCGCTATGTTTTATGACTTGGAAGATCCCAGCTCTTTTGTCAGGCAGGTGTATGAGGTGCTGGCCGACAACGGGATTTGGGTATTTGAACAGAGTTATTTGCCTTCCATGCTTAAAACAAATTCATATGATACTATCTGCCATGAGCACCTCGAATATTATTCCTTACGACAGATAAAATTCCTACTGGATAAAATTGGGTTTAAAATTATTGATGTGGAATTAAATGACGTTAACGGCGGGAGTTTTTGCGTTACGGCGGCAAAAAACAACTCCGAGTATTCTGCCAAAAAAAGAGTGGGTGAATGTTTTGAGGCCGAAAACAGAATGACACTTGAGACATTGAATCCTTATCACGATTTTCATAAAAATATTGAATCGCATAAAGTGGAGCTTTGTAAGTTGATTCAGGGAATTAAAAATAAGGGTGAAAAAATTTATGGTTATGGAGCATCCACAAAAGGGAATGTAATTTTACAATATTGCGGCTTGTCCGCAGAGGACATCCCTTATATTGCTGAAGTTAATGAAGATAAAATAGGCTCCTTTACCCCCTTTACGCATATTTCGATTATTTCCGAGGTGGAAGCCAGAAAAATGAAACCGGATTATTTTTTGGTTCTTCCTTGGCATTTCCGAAAAGGGATTTTGGAAAAAGAAGAAGAGTATTTAAAATCGGGCGGCAAATTTATTTTTCCGTTACCAAAAATTGAAATAGTGGGATTATGAAAAAAGCGATTATTGTTGGCTATACTGGGCAAGATGGCGCCTATCTTTCACAGCTTTTGACTAAGAAAAAGTATGAATTATTTGGTGTATCCAGCAAATCTGTTTCCAAAAATAACTATGGAATTAAAGCCATGGACGTAAGGGAAATGTCCCAAGTGGAAGACATAGTGCAAAAAATTAAGCCCGATGAGGTTTATTTTTTAGCCGCGGTGCACCAATCATCTGTTGACAGGCCTGTAGAAGACGGGGAGTTGTTTCAAAAAAGCATTGACCTTAATGTGAAAGCCTTGATTAATTTTTTGGAAAGCATCAGAAAGTTTTCTCCCCAAACTAAACTTTTTTATGCGGCATCATCGCATATTTTTGGCGATCCGCTAAACTGGCCACAAGATGAGCTGTCGCCCTTTAATCCAGATTGCATATACGGAATTACCAAAACCGCCGGAGTCAGAACCTGTCATTTTTATAAAGATAATCATGGCCTGTTTGCTTGCGTCGGGATATTTTATAACCATGAATCTCCTTTGAGAGCATCAAAATACGTCTCAAAAAAAATTGTGGAAACAGCGATTGCCATCAAAAAAGGCAAGGACAGCAAACTTATTCTCGGCAATCTTGAATCTAAAGTTGATTGGGGGTATTCTCCCGATTATGTGCTGGCGGCTCATAAAATTATGCAACTACCTAGAGCGGAGGATTTTATAATTTCCAGCGGAGAAGTCCATACTATAAAAGATTTTGTTGAGGCTGTTTTTTCTTATTTAGGGTTGGAGTGGCAAAAATATGTTTTGGTAAATTCTTCATTAATAACGAAAAAACAGAAAGTAAATCTCTATGGCGATAACCGAAAAATTCACAAGACAACGGGATGGTCTCCCAGCGTAAACTTTAAACAATTAGTTAAAATATTGGTTGATGAAGAATTAAAACAAATAGGATGAATAACAAAACATTAATTTTTATCCCCACTTACAACGAATCGGAAAATGTTGAGAGAATTTTTAAGGAGATTAGGACGTTGGGGTTAGACGCGGATATTTTATTTTTAGACGATAATTCTCCCGATGGGACGGGCTTAATTATTGATGATTTAGTTAGAAATAACCAGAGGCTTTTTGTAATTCACCGTTCCGGGAAACTCGGCATAGGGAGCGCGCATAAATGCGGTATTAATTGGGCCTACGACAACGGATATGATTGTTTAATCACAATGGATTGCGATTTTACCCATGCCCCTTCTTATATTCTTAACTTTATTCGGGGTGAGGATAAGGCTGATATAGTTGTTGGTTCCAGGTATATGAAAAAACACAGTTTATCAACTTGGAATTTATATCGGAAATTTCTTACTCGTCTTGGTCATTTTTTAACGGTCAGCCTATTAAATATGCCTTATGACGCAAGCGGGGCATTTCGGCTTTATAATCTTAGGCAAATTAACCGCAATATTTTTTCCCTAATAAAATCAAACGGTTATTCTTTCTTTTTTGAAAGCCTGTTTGTTTTATATTTCAATAAAAAGACAATTTTTGAAATACCCATAGAGCTTCCTTCCAGAATGTACGGCACTTCAAAAATGACTTGGAAAGACGCTTGGAAGAGTTTAGAATTTTTATCCCGGTTATCTTACAGAAAGACATTCAATAAGAAATCTTTATTGCTTTAAAAAACACTTTTTTCAAGCTTACATTATTAAGCCGCAGCTCATAAAAGTAAAAAATGCTGAAAAAAATATACAACCATCAATTGGCCAGATTTTTGTTTATTGGAGGCATAGGAGTTGTATTTAATCTGTTAATTTTTTATTTTCTGGCGGATGTTGGAAGAGTTAATCCTCTGGTTGCGTCGACTGTTGCCTTTATATTTATTGTTAGCCAGAACTATCTGCTCAATCATTATTGGAGTTTTAACAAAGTTATTAACTACCACGCAAACTGGAAAGCTTTTTTCAAATATATCGCGGTTTACATTAGTGGCTTAATAATAAATTTGGCGGTATTGAAGATCATTATTTACTGTTTTTCTCCCCATCCGCAAGTAACAGCCCAGCTGATTGGAATTGCTTTAGCAACCGGGGTTAATTATATGGGAGTTAAAAAATTTGTTTTTAAATAAAATGATAAATTATTACGACAAAATTTTGTCTAAATTCAAAGATGGTATTAAATTAATATTTGCCAATTATATCCAGTTGCTGGTTATTGCCGTAGTTTTATTTGGAATAATTTGGCTCGGCTATACCATTAGGGTAATAGGTAGTCGCGAAATTAGTGAAACTTTGACTGTAAAAATTTTGGCAAGGGATGGCCGTAGAATTTCCATACAGCCGGTAATTCAGCTTTCTCACGCCGGTAATATAGTTCCTTTGGCAACTGATAAAAATTCGGCAAACTCTTGGAGCGCCAGCAAAGTTTTTATCCGGAAGGTTTTTTTGGTAATCCCGCGCGGCGAACTGGAAAGCGTTGAGTCCGGAACGGTAATTGTGGGCGATAAAGAATTCTTTTTTAATAATTCTGATTTGGCAAAATGGCAACTGAATAATACCGCTTCAGGCAATGCTTATTTAAGCAATTTCGCGGCTGATAAGTTAGTGGTAGAATTTCCCGCTTCCATTCGCGCTGAGTCTTCAAGGCTGCCTTTATTTAATAGGTTTTTTGGAGGAGCGATGAATTGGGCAGGGGACAGCAAACTGATTGTAGCGCCCCTAATAGCCGCCGGAAAGTTATTTTTGTTGACCATAGCGGCTATGCTTCTGTGCTATTTTTTATTGTTGCGTTTTGCTGGGAGCAATACAGACGCTACGCCCGAAGAGAAAATAAATTACCTTTCTTTTTGTTTAACTTTATTTTTTACCGGTGTATTTTTGGTGCTTTTAAATTTACTAATTAAGGTCATATATCACCCCGACCTTAATATTATTTTAAACCAAATACGCCAAACTTATTTAAGCCAAATTGTTCCAAGTTTTGTTCCTAAGCCAGTAGAAAGACTACAATTTGTTTTAAGCGTAGTCCTTTCGCCGTTTGCCTTAGGCCTTTTTTATTATGGGACATTGGCAAAGCTTAAAGCGCTGAGAGAGCAGACCATTAGCAAATTATATGGATTTGTTATGCCTGCCGCTATTTTATCTTTATTTGCTTTAATGTTTTGGGGTCTGGCCGCGAGCAATTTTTTATATTTGCAAACTAGCCTTTTTATAAAGCCCTCCGGGCCATATTTCTATGCTCTTTTGTTGTTTCCGGGCCTTTTATGGCTCACCTTTGTATCGGAAACTCGTGTCAGTTTAAAAAAAATAATGGGTGTTTTGCCGGCTGTGTTTATGGCCTTGCTTGCCGTTGCTATTTTTTTCTTAAATATCTTTTCTACAAATAATATTGCCGATCCGTACCATATTAACCCAGTTTTTTATCCTTTAGCCCAACTGGCCGCAGGCAAAACTTTATTGGTGGGTTTTACCAGCTTTTATGGCCTCTTCCCAATTTTTTTAAATGAAATTTTCCATATTATAGGTCTTTCGGTTTTAAAATTTTCGGTTGCATTAGCCTTGCTATTTTCTGCATCATATTTGGCGATTTATCGTTTTTTAAAAAATACCGTTAAAAATAAGTTGATATTGTTAGCTGGCATGTGCGGGTTGTTTGTTTTTAGTTATAGCGCGTTTGCATTTTATGGCACCCCGGTATATTTTCAGTACTGGCCAATCCGGTTTTTCCCAGTGAGTATTTTAATCCTGTTAGCTTCTATATTTTTAAAGACTGCACACAGGAACATTTTTTATTATTTAAGCTTCGCCTGGTGTTGCTTTGCGATTTTATGGAATTTAGAAACCGGAGTCGTCATGCTTATCGCTTGGTTGGCGCTTCTTCTATATTCAGATTTACTGGACTTGAAAAAGATAGCATTGCTAAAAAGTATTTTTTGGCATGCGGCAACGCTAATAATGTTTTTGGCAATAACTACAATTCTAGTAGTTATTTACACTTATCTCAGAAGCGGCGCCTATCCTGACCTTGGCCTTTTAGCTGTTTATCAAAAGCTGTTTTTTTCGGGCTTCTTCCTAATTAACATGCCACCGCCTCCGCACCTCTGGACGGCTGTGGCCTTAATTTATTTAATTGGCTTGCTTTATTCGCTTAAGGCTTTGTTTTTTTCAGCGATTGAGAAAAACAAAATAATTTTTTTCTTGGCGGTCTTAGGAATAGGTTTATTCAGTTATTACGAAGGCCGTTCGCATGATTTGGCTTTAATTGGTCCATTGTTTCCCGCGGTGCTTTTGCTGGCAATTTTTGCCGATCAGTTGCTTAATTTAGTAAAAAATAATATAAGGTCTATTGGCAATATGTCGGTATTAGTTTTGTTGCTGTTCATTCTTTACTCAGCCCCGGTCAGCCTACTTGTTTTTTCTCCTACCATTGCCCGCACAGTTCAAGCAAACCTAAAATCCATGAATAACAATAATTCAGAGTTTTCCCAGAATATAAATTTTATTAGGCAAAATTCCAGACCCGGGGAAAAAATATTTGTCGTTTCTCAAAATAAAGAAGGGATATATTATGGAGAGTCGGGGACAGTTTCTGTCTTGGATCTGGGGTCATCAGCGGAGTATGTTTCTAAGGTTGAATTCGCGGGAATGATCAATTTTTTAAAAAATAACACTACCACAAAGATTTTTATTGATTTTAAAAACCCCCCGTCGGTTGACGATGAGGTTAATTCAGTATTGAAGGATTATTACGTTGTTAGTAAAACCGGCGGAACTTTGGCTCTGCTGGTAAAAAAATAGACTTGTTGCTTAATAATTTTTTGAAACAAAATATGATATTTCAGACAAAACTGCAGTTTATAAATTTTGATGTTTAACCGTAGTTAAGCGGAGAAATTTTTAACAAGGTTTTGGCGAAAGAGCATATTTTGGGCGGAAAATTATTAAGCAACAAGTCTAATAATCATTCTAACAAACCGCACATAAAGCTAATTTCTTCGTCGGTAAGCTCAGCGTTATTTGGGAAATAAAATCCGTAGTCGTGGACATGTCTGGCATTTGGGCAGTCTGTTGTCTCTCCCAGGTATTTTTTATAAAAAGGTTGCAGGGCCATGTCGCCGGCGATTATCGGGCGTATTTCTACATCGGCACTCAAAAATTTTTCCATATACTTTTGGAAGGTTTTTTTGTCTTTAGCAACTACCGGCATGTCAAAATTAGATATGATTTCCATGTGTTTCAGATTTAAGGGAATCAAATCTTTGTTTTGCTCCACCGCAGCTTGAAATCTTCGGAAATTTTCCTGGCGCTTTGAGACAATCTCGTCCCAATATTTTATTTGTTCATTGCCTAAAAAACCGCTAATCTCGGTTGGCCTGGCATTGTATCCCAGGTCATAAAAGGTATATTTTGCATAAAAGTCGTCTATATTGTTTTGCTGCCTTATTTTTTTTTGGCTATCAATTGGCAAGTTTCGATCCCAGCCATGGGCTCGTACCAACAGGAGCATCTTGTACAATTCTTCGTCATCTGTGCAGACCATCCCGCCTTCAATAGTCGACAAATGATGGCCGACAAAAAAAGAAAAAGTGGAAGCCAAACTAAAGTTGCCCAGTAGTCTGCCGTCCAAAGTCGACCCTAATGATTCGCAGTTATCTTCCAGCAGAGCTATATTTTTTTCCGCGCATAGTTTTTTTATCCCGGCTATATTGTCGGCAAATCCTAAGACATTGGTTAAAAAAACACCCTGTAAATTATCGATTGCTTTTTTTAATATCTGAGGGGAAACGTTAAGGCTTTCCAGCTCGCAATCTAATAAAACTGGCTTTAAACCCAGTTGCATTAAGGGCATAATATTTGTTGACCAAGTTAAAGCCGATACGCCTATTTTGTCTCCGGCCTTATAATGCCCTAAATTTAACATCGCCTGAATTAAAACCAAATTGGCGCTACTGCCATTGCTGGTAAATACAGCAAATTGGCGCCCTTGTTTTTGCGCAAAGCGACGTTCAAATTCCCCGCACTGTGCGTTCATGCTCAGGGTTACAGCCTGGTCTAAGAAGGCTAATAGGGCCTTTTTTGTTTCCTTTTCGCGGTAAAAGCTGGATTTAACAAGTTTTATCATATCAACTAATAATAGCATATTGCCGAGGAGTTTAAAACTAGGGTCTATTTTATTTTGGATTTTGGTATGGTAAAGTTAAAATATATGACAATTTCCGAATTTATTTATACTGTAATTTTGCGCCCCCAGCCACTTCGAAATCTTACCAACCGAATATTGCGGGCTATAATTCCACAGTCGGTAAATAGGCATGGAGCAAAAATTTTTCTAGATCCCGATGATCCGGTACTTTCAGGGGCTTTGGTACTTAGAGTTTTTGAGCGGCCAGAGACAGATTTTTTTATAAAGACCATTCGTCCGGGGATGACGTTTTTGGACGTTGGCGCCAATGTTGGGTATTATACGGCACTGGCTCTTTCTGTTATGGGGAAGAATGCTAGAATTGTTTCAATAGAGCCTAACCCTCAAAGCTTTAAATATCTTTTGAAAACAGTTGCAGCAAACGATGGTAAAAATGTTAGTTGTATTCAAAAAGCGGCATCTAATCAAGCTGGTTCTATGCCCTTATTCTTAAATCTCGATAATCACGCAGATAATCGTTTATACGCCAACAATATGGCAAGTTCTTCTTGTGAGGTCAGTGTGGAAACTATAGACAAAATGCTGGAAGGTGTGGGAGTTTCTTTTATGCCTTCTGGAAATCGAATGTCATCCATAGGTAAAAAGCCAACTGCT
>ERZ1292633.3305-Hain-H41-02um-R1-3305-length-15797-cov-5_pt1 | contig 15342 bp, 14 predicted proteins | sample MGYA00564406_ERZ1292633 | MGnify/ENA primary metagenome ERZ1292633 (study PRJEB36523, sample SAMEA6512639) | groundwater metagenome | collected 2019-01-08 | study: AquaDiva: Metagenomics assemblies of 32 groundwater samples
CAGTGAAATAAAATGCCGTGAAGCCGCAATTTCACGGGGTAAATTTGATTATTTGAAAAATTGTGTGTCCATACTTTATCACGGCCGTCGCAAAGTATGGACAAAACAGGTCTGACCTGTTTAATGGGTCTATTTAACAGCTGTTTAACAGGTCAGACCTGTTTAGGGCTGTTTAGGGCATAGAGCGGCTTTTTACAGCGCGCTCCCTTGGTTTGCGGGGGCGCTTTTCTTTTTCCCCAGATCGTCTAAAATGATATTAAGAGGTATTTATTCTTATTTTTTATATGCCAGGTAGTGAAAATTCGATAGTGCTCTGCTTCGGTTCACTGCTCGGCTTCGTCATTAATAAAATAACTAATTCTTTGCTCCCATCCTGTTTCTTAATAATCGCACCCTAAGAAGCATCGAATTTCTACTACCTGGTATGGATCTATCAATATTAATTGTTAATTGGAACGTTAGACCGCTTATTGAGCGTTGTCTAGATTCGATTTTTCATGAAACCAAGAATTTAAAATTTGAAGTGATTGTCGTTGATAACGATTCGCGCGACGGCAGTGTGGAATTATTAAAGCGCCGCTTCGGCAATAAAATAAAATTAATTATTAATAAGCATAATGCCGGTTTTGCTAGGGCTAATAATCAAGCCCTGACGTTAGCCAGCGGGGAATTTATATTATATCTTAATCCCGACACCGAACTCCGTTCAAACGCTCTTTTAAGGGCGGTTGATTATATGCGACAAAATAAAAATTGCGGGGCTTTGGGGTGCCGGTTGGTTGACATTGATGGGTCAATCCAGCCCTCGGTTCGCAAATTTCCCACGCTGAGTTCACAGGTCTTAATTTTGCTTAAATTGCATCACCTCTTTCTCAGACTAAAGATTCTGCGCGAATATTTTCAGTATGACTTTGACTATCACAAGCTCCAAGAGGTTGATCAGGTAATGGGCGCTTTTTTAATGACGCGGATGGAAATAATTAAAAAAATAGGCTCATTTGATGAGAATTTTTTCCTTTGGTTTGAAGAGGTAGATTTTTGCCGTCGCGTCAAAAGAGCGGATTACCAGGTTATCTATGATCCGGATGTTCAGATTGTGCATTTTGGTCATCAAAGTTTTTGTCAGGTTCTGTCGTATAGCAAACAATATCATTATAATCGGAGCATGATCTATTTTTTTAAAAAATACTATCCGCAATGCCAAGTGTGTACTTTGCTTTTGATACAGCCAATAAGTTTGATTTTAGCTAAATTGATTCAAACCATTCGATCGCCTTGGCTTAAATCCAACAAATATATCAATTCCAGATGAACTTTTTAAAGGCTCTCACTCCTCAACCGTTTCGCAAAATACTATTATTTTTGATTTTAATAGAAATTCTTTCTTTTTTAGGATATTTCTTTCCTGCGGTTAACGCCATTTGTTTCTGGCTTGCGGTAATTTTAGCCCTATGGGCTACTTTAAATAGCCTAGAAAACGGTTTTTATCTCATTCTCTTAGAGCTAGTCAACGGAGTAAATGGTTATTATTTCCATTTTAGTTTTCATGGGGTTAATATTTCTCTAAGAATAGCTTTATTTTTAATCGTTCTGGGTGTTTGGCTGCATCGTTTCATCTTTAAAAATAAATTTAAAACAGAAATTTTTCGAAGCCAACTTATCAAGCCATTATCTGTTTTTGCAGTTTTTATTTTATGGGGTTTTGTTTATGGTTTAATCCGCGGCCATTCTTTTGATGATTTGTTTTTTGATTTTAATAATTGGCTATATTTTGCTTTGATATTTGTATTCTTTGATGTTATTAGACACGAAAAAGTTATTCATAATATTTTACATATTTTAGCGGCTAGTTTGGCGAATCTGGGGATTAAAACAATGTTTTTGTTTTATGTTTTTTCGCACGGTTATAAAATTTTGGCCGAACCGCTTTATAGCTGGATGAGACCATGGCGTTTAGGAGAAATTACCGCCTTGCCGCAAGGAATCTTCAGGGTTTTTATCCAATCGCAGATTTATTGTTTAATCGGTTTATTTTTATTTCTTATTATTTGGCTTCTTTTAAGGAAAAAAGAGGTTTCTCGTATAGATGGCTTATTGCTTTTTGTCGTTTTATCTATCGCTGTTTTATTGGTAAGCTTCTCGCGGAGTTTTTGGTTGGCCACTATTCTTGTTTTTTTCGCCCTTCTCATTTTCTTGAAATTTTTTGAAAAGAACAGATGGAAAGAGATCGGTTTCGTTTGTCTGGTGATGTTGCTTTTAGCGGTGGTCGCTATAGCTTTTCTTACTTTTTTGCTTAACGTGCCGTTGCTTGATAAACCGCTTAATTATTTAACAGCTCTTGGAAATCGCACAGATGCTTCAGGCTCGGCGATTTTAAGCCGCAAAGAGCAATTTCTGCCGCTTATGAAGGAAATTATGGTAAGTCCGATTGTGGGCAGTGGCTTTGGCGCAACAATTACTTATCGCAGCTTTGATCCGCGGGCCGTAGAAAAATATCAAGGCATTTATACGACCTACGCGTTTGAGTGGGGTTATTTAGATATGTGGCTGAAATTCGGCTTGGCCGGTTTGTTGGCGTATCTGTACTTTATTTTTTCCGTTTTAAAACGCGGTTGGCAGTCGGCATGCAAGAATAATCGCGAGACAAAATTTTTGATAATCGGCTTAGAGCTGGGGCTTTTAGCAATTTTAGTGATTAATATTTTTACTCCGTATTTAAATCATCCCCTGGGAATAGGCTATTTAATATTGTGCGCGGCTATTTTTGATTGTTTCTATCGCCGCCGAGATATTTTGACGTAAAATGAACACACCAAAAATTTCTATTCAAATTGTTACTTGGAACAGCGAAAAGTTTATTGGCGATTGTTTAGCGTCAATATTTACGCAGACTTATCGTAATTTTTCGGTTCTGGTGATTGACAATGCTTCCATTGATAAAACCGTAGAAATAGTTAAAACGAGATTTCCAGAAGTAAAAATTATCACTAACTCCAAAAATTTAGGCTTCTCTAAAGCGCATAATCAGGGTTTTGTTTTGACGAAAAATGTCGAATATATTTTGGTGTCTAACGCAGATATTATTTTAGAAAATAATTTTTTGGAAAATTTAATCAAAACTGCGGAAGATCATCCCGAAGCCGGCTTTTTCGGCGGGAAAGTTTTGAGAATAGAGTTTACGGATTTTGAGTTTAATCAACAGGAAAAAAAGAAAATTATCGATACGGTTGGCTTGAGTGTTAACAAAAGTAGGATTTTTAAAGATATTGGCCAGGGGCAAAACGAGAATCCTATTTTTAATAGGCCGGGTTATGTTTTTGGCGTTTCTGGCGCTTTGACCTTTTTTCGCCGAGAAGCGCTTGAAGATATCAAAATTGAAATCAAAAGAAATAGGTTAATAACCAACGAAGAATATTACGACGAAGATTTTTTTGCTTATCGCGAAGACATCGATTTGGCTTGGCGCCTGCAGTTAGCGGGCTGGCGCGCTTATTATGAACCGGAGGCTGTGGCTTATCATTTCCGTTCGGCGCGCGCTGTTTCCAAAAAAAGACCCTTAACTTTTATCAAGAATCGCCGAGAAAAATCTCCGCTAATTAATTATTTGTCTTACCGCAACCATATTTATACGCTTTTGAAGAATGAAGACCGGCACAATTTTTTGCTTGATTTCCCGCGCATTTTATTTTTTGAGAAAGCTAAATTTTGGTATATTTTATTTTTTGAGCCGGCTACGCTTAAAGCTTGGCGCGACATATTTAAAAATTTTGTTTTGATGCTCAAAAAGAGAAGAAAAATTTCCGCCCTGCGCCAAATTAATTGGCGGGCAATCCGCAAAAATTTTATATGATTTCCATAGTCTTAGTTAACTACAATCAAAAGGATTATTTAGCGGCTTCTTTGCATAATTTGAAAAAACTGCAGAGCCTTTCAGATCTAGAAATTATCTTGGTGGACAATCATTCCAGCGACGGATCACTGGATAAAATCAATGAAACTTTTAAAGATTTTTCTAATTTATCAATCATCGCTTCCAATAAAAATTTGGGCTTTGCCGGCGGCGTTAATTTCGGGATCAAAAGCGCGAAAGGGGATTATATTTTGATTCTTAATCCGGATGTTATTGTAACTGACGAAGCATTAACTATTTTAAGTGCGTTTATGGAAGATAACCCCGAATGCGGTATTTGCGGACCTCAACTTTTAAATCCCGATCACAGCATTCAATATTCTTGTTTGCGCTGGCCAAAATGGTACACGCCTCTTTATCGTCGCGTTTTAGGGAAAATGGGCTTTGGGAAAAAACATCTTTATTCTTATTTAATGAAAGATTTTGATCACAAATTTAGTCAACGAGCTGATTGGCTTTTGGGCGCGGCTTTATTCGTGAGAAAATCAGCCATAGATAAAATTGGCCTAATGGACGAACGGTTCTTTTTATATTTTGAAGATACGGACTGGTGTCGCCGTTTTTGGCAAAATGGTTTTGAGGTTTGGTATGTTGCCGAAGCTAAAATGTTTCATTATCATCAAAGACTCTCAGCTGAATATCACGGATTGTTCTCCGCGGTTTTTTCCAAACCCGCATGGATTCATATTCTTAGCTGGATTAGATATTTTAAGAAATGGCCCCTCACTTGGAAACGATAAGCTCTTCAGTATTTTTAAATTTTTACACTATGAGAGTAATAAAAAACAAAAATCGATTTTTTGAATAAAAACACATTCAACAAGAACTGCGCTCAAAAACACATCGTTTCCAAGTGAGGGGTTGATTTTTGTTGATAATTTGCTAATATATTTTTGTATTTATTCGGGGATCGTCTAACTTGCCCCGCTAAATTTTATGAGATGTTATCTGTATATTTTAAAGAATAACAAAGATAGATACTATATCGGTATAACTAAATTGTTACCGCAAGCCAGGTTGGAGCGACACAATAAAGGAGATGTTTATTCAACAAAGTTTAGTAAGCCATGGACATTGATTTATGTCGAAGATTATGCCAACGTGGTATTGGCGCGAAATCGAGAGAAACAAATAAAAAGTTGGCATGGCGGTGTTACTTTGAAAAGATTTTTAGGCAAAGCTGGGAGATCGTCTAATGGTAGGACAGCAGCCTTTGAAGCTGCTTATCCTGGTCCGAATCCAGGTCTCCCAGTTTTGCCCGAAAATTATTTAGCGGGGTGAAGTAGGACTCGAGCCTTTGAAGCTCGCTATCTTGGTTCGAATCCAAGTCCCCGAGCCATTTAGCGTGGGGGTGAAAATCCCTTTTCAGGTATTCCGAAGCTCTCGCCACGCTAACGCTCTGGCGTAGCGGGTTAGCGAAGGATACCAGTCAGGTATTCCGAAGCTTCAGCGAAGGATACCGAAATCTCTCTCAGAACAAAAATTATTTAGCGGGGACGGGGTTCCGCATGGCAAAAATATAGAGCAAAAAATAATTATTAAAAAGAATTTTTAAGGAATTAGACGACAAAAAAATTATTAAAAGACTAACACTTAATAAGTATGACCAAACCAAAATTTAAAATAGGTGATAAGGTGTATAAACCAAAAGGATATAAATTTAATTCTGTTGTTGTTTCTGTTTTTGAAACAACTAACAGAAAGACTAGAATCGTCGCTGAAAATCAAGATGGAATTTTACATATTATGAGTGAGCAACAATTAAAAAAGACTAATCCCAAGAGTGGAGAGTTGTAGTCAAAATCGTTAAAATCTCTATTTTTTCTTATATTTTAACGAAATTGATTGACTTTATCGTTAAAATGATTATAATAGATATATGGCAAATACTTTAAAAGCATACAAACGAATACAGGAATTGCGCGAAAGATACTATAAAACTATCGTTCAGAAAGAGTCTCTTTTGAAAATGATTGCGGAAGCAGAAGTTTCTGATCAGGTTTATAACTCAAATGCAATTGAAAACAGCACTCTTTCCCTTGAAGAAACTGATAAAATTCTCCTTCAAATAGAACTTGATCGATATATAACAGAGCGAGAAATTTTTGAAGCAAAAAACCTTGCCCGTGTGGTGACATACATAGAAACTAAATCAAAAGAAAGTGAGTTGAATTTTGAAATTATTTTATCACTTCACAAAATGCTCATCTCAAATATTCGCGACGACATAGCGGGCAGGTTTAGAAAAGAAGATGAATGGGTGAGAGTTGGCGACCATATTGCGCCAAACTCAATAGAAGTGTCTGATCGTCTTCAAAAAGTTTTGACAGAATATAATTCAAATAGTTCAGAATCTATTATAAAAAGAATTGCTAAATTTCACTTAGGTTTTGAATACATTCATCCATTTTGTGATGGTAATGGTCGTATTGGACGCGTTTTAAATAATTATCTTTTGATCCGTGGAGGATATGTGTCTATTAATATTAAATTTATTGATAGAGCCATGTATTATGATGCGTTTAAAGAATTTCAAAAAAACGGCGCTACAAAAATTATGGAGACGATTGTCGCAAAAGCGCTGACAAATAGTTACCATAAACGCTTGGCATATTTAGAAAATAAAGTGATTATGGATTTATCTGATTATGCTAAAGAATATAAATTATCTCATGCCAATCTCATAAACAAAGCAAAACGCCAAACTATTGAAGCTTTTATGGAGCGCGGTGTATGGAAAATTGGTATTGATAAGAAAAAATAAATTATGAAAAATATAAATTATCAAAATTTGAGCCCAATTCAAAAAGATTTGCTGGCTGAAGCGGAAAAGGCGATGGAAGAGGCTTATAATCCTTATTCTAAGTTTTTTGTTGGCGCCGCGCTTTTAACGTTGGACGATCAAATTATTACCGGCGCTAATGTTGAAAATGCTTCGTATGGATTAACCGTGTGCGCGGAACGATCAGCCCTGCTTCGAGCCAATGTTATGGGTAAGCGTATGTTTAAGGCATTAGCTATTATTACTCGAGGCGATAATTTTGATACCGCTCAAGTGAGCGCGCCTTGCGGAGCTTGTCGACAAATGATTTACGAAGCTAGTCAAGTCGCCGGCAAAGACATTGAAATAATTCTTTCTAATACAAACAAAGATAAGATTATTATTTGTACAATCAGAGAATTGTTGCCGCTAGCTTTTGGGCCAAGAGACTTAGGCATTGACGTCGATAAATACCAGAAATAGAAATAATGAATTGAAATATAAAACTTCGGGTCATGCGCCCTTTTATTATCAAGCTCGCCCCGTTAGAAAGTTTGACTAAAAATAGCTTAAAGATAAAAAATTGTTTTTTTGAGTTAAAAATGTTAGGCGCTAATTCAAATTTCGACAAACTTCTAACGGGGCAGGCGAGTGATCCGCCGGTTGGCGGATTCATTTCCGATCCGCCAGCTGGCGGAGCAGATAACACAGGGTTAATACCCTTTATTTTTATAAAATTATAGAAGTGATATAATTATATCTATTATGAATAATAGATTGAATAGTGAAAAATTTGACGTAGTAGTAATCGGCGGCGGTCCGGCCGGTATGATGGCCGCCGGCAGAGCAGGCGAATTAGGCGCCAAAGTTTTATTAATTGAAAAAAACAAAGAATTAGGCAAAAAACTTTTATTAACCGGCAAGGGGCGGTGCAATTTAACTCAAGCCGAACCCGACGAAAAAAAGTTTTTGGAGACATTCGGCAAAACCGGCAAATTTCTTTTTCCGGCTATTTTGAATTTCGGCGTTAAAGAAACTATGGATTTTTTTGAGAAAAGAGGACTTAAACTGAAAACTGAAAGAGGCGGAAGAGTCTTTCCTGAAACAGATAAAGCTCAGGATGTTTTAAAGGTTTTAAGCGATTATTTGCAAGAAAGCAAAGTATTTTTTTTGCCGTCTGCCGAAATTTTTGAATTAAAATGCGGGCGCAATAAGATTAATGAAATTACTTATTCAAAAGAGAAGATTTATGCCCATAATTATATTATTTGCACCGGCGGCAAATCTTACGCCTGGACCGGTTCTAATGGCGCTGGCTATAAATGGCTGAAAAAATTAGGCCATCATATTATTGAGCCGCGGCCGGCTTTAACGCCAATTAAAATAAAAGAAAAATGGGTTAAGGACTTGCAGGGTTTAAGTCTAAAAAATATTAAGATCACTATTTTTTCCGCCAAAAGCGGATCAGCTTCGGGCGGACAAAATAATAAAAAACAGGATGAACGGTTCGGCGAAATGCTTTTTACGCATTTTGGCTTAAGCGGCCCGATTATTTTAGATGTCAGCAAAAAAGTAGGGGAGCTACTTTCTCTTGGCGAAGTTATTATTTCTTTAGATTTAAAACCGGCATTAGAATTTGCTAAATTAGATGAAAGACTGCAGCGAGATTTTAAGAAATACCAAAATAAGGCTTTTAAAAATGCTTTAAACGACCTTTTACCCAAGAGATTAATTGAAATAATTGTTAAATTTTCGGGAATTAGTCAGGATAAACCGGTTAATCAGATAAATAAAAATGAAAGATTAAAATTAGTTAATTTATTAAAAGATTTCAAAATGACGGCAATTGACTTAATGGGTTTTGACCAGGCGATTATTACGACGGGCGGAGTTGATCTTAAAGAAATTGACCCACGTACTATGAAATCCAAGATAATTGATAATTTGTTTTTGGCCGGCGAGATTATTAATTTAGACGGCCCGACTGGGGGATATAATTTGCAACTTTGCTGGAGCACGGGTTATTTAGCCGGCGAGAAAGCCGCGCAGTCGTCCCTTAAAGATAAATCTTAATCTTTTTAGATTATAGCTTTGACTTCTAATGGTCCTGGACATTCTTAGACAGAGCTATTTTTTTATTTGTGAGCAAGCGAGTGAAATGAAAATTTCATTTTCATTTTCGAGCGAGCGAAACAAACACAGAGTTTAATACTCTTTATTTAAAAACTTTTCCACAGCCCCATTAAATTTTTAAGTTATTTCCTTGACCCCGTTAGAGATTCAATCAAGATAATTTTTTTCAGATAGTATCTAAGGCGAAGCCGCCTTACGGCTCTTGCCAGTCTCCTAAGTATATTTGATCTTAAATCTCTAACTGGGGTTGACAGAAAAATATAATATGTTATAATTTTATTCGACCTGTGTTCGAAATGGTATTTTGTTCTTTTAAAAACAAAATTTATTAATTCAAAAAGGGAGAAAAAATGAAGCGTATCTTTCCGATTTTGGCGGTTGTTCTCGCGATGTTCTTTCTGGCGACATCCAGTGGCGCGGCTAAAAATCTTTTTGAGCTGAAGGCCACCGGCAAAATCCAGACGGAATTGCAAGCAGACGGAAAACTGAAAGTGATAGTTTGGCCCAGCCCAAGAGATACTATCAAAAATCCCGATTTTTCCGGCACAATCATCCCCAAAACCAAGATCATTATTATTGATGAAAAAACCACAGATAAGAAAAATCTTATTCGGCTAAATGGGAAAAAGGTGATTGCTTACGGCCAATTTTATAAAATCGGACAAGGGTCAAAAGCAAGGATTGTCTATTTATATCTCTTGCTTTATGTTCAACCTCAACCTCAACCTCAACCGCCGACACCCAAAACGCTTCTTCCTTAATTTTAGCGCTCAAGCCATAATGGTTTGAGCGCTTTTTGTTTAAAATAAGCTTCCTCTCGACAAATAATTATGCTACAATTAATATATTAATAAAATAAGATAAAATAAATCTATAGATAATAAAATCAAGAACTATTTAGGTTTGGCTATTATCGCTTCCATCGTGATATTGTCGATTGCTACGATTGTGTATGTTGTCTATTACGGCCAATCAATTCAACCTTCTTCTTTCCGAAGTTTTATGGTTACCGGCGATGGCAAAACGATAGCCATTCCCGATGTTGCCGAAGTTACTTTTGGCGTAATTACGCAAGGAGGAAAACAAATTGCCGATTTACAGAAAGAGAACAGCCAGAAGATGAACAAAATTATTAATTTTTTGAAAGATACGGGCGTTAAAACTAAAGACATCAATACCCAGAATTACAATCTTGATCCGCGTTATCAATACTACGACTGTTCTCATCCCGAAAGTAGTGTGAAACCTTGTCCGCCGCCTGATATTATCGGTTATAATATTAATCAAACAGTATTAATAAAAATTAGGGACTTTGACAAGATCGGCGACATTATGGCTGGTATTATTAAAAATGGCGCTAACACGATTTCCCAATTATCGTTTGCCGTGGACGATCCGACTGTTTTTCAAAACCAAGCGCGCGCCGAAGCAATTAAAAAGGCCAAACAAAAAGCCGAATCCATCGCGACAGCCGGCGGTTTCAAGTTGGGTCGGCTTCTTTCAATCGATGAAAGCAGTTATGCGCCGATGCCGAGGATGTATGATGGTTACGGCGGAGGTATAGCAAAAATGGAATCTGCCGCGCCTACCATCGAGCCAGGTTCTCAAGAGATAACCGCTAATGTAACATTGAAATACGAAATAAAATAGATTATCGAGAATCAATTTTGTTTTAAAAGCGGCTGATTTTCGTCAGCTGTTTTTAAATTTTTATTGATAAAGCGCGTGGGTTTTTTATCAACCTGCCCGCCCAAATTTTAAATCAATGCGTTAGTCAAAATTAATTTGATGTGTTTTTTAAGAAATCTTTATTAAATGGGGCACGTTGTTCCATTTTAAAACTTAGGCGGGCTTGACAAAACGCCAGAAGTTTGTCAAAATGAATATAAAATTAGATCTTTAAAATCAATAAGCCTTCGCTGATTGGCGAATGGCGAAAAGAAAAGGAGGGTATAAAATGCCTTCAAAAATTTGGACACCCCTGGATCTTGATCGGCGACCGGCGGAAATTGATCAGGTTGAAAAGATTATTCGCAAATCTTTGGTTGGCCAAGATCGGGCAGTCAAACAGGGCCTGAAGATATTCAACCGGATGTTCTCCGGTATTCCTCCGTACGACGTCAAGGGTCATCGGCCACTCGGAACATTCATGTTTTTGGGACCGACTGGCGTGGGCAAAACTTTGCTGGCGGAAGAAATAGCGCGAGTTGTCACGGGCAGCCCTCTCGGTCTGACCACCATCAACTGCGCCGAGTTTCAAGAGGATCACGAAATTGCCAAACTGATCGGTTCGCCTCCGGGGTACATTGGCTTCAATGAGTCCGGAGGAGATCATTTGCCGGTATTGTCACAGAAAACGATCGACGCTCCGTATTTGGCAAAACTGATCGAACCGAAGCTCCTGGAAATATCGCAACGGATGGATGAGGCAAGACGATTAGAGGACCTACAACAGCGAAATTCGCAAGTGCGGCTCTTGCAGGCGGAAGCGGAAAATTGCAAGAGATTGGCATACAAGCGGTGGCCCATTCTGTCGGTTGTGCTTTTCGACGAAGTAGAGAAAGCCTCGTCGGCCTTGTTCAAGATTCTTCTGGGGATCATCGATCACGGGGAACTCCGGATGGGCAATGGTCTGGACATCACCTATTTCAATAATTCCCTGATTATTTTTACCGGCAACATTGGCAGCCGCGAGATCTCCAAATCCTACGGCGTTAAAAGGATTGGTTTCGTTTCGCCGAAAGAAAAATCGCACGAGGAAATTTCCGGGGAAATCTACGATACGGTCTACGGTGAAATGACCAAATTTTTCTCTCCGGAGTTAATCGGTCGGTTGCGGCGAAATGACGCGATCATCGTCTTTGAACCTTTGGCTTCCGGCGAAATTTCCGCGATCGTAGACGTGCAAATGACTAAGATACAGAATCGGTTTACCGCTGATTTTCCGATCGTGATCAAATTCGAGGCCAAGGATTATATTTTGGGTCGCGCTAAAACTACGGAATACGGCGCCCGCGATATTGCCGGTTTGATGGAAAACAAGGTTTTCATCCCACTGTGCAATCTCACGGCATCTAAGGAAATCATGGTCGGCGACGAAATTCGGATCAGGGTCGACGAGAGCGGGAACAATCTCGTTTTCGAACGTACTCCGCGCGGAACCGTGAATTTCCGGACGAAGACGACGAAACCCAAGTTTTTCGGCTTAGAAGGCTAATTTCAACGAAACAATGCGCTGTAACTAAAAAGTTACAGCGCATTTTAATTGCAGCTAGAATAAATTTTGGTAGTAATTGAATTTGGGTAATATTTATATTGCATGCAGGGGCTTGCCATAGTGTTAAAACCCTGTATAATAAAAATTAAAACTATGGAAAGCGAAAAAGAGGATATTAAATCAATCCCGACTTGTCGGGACAAAAAGCCCAGTGGCGTTGAAATTTTTTGGGCGGCTATTTCTTATTTAGGGGTGTTATCTATGGCGCCGTTAATTTTGCATTTCAAAAGCGGTTATATAAAACATCACGCGCGCCAGGGATTATTTCTTTTCATGATGGAAATTCTTATGTTTATTATTTTTGTTATCCCTTTTGTTGGGTGGATTATTGGATTTTTTGGAGGGATTCTTTGTTTTATCGCTTCCTTAGTCGGCATTATTATGTCTTTGCTGGGTAAAAAATGGACTATTTCCGGCGTTGAAAAATTAATGGAAAAACTTAATATTTAATAGTTTAATAAATATATGAAAAAAGAATTTATTCTATGGTTTAAAGAATTGTCTATTAAAAACGTTCCAGACGTGGGCGGGAAAAACGCTTCGTTGGGCGAGATGTACAGATTTTTAACGCCTAAAGGAGTTAAGATACCCAATGGTTTTGCCACCACTTCTTACGCTTATTGGTATTTTTTAGAGAAAACCGACATTAAGAAAAAAATCAAAGAAATTTTAAATGGCTTGGATACCCATAATCTTCGTGATTTGGCCCGCCGCGGACAATTGGTTAGAAAGACAATTTTAGAAGTAGAAATTCCTCAAGAATTAAAAAAGGCGATTTTAGACGCTTATCACGAACTAAGCAAGCAATACAACGTGAAATTTGTTGACACCGCTGTCAGGTCTTCGGCTACGGCCGAAGATTTGCCGACCGCTTCATTTGCCGGACAACAAGAGTCTTATTTAAACGTTTACGGCGATCAAGAAATTTTAAAGGCGGTTAAAAATTGCGTCGCTTCTTTGTTTACTAATCGAGCCATTTCTTATCGCGTTGATCAGGGCTTTGATCATTTTAAAATCGCTTTATCGGTTGGCGTGCAAAAGATGGTTCGTTCAGATTTGGCGTGTTCTGGCGTGATGTTTTCTTGTGACACGGAGTCCGGTTTCGCGGATGCAACTCTAATTGACTCCAGTTATGGTTTGGGAGAGAATATTGTTAAGGGCCGCGTAACTCCGGACGAATATTATGTCTTTGAGCCAACTTTACTCAAAGGCTATAAGGCGATTATCAGCCGCCGACTGGGCACTAAAGAGTGGAAGTTAATTTATTCTAATAATCCGCGCGTACCCACTAAAAATGTTAAAGTGCCTATCAACGACCAACATCGATTCGCTCTAACCGACGAAGAAGTCTTAATTTTGGCCCGTTGGTCGGTGATCATAGAGAAACACTACAAACGGCCGATGGATATTGAATGGGCTAAAGATGGCCGCGCTGATATTTTATATATCGTGCAGGCCAGGCCGGAAACTGTAAAATCACAGAGGAATATTAATATTTTAGAAGAATATAAGATTTCGACAGGCAAGAAAAAATTATTAGTTGAGGGCGTAAGCGTAGGTTCTAAAATAGGCCAAGGTATAGCCCACATCATTAAAAAAGTAGAACAGATTAGTGAATTTAAGAAAGGCGAAGTTTTGGTTACTAAAATGACAGATCCGGATTGGGAACCAATTATGAAAATGGCCAGCGCTATTGTAACTAATTCGGGCGGACGCACTTGCCATGCGGCCATTGTCAGTCGAGAATTGGGCGTGCCTTGCGTGGTTGGTACGGAGAATTCAACGGAAAATATTAAAAATAAATCCAAGATTACGGTTAGTTGCGCGGAGGGCGAGAAGGGATATATTTACGACGGGTTAGTGCCATATAAGATTATAAAAACCAATATAGGCAAGATAAAAAGGCCAGGAACTAAAATTATGATGAACGTTGGTGAACCGGAACAGGCATTCGGATTTTCTTTTATTCCGAATGACGGCGTAGGTTTAGCCAGAGAAGAGTTTATCATTAATAATTATATTAAAATCCATCCCTGGGCTTTATTGAATTACAAAAGCTTAAAAGACAAGAATGTTAAAAAGAAAATTGACGAATTGACTGTCGGCTATAAAAATAAAGTAGATTTTTATGTTGATCGTTTGGCTGACGGCATCGCTCGAATCGCCGCGGCTTTTTATCCCAAAGAAGTAATTCTGCGCTTTTCCGATTTTAAGACGAATGAATACGCTAATTTAATCGGCGGCCGCGGATTTGAACCGCAAGAAAGCAATCCGATGATTGGCTGGCGCGGCGCTTCCCGTTATTATGATCCTAAATTTGAACCGTGTTTTGCTTTGGAATGTAAAGCGATTAAAAAAGTCCGAGAGATTTATGGCCTGGATAATTTAACGGTTATGGTGCCGTTTTGCCGTACCATTGAAGAGGGCAAAAAAGTGTTAGCAACGATGGAGAAATATGGTCTTTATCAAAGAAAAGTGATTAAAGGATTAAAGCCGCTTAAAGTTTATGTAATGTGCGAAATACCATCCAACGTAATCTTGGCCGAAGAATTCTGTAAGATCTTTGATGGTTTTTCGATCGGTTCTAACGACTTGACTCAATTGACTTTGGGTGTTGATCGAGACTCTTCTTTGGTTGCTCATATTTATAATGAACGCAATGAGGCTGTAAAAACCTTATTAAGGCAGGTTATTAGAATCGCTAAAGCCAATAAACGCAAGGTGGGTATTTGCGGTCAGGCGCCAAGCGATTTTCCGGATTTTGCTGCGTTCTTGGTTAAAGAAGGTATTGATTCAATATCACTTACCCCGGATACGGTGATTAAGACTACTTTAATGTTAAATAAGATTAGGAAATAAAAGGTGTTAAACCTTTTGTTATCCGCGCTCGCTCGGAAATGAAAAACGAAATTTCTCATTTCTCTCACTCGCTTGATAATAGACATTTTGTATATTTAGAAAAGGACTGCTTCATTATGAAGCAGTCCTTTTGTTTATTGTTCGTTGTTGTTGATTAGGCCAGTCCGCCAGTGGCAATAATTTTAAGCACAACCCCGTTTAAATCGGGCCGATAAATGATTTTATCTTCTGGTAACAACTCGACATATCCAGTAAGTGGGCTGGGCGTGGTGGGCCTGAAGACGAGAATTAATTTTTCGTCGTTAACGACCAGCGATTCACCGCGAGTGTAACCCAGTCCCCAGCGATTGTCCGATAACTTAAATATTACCGCGGTTATTTCGTTCCTCTCCAATCCGCCTG
>ERZ1292633.3467-Hain-H41-02um-R1-3467-length-15326-cov-5_pt1 | contig 15326 bp, 11 predicted proteins | sample MGYA00564406_ERZ1292633 | MGnify/ENA primary metagenome ERZ1292633 (study PRJEB36523, sample SAMEA6512639) | groundwater metagenome | collected 2019-01-08 | study: AquaDiva: Metagenomics assemblies of 32 groundwater samples
CGACGGTTGCGTCGAGGAACGGTACCGCGCGGGGCATTCAGTCTCCCGGATCGACTGAAGGGGGATCCGATTCGGCGAAACGGCGATTCAGCAGGGAATTGTAAGGCCATGGGCGTCCGGTGGCAAGAACTGGGCAGGACAGGACCGCTCAGGGCGGGCGGTCACGAGAAACGCGCGGCCCCTCGCGAGGCCGCGCGTCGTACTGCCGGCTAGAACAGCTATTTCAGGACGGTGAAGCGACCCGTCTCGTCCAGGCCGGCACCGTCGATGCGGTAGAAATAGACACCGGATCGAAGAGCCCTGCCCGCGGAATCCTTGCCGTCGAGGCGGATTTCGTTCATCCCCGCCGTCATGGACTTCCGTTCCAGGAGCGTCCGAACGAGTCGGCCACTCAGGTCGAAGAGCCGAACGGTCACCTCGCCCGCCCGGAGGGTTCCAAAGCGGAGGGTGCCCTCCGGATTTAGCGGATTGGGTTCGACACGGGCCGCCACGGTGCCCGACCCCTTCGCGACGATCGTCAGCGTCACGCGGGAGCAGAAACGCCGACCATCCGCGAGCGACCCGTCGAGGGTCGCCAGGATGCTCTGCTTGCCGTGAAGGAGGCTGAATAGTCTCGAGACATCCGACATCGCGAAGCTGACGGGCAATTCCTGAACGTCGTTGCCATCCGTGTCTCCGACGACCGCGGACTTTGTCGTCGAAGCGAAGATACTCTCGACAGAGCCAGTTCCCGGCGATCTCAGCCGCAGGCTGGCGGCGTCCACACCGGTGATGGTGAACGACGTGGCGACGGGCTCGAGACGCAGATTCAAAGCGGTTGAGGACTGCGTCGTGGGAATCGCGCGATTGGTGTTCTCCTGGAAAGCGCGGGCTTCCGCCGAAGGCGCGGATGGCGTCCGATTGATGACGACCGTCACGGTTCCACCGACAACCACAAGGTCCGGTCTGCCGTCATCATTCATGTCAGCTGCCGTTACGTCTCGACCACTCCCTGTAGCGAGGAGTGCAGGGGCATCAGCAAATGTGCCGTTCCCCCGTCCGAGGTAGATTTGGCTCGGACCGCTTTCTGTCGTGCTGTAGAGATCGAGATGTCCATCGGCATTCCAGTCCATGGCGACGATCGCGTCCGTGAACGAGGGGCCCCTCGCCAGCACGGTCGGGACGGACATTCCGCCATGCCCGTCTCCGAACACTCCGACGACTTGGTCCCCGAAGGCAGCCGATGCCGCGATATCCAGTCTTCCGTCCTCGTTGAAGTCTCCGCTGCAAATTCCGTACGGGTTGAATGCCAAGGGGACCGACAAGGGTGATCCGAAAGTGCCGTCTCCCCTCCCGCGGTAGAGGATCACGCGGGACGGGAACCAGCCGGCGAGAGCCACGTCCGGATTTCCATCGGAGTCGAAGTCACCTAGGCAGGCATCCTTCGTCATCCCACCCACCGGGATTCGCGATGCCAAGATCAATCCCGCGCTGCCGGTGCCCAGGAGAACGGCGGGAAGCGTCCCCTCCGAGCTCACCATCAGGTCGTCTCGCCCATCTCCGTTGACGTCGGCCCGACGGAGTCCCGACGCTCCCACGATTTCCGGATAGTCGACGGCTGAGGCGAACGCCCCACCACGAGAACCATAGAAAATCTTGAGTGGGCCGCTGCTGAACGACCCCGCGGCCAGATCGCAGCTACCGTCAGAGTTCCAATCGCCGGACTCCAGCGTGCGATACGCCAAGCCTAGAGGATATTCCCCGAATGGGACCAACCCCCCTGTGCCGTCCCCTCGGAAGACAACCATCGTTCCCGCGACCGTCTCCCGGGCCACGGCGACATCCTGAAGGCCATCCCCGTCAAAATCGCCGGTGGCCACTCCTGACCCCAAGGTCAGGGCCGGCGCGGGAGGAGCCTCAGACGGGGTGGACGCGGAGAGCACCTCGACGAAAGTCCGAGCTTCCACCGAGCCGTCCGCCGCGTCGCCGCGAATACTCAAAGTCCACGTCCCAATGTCACAGATGGTGGGGCGGAGATAGACCCGGCCCGCGGTTGCCGCGATGCCGGATCCTTGTGTGGTGATGCGGGCAAAATCCGGACCTTCGGACTTGGTAAACGCGATCGGGTCGCCATCGGAATCGGATGCCGCAATTCGAAGGTCAAAAGCCGTCCCCGCGACCATCCGAATCTTCGGGGGGAGCAGGAGCACGGGCAGGTGCCCCGGACCCTCGGTCACTTGTACGGAAACGATTGCTGTCGACGCGGTCCCTTCGTCCGCGGCGATCAGCGTCGCGGTGTAGTTTCCTGCGTCATGACGAAGCGGCCTGGCATGGAGGCGAGCGGAGGCCGAACCTGCCGTCGAGCTGAAAAGTGTCAACGTAGGAATCGGGGTCGTCGTCTGAAGCGAAAGCGACACGACGTCGCCGTTCGGATCTACGGCCCGCACGTCTTGATAGGCCACCTCCCCCGTCGCAGCCGACATCGGGTTCACGGCGGTGATACTCGGGGGCGAGTTCGAGGCTCCTCCAGAGGAGTAGGCAAGGCCGTCTGTATCGAACCAGTCCTGGCCGAGTTTTAGCGTGTTGTCGAAGTCAACGCCGTCGCACGCCGATCCGAACATTGTGGCGGCGTACGCAATGGACAGGGTGGTCGCCTGAGCGACGATCCCCAGTGATGGCGTCCCCGATGACAAAGAGGCCGTTACTCGGCAAAGCTTGTAGTCGCCGGGAGGGAGGACCGTGGTTCCAAGGAAGCCCAGGTACACCTCGGTCGAAGAAGGAGTGATCCGCGAGCCTATATCGATAGACATCCCGGACTGCAGGTTGCTTCGAGTGCCCCAGGTGACCGTGCCGCCCGACGCGCGTACGACGACTTCGTACGAGTTGATCGAGAGCGGCCGTGTTCCGCTCGAGCAGAGTGCGTCAGAACCATCGCGGCGCTTATCGGTGCGAAGCCACACGTCGAAGGTGGTTGGGCCCGCCGCCGTGATCACGTCCGCCGCCGTGTTGACCCCATCCCCGTTGGCGTCCAGGTACATGTACTGCGCTTGCGAGGTTTGAACCGCGAGAATTCCAGAGAAGAGCATCGCGAGAGCTGAGGTGGTGATTAGGCTGCGGGAGAACACTCGTCTCAGATTCGAGAATTGCCGGGCGAGAGTCGCGGGAGACATGGTGCGAAGGCCCCCTTTCCATGACTGCAGGGCGCTGGTGGACGGAGTTGCCCAATCACGCCGTGAACGCTCAACGGGGAACCCCGGGGGACAGGGGAGGTTCCTCAGGAGGCGAGAAGCGCGATCTCGGGGACACTAGACTCGACCTTGAAGCACCCAAGACGGTAGACCCGGCAGGGGCTGAAAACAACGGTCCTTCGGTCACCCCGAATTGACGTATTGTCGCTCTCAACTCTTGGTACTACGGTCCCCCCGCACGAAACCACGAGTCGAGCGGCACTTCCAGGTGTGCACTCGAGAAGTCGGCGTCGGTGAGTCCTGCGTCGTACCGGGCCGCATCCATGTAGAGTTTCGTGTAGCTCACCTTGTCCCTCGCCCAGAGCGTCCGCTCCGTGATGGAGAGGCACATGCGTCCGGTTGCCGAGGCGATCTCCTCCACTCGATCGCTGGTGTACGTCCGGAAGATCTCCCACCGCCGATCGCGGAACTCCTGTTTCCAGGGGATGAACGTCGTCGTGTCGACCCACGTGGTCATTCACGCGTGCTCCACGGTCTTCTTGGGGACGCTTTCCACCACCCAGCAGGGGTGTCCCTCATACCGCTCGTAGCGGTCGACCCGGTGCAGGTCGGCCGAAGCGTCTCTCCCCGAGAACTCCTCGCGCGTGAAGTCGGAACCGAGGAATCGCGATCGTTCCGGCGCCGCCACGCGGCGCACCCGGTTCGCCGCGGGGACGAACATCCAGCGTTCGTCGTTGGCCCCAACGTGCTTCCAGACCATGCAGGTCATCCTCCGCACGTCGCCCGGTTCGTGGAAGTAGATCAGATAGCGCTGTTCTCCCTTATCTCCCACGTTTTTCCGTAGCATGGTCATGACGCGATATCGCTTCTCGCCCCCGCGACCGACGATCTCCATCCGGAGTCTGGCGATCACGTCGTTTCCCTGGTAGTACCACGCCTTCACGCAACGCTCCATGAGCGGGTCGGCCGCGGGGAGCCTGGGAGCCGGCGTGAGTTTCGTGGCCGCTACCGCCGCGGGTGCGGGCGGCGCGGCGGGCGAGATCGTTGGTATCACGAAAGCGGTGACCGCCGCCGCCCCGACCAGAAAGCGAACGGCGCGAAGCCTCCTCATGCCAGGGCCCTCGCTCCCAGGACGCGGAGCAGTGCGGGAAGGACGAAGAGGGTCGCCACCGCCCCCGCGATCATGAGCCCCGCGAAGAGGAGCCCCACCGTCACGTAGGGAGTCAGCGTCGAAAGGACAAGCGGCAAGAATCCGACCGAGATGACGATCGCGTTCCGCACGATCGCCAGGCCGGGCGCGCCGAAGACGTACGCCACGGCGTCGGCGAGGTCGCGTGTTTCGTGATGGCGGGTCCGGACCCGCTCGAGGAAGTGGATGGCGAAGTCGACCGAGAGCCCGAGCGCCAGGGTGGAACAGACCGCGATCGGCATGTCGTAGCGCCCCGTCGTGAGGCCGATGGCGCCGTACGACGCCACGATCTCGACGCTGAGCGGCACCATGCAGAGGAGCCCCACCGGCCAGGAGCGGAACTCCAGCGCCATCAGGAGGAAGATCACCACGAAGCTCCAGAGGATCGACTTCATCATCCCGTTCACCATGAGCCGCTGCCAGACGACGTTGATGTGATTGAGTCCCGACCAGGTGATGGCGGCGCCGGCGGGCGGAGGGTCGCGCTCCAGGAAGGCCGCCGCTTCCGCTTCGACTCGCTCCATGGCGTGATTGTCGCCCTCCCGCATCTGGACCCAGATATTCGCGCGCCGCCCTTCGTGGTCGAGGTAGTTGTCGAGGTCGTCCGGGTCGCCCGATCCCTGGAAGAGGAAGACGAGCTGGCCGACATCCTCCGATGAGGTCGGGACGCGGTCGTAGCCGACGTTCCCCTCGTGAATCACGCGATTCAGCCGCCGCACGATGTCGGCCACCGAGGAGGTCTTCCCCACGGCGGGATCGCTCTCCAGATGCCGCTGAAACCGGTCCATCCAGGCCATGATTTCCGCGCTCTGCGCCGCTCCCGCTGTCCCTGCGTCCACGAGCACGTGCGCCATGTAGGTTCCCCCGAAGCGCGCGTTCAAGGCGTCGTGCGCCACGCGCATCGGATGTCCGGCCCGGAACCAGCGGACGGGATTGTCATCGCTGCGGAGCCGCGCGATCCCGGAGGCTCCGATGGCGAGGAAGAGAAACGATGCCAGTAGCACCAGGCGCGCGCGCCGGAAGGCGAAGCTGCCGATCCATCGAAGTAGCGGGGAGAAGCGGCTCGCCCCGGCCTCGCCGCCCGGCTTGGCCGCGCGAAGCGGCAGGAGCGCGAGAAGCGCCGGGAGAAGTGTGTGCGTCAGGGCCCAGGCGATCGCGATCCCCGCCGCTACGAAGACGCCGAAGACCCGCACCGGCGGGATCGTCGCGAAGGCAAGCGAGCCGAAACCGACCGCGGCGGTGACCGACGTAAAGGTGACCGGGCGGTAAAGCGCGCGCATCGTCGCTTCCACCGCATCGCGCCGCACGCCGTGGAGCCGGCGTTGGATCTGGAACTCGCTCAGGATATGAACCGCGTCGAGGATCGCGATCGGCATGAGGAAGACCGGGATCATCGAACTCATGATGTGCACGGTGAAGCCCATGCCGATCAGGCAGCCCATGGTCCAAATTACCGAGAGCGCGGCGATCACGCCGACCGGCAGCAGAAATGACGGCTCGCCGAAGAGGACGAGAACGAGGAGTAGGATCACGATGAAGGCTAGCGGCGCCACCACCGCCATCTGCACGAACATCTCGTGGCCGAAGGTGTCCTCGGCGATCGGAAGTCCCGCCAGGTGGTAGCGCACGCCTGAAGGCAGCCCCTGGCCGAGAATGCGGCGGATCGCCTCGGCCACCGCCACCGACCGGTCCTTCGCCTCGATCGGCACGTAGATCGCGACGGCGTCGCCGCTCGCGGAGGCGATGACCTCGTTCAGGTAGGGATTCCCTGCGATCGCCAGGCGGAGCGATTCCCCCTCCGCGAGCGTCGCCGGGACTCGTCCCATGACCGGATGAATGTCCACGAGGTCCGCCTCGGACTGTGGATTGTCCGTGGTCGTGAGGCTCACCACGTCCTCGGGGATGACGCCGGGAACCTGCAGAATGGAGTCGATGGCCGCGGCCACCGGGCCAAGCGTCTCCGGCCGGAACGCCCCTTGCGGGTCGACGATTCCGACGACGATTAGGTCGTGGAGCCCGAAGTCCTTCTTCATCTGGTCGTACGTCACGCGGTCGAACTGCGTGGCCGAGAGCATGTTCTCGGGGTCGGTGTCGACGCGGATGCCGAGCGACAGGAGGACGGCGAGGAGCGTCAGGAGCGCGCACGCGGAGATCACGACCCGCGGGCGGTCGTAGGAGGCGAGAACGACGCGGTGAAGGATCTTCATGGGTCGCTGGCGGGTTTCGCGACGGCAGTCGGCCGGTGGAGTTCCGGGCACGGCGACCATGCAAACCCAGGCTCAAGCATCCCACGCCGCCCTGCCGCGGCGCAATGCGACGATGGGATTAGCGGGGGTGACGCTCAAGTGTCGCGCGGTTCAAGCCAGGGCCGAAAGCCGGAGCATCAGCGCCTGCTGTTCCGCCGCTTCCGCCGCGCGGGCGATCAGCGCGTCGAGATCCTCCGCCACCGAGATGTGGCGGCCCGAGAGCGCATCGGCCTCACCGCGCGCCAAGCGCAGGAGCAATCGGGTCGACGCCTCCGGTGGAAAGTCCTTTCCCTTCGAGAGCGTCTCCGCCGCCCAGGGAAACCACTCGGCCGACTTCGGGTGCCCGACCAAGAGCCGGTTCATGTCGGTTCGAACCATGCCCGGAGAGATCGAGAAGACGCGAATCCCCCGGGAAGCCGTCTCCGCGGCGACACACTCGGTGAGGCGGATCAGCGCGGTCTTCCCGACGCAGTAGGATGAGAGATAGTCGTACGAGCGCGTGCCGACGCCGCTCGAGACGTTCACGATCCGCCCGGCGCCGCGCGCGATCATCCCCGGGAGGACGAATCGCGTGCAGAGGTAGGGGCCCTTGGCGTTGATCTCGACGCCATGCCACCACTCGTCGGGATCGCACTCGGCCAAGGGGCCGAGCGGATCGGCCGCGCCCGCCGCGTTCACCAGGAGGGCGACCGGCCCAAGGTCCCTCTCGATGTCCGCCACCATTCGCTTCACGGCGCCGGTGTCGGTGACATCCAACGAGTAGGCCCGCGCACGCCCTCCCGCCGCGGTGATTCGGGCGGCGCTTTCATCCACCTGGGAAGCGGTTCGTGCGACTACGGCAACGAACGCCCCCGCCCCCACCAGGGCCTCCGCGTAAGCGCGCCCCAGGCCACGCCCTCCGCCGGTCACCAGCGCGACTTGTCCCTTCAGGGGATGTTCCACCGCCATTTCAGCCCTCCTTCGACGACCGCAAGTTGATACCTTCGATTGGCCCCGCCTGCGTCTCCATCGTACCATTCGCCGAATCACACACCGAGGAGGGTCCATGTCCCAGCCATTCCACTTTTCATTTCACGTACACAACCTCGACGAAACCCGCCGATTCTACGGGGATATCCTCGGCTGCGGCGAGGGCCGGAGCACCGAGGCCTGGGTTGACTTTGACTTCTTCGGGAATCAGATTTCCTGCCACGTCACCGGGCCCGTGGCGCCAACCCACGATACCGGAAAGGTCGACGGAGTTGCGGTCCCGATGCCGCACTTCGGCGCCATCTTAGAGTGGGGCCAGTTCCACGCCGCGGCCGATAGGATTCGGCGCGCGGGAATGCCGTTCATCATCGAGCCCCGAGCGCGCTTCGAGGGCCAGCCCGGTGAGCAGGTGACGATGTTCCTGCGCGATCCGAGCGGAAACGCACTCGAGTTCAAGGCATTCAAGCACCCCGAGCACGTCTTCACGGCGTAGCGCCGATGCTGGTGCGCGGATGAACCTTCCGAAGCGGTCGGCGGTCGTCGTCATCGGCGGCGGCGTGATCGGCGCGAGCGTGGCGCATCACCTGGCCGCGCGTGGCGTGCGCGACGTGGTGGTGCTCGACCGCTCCAGCGGCCCCGGCCTCGGGAGTACCGGCTTCGCCACGGGCGGTTTCCGCGCGCAGTACGGCACGGCGATCAACGTGAGGCTCTCGCTTCTCTCACGCGAATTGCTGATGCGCTTCGAGGAGGAGACCGGCGTCGATCCCGGCTACGAGCAGGCGGGCTATCTCTGGCTCGCGGGGAGCGAGAACGCGCTCAAGACGCTCCGCGCCGGGAACCAAATGCAACGCGGGGAGGGATTGGGCGAGGCCGTCATGGTCTCGCGCGACGAGATCGCGCGAATCAACCCCGCGCTCTCACTCGCGGAGGTCATTGGCGGCGCCTTCTGTCCCACCGACGGGTTCATCAAGCCGCTCCGAATCCTCGAAGGCTATCGAGCGGCGGCGGAGCGGGCGGGGGTTCGGTTTGTCTGGGACGCGGAAGTGCGCGGCATGCAGCACGAGCCGACGGGGCGTATTCACGCCGTGGCAACTTCGCAAGGGTTGATCGAAGCCGACGCGGTGGTGAACGCCGCGGGGGCGTGGGCTCGTGACGTCGCCGCGATGGCAGGCGTTGATCTCCCCGTGACTCCGCTACGCCGCCAGGTCGTACCCACGATCCGCTCGGAGGTGCTTCCCGCCTCCATGCCCATGTCGATCTGGGCCGAGGATGGCTTTCACCTTCGGGTGCGCGACGGACGCGTCCTGCTCCTCTGGCCGACACCAGGCGACCCCGACGGTCCATTCACCACGAGCGTCGACCCCGCGTGGATCGAGGAGGTCGTGGCGAAGGCGCTAGGGCGAGTTCCCGTGCTTCGAGACGTGCCGATCGATCGTTCGTCCGCATGGGGAGGGCTCTACGAGATTTCCCCCGACAAACACGCCATTGTTGGCGCGGCCCCCGGGTGCCCAAACTTCTGGCTGGCCAATGGTTCCTCCGGCCACGGTGTCATGCACGCCCCGGCGCTGGGCCTGCTGCTGGCGGAGATGATGACGAGCGCGTCCGGCCGCGCCACGAGCCTGGATGCACACCCTCTGCGACCGACGAGATTCGAGGAGGGTGGGGCGATCGTGGGTCCCGCCCTCCTCTAGCCAGGCGCGGGGCGCCCCACCTCAATGCGGTTGATGGGTTGGTCACTTCTTGCCGATCTCCTTCTGCAACCACCGGCGCGCGAATGACCAGTCGGCCTCCGTGGTCCGCGCGGAAACGCCCAGCACGTAGGCAATCTCCCCCGGCATCATCCCCGCGAAGAGTCGCATCTCCATGACGCCGGCCGCACGCGCATCCCGCTTCGAGAGCTTCTCGAAGGCATCGCCGAGGACGACAAGATCGAACGTGTTGATACCAGAAACCACCATCTCCGAATCGACGGTGACACGGCGCCACGCGCTGCCACGCGTGGCGGCGCGATGGGTTCGCGCGAAGTCGATTAGGAGTTGGCGCATAGCGCGTGCCGCGATCTGAAGAAAGCGGGCACGATCGCTCCAGTCGGCCAGGGATGAGTCAATGAGCCGGAGGTAGAGTTCGTGAATGAGCGCCGTGGGTGCGACGGTGTGATCCGCGCGATCGCTCCGGGTGGCACGCTCCGCCGCTTTGCGGAGCTCTTCGTCGATGAGCGCGTAGAGCTGCTCGTGGCTGGCATCGCGCTCGGCGCGCGACTTCGATCGCAAGACCAGGAGCGTCCGGGTCGATTCCGTTTGCCGCTTCTTGTCCGTGGGATGGTTCAGGTCGGCTCCTCTCCTGAGTCGGCAAGTCAGGCGTGGAGTGTACCTGAGACGGGCGGACGGGACCCGAGCGAATGGGAACGAAGCCGCACCGCGGCGGTCGCGTATACTCCCTCCTCGATATGACACCAACTCCAGCCATTCGCGTTCGCGCCCTCCGCGCCCTCGCCGCCGCGCTCCTCTTCCCGTCCATTCTCGCAGCGGCGAGCACGCCTGCCCCCGCGGCCGCGCAGCCGCCTGAACGCGCGCCGAAAGGTTCCGTGACCGTGCCCATCTTCCGCGACGTGGCGATTCACTTCCACTCCGACTCCGCCGCGAAGTTCACCACTCCCGGCGTCACAGCGGAGGCTAACGGCCGCGTGGCACGGACCACCGTGACCCTTCCCGGGGCGAGGAAGCCTCAGCGGATCACCGCCCTCGTCACGATTCGTCCGGTTCCCAAGAGCGACCGCGACGTCGCCGATCGCTACGATCGCGCGGGGAATGTGCGCCTCATCGTGGATGGCGGCCCCGATCTCGAGCTGGTCCGCTTCATGACCGCCTACGGCGGGAGAACCGAGTACGAGGTGGACGTCTCGCACCTGGCGCCGCTCCTTCAGGGACGTCGGACATTTCGCGCCTACGTCGATACCTGGGTGAGCCCTGCGTGGAGGGTGGACTTCTCGCTCCGCTACGTGCCCGCCGATTCCTTCCCAGCACCCGCCTGGGTCGCGCCCCTCTACTACAGCGAGAGTTTCCACGCCGAGCAGCGGGACGGTGGCGACAGCGTCACTGTCACGATTCCGCCCGGCCTCGCGCGAGTCGTGATGAAGTACGTCTCGACGGGGCATTGCACGGACGGGCGCGACGAAGACGAGTTCATCTCCAAGGCGAACGTGATCTCGGTGGACGGCGTGGTCGTGGCGCGGTTCCACCCGTGGCGGGATGACTGCCGGAAATTTCGCGACCTGAATCCGTACTGCGCGCGCTGGACCGACGGGTCGTGGTCCTCGGACTACTCCCGGAGCGGCTGGTGCCCCAGCCAGGACGTTCCTCCCGTGGAGTTCGATCTCTCCGACCATCTCACACCTGGCACGCACAGCGTGCGCTTCGCGGTGGAGGGGATGCGACCTAAGAATGCGGAGGGCCATTACGGATACTGGCGGCTCTCGGCGTGTCTCGTGGGATGGGACAAGCCGCCGGCGCTCTGGAGGAACGAGTAGGACCCGGGACCGAGACTACGCCGCGGCGCCGGGGTCGACGATCTGGAGGAGTCGGTCCGCGATCCAGGGCTGCGGATGGAGGTAGAGCCAGACCGCTGCGCCGGTAACGATCACGAGTAGTACGAGCAACGCCGCGATGCGAACCTGAGTCCGGCGCCGATCGTTCTGATCGAGTTCGTAGAATCGCCAGAGCAGCTCCGCCTTCTCCTCCGGCGTGAGCCTCCGCTTCTGCTTCAGTTTCTGCACTACGCGCGGCAGCTTCTTCGGGTCTCCCCAATAGGAGCCGTTCCACTCCGGAAGCGGAACGTCGGGACGGCCAGGCTTCTTTTCCCAACCTCGCTCGTGATTGTCCATGTGGATCCGATCCCCCGACAGCCGTGGCGCACAACGTGGGCTATCGACTCATCAATCGGCAGCCGAAGCGCTCTTCTTTAGCGGAATTCATCGTTCGCCCGGTCGGGCGCGGTAGCTCCGCCGGAGCGCCCGCGCGCGGCCGCGTGGGCCCCGAAATCGCGTTGACAGCCTGAAGTGCTATGATTGCCGGGTCGTCCCGCAGCGACATTGAGCTCCGAAGGGGAGACCCCATGCACCACGCGCCGCGCGCCCTCTCGATCGCCGCCACCTCCCTCTCGCTACTCCTAGCCCTGCCCGCGCCGACGGCGATCGCATGGGCTCCACCGGCGCCAGCGCCGTTTCTCCGTCTTACCGGCGCCGCGCCAGGCGATCGATTCGGGGTGGCCGTCTCCGCGGCGGGCGACGTGAATGGAGACGGCTTTTCGGACATCGTGGCCGGCGCCGAGTGGAGCGATGCCGACGCGCCAAACGCCGGGCGAGCCACCGTCACCTTCGGAGGCCCACTTGCCGACGATCTCCCTGACCTGACGCTCCAGGTGCCGATCGTCCAGTCGCGCTCCCTGACCGGCTACGCCGTGGCTATTGCGGGCGACCTGAACGGCGATGGATGGAAAGACATCGCGGTCGGCTCCCCCGTTAGCCAGTTCATGGGACGCGTATTCCTCTACTGGGGCGGCCCGTCGCTCGACGCCATCTCCGACAGGACGCTCGGTGGATTGCGGTCGCTCGAATTCTTTGGCGCGGCGCTGGCGGGCGTGGGCGACGCGAACGGTGACGGGTTCGACGATGTTTGGGTCGGCGCGCCCTGGTTCGTCGCCGTCAACTCCACGGCGAATCGCGTCGGTCGTGGCTATCTCTTCTACGGAGGCCCCGCCGCGGATGGAGTCGTCGACGTGCTCTTCGAGGCGCGGCCGATCGCTGGAGTCACCGATGAACTTCAGTTCGGCACGTCCGTCGCCCCCGCGGGAGACGTGAATCGCGACGGATTCGACGACATTCTGGTGGGTCAGCCGGCCGACGGCACGATCACCACGGGCCGCGCTTACATCTACCATGGAGGCATCCCCGTGCATCGCGCGCCCGATCGCGCGTTCCTTCCCCCCGCCTATCGCTTCCGCGCGGGCGCCTCGGTCTCGCGCGCGGGTGACTTCAACGCCGACGGCGCCGAAGACTATCTCGTTGGCGCCCCCGACTCCGGCGAGGATGGCAAGATCACGGCTGGCCGCGCCTATCTCTATTACGGCGGACAGGAACCGCTCGACGCGGCGATGGTGGATGTCGAGTTCGCGGGCCCCGGCGGTTATGACGCTTTTGGCGCGGCCGTGGCCGGGGGCGCCGACGTGAGCGGAGATGGCTATCCCGACATCCTGGTCGGAGCGCCGCAGGCCGAAGGGATGAACGGGATCCGCGCGGGGCGAGTCTATGTCTACTACGGAGGGCCCGGCGCCGACGCGGCCGCCGACGTGGTGCTCGAGGGACCCGCGCCGGACGGCACGCTGGGGACTTCGATCTCCCTCGGCGACGTGAACGGGGATGGCGTGGCCGACGCCATCGTCGGCGCGGCGGGACTGCAGGGATCCCGGACCGACTCCGGTCACATCTTCGCCTATGATCTGGTCGCACCGCTTCCCGCTCGCGCCTTCGCTCACGACGAGCACCGGACCATTCCGCTCCACGAACACGGCGCCCCGATCTGCCTCCGCGTGGAGGCGCTAGACAGCGCTTTCGAGATTCGCGATCTGGATCCGGCTTCGATTCGGCTCCGATCGCTCGACGGAACGGGCGAGGCGATCCAGCCCGCCGCCGCGAAGCGCATCGTGGAGAGCGACAGCGATCGAAACGGCGTGACGGAGATTGGAGTCTGCTTCGCGCGGGAGGATTTGCGGCGGCTCTTCGCCGCGGTGCGGGGACGGCGCGTGGCGGTCGCGGCTCTGGAGGGGCGGCTCCTGACAGGGCGCCCCATCGCGGGTGAAGTGGCGCTGACGGTCGTCGGCACGGGGCCGGCGCCGGATCAGGCGGCTTCGGTCGCTCCGAATCCGATGAATCCCGAAGCCACGTTCTCGTTCACGCTCCGTACGCCGGGAAGAGTCGACGTGCGGCTCTTCGATGCGAACGGGAGACTAGTGCGAACGATCGCGCCGGGGCTCAATTTGTCGGAGGGACGCCACCAGTTGCGAATCGATGGACGGGACGATCGCGGCGGCGCGCTTCCATCGGGCGTTTACTTCTATCGGCTCCGGACGCCGGATGGAGCGACACGTGGGCGGCTGGTCGTCGCGAAGTAGCCGCCGCTAGCGCCTCGGCGCGAGCATCGAGGCAATCCACTCTTCCTTCAGCCGGTAGCACGCCTCGTCGGGCGCCGTCGCGCTCATGACGGGATGCGGCATCTGAAAGAACGCGCCATCCCCCCGCAGCGCGCGCTTCCCCCCGACCTCGATGAAACAGTGGCCGGTGCCGTCGTAGGATGCGGTGGGCGCCTCGCCGCGCACCGCGGCAGCGATGTTCGCCGCGACGACCTCTCCCTGGGCTGCCGCCATCACCCCCGCCTTGGGAAGCGCCAGCGGCACGTCCGCGCTCCAGCGCCCCGGAAGCGACACGCTCGTGACATCGCCGATCGCGTAAACGTGCGACGCGGCGCCCGGGCTCTTGACGGCGAGCGTCGCCGGATCGACCGAGATCCAGCCTTCCGGCGGCGCTAGCCACGAGTCGACCGCGACGCGCGGAACCCGGTGCGGCGGAACGGCAATCAGCAGATCGAAGAGCGCCTCGGAACCATCCTCGAATCGGACGGCCTTTCGCGCCGGTTCCACGCGAGCGACCTTCATCAGCGGATGGAAGCCGATTCCCCGCTCCTCCAGCAACGCCACGACCGCCTTCCCCATCTCGGGCCCCGCCGTGGCCATCGGCGACTTTTCCACCGTCCAGACGTCTAGCGCGCACTTCTCGCGCAAACCACGGCGCTTCATCAGGTCGTGGATGAGGAGCATTCCCTCGTAGGGCCCGGGCGGGCACGGAAAGGGGACGCGTGGAATCAGGAGGACGATCCGGCCACCGCCGAAGGTGTCGAGCGCGGTGCGCAACTGAAGCGCGTCGAGGAGGCCGTAGAAGGAGTGCGCGGCTTCCGGAAGCCCCGGGACGGCGCCGATCTCCTGCTCGCTCCCGAGCGCGATGACGAGATGGTCGCCGCGAAAGGTTCCCGCCGTCGTATGCGCCTCGCGGGTTGCCGCATCGATGCGTACGACGTCCGCCTGGATCAACTCCACCCCCTCCGGAAGAAGCGTTCCCCGCTGCCGCGTAATTTCCTCCGCCGTCTTCTCTCCAATCATCACCCAGGTCTTCGTGGCGCCGACGAAGAAGAGCGGCGCGCGATCGACAACGACAATCTTGTGCTCCTGCGGCAGCGCGGCACGGAGCGCGCGGGCAACGGTGAGACCGCCGAATCCTCCGCCGAGTATGAGCGTGGTGGTCATGGTTCTCTCCCTTTCCGAACGGGGGGACTGCGCACGACAAGATGCGCCTCCAGGCGGCGGCTGTCCAGGCGACGATGGGATGACGCCAGCGGCGGGAAGTTCCATCCGGAGGCTGGAACTTCTTCGATATGAAGCGGATATGAGGTATGCTTTCCTGGCGCGGGGCGACCGTTCGCTCTACCCCGCCACCCCGGGTAGGGCTTAAAAATATCGCTTTACTTCACTCCCTTCCCCGCCGATACTTCGTGCAAGTAGAAGCTGCCTGTCGGTATTGCGTAACGTGTAGACGTGACCTATCGCCGCAGGAGAAGCCTCCTGCGGCTTTTATTGTATCCGGACGAGTTTTCGTTCGGAGGCCCGGCCATCCAGGCCGGGTTGGCTGCCTGGAAGGGCGGCGAGTTGGGG
>ERZ1292633.3470-Hain-H41-02um-R1-3470-length-15323-cov-18_pt1 | contig 15323 bp, 15 predicted proteins | sample MGYA00564406_ERZ1292633 | MGnify/ENA primary metagenome ERZ1292633 (study PRJEB36523, sample SAMEA6512639) | groundwater metagenome | collected 2019-01-08 | study: AquaDiva: Metagenomics assemblies of 32 groundwater samples
CCGTGCTCGACGTGAACTGCAAGGCGCACGATCTGGACAATCTCTATGTCGTCGATGCGAGCTTCTTTGTGTCGAGCTCAGCGGTGAATCCCTCGCTGACGATTATGGCCAATTCGTTGCGGATGGGGGACCATCTCTTACAACGGCTTGGAAGCTAGTCGGAAAGGCTCACAATGGCGAATGGGAAGTCACGAGTTCTGATTCTAGGTGGTGGATTCGGCGGCATGTATGCCGCGCTGGAATTCGAACGAGCGCTCGCGCGGGGAGCCGACTTGGAAGTCACCCTCGTCAACCGCGACAACTTTTTTCTCTTCACCCCGATGCTGCACGAAGTGGCGGCGAGCGATCTCGATATCACCAATATCGTCAGCCCGGTCCGCAAGCTGTTGCGTCGCGTGACGTTTTTCCACGGAGACATTGAATCCATCGACCTCGTGAATAAACGAGTCGGTTTGTCGCATGGTCACGAGGAACATTGCCATTCGCTGCCATACGACCACCTGGTGCTTGCTCTTGGCTCGACCACGAACTTCTTCAACCTCCCCGGCTTGGCAGACCGCGCGCTCACGATGAAATCACTGGATGACGCGATTTTCCTGCGCAACCGCCTGATTGCGAATTTGGAGGAGGCGGACTTCGAATGTTGTGCGCCCCTCCGCGCTCCCTTGCTGAATTTCGTCGTGGCCGGTGGAGGGTTCGCCGGTGTGGAGACTATTGCCGGGATCAATGACTTTCTGCGGGAGGCGGTGCGGTTCTATCCGCGTCTTCGGGAGGATATGCTTCGGGTCATCCTTGTCCATCCCGGGAAAATGATTTTACCGGAGCTCGGGGAGAAACTCGGCGCCTACGCGAAGCGAAAACTCATAGAGCGAAACGTGGAAATTCATTCGAACTGTAAAGTCACCTCCGTGACGGACCGTGAGGTCACGCTCAGCGACGGCACGACGGTCACGACCAATACGCTGGTCTGGACAGCCGGGACCTGTCCGAACTCCCTCTTGGACACACTGCCCTGCGCGAAACAGCGGGGCCGTGTTCTTGTCAACGAGTACCTTGAAGTTCCCGAGTGGCCTGGCGTCTGGGCTCTCGGTGACTGTGCGGTCGTGCCGGATCTCAAAACCGGGAAATTCCACCCACCGACCGCGCAACACGCGCTGCGCGAAGGGAAGGTGGCGGCCCAGAATGTCCTGGCAGCTCTTCGAGGCGATCGGAAGAAGCCGTTCCTGTTCTCGACGCTCGGGCTGCTGGCTCCCATCGGGAAACGAACCGGCGTGGCCAACATTCTAGGGGTGAATTTCTCGGGCTTCATTGCCTGGTGGCTTTGGAGGACGATTTACTTGATGAAACTGCCCCGATTTGAAAAGAAGGTCCGCGTAGCCTTGGACTGGACTCTCGATTTGCTTTTCTCGAAGGATCTCGTTCAGTTCATGACCGTTCGCCCATCGACCCTGTCCCTGGCGGAAGAAGAATCGGAGAAGCAAGCCAGTGCGGATTTGGTCGGCGCCGGCATCACACAAGTGAGATAAGCGAATGAACGTAAGAACAGTGTTCGTCAGCGACCTTGCGAGGGACGGCGCAGTTCGTCTCGTCTGCAGTCGTCACATTGCTGGACAAGGCGTTAGGGTTCACCAAGGGATTTCATGTGCGCGATCCGGATGGACATGCCATACAAATTATCTCGCCATGAATACTGCCACGTTTGCCGTGGTGCAGTTGTCAGAAATTCATAACTTTCTTCCGAGGTGGAATATGATGTCTCGTCTTCTGTTGATGATCTTGCTTCTGATCGTCGGCATGGGTGACGGGTGGGCGGCAGACGAACATGCACCGTCCCACTGGGGCTATGAAGGTGAGGAGAGCGCTGCTCACTGGGGCATGCGGAGTCCGGCCTACATGGCCTGCGAGGCAGGCTCACACCAATCGCCGATCAATATTGCGATGCCGAGACATGAGCAGCAGCAGGAGCGATTGGTTTTCCACTATCAATCCACCGGCGTCCGCGCGTTGGACAACGGCCATACGATCCAGGTGAACGTGCCTTCCGGCAATGAATTACACCTCAACAGCCAGACCTATTACCTGAGCCAGTTACATTTCCATGATCCGAGCGAGCATCACGTCGATGGGCGGACCTACCCGATGGAGATCCACTTGGTCCACAAAGACCGGAAGGGGCACGTGGTCGTGATCGGGGTGCTCGTTGAAATTGGCCCACCGAACCAGTCGCTCGCAGAACTCTGGGCCATGCTTCCCATGAAAGCGGGAGAGCTGAGTTCAGAGCATCCCTTCAACCCCCAAGGCCTTATCCCACCCAACAGACATCATTTCTCCTACCACGGCTCGCTGACCACGCCCCCCTGTACCGAAGGCGTCCAGTGGATTGTTTTACGTGATCCGATCTCGATGTCCGCTCAGCAAATCGCTCAGTTCGTCTCGATCATTGGGGAAAATGCCCGTCCTGTCCAACCGTTGTATGGGCGGGGAGTCCAGGGAAAATAGCAGCGAGACTCGTGCTCGATACCTTGACAGCCTTTTTGCCCGCTCACTAGAGTAGAGTTCATTTTACTCATCCACCGAGAGGCTTGATGATGTACCGCCTCGCTTCCTTCTCGATATCGGACATGACTGAATGTGCCTCGGAACTCCGCAAGCTAGGAGCAGGGGCCCCGTCCGCGCAGGACGTCGCCCAACGGATTGCCTCCTATCTCTATCGGCAGCTTGGGAGCGATCAGACTGGTCGGCAGGATTGTGCCCTGGTTCGCTGTTTTCTCACTCGCGCCTATGGGGAACTTGATCCTCAGTCCCAGGACTGTGCCAGGCGAGCTTTGGCTTGTGGGCCAGGCTCTTTGGACATGAAATGCCTGACGCTATTCGGGACGGCTGGAGAGCGGCCTGAGTGGAATGAGCGAGGTCGCTCCCGGCACTACCGATCAATTCCATTAACTGGCAGCCAGTCCGTTGCTCAATTCCCCATGGTTTCACAATTATTGCAACAGCTCGGCATAGAACTCACATCAAAGACACAACCAGAATCAGACTTGTTTGTCGATGGGGCTGAGCAAACGTGCAATGTTTTTTATGTGCCAGATGCCAAGGGCAGTCCCTTTGTGCCGGCCCAAGAGGAATTTGTCATTCCCTTCGGTATCGAATCGGTCTTGGGGTTTGGCGGAGTGCTTCCATCCAAAGAGTTCTTCGCGGTCATCTTATTCTCAAAACAGAAGATCTCCCGCGAGACGGCAGAATTGTTCAAGCCGCTGGCAATGAGCATTAAATTGGCTCTGCTGCCTTTCGACGGGGGCGGCTCGAAACGTTCGATCATCCGAGAGGAGAGTCAGCGGGGCGGTGGTAGGCGCAGGTCGAGGCGCTCGACCAGATCCTGATTGTACACGAGAAGAGCATGCGCGTATCCTGCTTCTCCTCACAGAACCAAGCATCGACTACTCGGAAAATCATTGGAGTCTTGGAAGCGGGCTTTAAATATACAGCATATCGACGCCGGTTCGTAGTTGCAGGTTGTCCCTGCTTGCCTGGAGTTGCAGCTTTTTCCCCACCGATGCTAGACTTCACCGCTGTTTCGCCTACCCATTGAGCCCCGTTACAGGGTGATGCCGATGTCCTCTTCCCATCTCGAAGAAGCTCTCAGGCGTAGCGAGGAGTTCGCCGCTCGTCTCATCGAAAGTAGCCACGATTGCATCAAGGTGCTTGATCTCAAGGGGCACCTCCTTTCCATGAATACCCATGGGATGACGGCGCTTGAAATTTTCGACTTCGGTCCACTGGTCGGTTCGCCCTGGGTCGAGTTCTGGGACGGGCAGGATCAGGAGCACGCGAGGGCTGCGATCGAACAGGGGCGGCAGGACCAGGTGGGAAGGTTTACCGGCTACTTCCCGACGATGCACACGAAGATTCCCAAGTGGTGGGATGTCTCCATCACAGCCATCCTTGATAAGGACGGCAAGCCGGAGAAGCTGCTGGTGGTCTCTCGCGATATTACGGAACTGAAGCAGGCGGAGCAGGCACTCCAACAATCCCACGAGCAGCTGGAACAGCAGGTCGAGGCCCGTACGTACGATTTGGCTAGGACTAGCATGGTGCTTCAGGAAATCGTGGAGGGCGTCGAGTCAAAAATCGGCGAACAGTTTTTCTCCTCGCTCGTGCAGCAACTGGCAACTGCGCTCGGCGTGGAGTACGCCTATGTGTCCGAACTCAGCGAGGACGGCGCCAAGTTTCGCTCGAAGGCGGGCTGGGGCAAGGGCCGGCCGCTTCCGCCATTTGACGTGCCGGCGCACGGCCCCTGTGAAACCGTCCTGACGCGCAAATGCGTCCATCACCAGGACCAGCTTCGTGCGTTGTATCCCCATGTCCAGCTGATTCAAGACATCGGCGTCGAAAGCTATTGCGGCGTTCCGATTGTGGATTCCTCCGACAAGGTCGTGGGACATCTAGCCATCATGGACTCCAAGCCGATGCCGGATCACCTGCGCGCGATGTCGATTCTCGGCATCTTCGCGACGAGGGCCGCCGCGGAATTCGAGCGGCTGTGTTTCGAACGCGCCATGCGTAAGAGCGATCTGACGCTGCGGAAGATCGACGAGGGAACGGCTGCGACGACCGGCGCGGATTTTTTCAATTCCCTGGTAAAGAGTCTGGCCGAAGCCCTGCAGGCCAAGTATGCCTTTGTCTCTAAGCTCGTCGAAGGCAACCGCGCCCGCGTACGGACCCTGGCCTTTTGGAAGGGCGACGGGTTTCTCGACAACTTCGAGTATGATTTGGCCCATACGCCCTGCGAACGGGTGTTGGCGGGAGAAGTGTGTCTCTTTCCTGAGAAGGTACAGGACTTGTTCCCGGAGCATCGGGAAGATCTCGCCAAGCTGGGGGTCGAGAGCTATTTGGCGATTCCCGTTTCGGACCGCTCCGGCACGGTGATGGGGCACCTCGCCGTGATGGATACCAAGCCGATGCACGACGATCCTCGCGTGCTGTCCGTGTTCAAGATCTTCGGAGTCCGGGCTGGGGCCGAGCTGGAACGAGAGCGTATGGACGTGCAGCTCAAGGAGAACGAGGAACAGCTGCGCGACCTGTTCGACGAGGCCCCGATCGCCTATGTGCATGAAGGACTCGATTCGAAGTTCATCCGCGCCAACCGCACGGCGTTGAGAAGCTTCGGTATCACACCCGATCAAGTCGAAGGCACCTATGGCAGTTCGTTTGTGCCTGATACGCCGGACGCGCAGCGCCGCCTGAAGGAGGCGTTTGCCTCCATCGGGCGCGGGACCGACACCAGCGGCGTTGTGCTGGAGCTGCGTCGCAAGGACAACGGCAAGCCCCTGTGGATTCAGTGGTGGTCGAGGCCCGACAAGACCGGACAGTTCACGCGCACGATGTTCATCGACATTACCGAGCGGGTGTTGATGGAACAGGAGAAGTCCCGGCTCGAAGCGCAGAACGTCTATCTACAAGAAGAAATCAAAGGCACGCACAACTTCGAAGAGTTGATCGGTGGATCGACCTCGCTGAAAAAGGTGCTCAAGAACGTCGAACGGGTTGCGCCGACCGATTCAACCGTGCTCATCACCGGCGAGACCGGCACCGGTAAGGAATTGATCGCGCGAGCCATCCACAACTTGAGCCCACGCAAGAACAAGCCGCTGGTCAAGGTGAATTGCGCGGCGATTCCAGCCGGCTTGATCGAAAGCGAGCTGTTCGGTCATGAGAAAGGCGCCTTTACGGGCGCCCTGACAAAGAAGATGGGTCGCTTTGAACTGGCCGACAAGGGGACCATCTTTCTTGACGAGATCGGGGAGCTGCCGCTCGACCTGCAGTCCAAGTTGCTGCGTATTTTGCAGGAAGGGGAGTTCGAGCGGGTCGGTGGCACGCAGACCTACAAAGTCAACGTGCGCGTAATCGCCGCGACGAACCGGGACCTCGAACAACAGTCGAAGACCGGTCACTATCGGCCTGATTTATATTACCGCCTCAACGTATTTCCGATTCATCTGCCTGCGTTGCGCGAGCGCGAGGGCGATATCCCCCTGCTGGTACAATATTTCGCGCGCAAGTTTTCGGTGAACTTCGGCAAGACGATCGATCGGATTCCGGAACGGATGATGGCAGCGCTCCAGCGCTACAAATGGCCGGGGAACATCCGCGAGTTGGAACATGTGATCGAGCGCGCGGTGATCTTGAGCGAAGGATCGGAGTTGGAGCCGATCGACTGGCTCTCGTCGTCACACAGCAAAGTCGGCGAGGGGAAGACGCTGACGCTCGAAGAAATGGAACGCCAGCATATCGTTGATGTGCTGGAACAAACCAACTGGCGCGTGAGCGGCGAGAAGGGCGCAGCCAAAATCCTCGGCCTCAACCCCACCACCCTCGAAGCGCGCATGAAGAAGCTTGACATTACACGCGTGAAGCGGGAAACGTAAAACGTCGTTCGTGAAGCGCGTGCCAGAGTAACTACACCCCTCGATCATTCAATCGTTCCCCGCCATAAGCTATACGCCATCAGCCATTCGCTCTTTTCCCATCGAAGGCTCCCAACTAATTGGGACGTTCCCAATATGTTAGGAATTAATCCCTGCAGGTTATCTGCGCATCCGTTTTGAAAACTCCGCATCTTATCTTTCCACATCAAACGCTTGCGCTGTTCTGGCTGCCACGTAATCGGCCTGGCATCACTGTTGCTGAATACCCGGTCATCAGACGAACACAAGGGAGCGATGGAGATGATGCTGAAGATTACAAAAATTCAAGAAAGCAGGAGCGACGTGCTCATCAAGCTCGAAGGGAAAATTACGGATCAGTGGGCCACCCTCCTGGATGGTGAATGCCGCTCGTATCTCCGGCAGGAGAAAGCCGTGCATCTGGACTGTTCCCATGTCGATTTCATTGATGCCAGGGGGGTTGAGGTTCTGAATAACTTCGCCCAATCACAAGTAAATCTCATGAGCGCTCCAGTCTTTGTCACGGAGTTGCTACGAATTGGAGGTCGGTCATGAACGCAGTCGCTAGCACCTATACAGAGTCTATTGCTCACACCTCATCGGCCAGCCGGAGGTCACATCCTGCCAGGCCGTCAGGTCCTGCGAAGAGCGAGGATGTGCTCCTCGCGAGACTCAAGCGCGGTGACGAGGGGGCTTTCGATGAACTGGTGAATCAACACCACAGCGCGCTCATCCGAATGGCCATGGGCTACGTGGCTGATCGGGAAGTGGCTGAAGAAGTCGTGCAAGATACCTGGATGGCGGTGATCGAAAGCCTGGATCGGTTCGAAGGCCGGTCGTCCCTTCGTACCTGGGTCTGCGGGATTTTGATTCACAAGGCTAAGGATCGTGGCGTGCGGGAAAAGCGGCATACGACCTTTTCGGCCTTCGAGTCTTACGATGACGACAACGACGAAGCGGTCGATCCGTCCCGTTTCCAACAGACGGGCGAGTGGGCCGGCCACTGGGCCTTCCCGCCGCAGCCCTGGGACGACCAGACTCCGGAGAAGCTACTTGCCAGCCAGCAAGCTGTCAATGCAATGCAGCGGGCGATCGAAGTTTTGCCCGCAACTTTAAAGGACGTCCTGATTCTCCGCGATGTAGAAGGCGTGGATGCCAAAGAAGTCTGCGAGATGCTGAGCATAACCGAAACCAACCTGTATGTACGGTTACACCGGGCTCGGGAACGAGTAAGAGTAGCAGTGGAAACTGTTCTGGGATAAGGTCGAGGTGAGGTTTAGGCTAAGGGTAAGAAGGTCGGATCGCTCCCTCTCAACTTTAACCTCAGCCGCAACCTGCTTAGACACTGTAAGGAACCGAGGAATAGGTAGACTCAGGGGTGACACCTCAAGAGGAGAGCCCCTATATGAAGGTCTATCCTTCACAATGGATCTACAACGGACTGACTTGCCGCGATGTCACAGATCGAGCCTCTGAATATCTAGACAATCGCATTTCCATCCTGAACAAGGTCAGGATCGGCCTGCATCTCGAGTTCTGCGTTCACTGTCGTGTCTATGTGAAACAGGTCGGTCTCGTTTCCTCTGCGCTTAGGAGCCTTCCCAAGGTCTACCCCTCAACATTGAATCGTCTTTGCCTACGCCAGCGGTTTGCCGCGCGCCACGCCAATTAGAGCCCTCTTCCTAGCAAAAGTGTTCTCGTCCAAGACTGCCCATGGACGGGAACTCGTTATCCGTTTCGGCGAACTTCAATATGAAAAGGACTCGTCGGATACATCTGAAGAACGTTATGTAAGAACGGTAGGGATCGGGCGACTACGTGGCAGCAGTAAAAACCAACCGGCAACGAAGAGAGTTAATTGCCGCAATCTTAACCTCAGATCAAAGAAGGAGACTTGTGATGATCAGGACAGCCACCGCCACGATACCAATCGAGAGTGATACCGATACCGCCTTGAGCGAGAAACTGCAGGCTCTGGGAACATTTATGACCCGCTACGGATTGGCCGTGGTCTTTGCCTGGATCGGGGCAATGAAGTTTTCCTCTTACGAAGCGAACGCCATTCAACCGTTGGTGGCCAATAGTCCCTTGATGAGCTGGCTCTACAACATTTTCAGTGTGCAGGCCTTCTCGAACTGGCTTGGTGTACTGGAAATTGTCATCGCCGTGATGATTGCAGCCAGGCCGGTCTCCGCAAAGATCTCAGCTGTCGGCAGTGCGTTGGGCGCGGTTCTGTTCTTGGGCACCCTCAGTTTCATGCTCTCCACGCCGCCAGTGTGGGAGGCCAGCCTGGGCGGATTTCCTGCTCTGTCGGTTGCGCCAGGACAATTCTTGTTGAAGGATCTGGCCCTGTTGGGAGCATCGATCTGGACGCTGGGCGAAGCGCTCAACAGTAGACGTCGCGACGCATAGGATCAATCTGTAGATAACGAAGGAGAATATGCAATGAGAGCCATAGCAGTGCTTCCCGGACAAGCCAACTCGATTCATCTGGCTGAATTACCTAAGCCCTCGGTCCATGAGATTCCGAATGGGCGAGGCGTGTTGGTGCAAGTGCTGCGCGTCGGCGTTGACGGCACGGATAAAGAGATCAACGCCGCTGAATATGGCCAGGCTCCTCCCGGCTATGATTTCCTCGTGATCGGCCATGAGTGTTTTGGCCGGGTGCTGGAAGTCGGCCCCAACGTCACGGAGTTCGTGCCGGGCGATTATGTGGTTCCAACAGTCCGGCGTCCAGGCGGCAGCTTCTATGACCAGATCGGCCAGTACGACATGACCAGCGAGGATGTCTACTACGAGCGGGGAATCAATCTCCGCCACGGATATCTGACCGAGTTGTTCGTGGATGACCCGGAATATCTTGTCAAAATTCCGAAGGGGCTCAAAGACGTTGCGGTACTGTTGGAGCCGACATCCATAATCGAAAAAGGCATTATCCAGGCCTATGAAGCGCAGAGACGGTTTAAAGTGTGGCGACCGAAGAAAGCAGCAGTGTTGGGGGCGGGGACTGTGGGATTGCTCGCGGCTCTTTCGCTGAAAATGAAGGGCTTCGACGTCACCAGCTTTGGGAAAGAGAGCAGGCCATCGCACAATCTCGATCTCCTAGAGGAATTGGGCGTGCGGTACATTTCGACGAACGATCTGTCGATCCGAGAGGCCGCGAAACGTTTTGGTCCGTTCGACTTGATGTTCGAAGCCACCGGCTATTCGCCTGTAGCGTTCGAGGCCATGGAATCTCTCGGCAAAAATGGTGTGTTGGTGTTGGCAAGCGTGACAGGAGGGGACCGTGAACTTTCCGTCCCGGCGGACAAGATCAACCTGGATTTCGTGCTCGGGAACAAACTCGTCGTCGGGACTGTCAATGCCAATCGCGAATACTTCGAGGCCGGTGTCTATGACTTTGCACGAGCCGAGTTGGAATTCCCAGGCTGGCTTCCGAAGTTATTGACGCATCCGGTGACTGGGCTGGAGAATTATCAGGAAATGATGCAGACGCTCACGACAGAACGCGGTGCAATTAAAGTGTTTGTGAATGTCGCATACGACTAACAGCGATGGCCGGGACCTGTAGATTTTGATTAGTTCATCGGATGCTGTGTTGATATAATGTTTTGAAGGGCGCAGGCTGTGTCGGGTTATTTATCTTCAACTATCACATTAGGAGGTTTGCGATGAAAAAGATCATGTTGTCAGTCGTTGCAGTCATGTGCCTGACCGGTTTCAGTTCCATTTCATTTGCCGAGGATATGGGGAAAATGAAGGGTGAGATGATGGGTGAAATGAAGGGCATGAAGGACGAGATGAAGGGTGAAATGATGGGTGAAATGAAGGGCATGAAAGGCGAGATGAAAGGCGAGATGAAAGGCGAGATGAAGGGGGATATGAAGAGCGATATGAAGGGGGAGATGAAGGGTAAGATGAAGGGAATGAAGGATGAAATGAAGGGTGAGATGAAGGGCAAGATGGGCGAAATGGGCAAGTAAGCCAAGCGACTGCCTCAACGAATTTCTTTTCCTACGGCCTGCGATCAGTCACACCGACCGCAGGCCGTCCTGTTTCTGCTGCCCCTAGCGTCATGTAAGAATCGATGCGGGAAGCCGACAAAGCAGCAGATAGGCGATTCTAAGCAAGAGGAGACACGATTATGGCCTCACTCATTCACGAAGGAACTGGGACCGGTCAAGGGTTGGAGAGCGAGCAGGTCTCGGAGCTTGGGATGAGGTCTGAACCCATTCCACCCACGGAACTCTCGACTGTCGCCGGATTGACTGCGAACCAGGGTGATGCCTTAGCCGCACGATCTGCTTCAGCCCCGGTGGTCGAGAAGATCTACCGCCATCGATTACCGGTACGAATCAGCCATTGGCTCAACGTTCCTATTCTCATTATCCTAATCATGAGCGGACTCCAAATTTTCAACGCGCACCCCTCCCTCTATTGGGACGACCGTTCCGATCGTGAACACCCGTTTCTCTCGATCCGTCCCATAAAGACGGAGAGCGGCGAGATGCGCGGTATCACGACTATTCTGGGCTATAAGTTCGATACAACGGGAATCCTCGGCTATTCGGATGCCTCGCGCCGTGCCTTCCCTGCTTGGGCGACCGTCCCAAGCGCCAAGTTTTTGGCGATGGGACGGCAGTGGCACCTATTCTTCGCGTGGCTTCTCATCGTCAACGGCCTATGCTTCACAGCCTATGCACTGATCAGCCGGCATGCCACGCGCGACCTGGCTCCCACCGGCAAGGATCTGCGTGGTATCGGCAAGGCGGTCAAAGATCACATTGTCCTCCGGCATCCCAAGGGTGAGGAGGCTAAGCGGTACAACGTGCTGCAGAAACTTGCCTATGTCGTGATCCTGTTTGTCGTGGCTCCGCTGATCGTCCTGACGGGCCTCACGATGTCGCCGACGATCGATACGGCGTTCCCCTGGCTGCTCACGCTCTTTGGTGGACGACAGGCGGCGCGAACGATTCATTTTATCGCTTGTTTTACCTTTCTCGGATTCATTGTCGTTCATGTGTTGGAAGTGATCCTGACAGGATTCTTCAACAACATTCGTTCGATGGTGACGGGATGGTTTGTCGTCAAGCCTGAGCGTGAAGGAGTGAGCCATGAAGCCTAGCAGGATGTTGAAAGAATCCGCGGGGACGCCTCCGGGCCTTCACTCGCTGCGGCCTTGCATGTGGAGCGGCGCATCTTGGTGCGTTGGGGCTGGGTGGGTGAGAACCGCGGCTCCTTAGAACATCCTGCGGGAGAAGGGTCTGGCACTTGCGCTGGCATCGCATTGACACATTGAGGAGGTACTATGATTTCGCATGAACGAGCCATGGAACGTAGAGGGTTTCTAAAAGGGACGTTAGGTGCCGCGAGTCTGGTGGCCCTTGCCGGCTGCGACAAGCTGACACAGAGCAGCTGGTTCCCTTCGATATTGAGCCAAACGGAGAAACTGACTGAACGAGTTCAACGGGCCATCACGCCTGCGAATGCTCTTGCCAAGGAATATGGAGAAGCTGACATCTCAAAGGTGTTTCCCGCGAACGGCAATACCGATCCTGGCACGGAAGCCTATGCAGAGCATCTGGCGAATAATTTTTCCGATTGGACGGTAGAGGTCGGCGGTTTGGTTCAGACCCCGATGAGTTGGTCGCTCGCAGCACTGAAAGAGTTGCCGGCGCGGACACAGATTACCAGGCACGATTGTGTCGAGGGTTGGAGCGCCATCGGCAAGTGGAGCGGTATCCCGCTCGGCGATTTGATACGACAAGTTACGCCCTTGCCGAATGCCAAGTTCGCCGTCTTCCATTGCGCCGATGTGGATGAGGAGGGTGTGTCCTATTACGAAAGCATGGCTCTGGCCGATTGCTACCACCCGCAAACGATCCTGGCCTATGAGCTGAACGGCAAGCCCCTGGATGTACCCCATGGCGCCCCGGTACGGCTTCGCTTCGAACGGCAGCTCGGGTATAAACAGGCCAAGTATGTGATGAAGGTCGAATTAGTGGAGACACTTTCCGGTACTGCCGGCGGGAAGGGTGGATATTGGGAGGATGATCAAGGGTATGAATGGTACGCAGGAATTTAGAAAGCAGGTTGAGGCTGAGGTTCAGGTAGAAGGATGAGAATTCAACTCACAGATCATCGCGAATGCAAGTAGCCAAATGCTCGCTTTCTCTTTTCGCTCGACCTCGACCTCAACCTTGACCTTAGCCGCAGCCTTCTTGCGCCAGCAATTGCGATTGCGAAGTAGATCCAGGACCGTAGGGAGGGAGTAGCGAGTGAGCAAGGAGGGGACCATGATACGGCGGATTCTGATGGGCGTCACCGCGATTTTGGCCGGGGTGCTCATCACCTGGTTCGTGGCCAATGCGGGAGCCGGCATGAAGGCGCCGGACATTACGAACGAGACTTGGCTGAACAGCGCACCCTTGCATCTGTCCGACCTGAAGGGCAAAGTCGTGATGGTCGAGTTCTGGACCTTCGGTTGCTACAACTGCCGAAATGTCGAACCCTATGTGAAGCAGTGGCATCAGAAGTATTCGGATAAGGGGCTCGTGGTCATTGGCGTACATTCGCCGGAGTTCTCCTACGAACGGGACTTCGCAAAAGTGAAGCAATATATCCAGGAACACGACATCCGCTTTCCCATTCCCATCGACAACGACTTCTCGACGTGGAATCGCTATGGCAACCGGTACTGGCCCGCGATGTACCTCATCGACAAACGGGGTGTGATTCGCCATGTACGGATCGGTGAAGGCCGATATCAGGAAACAGAAGGGCTGATCCAATCGCTGCTGGCTGAGACGTTCTAACCTGCATAACTGCGGCTTTCGACGCCGAATGGCGATTTGGCAGGTTGCCTGTTTTCATATCAGATGTTATCGGTTGTGAATCGTTGTTGCAGTATCTCCCGCATACCCATAACACCGGCAGTGCCGTTCGATCGCTGGTTCCAGCTTGTAACCAGCCGGCATCTTCCAATCGCTTCCTTCGCTGTTCCGTTCATGGGGTACGGTCTAATGTGCCATCCGGAATCTTGACGTGGGGATAGCGCGCGCACTACACTTGGGGAATACTGGTATTTTAACAGGAGCTCCTATGGCGAGACTGCGTGTGCTCAAGAGTGGGAAGAAGTCATCGGTATTGCAGGATGCAGCTGCGTTGACCGCTCAGTTGGCAGCCGGTCTGGAAAAAATCGGGCTGGCGATGAAAAGTAGGACATGGCGGCGAGAAGGTCGAGCAGGTCTTGGTCCATTACAGAGGCAGGTTCTTACGCTTCTTCGGTCCAAGCCTGGGCAGCGTGCACAGGTCTCAACGGTGGCGAATGAGTTGGCCATCAGACTTCCGACGGCGTCGGAAGTCATTGCCACACTCGAACGGAAGCAGTTGGTTCGGCGGCGTCGCGACATGAGCGATGGCCGAGTTGTGATGGCGCAATTGACGGCCAAAGGAAATAGATCTTGTACGCCATCTTCCCGGATGCCCGATCGGTTGGCGACTGCGACAGAGGCACTCTCTGAGCCGGAACAAGTCATCCTCCTTACGTCCCTGGTAAAGGTCATTCGTAGTCTCCAAGAGCAGGGTGAGATCTCTGTCGCGAGGATGTGTGTGTCTTGTAATAGTTTTCGCCCCAATCAACATGCCAATGCCGATCGGCCACATCACTGTGACTCTCTGAACATTCCACTCGGTGATCGTTCGCTACGTCTTGATTGCCATGTGTTTGAACCGGCTTCGACCGTACAGGTCAATGAGGCCTGGGCCAACTTTACTAGTTCTCGTATTGCCTAGGCTTCGTAACTCCAGTGGTGGGGTTGGTATGGATGAGCTTGTGGGGAATTAGGGGAATCATGAGCGAAGGGAGGACTGCCATTCTCTTCAAGAAAGGCTCGAACCGCTCGTCTGAGGATGAATGGCTCGGGCCGGAATCCCATATGCCGAATTTGAGTCGGGAACTTCGCCGTCGTGAACCGAGGAGAATCAGCTTCGCTTCCGTGTGGATAGTCGGTGTGATGTTTGCGACCGGTGTGGCAGCTGGATGTCTTGCCGTGCGCCTCTTCGATCGACGGTCTTGACCCTCTCAGCCCTTTCATCCTCAACGGTTATTTTCGATACAAGAGATGATCGGCTTCGATCTGCGTGAGTAGATCGTCCAGTGCGGCTTGGACTGCTTCTGCAATCGGGGTCTGATCGGAAGCCGTGACCCATCGAACGCTCGACCCTGCCGTTTCTTTTTCCACCAGATAAGACTTGATCGTTGGCTTTTCCGAAGAGCCTAAGACTGATTCAAGGCGTACGCGGTAGTAGTATTTATTGTGAGATCGCATTGTCAGCCAGGCCTTGATGGTCAAGGTAAGATTGGCCGGGGTATCACTTACCGAGGCAAATGACTGATGCGATTGAATGTAATTTATCGCGGCGGTTCGCAGGTCCTGTACCGGCCAGTCGAGCAAAGGGATGCCCGGCATGTGATCGGCTCCTTCCACTGCGAGAAAGGGCACAATGATTTGTAGCGAGTGCGCGATGGCGACGGACGAAACAGCTGGGGGTGCAGGGGCGACGTGAATTCGGTGGACGCATCCCCAGCTGAATAACAGGAGCCCGCCGAGAAGTATTCGCGAGAGTTGGCGCAGGGGATGGTCGGCGTTCACGGATTCGTCGTTGTTGTGGGTGGATTCAGCATATCCAAATCCTTCAAGGCGCGCAGGGCCTGTTCTCGATATGGCTTGTCTGTGGGATTTGTATAGGTGTTGATCACGCGTCGATAGGTGGCACGGGCTTGGAGGTATTGGCGCTTGATGGTGAAGTATTGGCCCAGTGCGAGCCAGTTTGTGGCTGCGGCTTCGTTGGCAGTGGTCATCAGGGCAAACTCCCGTT
>ERZ1292633.3471-Hain-H41-02um-R1-3471-length-15321-cov-6_pt1 | contig 15321 bp, 7 predicted proteins | sample MGYA00564406_ERZ1292633 | MGnify/ENA primary metagenome ERZ1292633 (study PRJEB36523, sample SAMEA6512639) | groundwater metagenome | collected 2019-01-08 | study: AquaDiva: Metagenomics assemblies of 32 groundwater samples
GTAGGTGAGCGAGAATTCAAATGAGGAACAAACATCAGCGAGAAGGAATATCCGCTGCTGGAAGTTGAACTTTGTTTTCGTTACTTCGATCGCTGCACAGAATCGCCTTTGCTTCTATGGGCCGAATCGTGTGTCGTTTCCTGCGGCTACGACTTTCATGAATTCGCTCGCGGAATCGAAGCAGTCTGCTTGGATGGCCTTACAAAACTCGTGCGCCACAGAATGATGCGGTGACGACGCCGCGCACCCACAGTCGTCACAGGGCCAAATGCCGTCGTTGTCGGTTGACAGCACCACGGTCAGACCATCCCTCAACATTTGTCGCAGTACAAGCCTGATGTCGCAGGCGCGCTGAGTGCGGAGGAACGTATCCTGCATGAGGTACAGGTTTGATTCCATATTTAGCTCTATGGCGATCGGATTCTCAGGGTTCTTGAAGAACTCTCGCATGTCCTTGAGGTTGACGTTAAATGTTTCCGAATGAAACGCCGGAAATACCGACCGGTCGTCAAAGAATGCCGGACATTCGATGACCCCAGGCTGCATCAGGAACGCGATTCCGTGCCCCAGGCGCATCCGGAGACCAGGTACCTTCGCCCGGATCTTCCTTATGTCGCAGAACAGGATGCTTACATGCGCCCCGTAGTTGACCAGCAAATGCCGATGCTCAAACGACGTGGCCGACGAACCCCGCTTCACGCTTTCTCCGGCATGTAACCTCAACCCAAAGTTCTTGTTCCGTTCGAACAGTCGGTGAAGGCATTTGATGGCGTCGTCGTGGGCAAACGCACAGAAAGGAAACCCGTCTTCGTCGCTCATGCAATCGCAACCGGTGATGATTGTCGCAAAGTCGAACGTGCCGACATATCCGAAAATATATGTCGATGTCACCCGTGCAATGAGACTTCAAAGACGGTAGGGCTCGCATCATCATGGCGTCGTTTGTCAGATGCCGCTGCGGCGTCGACGGCTCCTTTCCATTGCTCGCCGATGCGTGGAATCCTACCTCGTGCATGAGGACGTTGCTTGCCAATAAGTCGATCACTCGAAACGCTTCGACACAGTTTGCAAAAAAATGAAGTTCGCATGAGTGGGGTACGGCGCCTCGAAATGTTTCCGCCGCGAATTCGACACCCATCACTTCAAGTTTCGCCACGCGCGGTCCTGTCTCGCGTACACACCCACGAATCTGCACACGAAATCAGATCTTTTTCCGTGCGTTCGGAAGCATCGCGGTCGAGCTGCGTCAAAAACCCGTAAATGTCACCCGGAGTGCAATCCACGGTGACAAGCCATTTACGGTGCGATGCATTCTCATACGTCAAAAAAATGGAGGCGTTTGCTGGTGGGGACTTAAGCCAGCGCACTTCGAGCCGCGGAGGCTGCTTGGTGAAGCGACTTGTCGGCATCGTAAAGCTCTGTCATCACGGCCTCAACCTCCGCTCGCGAAGGAAGTGTGGGATCTCCGGGTAAGAGGTTCGGTGACAGTCGTTGCCCAGTTGTTGCAAACCGAAGATAAGTGGCCACAGCAGCAGGTGAGACTGTACCGTCGCGGGCAACTAACAAGCCAGCACATGTGAAACGGTCCATCATGCTGGTGACCAAAGCGAGGGCGAAACACCGGGCATCGTGTCGCGAGCCAAAATGCAGCTTAGCGAGGCAAACTGCCAATTCCAGTAGGCAGTCACTTTCCCTACGCTTGTCGACAGCAGTCAATTTTGCGTTCTGCAGCCTTTGCATGATGTCTTGCGATACAAAATAAGTATCGGGGTGTGCAATTGGCTGAAAACCGTTCCACACAGCGGTCGCCGCGAGCAGCTCGAAAAAACTTCGACGCACGTCTTTAGATGGTATTGAATGCGGATCTGTGTCTACGGTGGCGCAAAGCAACACCATTGCCTGCAGCAGCCGTTGCCTCACTCGCCCGTGGGCCGAGTCAAAAAAGTGGAGCTTGTCGCGCCAGATCACACCGTCATCGTACGGACCCGCATCACGCAGCTGGCCAGCAATCTGGATGATCAAAGTTTCGAGGGTTGCCCCGGCGATCAAGCGTTGTCGATGCTCCCTTTCTCGTTCGAGGTCATCCGCGTCCCGGTCAACATCGAGATTTGCCGCCCGATCCATGCTGCGCATCAGGCGACGGTGGATCATTAAGCTGGTTTCGTTGCGATCCAGAAGTCTGGACGCCATTTCGATTGCGCGATTGAAGTAGGCGTTGCTCTCCGCGGCCGACATGCCACGCAAAGACACACCACCGAGTAGCAGTGCAATCGCGAGTTCGGGACGATCCAACACTCGTCCGCGCTCGTTCTCGTGCATGAGGGACTCAAGAATCCGATATTTCAAATCGCATTGCGCTGCGGTTTCCTTGCTTCTTGAGGCACCAAGAGGTGTGACATCGCGTTGTGGGCGCATCATGAACGCTCGTTCGTCGAATGTGCCACTACTACTCCCGCAGACTCGCGCCAGCCGCCACACAAGTTTGTGTTCAACGACCCCGACGATCAGCATCAGCAGGCGCTTCGTGACTTTCGCAAGAATCTCCGTGGAGTCATCACGACGGAAAGGGGGGATGTTCTCCAGAGCGCTGCAGATCGCATGGCATGCCACTATGGCGCAGCAATCCGTTTGGATGGTGCTGTAGGGGTATTGCCCTTTGATGGCGTCCGCCCAAGCCGTCTTCAAGCCGAGCTCGTTGCAAGCCTTTTCCGCTTGATCTGTGTCAACGGATGCCAAGGGGGCGTCCATAGCGAAATGTCGACCTAGATGAAGAAAGAATTCATCTGGCGATTGAAACGTCAGGCGTTGGAGGTGCCAAAGAAGCTTCTGTCGTTGACCGCTTACGTCAACGAACGTCGCGATCAATTTTTCCGCAGATCGGGTGAGTTGTTCGGCGTCGGTGCTCTGAGACGCAGACGCGCGGGAAGAACATAAAACAGTTGCCAATGCGCGTAATATCGCATCAGTGTCAGATGCGACGCGTCTCGCTTCGTTCTCTTCACTTGGGATAGCGGCAGCATCGGTCGTCAATGGTTCGACGGGGAAACCAGGTAGCATCAAAAACGCTTCCAACTTGGCAGCGGCCGCCAGCATTTCCTTGGCGCTCGCATCATGGACTCCGAGAGCCAACTGCTGGAAAGATTTCAAGGCTTCGGCGAATTCTGGGCCGGGTTGCGGCAGGCGGTCGTAGTGCTGCATGAAACAACGTTGGTCCGCAAGCATGACCAGCATGGCGACATGAAACCGTATGTTGATCAGACCCGACTCTTGGAGTGCCACTTTCACTTCAAGGCGAAATCGGTGCAACTCCGCGAAAGTCCCGAGACCGCTTGTCCCAACGAATGTGACGTCTAGGTCGCTTACGGCTGTGTCACGTCTGGCGAGGATCGCGTCGATCCAATATAGAAGATGTTGCTGGACGTCGTGATACTCGTTGCCGAGCGCTCCTTTTGTCGAAACGCACACGACAACGACGGTCCCAGCATTGAATAATGGTAGATGCGGGACAAGGTGTTGATACGTGTATTCGCCGCCGACATCGTAAACACGACACCTCTGAGCTGCCGCTGTTTGCAGCCTTTCGAAGAAGTTGACCTTGGACCAATCGGAAGCCAGTGTCAAATCACCGCCTTCCTCATCATATTCGAGGTTTGCAAAACTGTTGTCGCGGACGTTAATTGATTCTTGTATTCGAGTCCGCATGGCTACGGTCTTCCGTTTCTCCTCCGGCGTCAGTGCGAATCGAACCGTGGTGTCGCGTACGTCGCACACACGGGTCCTTTGCGTGGCGCGATACGTGACATTTCCGGTCAAAAGAAGCTTCAGCGTCGTTTTTCCGCTTCCCGTACTGCCGAGGAGAACGAGCTCCGTTTGTGGTGGGTCGCGGACGTCGTTCATTGTCGTCGACTGACTGAAGGAGTCCTAAAATGTCACTGGGCAAGGGAAATGAAATGGTTGACTACGTCACACGTCGCTGCACGCAGTGTGATACAGTACACATACAGTGTACTAAGGAAACCACGGTACGCGCACTGTTACGGAATTACGACCTGCGAAGCGGAATTAAGCCCTGCGAAGCGAATGCAAATGCATCACCCGCGGGATGCCAAAGAAGCGCAACAAAACGGCTGTGCAACGACCAACTATGCAGACGCTGATTTAGGCCTCCATGGCCTCGCGCTGAACGATCAGAGCCTCGCGGTTGTCGATTGTTTCTAACCTGCGATCTACTTCCGGACGGTCCACGGCGTGCAGCCGGCGTATCTTCTCCATGCGTGCGACATCGACGCTGTTGGGAAACGTGCCCGCGGACGCGACGTACAACCGGCGCCTAATCTCCAGGGCTTCCCGCTGCAAAGTCACGGCGGCCGCGTGGTCTCCCAGAGTTTCTAGAGAGATGCCGACGTTGTTGAGCGAAGCGGCCAGGTCCGGGTGGTCCACGCCTGCGTACAGCCTCCGCCTCATCTCAAGGGCCTCGCGCTGTAGCGCCACGGCCGCCGTGCGGTCACCCACGGCTGCCAGCGAGTTGCCGACGTTGCTAAGCGAAGCGGCAAGTTCCGGGTGGTCCGCGCCCGCATAGAGCCTCCGCAGCATCTCCAGGGCCTCGCGCTGCAAAGCGACGCCCCCCGTGCGGTCACCCATGGTCGCCAGCAAGTTGCCGACGTTGCTGATCGAAGCGGCCAGGTCCGAGTGGTCCACGCCCGCGTACAGCCTCCGCCTCATCTCAAGGGCCTCGCGCTGCAACGCCACGGCCGCCGTGCGGTCACCCATGGTCGCCAGCAAGTTGCCGACGTTGCTGATCGAAGCGGCCAGGTCCGAGTGGTCCACGCCCGCGTACAGCCTCCGCCTCATCTCAAGGGCCTCGCGCTGCAACGCCACGGCCGCCGTGCGGTCGCCCACGGCTGCCAGCGAGTTGCCGACGTTGCTAAGCGAAGCGGCAAGTTCCGGGTGGTCCGCGCCCGCGTAGACCCTCCGCAGCATCTCCAGGGCCTCGCGCTGCAAAGCGACGCCCGCCGTGCGGTCACCCATGGCCGCCAGCGAGTTGCCGACGTTGTTGAGCGAAGCTGCAAGGTCCGGGTGGTCGACTCCGGCGTGCAGCCGCCTCCTCATGGCCAGGGCCTCGCGTAGGAACGGTACGCCAGTGCGGTCGCCTATGGCCACCAACGAGTTGCCCAGGTTGTGGAGCGAGGCGGCTAGGGTCGAGTGATCGACGCCCGCGCACAGCCGCCGCATCATCTCCACGGCTTCACGCTGCAACGCTGTGCTCGCCGTGCGGTCGCCCATTGCTGCCAGACAGTTGCCGAGGTTGTTGAGCGCCCCGGCTAGGTCTGGGTGGTCCACGCCCGCGTACAGCCGCCGCATCATCTCCACGGCTTCACGTTGCAATGTCACGCCCCCCACGCGGTCGCCCATGGCCGCCAGCGAGTTGCCCAGGTTGTTGAGCGAGGCTGCTAGGTGCGGGTGATCGACGCCCAAGCGCCGTCTCTTTTCCAGGGCTTCGCGTTGCAAGGCAACCCCGTCCCCTAAAGCCGTTGGCGAAGTGCCCAGATTGTCGACCGAGGAAGCCCGGTTCTTGTGGTTCACGCCCGCGTACAGCCGCCGCATCATCTCCACGGCTTCACGTTGCAATGACACGGCCCCCACGCGGTCGCCCATGGCCGCCAGCGAGTTGCCTAGGTTGTTGAGTGACACCGCCAGGTCCGGGTGATCGACGCCGGCGTACAGCCGTCGCCTCATGTCCACGGCTTCGCGCTGCAACGATACGCCCGCCCTGCGGCTGCCCATGGCCTCCAACGAGTGGCCGACGTCGGTGAGCGAGGCGGCCAGGTCCGGGTGGTCTACGCCGGCGTACAACCGCCGCCTCATGTCCAAGGCCTCGTGCTGCAAGGCCGCGGCAGCCGCGCCGTCGCCCAGCGCTTTCAGCGTGGTGGCGAGGTTGCTGAGCGCTCCGGCCAGGCGGGGGTGGTCCACGCCCGTGTATAGCCGCCGCATCATCGCAAGGGCCTCGCGGTGCAACGCCATGCCGGCCTTGTGGTCGCCCATGGCCTCCAACGATTTGCCGACGTTGCTGAGCGAGGCGGCCAGGTCCGGATGGTCTACACCGGCGTACAGCCGCCGCCTCATGTCCAAGGCCTCGCGCTGCAACGCCCCACCCGTCGAGCAGTCGCCCATGGCGGCCAGCGAGTTGCCGACGTTGTTGAGCGAAGCGGCCAGGTCCGGGTGGTCCGATCCCGCGTACCGCTGCCGCTTGATCTCCATGGCCTCGCCCTGCAACGTCACGCGCGATGTGTGCTTGCCCATCACTGTTAGAGGCGTGGCGACGTCGCTGAGTGACGAAGCCAGGTATGAGTGTTCACCGCCGCCGTACAGCCGTAGCAGCATCTCCAATGCCTCGCGTTGGAAAGCCACGCTCCCCAGGTTATCTCCCATCACCGCCAGCGAGCTGCCGAGATTGTTGAGCGAGGCGGCCAGGTCCGGGTGGTCGACACCGGCGTACAGCCGTCGTTTCATGTCCACGGCCTCGCGCTGCAGGGCCACTGCTGCCGCGCGGTCGCCCATCGCTCCCATCGAGTTAGCAACGTTGCTGAGCGACGAGGCAAGGTTCGGGTGGTCCACATTCGCGTACAGGCGCCGCATCATGTCGAGGGCCTCGCGTTGCAACGCCGCGGCCCCCGTGCGGTCGCCCATTGCTGCCAGAGAGCTGCCGAGCTTATTGAGCGACCCGGCTAGTTCCGGGTGGTCTACGCCCGCGTACAGCCGCCGCTTCATCTCCAGCGCGTGTCGCTGCTCCTCTACGCCCTGAATGGCGTATTGCATTCGGTACTGCGTTCGATAAGCGACGTCGACCTTGGTCCGCTCGCGTTCAAGCGTTTCGCGAGATGCCGAGGCGTGCACGCCGCGAAGACGAGTCACGATCTGCCCCAGTCCATGGGTGGCCGCGAACAGTACCAGCCGCTCGATTGTTGGACAATTTTTCAGCAGATCCAGCACCCGAAAATGGTCAAAGTGTAGCCGCGTGCAAATGGGGAGACTTTCGTGTCCCGTGCAAACGTACCCTTCGCCGACCGAGAGCGCCCGATGCAGCCCGCGGTTTTGAACAAACTGCGACGCGTTCAAACGAGTACAGATGTTTCTCACATAGATCGAGCGCAACTTGCGGAGCGGCTTTGTGACTTGTTCATCGGCATGCAGAAACCAGCAAACTCGTGGCGATGGACAAGCAGGGCCAAGGCGACAGAGCTTACCCCGACCAAAACGGGTCGCGTGCTGCAGACCCGAATTCGCAAAAAACAGGTCCACGGATATATTTTCACGAAGGTCCAACACCAAGACAGAGTCGCATGGAACAAAACGACGCGATTCATCGGGTTGATGGTCAACGTCCGGCAGCCGAACACATAATCGATTCGGAAACCCCGCAACGGGGTGCAAAGCGCCACATAGACACGGCTGTTTGGGCGCAGCGTCGGACAGAAGACGACGACCTGCATCCGGGTTGCAACAAATGCGACCGCTGCCTTGCAACAAAGCCCTCCGATGTGCATCATCCTGCACAAAATGATGCTGTTCGATGTGCCGACCTAAATTCTCGACGTAAATGTAGGAACTGCAAACATCTCCCAACGCTTGAGAAAAGGGCCGCAACGTCGCGGTCGCATGGCCACCGTTGCCGACGGAAGCACTGTTTGACTCACTTGTTTCATTCAATGATGCCGCGGTCCTTGGCGTGATGGCCGTGCAAACGAGGTTGCCGACGTCGCCGCGTTCGTCTTCAGCTGCAACCGTTCCGGAATCCATTGAGGTGTCCACTTCCTCGTCGGCTTCCTCCGCATCCACCAACGGCGGAAAATGGAAATTACATTTTTCGGTGCGACGTATACTCGGCGCAGCGGCTTCAGCCGCCGACGTTAGGAGTACCTGAACGGGATCGATCTTTGCGCCTCGATCCATCATCGCGCAGTGTGCAACCAAGTTCGCCGCTGTTAGCAGATGGGAAGGTGGATCACCCACCTTTGTGAGGAAAAAAGGTTCCTCCTCGATATCCAGATCAGCATCTCCTCCCTTTGGTATTTCAGAAGGCAAATCGTTTCGCGCCCCCGGGAGTGGATTCACTGTGGTGGCCATTTGTCGAAATTCGCAGACGTCGTGGCAATCGATAGAGTTGGTGTCAGAGGTGGTGCTCCGACCGGAATTCATGCCCGCGGAAGTCGCTACAACACCCAAGCCGCCGCCGGGATATCCGGGAAATACAACTGGCAACTGACATTCCTGGCTACTGCGCATCGACACGATGTTGCCCACTTCATCAATGGGCAAGTTAGGCACCGCCATGTAGACGGCCGCGTCGGTGCCGTTGCCTGCGGCACGACGATGTAAGTAAACCCGAGTGACCATCGTACCACGAGAGGTGAAATTCAGCATCGAAATATGCAAGAAAGCGTCATGTTCGCCAACATGCGGGCCGGCGACCACGCACGCGAACCGCGACCGACGGAGGAGGTCTTCGTGCTCGGTCAATAAGCAGAAGAACTGCGGGGCGTCCGCACACAAATCCGCCGCCGTTTCTAAAAGTGCCAACGCGTCGTTCACCGTCCACACATCTTCAAGGCACGCCGACAGCTGCGGGACGCATGGGGATCTGGAGTCGAAGACCACGAAGGGAAGTTCGGCGACGCGATAGCATCGGTGGAACGGCGCACTGTGACGGATGGCGGCGATTTCCTCGCGGCACCACATCCACTCCGACGCATTCATGACGAATATAGGGACGCCATGCCAGCACACGCGGACCGGCGAACCCGGGATGGGGTTGAGATCCTCCATTAGATGCTGCTTCTGAACTCGAAAAGAAACATATGCGACTGTCTCAACTTGGAATTGATTGCGATTGCAATTGTTGTCGGAGATCGGTGTACGACGACAAAATCGGCTTGCGCGACGATGGAATTCGAGATGGTCACGACTGTTGAACATAAAGGCGCATGTGTCACATTGGAGAGAACCCATCACATCGACGACCGTTTCACCATCAGCGGAGATCGATGCGCCCCCTGGCACCGTGGTGTTTTCAGTCACGTCAGTGTCGGCTGCGAGTTGGCCGAGGAGCCATTTTTTCACACGCAAGCTCCGTTGGTCATTGCAAGGAAACTCGGTGACGCACACTTCCTCCGGTAGGCTGGGCTCCTCGCAGCGCTCCACGCCGCTGACGACGTAGGTGTCGTCGCCTCGATAGAATGTGACTACCAATGGCGACCCGTCGGGTCGGATGACCGCGTGGAACACGATCGCGGCTTCAAACGCAATCAGCGATGGCGTAAAACGAGCGGGGCGTAGGGCGGATACCGCCGTCCACTCACCAGTCCGACCATCCATGACAGCAGATGCGTCGCCGTTCGGTTCGCAGCGGACGTGATGCTCGGCGTCGTACAAGAGCCGCATCACGTGCGGGGCGAGGTCCGGCCATGCCCACGCCCACTGCACAACGCGGGTATCACGGACGGAGAGTTGACCATGCGTACCTCGTTCGCTCAGGCCGTGTACAGCAAAATAGTCGAAACTTGTAAGCAAGTCTCGCGTGTCGGTGGCCATAGGAATTGCTGGACGTACACAAACAGCGCGATTTCTTGAAATATGCGGCGTTTTCACTCAATAGCGGTGAGTCAAACAATTCAATGAATGGGCCACGCCATATGTGGCACAGCGCAAAGGGCTTTTTCAAAGGGCCCCTTTCGTAAAACCATGCGACACATGGCGCCGTGGATCTCCGCGCGCGCATATGCGTTCCCCGCATGTGGTTTGGACCTTCCCGCGGAACTGAAAGCTAAGTTGAGGTGACGTGAAGTATTCCCGTCGGACGATAAGTGACTGTGGATGTACCCGAAGGAAAAGGGGACACCGTGGGAGCGACATCTAGAAAAACCATCTGAGAGAAAAGCGGGAAAAGAGAACGACCCCCCTGACAAAACAAGAAAGAAAATAAAGCAGCAAATGCCGGGTGCAAATCCAAAAACAAAAGCAGCCACCACTCCGATGCGACGCTGCAACGCGCACGTCGTTGGAGGGTGAGAAACCTCCACTCCGGTCCGTATGGACGCCACAACGCCCATACCTCCAGCCCACGTCGTTAGTTGTCCGCCCCCGTCAACAGATTGTAGGATTGCTTGTTCGCGTACCCCGCACCGCGACGGTGACCGGGCGGCTGCGCTTCCTGCGACGCGACGGGCGCGGCAGACGGGCGTGGCTGTGCCGGCGCGACGGCCATGGGCTGCATCATTGACGGCGCTGGCTCATTGACCACGGCGGTTGTGGGAGCCGGAGCCGCGACGGCCTGCGATGCTCGACTCCCTGGCGCCAGGGAGTTGTGATCATGCACGGTCATGCCTGCGTACACGCCCTCGCAGCGATCCGTCTGCCACTTGAGGTCATCCTGACCCATGATGTCCTTCATGGCGTTGCCGCCGACGTGCTCGCGGTAGAGCTTGGATTGCCGCACGCAAGGCCGGTCCCCGAGCACGTTGCCTTGGTTCTGCGTGGCGCCAGCCCCTCCACACCAACGGTGCCCTTGAGACATACTTTAGTGTGCGTTGTTGAAACGTTCGGAGAACACAGTCTTTGGTTCGCGTGGGTTGTCACACTGAGGCGGCGGATACAACAACCTCTGAGCATTTGACTGCAAATCAAGACACGTCACACACTTTGGGCCGAATCGAAACGTTTTCGTTTACAAACCTGCAGTGACTGCTGTCAGTCAATTAGCCAGATGCTGGCGCACGCCAGGGCACGTTACAGCGACGATTCGGCATTCATTTCTCGATGCTCTAGCAGCACCTCCCGGACCGCGTAGCTGAGTAGACGGTGAAACAGAGCGAGCCGACGCATCCCGACAAGACGTTGCTCTGCCGCTTGCACCGGCGCGGTGCGTGATTCCCACGCAGCATCACCTCCTCGGGACATATCAGGATCAGGGCATTCCCCCACTTTATTCCCCCCATAGTCCTCTTCACGACGGAGGATCGACGACGAGCGTGACGACGGCATCAGCATGAGCTGCGCGATGGCGTAGAACGGCATGCGCAGAAATCGAAGGGCCATGCGAGAAAGTGGTGGCGTCACAAACGTTCCGTCCGGGGCCGACGAGCGCGCAAAACGCAGCCACTGTTGAAGAGGTGAAGATCGGCCTTCTTCAACGGACGAATTGCAGGGATCTTCCGTCGTCCCCGACGCTGGTGGATTTAGATGGGGAGGTCCCAGTTCCTCCATCGTTGTGAAGACGATGACGCCGCCTACGTATCCCAGACTAGAGAACGCGTCGTGACGGCTAGCGGAATAGCCATGGCTGATGAACACCTTCGTCGTGACGTGGCCGTCTTCGGCCTCCTCAACGCACGTCGACGATCGCCCTTCCCCATGCCTCCTCTCACTGAGGCCGCTCCACGCTTCCGCGACGACTAGCCGCTGACCCTCGATCGAGTCGTCTTCGGCATCGCCGGACAGGCAAACGCAATGAGCAACATCGCGCAACGATAGCATCGTCGCCGCCCAGGAGCAAAGCAGCGGGGCGTGCTCGAAGGTAACCGGATCGATCACACCGGTGGCGGACATGACCACATCTCGCGTGGCGGAGTGCAGCCCTCGTCGCAGCCGTCCGGAGTCCGTTTCCATGACGGTCCTGGCCTCGTTTTCGCCGTCAAATACGACGCATCGGAGTGCCGCTGGACTGAGCAAGTTGGCCAGCGTGGTGTGGACCGGCAACAATTTGCGTTCGCCGCCGAGCGGCGCTGTGAATGCAGCAGGAGTTTCACATCCCGATGAGCGTTGTGCCGCTGGCCCCTTTCTTCCGTACACATGTTCATCCACTTCACGTTCAGGGGCGCGGGGTTCAGCCGGTGTTGTTGGCCCCACCACGTTTGGCGGTACAACTGACGCCGCCGCGTCGATGCTGGAAACCAGCTGCACCGCGAACCGCCAACGGGCTGCGTCGTCCCCGAGCAGCGGCAACTCATCGTCGACGTCGGTGGTTACGTCAACTCGCGCCGAATCCAAGGAGCGGCAGGGGCTGGGCGGTGGTGGTGGCACGGTCAAAGGTGAGATGTTTGGCGCTGTCGATGACGCGTGCCGCAACAGGAGCGGCAGCCAGCGTCGACCAAGAATCGTAAGTCGGCATTCCGGCAAATTAGCGGGAAAATCGAGGACGGACGCGGCGGGGCGCACTCGCGGGAACTCAGTAAAAGGAGCGTCACGTTGCCATCGGGCGAGACGCTGCTGTCCTTCGATGCCATTGTCGGCACCATCGTCGAGGCGCCGACAACTGCCAATGCCGTTCCCGGGTTCCTCCTCGGTCCACGGTATCAAACTGTCGCCGCCGCCCACAAGCCACCCACCCTCCGTCCTCGGTCGGGGGCGCCGTCGTCGTCGGGGCCGTCTTGCGACCGACAACACACGCGACATCTGTGCTCTTCGGGTCGCGGCCACGCCACACGTCACCCCAATGTGGCGGCATACCACCGTGTGAAAGAAGATCATGATGTCTTCGAGCGCGGCGGGTGCGAGCCAGTTAAAAGGTGTGGCCGCCGCAATCGAAGCGGCAGCACGCCGAGGTGGAATGCTAATCGAGCGTCCCACGGCACTCTGACGTACGGACATCGATTGGTGGAGACGCGGCGACGCCGTGACGAATTGGACGTCGACAAGTTCGAAAAGGTTCTTCGATTTCATCAACACGGACCGGTGCCCGCCGCCGGCGCCGCGTTGCGCGTCGTCACCGTGCGCGTCGTCATCATCCCCAGTCGTCGTGGTCGTCGTCATCGCGAGCCAAGGTATGTTCCAGAGATCGTCGGGCATGGACGCAAGGGTCGCCGCTTGCCGCCATCGCGATGCGGCGTCTTTGATGCTGCCTTCGAGATGACGCAGCGTGAGCAGCCGATGGGCCCGCCGCACCGCCACGGCATCCAACGATCGCCATTCTATAGGAGGAACGGCGGCATCGCTCGAAACGTCGGTCACACCGGACAGCCAGCTTGACATACGGCCCAGCATGGCCTCGCAAGGTGGCACAAGCACACTGTCGCTTTCCAACTGCACCATCAACGACAGCCATACCCGGCCACGCCGATGGCAATACGCCAACTGCGCTCGTTCCGACGCAGAGACGGGGTGTCGTCTTGCAAGAGGAGTCTGGTGGTGCACCTCTTCACCTCCACTCTTCTTGCTGGTGGGATCACCATGAAAAATTGCAAGAAAACGGAGTGCCCAAAGCCGCGTTTGGTCGCCCGCAAGCGTCAGTAGTGTATCATGGAGCACGCGGAAGGCCTTTTTCAGCTCATCGCGAGCCTCGACGATGCGCTCTGCGATGTCGGCGCGCGATAGTCGCGAGAGCCACTCCAAATCTTCCAGGGTCAGGCGCGGATACATGACGACCAACTCAAACAGTGACACATGACCGGGTCCCAGGGTGGCAACGGTCGAGAGGGTTGTGCTCGTCTCACCTGCTCGGCGACTCCACACGGCCCGAAAATTGAGCAATTTGTTTAACAACGGTCGAAATGCTTCTGGCGATGTGACAGTCGGGTGGAATCCGAAACCATAGCCGACGGGATGATGGAGCGGGTGCATCCGACGACCCAGCACTCCGCTGTGGACGGTCGCTGTTTCCGGCGCCTCCGTGGCTTTGTCGGTGGAGGCGGCTTCGATCGGTGCAACACCAAATAACTGTCGACGGGATGCACCGTCGAGCAGTGGAACGTTCGCTCGGGACTCCCCTGTGGTTTGCGACGGGTAAAGTAGGGCGTCCAAAGGGCAGCCTTGCACCGCAGAGAGCAACGCCAGACCGCTGCGCCACGTCAGCGGTGATGAAGGTGCAATCTCGGCTGCCGGGGAGCTAGTAGTAGAAGGCGGCGGAGTACACGTAGGACTCCCACGAACGAGGAGGAGGCTCATCAAATCGTCGCGAATGTACTGCTCTATCCGCTCCGACGTGACGCGCACCGTCGACGACGAGGCGGTATGGCGCGGCACGGTCGGTTTTGGGTCGAGCGACGGCGACGACACTCGGCTCTTTGCCAGTGCCGCAACCGAGACCCCGTCGTCGATTCTGGCGGCCGCCGGGGCGGCCGCACGGGTGAGAGACGTCGCCTCGTGATGTGCGGCGGCGACGAGGGACAGCTGCATGGCGTCCAGACAAGTATCCGTGGCCCTGACAACGCACCGAGCGTTGCCGAGAAACCGCTTCGCCACGAATGCCGCGTCATGATGATCTCGTCGACGCTCGTCCCCGAGGAGCGTCACGCACGAAAACGGCGCGAACGGGACGCTACTGCCCGATGTCTGCCCGAAGAGCATCACGCCGCAAAAAAGAGAGACAAAGTCCTCTGCGGCGGTGGTTTCCGCCGGGCGCACGCGCCCAACACCAGCGCTGCCGGAGGCCACTTCGGAGAAGTCGAGCTGATCCAACGCCAGCACGAACAACAAGTTGTACGGCTCACGATAGAAGAAACGAGAAACCAGCGCCGATTCGACGCTGGGAAGGTCAAACCGACGGATCCGTTGTTCCCGGAGGTCGTCGTGGCTGGGTGACTTGGCTTCGCGCTTCACAGACGCGGCGGGGCTAGCTTCCTCGGACGGCATCTGTGATGCTTCGCCCTCGGACATACTTTCAAGCACATCCTTACTCGCGATCACATTCTCCGCGCGATCGTCGTCATCACCTCCATCCTTGCCACTTATTCGCCATCTCGCTCGAATCGCCTCCCCAACGTCCTTCAGCGCAAAGGTGGCGTCAGAGCCGTCTTGATTCGGGGATAGCATCCCGAGGCGGCGGAGCAAGTAGCAGTAGCCGTGGACGACGGCCGCGGCCGAAGAAGACGCATTGGCGTCGTGGGACGATGAGGAAGAGGACGTCGTCGTGGACGTCGCCCGGATGTTTCTCGTCATAGCCGACGTAACGCGCAGCACGTCGTCGACGAACACCGCGGCGCGGGCGGCAGCGGTCTCGTCATCCTCGATAGGCTGCTGGGGGGTGATGCCACGATGGTCGCGGCGGGGGGCATTTCCAGTTCCTCCTTCTGCCTCGGTTCGTACGGACGACGCGGCGGTTAATGGCGACGTTACAAGGCAATCGTGGCGGCGAGTTAGAAATTGCAGCACAGAGGTCAAAAACGACGGCGTGATAGCCAAGGTCGTCCGAAAGTTTGGCAGCGAGGTCCTAAAGAGACGAGACAGCGCCTGGGACGTAAAGCCCAACGGGACGACGTGCCCGACATTTTCGATTCCGCGCCGTCCTGCTCGACCAGCCATTTGCAGAAACGTGGCACCGTCCAACAAGGG
>ERZ1292633.3472-Hain-H41-02um-R1-3472-length-15312-cov-19_pt1 | contig 15312 bp, 9 predicted proteins | sample MGYA00564406_ERZ1292633 | MGnify/ENA primary metagenome ERZ1292633 (study PRJEB36523, sample SAMEA6512639) | groundwater metagenome | collected 2019-01-08 | study: AquaDiva: Metagenomics assemblies of 32 groundwater samples
GAAGAGGGTAACATCGAATCCTCGGTAAGGTTGACGAAGCTGTAAAGCGAAAGTTAAATCGAAGCCAGAAATAAGCCGAGAGGCAAGTATCGAAGAGGGTAACATCGAATCCTCGGTAAGGTGAATGAAGCTGAAAAGCGAAAGTTAGACCGAAACTAAAAACAAGCCGAGAGGCGAGTATCGAAGAGGGTAACATCGAATCCTCGGTAAGGTTGACGAAGCTGTAAAGCGAAAGTTGAGCCGAAGCCAAAAACAAGCCGAGAGGCAAGTATCGAAGGTTTGTAGTGGAACCTGTGTTTCAAGTATTTTTGCTTTAGATAGCGATAAAAAAGAAAACGAATTACTCGAGAGAGTATAAATCACCTGTTGCACAAAGGATAGCAACAATGGTTAAGTAGAGCGGTTTGAGAGAACTTTAACGAAAAAAAACTGTAATTCTGGAAGCGAAAGCTTCAAAACAGAATATCCGACCTAAATGTAGATGAGTTTTCTCAGTACAAAAAAAGGTAACTCTGGACGAGTGATAAAGGTGGGAAACCTTTAAGCTACGAAAGTAGAAAAAACAAGAGGGTGTTACACCTCGATAAAAACGTGCGGAATGTTACGATCCAAGGCCTTGCCTAAACAAGTAACTCTCGTTAGCGAACAGAACTGCCAAACGGCAGGTTCTGTACAGTTAATGTAAAATCTAAACTTTAAAAAAAATCCCCAAACAAAAACTCTTCTATAACTGACTTATATGTATATTCATTATTGATAATTTTAGTTATCTCTAATCGTTTTTTACATATTTACTATGTTTCAGGTTTTTTAATCCTTACTATTGATGTTTTATTGCAATAATTATTTTGTATTTTGCCTAGATTTAGACTTTTTTGATTTTCTATGATTTTATATATTACTTCAAAAATTTTTTTTATATTCAGAATATTAGATTATAATTTTCTATGGAATATTTCCATGCTTAGCTTATTATATCAAGATTACAGATAAATAAATCAAATAAATCCAACGCTTTAAAATAAGCATAATTTTATTGTAACGCTTGAGTTACAGTTTAAGTTCATATTTTTAATAAACACCTAAAAGACTTATAAATGCTAATTCACAATGTGTTTTTAATTTTTTGAAAATAGGTTTTTTAGTGTCTTTTTACTCACGAAAAATTCCATCAAAAAATACTATGGATTCACTCATCTTTGATAGCAAGGGTGTTATGATTAATTCAGTTAAGTAAGTGTTAAGTTAAAGAGGAAAAATAAAAATGAAACGGCGGAGTAAGAATAGATAATAACAAAGAGAGTTATAAAAATATCTAAAGTATAAGGTTTTTAAAAATTATTTTATTATTTTATTGAGTTTAGGAGAAAAATTATGACAATTGTAAGAAAAAATTTATTCAAAGTTACTATAAGTAGTGCTTTCGCTTTAGCTTCATTATTACCAGCTTTTGCTGATACAACAAATTTAAAATATCAAGCTAACGTTCAAAATGTACTTTCAATTTCTTTAGAAAATGCAAACGGTGATACTTTAGCAAAAGATGGAGAAACAGCTGTATTAAACTTCGGTACAGTAGATGCTTTTGGTCTTAATATATCAAATACAGTTGATTCTGTAAAATTGATAAAAGATAATAGCTTTTATAATCCAGGTGAAATAACAAATAATGATTCTGCTATGTATGTAATAGGAAGTGATATTACAGCACCAACAGTTAACCTAAGAAGTCGCATACAAGGTGGTGGCGGTGGAAGAATTGAACACTCTTTCCAATCTGATATGGATGGAATGTCAATCGTTTTTTCTCAATCAAATAGCCCTTGGCAAAATGCAAAAACCTTTGCAGATTTAGATCCACAAAATAAAATGGTGTTTTTAAATCCTGGAGCAGCTCCAATAACAATAGCTGGTCCAAATGGAACATACAAAGATTCAGCAGTATATGATAACGAACTAGTTGGTTTTGATATTGGTCTTAATGTAACACCAAAAGCAACAACAGGAAGTAAATCGGCTGTATCTACTTTTAGATTATTACCAATCTAAATTCAATAAATAATGAGGTTCTCTCTTTTAGAAAGAACCTCTAAAAAAATATCTAAAAAAAGTAATAAAATAGTCAAATTTTTTTATATTGATATAAAAAAAAGGCTATTTTTTATTATAAAAACGCTTTCATATAAATTCTAGTTCTTTTCATTTTTCAATTATCGTTGCAATGCAACAAAATAATATTTCATAAAATAGCTTAAAATAGCTTATTTTTATAAAAAATAGGATTTTACTTTTATTTTAAATATCTAAAACTAAAAAAACAAAATTAATCTATATATTTAATTATTTTTTTACTATATTTGTCTTAAAAAATACAAGTGCATATAATTCTCTGAATTAATATTTTTTGAATCATGCAACGGTAAAAATTATTTTTAAAATAGTCTAAAATAGATTAAAACTTAGATTTATTAAAATAAAATACTATTAATAATATTAAAAACGAAAAATAGTATTTTTATCTTTGTTTTTATAATTCTATATATGCTTCTTGTTTTTTCTTTTTGCTAACATAAGAAAATTCTTTTTCATAGTTATTTTCAAAAACTGGGCTTTCTGCAAGAACTTCTTTAACTTCTTTTTTTATTTCTAATACTGGAATGTCATTAACTATTTCTTCAGCAATATTTAAAACTGGTATAGAAAGTTCTTGTATTAAATTTTCTGTTTGAACTTCTTTAATTTTTTTTGTTTTTTTAACGATTTTTTTCATGGTTTTTTCCTCTAATAAAAAAATGGATAATAAATTTGTGGGTTTATTTTTTGTTTGGATTACAATTCTTGCAAGTTTGTATTTAACATAGTACAAAATATAAATGACTACGAATATGATGTTTATTACATTTAAAAAAATGAGAGTAAAAAAACAGCTTGAAATTATTTTGAAATAATGATTTTTTAAATGTCTATTTTAAATTATTTTCTTTTTATGATGGAGAATATTTTTATTTTTGAATTACATTTATATATTTTTTAGCATCATAAAATATCATAATAGAAAATAATAGTAGAGTAAATTTAATTTTAATAATTAGGATTTTTTTTCTAACATCTATATCTTCTAAAAAAAAATTCTTTTTGTTTTTTTATGTTTTCTCTCTATAATCTGCAAACATTTTTTTTATCTAAATAAAAAAATAATAAATTGATCTTATCTAAATTTGAAAAAAATAATAATAAATTCATTCTTAATTTTTAGGGAAAAAAAACAAATAAATTAAATTCCTTACAAAATCTATCACTAATATTATTTATTATTTTTATAATTACAATCATGGATAAAAAACTAAATCTAAAACCTCTTTTTAAAAGTTTATTTTTTGTTTTATAATGTTTAGTTAGTTTTTTAATTGAAAAAACTATGTTTTGAATATATAATTCCCTTATTTTATAAATTTCAAAAACCAAATAAAAATATGAGTGAATACGATAAGTCAATAAATGATCTAATTAGTTATACTGGATTGAAGTATGATTATATAATTAGATGTATAAAAGAGATTGATGAAATACTAAAACCTTTTATTAAAAGAGGTGATAAAAACAGTCTATTATTTGATTCTAATGCTTTATCTATTTTTGATAGAATCAAACAATTGAAAGAACAAAAATTGACTTTATCTAGTATAAAAGAAATTTTAGAAACAGAATTAAAACCTACAAATCAGATACAAAAAGATATACTAAACACTACAATTAAAAACAAAAACTCAGTTAAATCTGAGCTAACAAATGTATTAATTGACAAACTTGAAGAGTCTAATAATAAGATTATTGAATCGTTAGAGCTTGTTTTGAAATCTAAAGAGTCGATTATTGAAATGCAAAAATTAGAAAATCAAGAGTTAAAGAAACAAATTTTGTTAATAAGTGATGGTAAATCTTCAGAACAAGCTAAGGAAGAATTTATTTCTAAAGAAATTGAAATTAAAACTTTGAAAGATAAAAATGAAGAGATCAAAGAAATATTTAACCAAGAAAAAATTAAAACTGATCAAAAAACTATTGAGTTAGTTGTTAAAGAAGTTGAGTTAGAAAATATAAAAAATAGAGCAGAAGAACTTAAAGAAGCCTTTGGAAATGAAAAAAATAAGCTTGAAGAAAAAACTCAAATTTTAATCGAAAAAGAAAAAGAGGTTTTAGAGCAAAAATATAAATTAGAAAAATTAGAAGATGAAAAGAATCGTATTCAAAAATCTAAAGAAGAAGAAATTAAAAAATTAGAGACTGAGAAAAATGCCAAGATTTTAGAAAAAGAAAAACTTATTAAAGAAAAAGAAGAAAGAGAAAGGCTTTTAGAAGAGGAAAAAAATAAGATTTTAACAACTAAAGAAAGAGAATTAGAAAATCAGAAAAATAAATTTCATTTTTTAGAAGAAGATAAAAACCAAATTATAATACAAAGAGATAAAGATTTTTTAGAACATAAAAAACGTTTTGAAAAATTAGAAGAAGATAAGAAAAATATCCAGAAAATTAAAGAGGATGAAATTAAAAAAATAGAAACTGAAAAAAATGCTAAGATTTTAGATCAAAGAAAACTTATTAAGGAACAGGAAGAAAAGGTAAGTTTTTTTGAGAATGAAAAAAAAGCTCTTGAAGAACAAATAAAAATAAAAGAACAAAAAAAACAAACTATTTTAAAAGAATTAGAATCTCTTGAAGGTAAATGGTTTGTTGGAAATCAAAGAAAAGAACTATTAAAACAGCTGAGTCTATTATAATAAATCTTCAATTTCTTTTTTTATTTTTGTTAGATATTCATCTGTAACTGTTCTTTTTTTCCATTCTTCAAATGTAGGTTCAGTATAATTAATTTCTTCTCTAAATTTAGGATTATTTTTTTCTATCTCATTCATTATAAAATCCTTTTCATGTGGCAATCTTTTTGTTAATAGAGTTCGATCAATTTTGCCATGATTAAGATTTCCAATAATTACATCATATAAAAAAGTTCCTGGTTTTAATAATTTAGATACATTAGAAATAAATATATTTTCATATTGATCTATATTTTTTATAAGATATTCAACAAAGTCATTTTTTATTCCAAGTATATAATTATCATTTATTTTATTTTTAACTTTAATTTCTATCAATTTCCTTCGATTCTCTTCTTTCTTTTTTAGTTCTTGAAGCTCAAAATAAAAGCTATTTAAATAATCATCAGATTTAAGACAACCTATGAAAAAGCCAGCAATATTCTTGTCTCCATCAATATTTTTTTGTATTTCATTTTCTTTAGATTTAGTAATATCAATAATGAATAAAAAGAAATTATCTATATTTTCAAGTCCTATTTTATCAGCTATTAATCTTATTCTGTCTTGATTCCTTGAATTATCAATAATTATTCTATACTTATTAAGATAAAACCAAATTTTATCGTCTTTTGGAAATATTTTAATTAGATCATCATTCTTATTATTGTCAATCGAAAATTCTAAAATACTTTTAGTATCAAAATCATTATTTAATTCTATTTGAGAGGGGGTATAAGATTTAAGATAAGGAAGTTGTTTCTTTATATGAAAAGTAAATTTTAATGATTTTACTTTTTTATTTTCTTTTTCATGTACTTTATAACTAACTGTCAAATTTGATTTTTCATTTATTTCATCTACAGCTTTTTTTATTATATTCCTACTTAATACTTTATATTCAAGATATTCATCAAAATTTATTCCTAAAATCTCCCTTAATTCATTAATTGTCAGTATTTTTTCAGTTTGATCTAGGTTTTTTATTAAATAATCAGATAATATAATATATAATGCTAGAGAATGTTTACTGCTAAAATCTCTCAAAAGCATAAGGTTTATGATTACAAACATTTCTTTGTAATCAAGTAATTGTTGCTTTAAAAATATCGGTATTTCAAATATTATCAAACCTTCTTTTATTCCAACAGTTGATAATAATACACTTGATATCCAATTTTTACTTTTATTTTTACCTAAAATATTAAATTTTATGTTTGTTTTTTGAATATCTAAAAGAATTTTATTTATATGCTCATAATTTCTTGTATCTAAATAATCAAAAAGTTCTGAGGCAGGTAAGGAATAAATTTGTTGTTGAGAATCAAGTCTATTAAATACCCTTGATACAAGATAAAACCAGATTTTAACTCCTGTTGCATCTAATGTATAACTCATTTGAGATATCCCACTATGCAATGTTAATTCTAATTTTTCATTTTTATTTTTCAAAATAATACTTCCTTATTGCTATTAAAAATGCAAATATATTGTAAAACATAGGTGTACATTTTACAATAGTCTTTTGTACACCTATGAATAAATATTTATGTTAAAATAGAACTATATAAGTATTTCAATGTATTTTTAAAAAGTGTACATTTTACAATAGTTTTTTGTACACTTTTTAACTTTTCGATCACAATTTTGTACACTTTTGATCACAATATTACTCACCTTTGATCACAATTTTGTACACTTTTGAATTTTATCCACATACCACAAAGCTATACTGTCAGGGGCTTGATTGAAAGTTGTCCACAATGAGAAACAATATTCTCTTAAAACTTTTTTAAAAGTTTAAATATTGCAACCAACCAATAGCCTTCCTTTTTTTTCAAAAAATTTTCAGAACATTGCAAAAAACATCCTGAAGAAAAATTTGAATCGCTACGCTCAAAAGTTTAAAATTTTCGTAACGGCTAACGCCTTAACGAAAAAAACAGCCGATTTGTGTTCACTCCTACGTCGTTCACAGCTTTTGACTTCTTCCCCAAGAAAATAATAATCTCAGCCTAGAAAGCTTCAATGGCAAGCTCGCTGAGTACAGCTCATGAGCTAAACGCTCACCATTGACCCTTTCGTCGGACTTCGATTTTTTAAAGATTTGGGGGAAGAGTCAAAAAGCATTAGTCTATTTGATTTTATTAGGTTATAGAGTTCTTTTACTACAAAAAAATACCTGAAACTAAGTAAAATCGAAAAAGGGACGAAAAATTATTCCGCGGCGGGGTGGATTGTTTTTTTGATATAGAAAAGTAAAATAAAATCAATTTTAAGGTATCTAGTAAGTTATTTAAGATGATATTTTTTAAAAACCAGTAATTTGTATTACTTAGTATTTTATCTAGGTTTAAAATTAAATTAAATAGATTTGGTATTTTTTATCACTAAAAATGAATGGTATTTTATTCTAAAAAAACATAAGGCATTAAAAACAAAGGGTTTGAGGTTAGGGTAAACGTTTACCCTAACTTTTTCAAAAAAAATCAAATCAAAATTTATTTTCAAAAAACAAAATTACTCAAAAAAATTATAACACAAAAAAGTCTATATTTTACTATATTTTATAAAATTAGACTTTATTTTTATTTTTTAACTTATTTTAAAAAAACTTAGTTTAAAAGCTATCCATAAATTTATTAAAAAATAGGAACATTTTTTAATCGATATATTTTTAAAAATTATTTTACTTAACTAAAAGTTTTTTTAATAAATCATTTGCTTTTTTATTATTTGGATTCAATTCGATTATTTTTTTTAATAATTTTTTTGACTCAGAATAGTTTTTATTATCATAATAAATATCAGCCAATAAATACATTGAGTTTTCCCCATTTGGATCAAGATTAATAGAATCTTTTAATAATGGAATTCCTTTATCTGGTTCACCAATTTTTTTATAATTTAAAGCTAAATAATATAAAGTACTATCTGTATAATCTAATTTTAAAGATTTTAAAAAATTATCTTCAGCTTTAAGAAACTGAAAGCGATTTTGATATATTCTTCCTAACCAATAATAAGAAACATCTAAATTATCTGAATTTAATTTAATATGTTCTTTAAATATTTTTTCAGCATCAAAGTCTCTTTTATTATTCATATAATGAGTTGCTAAATTTCTATAAGCAAATTCATATTTAGGAAATTTTTTTATTTGATTTTGTAGTAATTTTTCGGCATTATCTTGTTCATTAAAATAATAATACCAATTTAGAGTTTCATCAAAAATCTGAGCTGTATTATATTTTTTTATAGCTTTTTCAAATGTATTTTCTAAAATATCAGTTCTTAATACATTATATATATTAGGGCTATCTTTTTTAACTTCATTAAAAAAATGATCTGTAAAAATAGAATTATGATCAACTTGCAAATGATATCTTAATAAACCCCATTTATCAAATTTACCACCAAAAATATCTTTATCCATTCTCTCAAAATCATAATTATCTACAATATATTTCTTGAATTTTGTAATATCTATATCATCAGTATGTCTAATTTTTGATAAAACAAACTCTAAGTCAGGTTTATCAAGAGTATTTATAGGAATTTCTGATTTTGATTCTTTTTCTTCTTGTTTAAGAAAATCAAATACATTATCAGTAACAAAAGTATATTTTAAATCATCAAGTGTTCTTCCATGTTTGGATATAAAAAAATCTCTCAATGTTTTATTTGCTTTTACAACTTCTTCTTGATGAAGTTTAAGATCTTTATTTGATAAAACAAGAACAAAATAAGCTGATTTTATTAATGCAGCCCAAGAATATTTGAATTCTTTATTTAAAGATTTTAAAACAATATCTAAACCTTCATCTCCTATTCTTAAATCAATCCATGTTGTATAAACACCATCATCTTTTAATTTACTTTTTACTAGTTTTATAAAATCTGTTGTGTATAATTTACTTGATCTAAAATATAATGGACTGGTTACAGTATTTAAAATTAAGTCATATTTTTTATCTTCAGATGATTTTAAGAATCTTATTCCATCATCACAAACTATATTAACGTTTTTTGCATTAACAATATCAAAATTATATTCTTTCATTTCATGTTCGTGTTCTACAACAATAGGATTTATTTCTACTACATCAACATGTTTAAAAATTTGAGCAACTGTACTTGATGTTGAGCCACTACCCAAACCTAAAACTAAGGCATTATCAATTCTTGGTGAAACTATTGAAGACGCTGTTCCTACAACATACTCAGCTGCTAAATTCATTGCCATACTGACATAACCATTTATCATAAAAAAAGTATCATTACCTATTTTATTTAGAGAAAAAACATCTTCGTATTTACGATATTGTGTACCTGATTTGTATGAATTAACACTAGATAAATAATCACTTTTATTGCTAAAAGAAACATAGTTTATATATAAAATATTTTCATTCCATAATTTACCTAAAGATAAAAAACCAAATGAATTTATAACAACAATCGCTAAAACCACTTCTTTTTTAAATTTATTATGTAATAAAACAGCTAAACTTAATAAAGCTGCTATTAATAAAAATATTTGACCATATTTAAATGTTGAATGAATAACAAAAATCATCATTAAATATCCAAAAGCATTTGCTACGCTCGATATAAATAGTAAATGACCTGATTCTTTGGCTATATTAGATTCTTTACTTAATAATGTCGGGATTCCTGCTCCAAAACTTATTGAACTCCAAATCATCATTATTGCCAAAATAAACATTTTCCATCCAATTAAAGCTTCACCAGAAAAAGTACTATAGTATGTTGAATATAAAAGAGTTATATTTGAGAAAAAAGCTAAAACCAAAACTAAATTTAGTATATTTGTTATTGCAAAAAAGGTAAAACTTAATTTTACAAACCTAGTTAACATACTTCCTATTGCTATTCCAAAAAGAGTTAAGCTAATTATCATTGCAAAAGTTTCACTGAATGGACCAAATACAAATTCTGAAATTTTTAAAATTAAAAGTTGAAATATTGCACTTGAAGCACTGAGTAAAATTAAAGGGAATAATATTGTTTGTTTATCATAAACTAGTTCTTCTTCTTGTTCTATAATTATTTTTATATTTCTAAAAAAAGAGTATAAAAGAGTTGCTGTAAGTATATTTAATGATGAAATTATCAAGACAGAATTACTTATACCAAATTCTCTTATAAGATAAAATTCTATTATAAAAGCAGTTATTGATGCTCCAAAGTTATAAATCATATAACTAAGATCAAATATTTTTTCAGAATGAGTTATTTCTTTAAAAAGACCAGCAAAAAGAGGTAGTGTTATTCCTATTAAAACTGTGGGGATTGCTAATAATACAGAACACGTTAGAGTATTTATTAATAAACTACCATAAGGTAGTATGTCAAAAAAAAGCTTATCAAAGTATGGAGTGGCAAAACTAAAACCAATTGCATAAATACCTATTAATCCTTCTATTGCCCATAAAAAACCTGAAAATCTATGAGATATTTTTGTTCCTATTCCTATTCCTAAAAGAAACATTACTAAAATAGAAGCGTTTAATGCAAAATGGTTTCCTATTATATTTCCTAAAATTCTTGAATATAGAATTTCATAAGAAATACCACAAAAACCAGAAATAAAAAGGGTTATTATAAAAAGTAGTTTATTATTTGTTTTTTCTGACATATTCCTGCTTCATTTTTTGGTACATTTTTTTTATATAAAAAGACATAAAAAAGTAGCATAAAACCATCAGGAGTTATACTACCAAAAATATTCAATTTTTATTTATTTTCTATTAACCTGCAAGATCTGGAGCTGGAACTTCTGTCCAAGATTGAACTTCTACACCAAAACCTGCTATTGTAGGTGGAACTGAAGGTGTTCCTGGTGCTGGAGGTGTTCCTGATGCTGGAGGTGTAGCTGTTGGGCAAGGAGATGTAGTCGCAACAGGTCTAGCACTAGGAGATGCTTTACCTGCTTTAGGTGAAGCTGATGCTTTACCCGCTTTAGGCGCTGGAGATGATTTACCACCAGATTTAGTCTTTGATTTATTATCTCCACCACCTTTATTATGTCCAGGATTACTTGTATCTGTACCTTTTACAGTATTATCATCATCCTTCATATCACCTAAACCATTATTGCTTTTTTCCTTTTTATCTGATTTACCACCAGATTTACCTGCTGGAGGTGTTACTGCTGTTCCACATGGCGCCGCTGTAGCAGTTGGAGATGCTTTACCACCAGATTTAGCTGCTTTAGGAGAAGGAGATGCTTTAGACGACTTACCTTCTTTAGCAAATGCAGATTCACTATCAAAAGCAACTGCTGAAAACAAAACAGCTGTAGCTAATAATATTTTTGAAAAAAGACTTTTTTTATTACTCATTATTTTTTTCCTCTTTAGTTATTAATTAAATAAATATTATTTATTATGTCCAGGATTGCTTGTATCTGTACCTTTTACAGTATTATCATCATCCTTCGTATCACCTAAACCATTATTGTTTTTTTCCTTTTTATCTGATTTACCACCAGATTTAGCCGCTTTAGGAGATGGAGATGCTTTACCACCAGATTTACCAACTTTAGGAGAAGGAGATGGTGAATTAGTTATAGGTGGTGTATCTTCTTTTGGAGGTGTATTATCATTTGTTCCAGCTTCAGCTACAGGAGGAAATGTTCTTGTGAACTTAAGGTTAAAAGCTCTAACTAAAGCACCAGCTGATTTACTAGGAACATAAGAAATAATATCAGCTTTTATTGGGTTAAAACCTGCTTCTAGACCACCTTGTCCTTCAACTTTATCTGTTTTTATTTCAAATTCACCTTTTCCTGAAGCAGATTTAAATTGTTGATATCCTGCTCTTGTTTTTGCATTTGTTATATTTACATAACCAGGAAATTTAGTTTTATCTGTAACTAAAAATGCAGATGCATCTAGTCTAGCAATATCTATTCTTTGTGCATCTGTTTTACCAGTTGGGTTATTTAAAGAAGCAACAAAACTCAAGTAAGCAGAAGATGCTTCTTCAGCAACTGCTAATGCTTGTCTTCTTTGAGAATCTTGTACTATGTCTTTTCCGTTTACAGAGAATTTATAGAATAAAGCTCCTACAAGAACTAATACAACAGAAGATATTATAAGAGTTGTAACAATCGCAAAACCTTTTTGCTTTCCTCTTAATTTAAGTTTTTTATTTACCATAATCTTTTCTCTCCATTTTAAGGACATTTAAAATTAACATCATATTAATATTATATATGTTTTTATCTTAAATTTCTACATCCTGAAACACATCATAAATCTATGTTCAAGTGTGTTTTTTTTAGCTAAAGAAAAAAACGCTGAAAGTGAAAGTTTTATGAACTTTTATTAAAAGCTACTGTTAATATGGCTTTTAGCTAAAAAAAAAAACAAAGATTATACTACATTTATATATTTTATCCATGCTTTTAATGTATTTTTAATCTAAAAAAGATATTAAATTTCTAGTTAAGATTTGTAAACTTTTAGTTTTAGATCTAAAGAAGATATTAAATTTATACTATATTTTTTAAGTTTTTAACATGGTATTATCTCATTATCATTTTCAAAAAAATTATTATTAATACTACTTATTTTATTTATAAATGGATTAGTAATAGATTTTATTAGATTATCTATATTTTTTTTTATATTAATGCTTTATTATCATTAAAAGTGTCTACAATCTCATATTTTGATAAAAAAAGCTTCTATATTTTTTTCATATCTAACTTTAAAAACATTACAATCTTTTACAGCAAAATCAAAAATTGCCTTAAGGTTATCTTTAGATATTATTTTTTTTAATCTCTATTTTTATAATTTTATATGATTCTAAATTTATTAAACATTTTCTTATTGTATTTTCAGAAACACTTATAATTTTTTTAATTCTTCTATTTGAGATTTAATCAGATTTTTTATTCTAACCTCTCAAAAACCTTATTTTTTTCATAAAATAGATTTAGTTATAAAAATTATGTCAAAAGTAAAATATATATTTAAAAAGTCTTTTGTTAATAAATGTCATAGCTCATGCTGTATTTGTCGGTGTATTAAGAAATGTATCTGCTGTAAAAGTGATAGTTCATGCTGTAAAGGTGATAGTTGATATAATTTTTCATATCTTAAACCTTGTTATAACCTTTGTTTTATTGGTTTCACATAATTTCAAAAATAGCATATTTAAAGAATAGTATTTATATAAGAAAATTTTTTTCTCCCTTTATTTTATTGTTTTTTCAATTTCTGTTTGAATTAAATCCATATATTCTTTTGTTATTGTTTTTGTTTCCCAATCTTTAAATGTTTCAGGTATATATCCAAGTTCAGTTTGAAAGTTTCGTAATTCATTTATAACAAATAATTTGAGGTTTTTAGGTTGATTTGTTATTAGCGTTTTATCAATTATGCCTTTGTTTTTTTCTTGTATTATTACCTCATACACAAGACCACTTTTAAGCTTACTAAGAATTTCTATTACTTTATCTTCTAATATATTAATATTATTAATTATATATTCATAAAATTCACTATATATTGATAATTCATATTTTTCTTTTATTTTAGCTTCAATTTTAGTTATTATTTGTTGTTTTTTTGCTTCTTCTTGCTTTAATTCTTTGTCTAATTTATATAAGTAGTTTTCCATTTGTTTGTCATTTGTAAAAAGTGATACATAAAATCCTGCAATATTTTTTATACTACTTTTTCCATTGTTATATTCCATTTCTGTATATTGTGCGAGGTGAATTAGATATTTTTCTATATTTTTTAGATTATTTCCAAATGTTTCTTGAATAGTTTGTATTTTTTCTTGAAAAGTATCTGTCATAAAAGAAATATTGTATTTTGAAAAAAATGATTTAAGTTCTTCATTTGTAATTTTTATTTCTTCTTTTTTGAAATAAATATCTTTTTTATGTTCAATTCCTATTGTTTCTACTGTAGGAGCAGATAATTCTTTTAATTTATTTTTTCTTTGGAGATATTCTTCTTTCTTTCCTTCCTTTAATGACATAGAAAGTTTGTATCCATTTATTTTACGACCTTCTTTAAATGGTTCTATTTTGATATTCATGTCAGATATTTCATTTATCTCTTTCTCAGCAGGTTTTATTATTCTTCTTGAAAAATCATTTATTTGTTTATAGTCACCTTCTTTCAATGCTAAATAACGACGTAATTGTTCTAACGAGAAATTTTTTTCAGAACTTCCAATTTTCAATATTAAATAATCAAGGGCTAAACAATAGATTGAAAGGGCATATTTACTTTGAAATTTATTTGATATTATTAAATTAATTTTTACATAAGCTTCTTCACCCATTGATAAAAATCTTTTTTCTAAAAATGGACTAAATGCAAAAATGCAAATACCTTTGTTTTCAGGTATATCACAACCTGCCAGTAGAGGAAAAGACTGCCATGAGTTTTTATTATATTTCTCAAAAATATTCCATTTTATTGCAGTTTGATTTAATCCATGTAATGTTTCCTTTAATTTTGAATCGTTACTTGTTGTTTCACTCCATCCAAGCAATTCTCTTAATTCCGATAATTTTATTATATATTGCTCTTGATCTCCCATTATTGGAAATGCTTTATACACCAATTCAAACCAAAGTTTTTTTTGAAGTAAAGTAAGAGTATTTTCAATATGAATTGATGCACTAGGTACATTCACCATTTTTGAGGGTTCAATTACTAATAATTCACCTTCATGTTTAAATTCAATATTTTGTTCTTCCATTATTTGTCCATATTTATGTAAAAATATTACAATTTTAAGTATATATTTAATAAAAGTCTTTTGTTAATATATGTCGTAATTAATGCTCGAAATGTCGTAGTTCATGCTCGAAATGTCGTAGTTGTTACATTTCTTAATGCGGTTAACCCTGTTATAGCCTTTGTTTGCTGAGTTATCCACAATTTGACAAAATAACATATAAATACATGCTTTAATAAAAAATATATAACAAACAAACAGGGTATTTTTTTTCAAAAAATTTAAACCCTTTCTTGCTTGCTTTTTTAAGAAAATTTGTGTTCGTTCGTACCTCACTCACGTTTTTTTCTTTTCCTTCAGGTTTGATTATACGCTCAGAGAGATACTTATCATCAAGGGTTGCTCTAGTAAGAGCAATTTTTTTGAAATACAAAAAAACAAGCCCTATGACGAAAGTACTCTCTTCACTAACTAAAAACCTCATGGAAGGAAAAGAAAAAAAATCTGAAAAGGTTTAGTTTTTACTAAACAAAAAAATCTCTAAAAAAACATCATTCAAAAAAGGTAGTTTTAAATATCAAATAAAAAGTTCCGCCGAGGGGGCGATTCAATAGTGATGCTAAAACGCTCAGATTTTGCTATTAAGGAGCTTGTTTATATAAACAGGTACATTTTATAAAATAGAAAAAATAAGTTTCTTAAAGGGGTCTGTTGCACAAACCCGCATAAATTCCCAAGATGTTACATTGTGAAATAA
>ERZ1292633.3473-Hain-H41-02um-R1-3473-length-15312-cov-6_pt1 | contig 15312 bp, 4 predicted proteins | sample MGYA00564406_ERZ1292633 | MGnify/ENA primary metagenome ERZ1292633 (study PRJEB36523, sample SAMEA6512639) | groundwater metagenome | collected 2019-01-08 | study: AquaDiva: Metagenomics assemblies of 32 groundwater samples
TCTCGGTTCTGTGGTTGTGTTGATCACACACGAGAAGCCGTACCTGCCGCTCTTTCGCAGTAATGCCGGGACCGCAGGCGATGCCCAGCGGTATGACACGACACGGTTGGGGGGAACTTCTGCCGCGGTGGACAACTACGGGTCCGAGACCGCCATGACGTCACGGCAGTGCCCAGAGCGCGTCATCGCCGCGTCGACGGCGTACGCAGCGCTCATCCCTCGAGAAAGTAGCGGCAAAGGGGTCCACAGGACTGATGGGCTACCCGAAATGAAATATTGACAGGAGAGTTGTGGTAAAAGTAGATATAGTGCGCGTCACCGGCGGCGGGCGGGAACTTCACAGGGGAACGGAGGGTGGATAGTGAAAACCTTCGAAACCAAAGTTGACACTCGAGCCGAGGAGGGGTTTTTGGAACAGGTCCGTTTTTGCACTGTTTTTTTCTGCTGCAAAACAGCGATTTTGCATTCCATCTGCGCGCTACCATGGGTAAAGTCTCCTCGCTCTTTATTACACTCGATTTACGACCTTTCGAGTTAAGCACATGCGTTTTGACCCCCGCCCGCCCACGCATGACGCAGACTATATAAATAACTGCTCTCAAAAAATCAGCAAAGTCAATGACAACACATTTAGCTCATATCCGCATTTTCACCTATCGGGGTGTCCGCTAGGTTTCCTTTAGGAGATAGATAAGAGAGTGGCGTTCTCCATCGTGCAACGTGTCACTCGCGGGCGCACAGCCGTTAGAAAACAATGTGTTTGGGAGTAGAAGTGTCGGGCAATCATCGCCTCTTGATTCACTCACGTTTTTTCTTGCGGTCCCAAAGAGTAAAGTAAAATGATCTCCGTTCATCCACGACAATGTCAAAACGCAAACGTGAGAAACGATGTCAAGAAGAGTGGAGTCGCGTAACACCAGGAAGGATCGCGCGTCGAAAACAATCGAATCGCGCCGTCCGTGACGTTGCAATACCGATGCCACAAGTTTTGTTGCGTATCTATCTATCTTGGGAAACGATTGGAGTGGGGAAGGAATGACGGGGATTTGAGAGTGTAGTTCTAACACAGGTTACGTCGCGCAGCACTAGAACACACGACCGAAGATCTAACGAAAGCCAACGGCTAACGGATGGCGTTACACGAGCCGCTAAAATCAGGGGTGAGAGGAGGGCACATCCGCAACCATGCTAGCTTCATGAGCGAGTGGGCTTACAATACGATTGGATCGTTCGTGGTTGCCCGGTAACGATAAACAGGTTGTGATGGAGGAGCCACACGACTCAGCTAGCACCGATGACGCCGGCGATGGTGGCAAGGACTCCCTTGGCAGCCGACATGACCTTGATGACTCTGCCGACAGTGTCTTCGGTTCGATTGAGGCAGTCAAGAAGCTGATCAAGCCTGGTGGTCAGCAACGAAACGTGACCAGACAAGCTGTCGTGCGACTTTGCTTGGTCTGCGGTCCATTTCCTGCAAAGCACGACGAGGCCGTTGACGTCGGCGATGATGCTCGACACCTCCCGGCCGGCTGCCTCGACGCGACTGATGGCGTCATTGACGTTTGTTGGCGTGGGATCGGACATGAGGGCGGCAACGACCTCGAACACCCTCTCCGCAGATGCGCGCAGCACATCACCCTTTCCTTTGATTTTCGTGAACTGATTTTGAATTTCGGCGATGTTCTTGTCGGTACTCTCCTTCGGCAACTGTTGAATGGCGTTCCGGGATGCCTCGAGACTGTCGCTCACCATGGCGACCGCCGTTTGCGCCTCCGTCGTTGCGGTCGTTGTCGTGTCGGCGGCCGCGTCCTGGTGCAGTGCCTTTGTGCGGGCTGTAAAAATGCGATGCGTGATCTGTTGCCACAGAGCGACCGCGATCAGCAATGCCCAAAGCGTCGCGAGGTAGTCATGCGCCAATTTTTTTTCACTTTCGGCTTCGTCAGTTCTCAAGGCGATCAGGTTGCCCAGTCCCAGCATGAGGCTCGCTGCATGAATACCTGCGCTGCCAACCCCCAGTGACGCGGGGAGGGTCTCCAGTAACGTCATCGTCGTCGACCCCGCCGCGCTCATCGGCTCCCCGCCACGAACGACATGTGCTAGCGCAACGCACCCATGGGCGAAGGACGTCACCGCACCCGCCAAACAGGATATGACAATCTGCGTCGCAGTGCCGAAGGAAACGGCTGCTGGATCCGGCTTGTCCTTCGCCGCCACAGTCGCCGTCGTGTTCACCGTATCCTTGTAGACATCGACGTATCTCTTCGCTGTGGCCGTGAAGAACACGATCAGAATTGCGACGTTGATGGCGAAGCCGACAAAGTTGAACACGGCTATGCCGATTTCAGCGGTTTGTGAAAAAGAAATTTTGCCCTTCACAAAATTGACCAAGCGTGCCTTTGCGGCGTGTATGGAAATCACTGAACCTCCGCCGCCTTGGCGTCCGCCCAGGGGTCGCGGAACAATGCGGAGATACTGGTTGTGCTTGCGCCACAAGAAAAAACCAACGTGACCGGCATTGAGTAGAAAGGCCATGGTCGCCACGGCGACCGTCGTACTCAATGATGCCACGCACTTCGCGCCGACATCACCGTAAAGGCTCAATTCGATGCCCACGACAATCGCCAGCCCTAAAGTGAGGATTCCCGCCGCAATTTCGAAGAAATTGATTCGGCTTGTGAGCTTAAATTCCTTCCGGAAACACTCGCAACACTGACAACGCTCGACAACGAGACGGAAGACGCACAGAGCAGCGAGTAAGCCTGATGCAATTAGAACTGACGCGTCGAAAGGGAGCCTGTCACTGCGTAACTTGCCGCATTCACTTGATATTGCGTAGGCAGCGCAGATGCATGCCACCACAGCCGCCAATGCGTTGACGACAGAAATGACGCGGCTTCCAAAAAGAGAGTCCAATGCGGTCATATGCTGAGCGGTGTTGTCCGTGATAATACACAAGACTTCGGCAGTTGTCAACGATTTCGATTCCCCGTTGTCGAACGACACATTGAGTTCGGCGTTTTGTGTCGCCGTCAGGCTCGCGAGCTGCAAAGCGCGACATGTACCCACCGCAATCTCGCATTCCAACCACAGCCACATAGCTTTTTTCTTTGACCCTTCGATGCACTGCTCGATGGGGTGGATGGCTTTCAAGTCTTTCCAGCGCCGTTGGATGATCACTTCACGACTCGATGGACTGGCGCCGTCGATGGAGTACACACCATCGCGGTACGTCACAAAACCGTAGACAAACGTCGACTGCCCGTTGTAATCAAATTCGAAGATAACGTTGACGCGCTGGGCACGGTCGAACAACGTGTCTCCGGCGACCGGATAATAGTTGCCGGCTACCACCCATTCATCTTGCAACGTCTCTTGCTTCCCGTCATCGCCGATCACCACGGCTCGCCCAAATGCAGCAGGGACTGGGAGTAGAAGACTGTATCGCTCGCAGCGATCAATCTTATTGATGAAGCGTACAACAGCCAGCGGTTGTGTGGGGTTAGCGTTGTAGTAAAGCGCCACGCTTGCAGCCGCGATTTCGTTGGCGGAGGGCCCGACGCTTCCCATCAGTTCGACGCTGTTATTAGTGCACTTCCACCACCAGTCGGACATGGGCTCGGAGCAATAGCACGTCCAGTCGTCGTTGACGCCACGGCGACAAATGACAAGGGCAAACAAGCGGACGCGGACGCCGCTACATATGGTCCCCTCGGCCGCGAATGGTACCCAGTTGGGTGCACCACGGTGGTCTCCGGTGACCGCCACGCAATAGGAGCTGCTCGTCACGTTTTTCACATCCTCAAACGTGGCGAGGCACGAAGTAACGTGGCCGCCGCCGCATGTCAGTTGAAAAAGTTGTTTAAGATGGTCAGCCTCAGCCATACGGCGAAAAGCGTCGTGGACGGAATGCCTCGCCGCAACGTCCACGATGTTTGCCGCCAAGGCCGGCGTCAAGGCAACGGATGCGCCATCGTTGCCAGGGAACGACAATCTTGATGACGGCGCCGTGTAAAGCGAACAAAGAAACTGCCCGAACGCCGTGTCCTTGAAAGTGTTTGAAAAATAACGTTCCAATACTGAGATGGCATGCAGAGGTGCGACCAACATTTGGTCCAGTGTTTCGCAATTGACTGAACATCGACCTCGGAACGGACCCGGGGTCTGCTTGAAGCTATTGCATGCGTCACTGACGAAGAGAAACCGACGTCCAGCTTTGTGCACTTCTAATGGAATCACATTTGGCGTGCGGCAGGGCACCCTTTCACCGTTTTCGTCGTACAGATACCAACCATCAGCCAGACGGCTGTAGCAAACGTACGAATTTGCACGACGGACAATGCAAGCTAAAAGCTTGAAATGACCGCCGTTGCCGGCACTGGGTGAGACGAAGTTCGGAACAGTGAGATTGATGGGTTGGTCTTCTGTGTCAACGATTACTGCGCGCAGCTCGGAGACGCCGGCGGAGGCTTTCTGTGCTATGACACCTTCAAACTGTTGCACGAGTTCTGCGTACCCTCCGTGGTCTGGAACGAGTTTGATTACCACGGGGTCAACTTTTTTCGCGGCATCCAGCTTGTTGACGACAACGTCCAAATCCTGTTTCAGAGATCGATTGCCATCCGCGTCTTTCGAGTCGAACCCAGGGACAGGCTTGGTCAGGTCGGGCGAAAGCGATGCCACAAAGTGATAGGCTGCTGAATATTGGCCAACAAGTGGCGTGTTCGCAGCCATCGCGCAGAGGAAAGAACAAAGGAACAACGAAATGCAACCGTGATGGTGAGATCTGTGAGAAGGCGATTAAAGAAATCGGAAACATGCAATTCACAAGTCCGGACCCGTACGTTCATCCTTAGTCCACTGGGTCTGACATCGGGGAACTTCAACGTTGTGAACCTGGTGGCGTGCGGTGCGACAACAGTTTATCCTTGTTGATAACAAAGTGCTCGGCCGGAAAGTCGACCGCCAGTTCGATCTCCGAGGCGGGCTCGTACCACTCTAGCAGACACCACACGAGGAAGTCCATCGCCGAAATGCAAATGCAAATAATGGTGAACACACTCCCGACGCCGCGGTACCGAAGCAGCCGCTGCTTCAGCGCGCTGTTCGGGGTTAGTAGCAGTGTCCAAAATGACCTCGCGGTGGAGGGCTGTGCATCACGGGGAAGGGACGACGCTGAAGGCGACGATGATGCGGTGGCGGTCACGTGCGCGGCGGTCGCAGCGCCTTCGTCGCCGTGCGAGGTGGACGCTGCCGCAGATAAATCACCATGAACTCCGGATTCGTCACTGGTGGCACCCGCTGGAAGAACCGCCTGTTCCTCGCAAATTCGGTCGTAGACGCGCTCCGTACGCTCCGCGACCCAGGGCCAGGCGTACATGCGGCGAACGTTGTCGTGAATGTCCCAGGGGCTCGTAGTCGGCACCCGGGCAATGGCCGCGTCGAGCGCCTTGCAAATTGAGTTTGGCTCGGGTTCCGCCAAGAGCAGCAACTCCGGGCTAGGTAGGACCTCGGGCACGCCGCCGACTCTCGTGGACACAGGGATCAATCCGCAGGACGCGGCCTCAATAATCGCGATACAAAACGCCTCTGTCAACGAGCAGTTGAGGAAGATTTGCCCCTGGTTGAGCACGTGCTTCACATCCGCATGCTTGAGCTCCCCGAGCATTTGCACGCGCTCGCCGAGATGGTGTCGGTCGATCATGAGCGCGAGCTGCTGCCGACGGGGCCCGTCGCCGCCAATAATCCACCGAACGTTGGGGTATTTTTTGCAAACTGTTGGGATCACGTCGACGAAGAGATCCGACCCCTTGCGATAAACGAGGCGCGTGACGACCACGATCGTGATGTAGGGCAGTTTCATCATGGCCCACGTTTTGTACTTCAGACTGTCGGGCGGCGTAAAGATAGAGGTGTCCGTCGCGTTGGGAATGACGCTCACGCGGTGGGGCGGAATGTGCGCGCGGAGCACCGTGTTCTCACGAGAGGTGTTCGACACGCAAATGACTTGATCGACGCATCGCAGCGACCACAGAAGCACTTTGTTGATGTGGATGCTCGCGGCATCAGCGAAGCCGAACAGGGAGTGGTCAGTGAAGCACACCTTGAGTCCCATGGTCCCTCCGTGCAACATGGCCTCGTGGCATAGGTTGCTCGTGGTTTGGTGGCCGTGCACGATGGTGACCCCTTCGCGAATGAAGATGTTGCGCAATAAGGGGAAGGAACCGAACACCGTCGGAAGCGTAACGGTGCCCGGAGGGAGCCGCACTCCGACAAACGGGAGGTGGTACACTTTGAGCCCGTGGGTTAAGTAACGGACGCCATTCCGGTCGCCGTAAGCGCGCGTGATGACGACGACCTTGTGCTGTCGGCGCATCAAACACAAAGCTAGGTTGTAGATGTGAATTTCGACGCCACCGAAACCCGGGTAAAAGAAATCGCTCACCATCGCGATCACGTGGCGGCGGGGCCGGCGACCGGGCGGCGGCGGTGGCAGCGCACTGCTTGCCCCTGCCGCGTTGCCAATGACGGCAGTCGGAGGCGACGCGGTCCACGCCGCACCTGGCGCCACGGAGCCGGTGACAGACGTTGGGTGAGGTACCAGCGGCGACGAAGCCATTCGGTTGTGCCCGCTGCGCACTACTACGGCTCTCGATCTTCCCCCGACGGTTCTCCGTTGACCGTTAGTTGAACTTTTTTATGTGCGCAGTTGTGATGACCTCAACATAGGAGCGCCACTAGGGTGGTGTCCGCGAACAAGGGAATCCCGACTCACGACGCGCCTGGCTCAAATGAAAGCTGGTGATTACACGGTAGGTAGATGGAACAAGCCGTCAAAGTGCGATTTTCCTTTGAGTTTTTTGAGGTTCGACGCTTGCGATGAGATGATTCAGGGGGTGGGGCCAGATGGTAGCATTTCGTTCACATCGTTTCTCATCCCCCCCCCGCGTGACGCGTACATAGCGGTCCGACAGAAAGGAGTGAGTGAGAGAGAATGGTTATCGAATCGAGCGCAATGATTCACTTGAATACACGATGGTGGCCGAGGGGGGCGCGCTGCCCAGAGCCCTTCGTTGCTGGCAAAAAAGGGATAGAGTATCCCTCACGCTGCTGCCGATCAGCTAAGAAATTTTTGGAGGAGCCGGCGTCTGATGGTCATCCCAGCGCTTTTCAGCCTGAGCGAACATCACGTTGAACGGATATGGTGCCCGGCACGGTGCCATCCATGCCGAGGTAGGCTGTAGGGCCACCGCCGCTGGTGTCGCCGCGGATCCAGCAGTTCCATTCGCGGTTGACCGTCCTCGAACTGCGTTCTCCAATCGCACAGCGTCATCGGCCACGGCCTTTCCCGCTCCGAGGCGGAGAAGGAATTGATCTGCCGGCGGCAACAGGGGCAGGGAGTCCGGCTGGTGCACGACGGTGTCCCAGGGCCGACTTCGATGTTGGTGGTGGTGGTGGGGCGCCGGGTGCCTCGCCGCCTTGTCTCCCGCTCCCACCGCAGCACGGCCCTGTCCAGCTGGGTCCTCCAACCGCGGTATGGAAACCGACGCGTTACTACTGCTACCACGAGGCGACGAGATGGACACCGCAGCACCGCCGCCAGCGCGACGTCCGCCGCCGCCACCACCCGCGGCGTTTTTGCTGTTCACCGACGACGACGCCGATGGCTTCAGCGAGTCGGCCGGCTCAACGGACGCACGGAGGCTGCTTTCAATGGTTGCGGTGCCCAGGGGGTGCACGAAAGGGTCCAATCCGCGGAAGAGGTAACGCTCAATGGACGGAAACGCACTGATGAACGCTGCGAACGATCCGCCTCCCCCGTTGTATGCGAGGGGCGGTGAGGGCTTCGTGGAATTGGACGTCCCCGCGGCGGAGCGGGCCTGTTGTTGCCACTCCATCCACGTGGGCGAGGTCACATAGCAGTGCACGAGCACGAGCAGCATGTACAGCTCGGCGCCCTGTGCCGCTTTCAATGCTCGCGCCCGTCTCGCGGTCGCCGTCTGAACGCCTCGTCGTCGCTCCTCCTCCTCCCCACTGAGGGCGTCGTCCAATGGTTTGCGAAGGGCGGTGTACAGCCCGGCGCGCAACAAGAACGCCGCGACCATTCGCTGCGAGTGCCGCACGCTAAAGTCCACGATCACCAGGGGCGGGTCGACACCTCCGAGAGAAGAAGACGACAAGGAGGAGGAAGTTGAGGACGGCGGCCCCGCTTTCGAGGATGCCATCTGCGACAGACGCAATTGTTGATCTTTCAAGACATCGAACTCCAGAGCGTCCAGATAGGCAAAGTCACGCAAGAATGCCGGAACCATGGCGCGCAAGGCCTGTTGCTGCACGACGAGCTCCGAGGTGGGACTGCGCCCTGGGCGTGGGGGTAGTCCGCCGCCGCCTCCTGCTCCTCCTGGGAACAGGAGCATTCCGTTGGAGGAGCCATTGTTGAACGACGCATCGAAGGAAGTCGAGCCGCCATTGGCCAAGGCTTCCAGCTGCTCAAAAAACTTCGCGTCAAATGCGTCCGCCTCGGCCGCCGAATTGAAGCGTTTGCTCACGATGGGATTGACCGATACTTCCATGGCGGGGCCGAAGCCGGCGGCGCCGCCGCTGGAGTCACTCCCCTCCCCGTCGTCTCCATCGCCATAGTCGCCCTGGCCGTTTTCCTCGCGGCTGTCTTCGTTGTCGCCGCTGCCGCCCAGCGCCCGGAGGGTAGGCACCATGGGTCCGTCTCCGTTGCTGCCCTCCGACTTCCCAGCGCCGGTGTCGAGATTCGCCGCGGCGGCGGGGGCATCGTGATCACTCGGCCAGAAGGAAGCCGTCGCCGGTGCCGTTGGACGGAATTTTCCACCGCCGCCCGCTGCACTGGAGGAGGAAAAGGCACTGGACGCACCGCTTGCGCTGAGCTGGCCGGCAACAACACTTTTTGCCAGCACTTCGGTTCCCGGTGGTGAAGCCGCGGTGGTCGCGATGGCGGCTAGTTCATCGACGAAAAGCTGCCCGTTGCCGTATGTGGGGCGTTGCGATACCACCACGAGGCACGCCACCGCGGGGAGCAGCGTCTCCCGGGCCGTGAGGCCAGAAAATAAGTATCTACGACCCCCGATGCCGCCGCTCACGTCCGCTAGCATGTGTTGCACGAGGGCGGAGATGGCCGCGACATGACCCTCGGTGGACGCGACGAGCGGCATGCGGTGCCACGTCGCCGTCGTTTCGACGGTGGTGAGCAGCGCGTCGGTGACCACGGAGGTCAACGCCACCGTGGCCGTGGCGGGGGACGAGGCGAGCGGTGGCAAGGGTGGGGCCACGGCGCCGCCAGTCGAGGGCTGTGAGGCATAGTGGTGGCCGGACCCCTCCGTCGTGGTGCTGTTGTGGTGCTTCAACCCCTTGGCGAGCGTCGCCGCCGTGGGGGTGGCTTCCCCATGGTCCGACGCGCCGTCTCCCGACGACGCGACGCTATCGCGGGAGGCCATCGAGGCTCGCCGCTGCAACGGCACCTTCGTCTTTCGCCGTATGGCCGCCCCGCCGGATGCGCCGCCATGAGATGCGCCGTCGGTGGAAGGGGGATGCGGTGCCACCGAGGAGGCGGTGCCCATCGGTGCGGTTTCTTCGGCGACCGAGGAGCCTCCAGCGGGCGATTCGTTCGGCTGCTGACCGCCAGAGGAAGGGGTGACCGCAGACCCGCCGCCGCTCGTCGTGCTGTTCACGCGCATCGACTTCGCCATCGACGGGCCGTTATCGTTAGCAGCGGCTTTGGCGGACTTCGCGACGCGTGCGGAGTACGTGCGGATAGGGCAGCGATCCACCCGCCGGGCGTCGACCGCGACCCGAGAACCCGGCGGGACCGCGTCGCCTCGCACATCATCCGGCAGCCACTCCAGGTCTTCTGGCTCCCAGGCGACGAGCACGCCGTCCATCGCCACAACCGCCTCGTCGAGCTGCGAGCGCATGGCGTCCTCGAGGACCTTGAGCCGCGGTTGGCAAGGGGAAGGGGGCACGAGCACTTCCTCGTGAAGAGCCACATTCAGTCCCCGGAGGGCCGCCCCTTGAAGCCCGGCTCCGCTATTCGTGCCCCCTCCTAGCCCCCCTCCTCCTGACAAGGGTGGCGCCTCCCCACCGCCACCCCCACCAGTCGCCGCGTCCGAGGTGCGACGTGGCCGGGTGGTGGCCGGAGGCTTTGGAGGAAGGAAGCTTCCGCCCTTGGTCACCGTCGCGGAAGTCGGATCCGTTGCGTTAAATAGCGACGACGCGGCGATGCCGGGCGGCGGAAGGCGGTAGACGACGGCCGTGTTGACAGCCGGCGATGCGCCTGAGGGGCCAAGTAGCCGAGCGACCGGGGTGCGCACACTGCGCGTGGAACCGACCACTGCAACGTTGGCGACGAACACGATCGGTCGGTCGACGGTGTGGAACCACATCAACGAGCGCTCGGCGGTCGTCGTACTTCCCTGGGCGCCTCCGGTGACGGACCGGGGCGACGTCAATGCCACGCGGCCCGTTGCTGGGAGGTTGATCGGAGCGCTCCCCTCCGTGGGATGGTCCCCCGTTGGCGGGCTCTTCCTCTGAGCCAGGGCGGTAGCGGCGGGGTCTCCCGACGAAGGGCTACCTACGACCGGGGACGATGCTACTACCACCGGACCTTGAGTTGGCATGGCCGCCTCACCAGCCTTCACGGTCGCCGCAATTTGGACGATGATGCGCAACTGATCGGCGGACGCCGTCGCGTCCATGATGAAAACGGGCAGCTTCGAATGCACGCGTCGCATCACGTGGCGGACGTGGTCCGAAGGGTCGTAGCCTAACGTGGAGCGCGGGGGTGGTTCCACAAAGTCCGCGAGGCCAGGCGGCATGACGATCCACGGCATGGGGGCGGGTAGCTGTCCTTTGGCGTTGTGGCCGTAACGGACGGCGGCGAGGGCCGCGGGCGGGTCGCGCACCCGAACGGCCACCGCGTCGGGGCGCAGCGCGATGGCGCCGCCTGTCAGGGCGGAGGGCAGGGCCATCATGGACGTGGAGGCCATCAAGGCGGCAGGCTGCTGCTGGGTTTTCGACCCCACACCACTCGGGGTGACCGTGTTGTTGCTGCTGCCTCCGGATCGCTGTGAGGCGATGAGCGCGGCGCTGTAGTCCGCAAAGTGGGCGGCGATTATGGGATGGATATTGCGCACCCAGGCGCCCAGCGAAGGAGTCTTTCCGGGCCTGTCGGGTCGCTGGGGCGTCGTGCGTTGGGCTGCCACCACGATCTCACCAGCAAGAGGGTTACTGCGTTGCATCTCCGTCGTGGCGACCAATGCGCAGTTGAGCAGAATGCGCGCCAGGAGGAACAGCTCGCGCACTGCCCTCCGCTGCACGGCGTCCACGCCAGCGTGCTTGGCCCTCGCCTCGTAGAGAAAGGTGAGTTCCTGCCCGAGGCCGCTGTCGCGGACGGCCTCCTTGACGACGGCCAGGGGGTTCACGTGGGTTTGCCGGGTGGTGAGAGGCTTTCGCCGCTGCTTTCGTTTGTAGTCAGCGACCCACCGCTCATCTTCGGATGACACGTCGTCGATGAAGCTGCCAGCCATCAGCGGGTTGGAGGAACTCCCGGCCGGGGCGGGCACCGCTGGCTGCTGTCGGAAGCTACCTGTGCCCGAGCTAGCATCAGTCGGGTCTCCTGTTCCTCCGTCCCGGTGAGCGCTCCCTCCGTCGGGTGCCGTCCCAGGTGGCTGACGCTTCGTCAAGACATAGTCCCACTGCGCGATAGACACCGTCACGGGGGGCGGCAGCGGTTCTTCGGCCATCAGGATCTCAGGGTGCACTGACACGACCGCGTCCATGCATCGTTGCACGAGCATGTACTGCAGCCCCTGTTCCAGCGCCTCGCGTTCGCTCGTGTCTTGTGGCGAAGGCCTCTGTAGGGACACATCGAGGAGCGTGTTTCGGCGGCGCCGGGTCTTCGTCGCTTCCTCGGCGTTTTGTTGCTGCTCTGCTTGTCGAGCGGCCGCGTGTTCCGCAAGCACGGCGTGCCGTCGAAAGCGCTGCGCCCATCGCCGAATTCGGAGGACCGCCTCGCCTTGCTCGGAGTCCAGCATCCGGTCGAAAATGGCGTCGCATCGCGTTCGTTGACGCCGTCGCAAATCTTCGCGGTCGCGCATCGCGAGGAGGGCATCGCGGGCCTTGACTTTCTCATTGTCGTCGGCGTGATCATGCAAAATCAGTTTCTTCAACCCCACCGCTTTCTTGGCCCGTCGGTCATCCCGCATGGCCCTCCGGGATTGCAACTCCGCCTTGGTGCGCTTGAGGTGCTCGACGCGGAGGACGATCTCGTCGAGCTCCTCTTGCATTTGGCGCGCGGCAAAAGCGTCGGTGTCGGCGCGCTTGAGACGGGCGGTGCGCTGCACTTTGTCGCGCACCAGCAACACCGACAAGGCCGTGCACGTCACCCAGCGCAGGGTCCAGTCGTCGCCGTGAGAGATGATCCAGAGCGCCGTTTCCCCCCCGTCTCCGGTGCTGCTGCCGTCCGTGTGGTTGCCACCCGCCACGTCGGTCGACATCACCGCCTCGCGTATGGTGTCGATATCGCCGAGGGTTAAGTAGCCAATGTGAGGCGAGGGATGCTCCAAGGACAACGTGGTGACGGAGCCAAGCGAAATGCTGTGCCGCAGCGCGATTTCCGCAAGACAATCGGTCACAAGTTTGGCGTCGGCACCTCGGTCGAGTAGCTGCTCTTGCAGCCAACCGGATGTCACGTCCAGTGGCGGCAGCTGAGCGCAATTGACTCCCGGGAGCGCCGCGACCGCCGCCGCGCGCACGTCGGACGCGTACGGGTGCCCACGGATGACGACGATGTCCTTGTGGCCGACGATGAGTACCGCGACGCGCGAGTGATGCGGCTTGAGATTGGCCGCGAGCGCGTCCATGTCGGCCACGGTCGGGAGGTGCTGCGTGAAAAGCGGGAATGGGCCGTGTTGTCGCCACGGCGGCGGGGTGGTCGGCGACGCCATGTCAAGCGGACTCAGGACCGGAGAGGGGGACGACTTCTTTGCTGTCGTCGGGGCGCCAGGTTGAAACGACGATGACGATACCTGCGCAGGCGCGACGAGCGCCAATGGTGCGACGAAGACGGTCAGCGTCACGTCGAATGTGTCGTACGGTGCGGTTCCCCCACCGCTCCGCTTGGAGAGAAAGTCCCCTGTGGCAGCAATGCTCTTGCGCCGCACGCCACGCGGACTTCCCGACACCGGCGCCGCTCCAGCTCCGGGTTGCCCCGCATTTAACATAAATATGGTCCGCAGCTTGGCGGCCTGCTTCTGCATCATGCCTGAGGTCGGCATCGATAAGGGGGCACGGTACAGCCGGATGGTCAGGGGCAATGTGACGTTGTGCGACGCAAGCCGCCGCGCCGTGGACGACGATGTTGATTGTGTGGCGGATCGCGGCGACGTCACCGAGGTCAGTTGCAGGCTTTTATCGGCGCGTCCGGCAGCTTGTTGTTGTTGCCGCGCGACCTCCTTCAAAAACGTCGCCAACGCGGCAACGGGTGCATCGGGCCGCTCCTCGAGGATTTGCGCCAGGCCGGCTTCGACCGCTCGCATTAGGGCTGATCCAGCAAGCAGCTGCCAGGCCTGGGGCTCTGCAGGAGGCGAGGACGAAGACGACGATGTTGTTGACGGTACGCTGGCGGCTGAGGCGGACTCCCTCGACGGAGGGGAGACGACGTTTACACTCGCGGCGGCCGGGGGTGGAAGCCCTCCCCATGGTAACCTCGCGGCGGTCCCGGAAGAAGTTGGAACCGATTCGTTGACGAACGGGGAGTTCGCGTCGAAGAACTTGTTCATCGTCGCGTCGTTCACCACTTTGTAGTGCGACGTGAACATGTGCGGCGGAAGGGAGCCGTCGACGTGGTGGGGCGCCGGCTGACCGCCGGTGGACAAGAACACGGCGGCCCTCACCGCCAGGAGCTGTGCATTGGACCCCCCTGGAGGGGGCATCACCCCCCCGGCGGTCGCACTCCCCCCGGCTAACGCCAAGTCACTGAGAGACTTAACAGGGGTGCGGGTGGGGACCGACATACCCCCGTTGGCGCTGCCTTGCTGATTCCCGAGATGGAAGCCAGCGGGGCCGACGGTAGAGGCGGAGTGGTGCAACGACTTGTGCCGAGGACTCATCGCGGCAGCCGAGGAAGTCATCAATTTTTTCGATGATGAGGGGCACGGAGGCTAGCTAGCAGGTCTGCTCTTGAATTCGGCAGGCCGAAAGACGTTAAGAAAGAGGGAGTAATGACTTGCTCTGGCGTTACGGTACCTTGGCGCGTAACTACAACGAATTGCTCGAAGGCTATGGCTTGTCGCTTTTTGGATTCACGTCGACGTGGTATGTCGCCAAAAAGTGGGGGGACACAGTTGATCAGTTTCTCGATACGATAAATTATTTCAGTTCATTTCGAACCAACTTTTTCTCACTCCTTTGAGCAAGTAAGAGCTAGCGGGATGTCACAATTGCAGAATAGGCTTCATCACGCCATACTCGCGCCTGACGACTCCCGTGGCGTCCGCATCAACTCCTACTCCATGCGGCTGGCCCCCCCTTCCACTTCACATTTTTTGCGGTAAAAGGGGGCGGGGGGTCAAAAACCCTTCCAACCAAGGAGCACAGCGTACACCGTTGTCTACAATCGAACATAGTAACGCAACCAGGGTGGGTTGAGGTCTGTGTCGTAACGGGTGGACGCGCGGACAAACTGAAATGAAAGGGATATAATGAATTTATCAACACAACCAAAAAGGGTTGGTACGTCATGGTATTGATACTTCAAGTGTGATTGTCGTCGTCTACACTGCATTTGTGGTGGCGCTCCCCGTGGAAAGCCACGACCGCAGCGCCTTGGCAGACGCTCGCGCGGCATTCTTCGACTTGTCATCCGCCTCACTCATTTCCAAAAGTCCCAGCGCGTCATCGAACTTGGAGGCGAGGGCGGCGGCGAACGCGGCGTTGACCGCACTAAATTCGTTGGCCTTTTCCGACGCCGCGAGTTCGTACATCCATTCGTCACCCTCACCCTCGGCGGCTGCGTGGCAGCGTACGGGGGCGGCGATGAGGGCGGCGGCGGCCGCCTTGCTCGAGGCTGGGTGGCCGATACCCATCAACACTTTCCAGTTGCGCGTTATCGTGACGCACTGCAGGACGAAGACGGCGGCCAGGTCGTCTTGCCGCACGTCGGGAGCACACATCATCAGCGTCTGCGGCACCGGGGCGCCGTCAACGCTGGGATCCTCGGCGATCTGCCGTTGAATGTCCGCGCACATCGTCTCCAGGGCAACCGCGCGCCCGATGGCCGGCCCGAACAGC
>ERZ1292633.3474-Hain-H41-02um-R1-3474-length-15311-cov-5_pt1 | contig 15311 bp, 8 predicted proteins | sample MGYA00564406_ERZ1292633 | MGnify/ENA primary metagenome ERZ1292633 (study PRJEB36523, sample SAMEA6512639) | groundwater metagenome | collected 2019-01-08 | study: AquaDiva: Metagenomics assemblies of 32 groundwater samples
GTGCAGCGACTGTAGCTTGCAGTCGAAGTTGTGAGCGTCGTGAGGACGGAGTTCCATGGGATAAGTGTCGCGATGCCCAAGGCGAAGAAGAGCAGTTTCGAGGAAAGGGGCGGTTGCGGCACGGCGGCGGCGGACATTTTGTTATGGCGGGTTGTTAGGATTGTCAATGGCTATGTTTTCGCGTTCACCTCGTGGATTCTGGCCTATGCACGGATTGTAACCGATGTGAAAAATGGAAACAAGCGGCAGAACCGAGTCAAACGGGCTCCATGTGGTCCCTCTCCATATCATGCTGTGTACTGTGGACTGTACGTAGTTGGACTGTATGTAACTGTGTGCGCCGTTGAGAGAGAGAGAGATGCTGTGGGCGGTCCGTCACCTCCACCCCCGTCACCTCCGCCCTTCCTCTTCATTGTGGTTCGACCATTCGTTGCAGGGGGTGGTGTGTACTCTGCGACACGCCCTTCCTTTTGTTCCCCACTACCTCAAACCTTGCCCTAAATTGTACAACCGATCGACGGGTGCGTAGGCAGGTAAATTGGCGCACCATATTGCCTGACCCGCGTACAGGCCAAACACCATGGCCTCGAATCGCTGGCGACGATCCGCCTCCACGCGGATGACGGTCCGCTGCAGCGTCTCGTCGAACTGCTGCGGGGTCAGGGCGGATGATACCTCCTTGGACGTCTTGCGCTCGTCTCTCTCCGATACCTGAGGGGGACCACGCATCACCATACCACTCCTCATTGGTGCAGGGGATGGGGACGTGCCTGGGAGCGGAGTCGACGGTGAAGACGAGACGATCCGCACCGCGAAGCCGCACGACCCCACCACGGCCACAAGCGCCTGCACATCGGCGTCGTCCGACGATGCTAGACCAACCACAGATCCACCACTCGCACTTCCACTACTACTGCCGCCGTATCGTCGAGCCTTCTCCAAAGCGGCAGCGGCAGTTGCTTTACGACGCTCGCCGTGATACTCTGTCATCACGCGCACTAACGTGGCAATACTGCCCAGGGATCGAGGGTGACGGCTGCCATCTGGGACCCAATGGACACAAAATGGAGGACCCCCCTCGGACACGAGCACGCCCGCAATCATCCCTCGACGGCGCCCTAGCTGTGGTTGTGGCTGCTGTTTGGTTCGCTGCGACGGCTGCGGCAGAGACGACGACGACGACGATGTCCCACTATTTCGGCGGACTCCCCCACCACTGGCAGTCGTGGAGGCCGCGTGAAACGTTGCTCCCGCCTCACTATTGTTGTGACCGTCAGCCGTCGAACTTGTGCTATGAGGGTCGACAAATCCATGCACGTGGGTTTTATCAGCGGTGAATGTCATGGGTTCGATGACCTCCACGATGTCGCCGTGGCGAAGGGAGCACGGCGCGAAGGCGTCGGCGTGGGCATCCAGCGTGATCACCGCGCCCGTCGCTAGCGGATACATCACGGGCGCCCGCAAGGGTGTCGCGGTGGCAACAGACGACGACACGGGGCGCGCCGCTGACGAGGACGAGGAAGAGTGTTGTTGCGCGGTGGATTGCCTATGGATCCTGCTAGTAGTGGTCGACGCCGGCGCCGCTGCGTCCGGGGCCGCCCTTGAGTGACTCGCCGTCGCCGACGTTTTGGAAGAGAAGGCCCCTCGTTGGCCGGGGGTAGGGGAAGTCGTCGTCGCGGCAGTTGTCTCACGGCACGAGGCAGCTGCAGATGCGGCATGTTGCCGAGCTTGTCCGTCGGCCGTGCCCTTCGCGCCAATTCCGCCCGGCACTCGAATGACCTGGCTCCCGTGCATCTCCGCCTTTCTAAGAAGCGCCTCGTAGGCGGCGTGGACAGCGCGAAACGCCTGCACCGACCCGCACGGCCGGTCTGGATGCGCCGTGAGCGCGGCTCGTCGGTACGCCGAGCGAATGTCATCGGCCGACACGATAGCGCCACTAGGGAGGTCTAACACGGCTGCGTGACGGGCCAGCAAGGAGGCGGCCCCCGTGGTGCTAGCCATTCAGGGACACCACAAACTACAACTACACGGTATCGGGCAGGGGACCCAATGTTTCATCACAACATCGGACTCACAGTGTATGATGATGTCCCTTTCATGTGTCACACTCTCTGCTGACAGTGATAGGTAAGGTTGGAGATAAAAAAACAGAATTTCACAAAACATCGACATGCGGCGTGAAGGTTGAGGGAGTGTTCCGCACTGCAGACAAGGGACACCCGAACAGATAAACAAGACTGGACACACTCTTGGAATGGCCAAGCTGGAGGCCTACAGTATGTCCCCCGACGGGATCGCCCCTCCTCGCCCGCGCGTGCCGCGATTGGCCGGCGTCGTCGTGCCAGCCGCGGCCGTGTTGTTGTTGTTCTTGTCACCTCCCTTTTCCTCTCCTTGTGGGCTTCGCCGCTTGTCGGCACCACCACCGCCTCCTCCTGCACTGCCCGCCGTTTGGCTTGGCGACCCCGGCCCTGACTTCGCGAGCCCTTTGTACTGCGTCACTCCAGGGACACCGACGACAGGACTGCCATCGGCGCTCTTGCCGCCGCTGTTGGCCCCGGATGGGTTAAAAAAGAACCCACCCGCATCGTTGGTGCCGTCTAGAGCTTGGCTTGACTCACCGCCGCCGTCGGCATTATCTTTGCGGCCCTCCGCGGCCATGTGCGTGGCCAAGAGGCTCGGCTTGAACACGAGAAGAATGACGAGTAACGTGAGAATGATCGCGACCACCACCACACCTGCCACCGCGCGGCCCTTTTCCTTCCCATAGAGGCCGCGGTAGTCCGACTCCCCCAGTAACGAACCGAAGGGCTCAAATTGCGTCGTCCATAGCGTCGGCGGGAGAACAATCAAGGCCGTGATGCGGGGGTTGTTGTAGTACACGTTGGATAACTGCAAGATAAACTGACTGTGCAACGAGTAGAGATCGGGTTGCCCGAAGGAGATGACTCCGTTGGCGATCGGGGACTTGAGCGTAAAGTAGAAGCCATACGTGATCGCGTTGCTAGGTCCGGTGACGGCGGCGCTGCTCGGTGTCCACGGCGATGCGCCAACTGACTGCGGAAAGATGACTTGCAGTTGGCCCACGAGCACGAAGCTCTCCGTCGGCAAACTCGCGCTGAAGGCAATGTCACGCAGTATCGCCGCCACTCGTTGAAGCGTTTCGTTGCTGTCCACAGTGGGGAACGGGATGGGCTGCCCGAAGAGCACGCTCGAGCTGTACTCCGATACGCTCCGGCGGTCGTTAAAGTTCGGGAGCAGTTGACCGGTGGTGAGGTCGTAGGCTTTATCGGGTAAGGACAGCACTTTGACGTAGTAAAGGACGTCCTCGGTGTACGCGGCCGTCGCGCCGAGCGAACGGACGTAGTTGAGTAGTTCGGTTTGTTGCTCGGAGGTGATACCGGAATCATAGACTTGCGGTCGAAACCAAGAGCCGGGCGGAGGGGTGGGGGGCGGTGGGGTCACCGTCGACGTCGCCGTCGTCGTCACGGTCGTGGTTTGCGTCTGTGTGAGCGTCACGCGGCTCGTGACGGTTGCCTCTGTAATACCGTAGATCGCGAGCAACGTGGCGTTGTCTAAAGCGAGAAACTGATTTTGTAGATCGGAACGCGTGAAGAGACGGTTGTTTTGCGACGTTGAGCGGAACGTGGCGGCGAATTGAAATGAGATGGTGAGCGAGGAGCCAGGGGCGGGCGTCACAGTCGTCGTCGTTGTCGTAGGGCTAGGGGAATTCGTCAACGTCGGGAGTGGGGTCGATGTCGCCGTCGGCGTTGCGTCGGCGGCCGAGGTCGTCACGGTGGCGGTCGTCGTGGACGCGGTCGTCGTCGTCACCGTCACAGAGGTGGTCGGAGGAAGAATCGCCGCCGTCGTTCCATTGCTCCACAGTACGATCGACGTGTTCGCGAGCCACGCGCCCAGCATGGAGTTGTTCACAAACGTCACCGTGAAGATGAACAACAATTCAGGAGGTGCGGCCGTCGCGGTTGTCATCGTGGTGCTCGTCGCAACAACCGTCGATGCATTACTAACGTTTGAAGCATTGGCAAGGCCAGTTCCCCCTGGCCCCGGAAAGCTATCAGCGAACCCCGGATGGGTGATCCCTGTGGTGCGGTATGGAGGGGGAAGCGTCACGGTTTGGCCCTCCTCGAACGAGCAATTGGGGTCGCCCAGCTCGGCGCCATTGCTGTAGCCGTCCCCGTCGCTGTCTAACTGGCACAAGGCCGTCGTCCACATGAAGCCTGCTTGACGAAACGCGGCACCGAAGACTCCCACGGTGGCCAGACTGCCCGTGTTGCTCGTGGTGTGACCAACGGCCTGCCACGCTTGACCCATGCGGATCACGGCGTTGCCGTTCGGTATTCTAACTCGGAAAGTCGGCCTCGCATCGACCATCATCCACGCCGTCGTCGCTGCCGCGGCGATGGTGCACACGAACAGCGAGAAGAACCGCAACGAAGTGCCATCGACACGACGAGCTGCTGTGAGAGACATTCGCGCGAAGAGACTTTCCCCGGGTGCCAGAGAGAGAAGTTCACTTCCTGTTCTGTTCGTCAACCTCCACAACCAACATTACAATTGCGCGCCGCTGGGAAGAGGTACGAACTGACATTTTCAGACCATCCCTGCCACCAAGAACACACGTCCCACACACACACACATGTCATCATTCTCTATGAACGACACACTTTCACCTCGACTCGAGGAGCATCCCTTCCACCGATGCTTGTGTCGCGCTTTCTGGTATTTTCTATTGTGACGCCGCGGGAAGTGTTGAGGCGGCATTCTATTTTCGGTCCGCTATGAGGACCGGAACACACACTCTCTATTGTGTCTCTCGATGCTTGGCGTCACGTCGTTACCCCCCTCCCCTTTGGCCAAGAGAGAGGGGGCGTTTTTTTGTTGGTCACTTTGACGCGTCGACGGATGAGTTAGGCGCCGCCCGCACCTGAGGCGGCGGTGGTGGTAGAGACCCCTAACGCCGAGAAGGCTGCTTGCTGCTGCAAGAGAGCGGCTTTTATTTGATCAAAACTTCTCTTCAGTGCATCGAATTGCGTGCGCTCTTGGGACAGCGTGTCACGCAAGGCGGCAGCTTCCGTCGACGCCGCGGCGCAGGCCGTGTTGGCCTTTGAGAGCGCCACGGCAAGTTCGGCGGACTTGTCCCGCAGCGCAGAGCACTCGTCTTCCAGTCGCTGCTGACGCGCCGCGTCGGAAGCTGTGTTGGCTGCCGTGTGCAAATTCTGCTGAGCGGCGGACATGTCTTTGACGATGCCGGTGACGGTCATTCGTGCGTTGAGTTCCTCGAGCTCTCGGGCCCTATGCCGGTCCATCGTACTACGCGCCGTGAGGGTACCCAAGTCCTGCTCTGCATCATCACAGCGCTGTCGCAGGAACATCAGCTCGTTGTCCTTCAGGACTAGCTGTTTGTGCAGCTCCACCTGCGTCCGTTGTAACTCATCTGCCACTTTCGCCGTTGCATCACCCCCCGCCTTCGCATCGTATAGTTGAGCGTTGAACATGTGGGATTGCTGCTCCAATTGAAGTAGCTTTCGGTGCAATACGGAATTTTCGTAGTCGCACGCCTGCAGGTCCATGGTGAGCTGCTGCTCGCGGGCATGCAGGGACTGGATTTGCTGATTCGATGCCATGTCGCGCTCTTCCTTGACGGAAAGCATCGCACGTACGTTTTCGTATTCTCGCTCGAGCATTTTACACCTCGCGACGACGGATTCGTGCTCTTGCACGCAAAGCTGATAAGCGGTCAGAATTTCTTGCAGCTCGACGTCCTTTGCCTTCAAGGCGTATTGTAACTGCGCTTGTAGACGGTGCTGCTCGACCAACTCGGCGCGCAGCCCATCGGACTCCGCAACCGCCTGCGCTAAGTGCTGAGCGGCCGTCTGTTGCTGTTGCACGAGGCGACGCATGTCTTCGGCGTTGGCGACCAGTTGCTGCTCGAAGCTGCGCTGCTCGGCTTCACACTTGATCGCGGTGTTCACGGCCTGCTGCGTCCGGGCGTCTGCGGCCGACATGCCGGCGTCTCGGTCTTTCAGCATGATTTGTAAGTGGGAACATTGCTGCTGCATCGTGCGCAGCTGCAACGTCGTCTTATCCAGTTCCTCGACGAGTGCCACACATTTCTGAGTTTCCTCGTTTAACGCTTGGCGGTACTGTGTGAGGGACGAGGTGGCTTGATGATGCTGCGCCTGAAGATCTCCCAACGCCGCGCGGCAACCATCGAGCTCCATGCTCTTTTGCTCCAGCGCGTGCGACAGCGCCGCGGCCGAGGACGTCGCCATGTTGTGATGACCGGGACCAGCCACGGTCCATGCCCCCCCCTTCGGTTGATTGGTGGATGATTCGGCAGAGCCCGACGTGGAAGAGTCGTATGCCCCTCCACCGTCGTTGCCTCCTCCTGCGATGAAAGCCGAGGCGGGACCCACCTGGCACTGAACGTCGCGCTTGTTCGCACGCCGAACCGCCTCCTCCTCGTCGGATTTCTGCACCCATCTATCCATCGTCTCGGCTGGCGCATCGGTCGCGGTGGCCGTGTGCACGAGTTGGCTCTGTTGCAACCGGCGCATCTTTTCTGCCCATTCCGCGTTGGCTTTGAGCTGATCCCGCTCCTGCGATACCGACAGCATCGATTGCCAGGCGGCTTTCCACTTTTCTTCAGTAGCCTGTTGCTTGGCGGTCGCCTCGGTGACGGCGGTTTGTAGCTCTTTGCAGCGTTCGTCAAGTTTCCAAGACCGGGTTTGGAGCGCGTTCTTTTCCGTCAATATGTTGGTTTTTTCGATGCTGACGGCGGTGAGCTCCTTTTCGAGCGCGTGCAGTCGCTCGATGCCCAACTGCGGCGACGAACCAAAGAGATCCGCATCGACGTCGCCACTGCTGCCAAACCCGATGGGGATACCTCCAGTGCCACCCCCGCCTCGTGCGGCGCGGAGGTGCTGCTTCAAGGTCGTAATTTCGCGCATCAAAGCGTTGTTCTTCTCGTCGCGCGACCGCACCTCTCGCGCGAAGACCACACCTGCCTGTGAGTGCGTTTGCGCGGCGTCGGTGCGTTCGTGCTGAAGCGTTTGCTCCAGTCGATCCACTTCTCCTTGAAGAAAGGTCAGCTGCGCGTTGAGATGCGCGATCACCGCGGCGGTCTGGAGGGACGAGGACGACGATGTAGTCTGCCCCCCTGCGACAATGCCGCCACTTGCGGTGGCGGCGGTTGCCAGCGGCTCGACAATAGAGACCTTCCGACTGGCTTTGGCTTCGTCCAGTTGACGCACGAGGTTTCCATTTTCCGTTTCAAGTTCCAGGACTCGGCGGCCGCGTTCCTCCAGTTGGTGCTGAAGGGTTTGAACCAAATGCAGGACGTCCTGCTCCAAGGAATGCTGCAACGTACGCGTCAGGAGTTGGCGATCAGCGTCGTCGCCGTTGTCGTCATTCACGTCGACAGCGGCGGCGGGGTCCAAAGCGCCCGCGGCGGCCAGTAAATTCTGCGGACTGCCGCTCAGCGCGCGCTGCTGCGCTTGTTTCAAGGCGACCGCGCGAAACGTCCACTGTTCGGCTGGTGAGACGGGCAACGCTTTGCACAGGGTCACACGGTGCCGACCGGCGACCCACGTGGGTCCCTTGGTGACCGTCAGGTTCAGTGAATGGCGGCAGTGCGCCAGCTCGCGCTCCAGAGTGGAAAGTTGAATGCGCTGCGCGATGTTGTGCGCGCGAAGGGTTTCAACGGTATCGACGCCAGCCATTGGAACCGGGAGGGTCAAGGGCGCAGAGTGGTGCGGTAACCCACCTCCTCCCCCCCCTGCGTCTGGCTGCTGCATTCGGCTGTCGACATCAGTGCGGCGCCGGGTGGTGAGGAGGGCTGAGTCTGATGGCATTGTCGTTCCGTCCGCGATGGTGGTCTTGCTTTGCTGCGGAGGCAGCTGCTTCGGCCCTGCCTTGGTACTCGTGGTGGGGCGCACGTTCGGGTGCACTGATGGCCCTAACATGAAAGCAAGGGAGATCGGATGGTGGGAGTCGATGCGGTGAAGTATGCCTTTTCCACGTGTGTAGCTTTTCTCTCCTTCCAGAAGGGTGATCCAATCCGGTCAAAAAGGGTCACAAACGACGATGATGATGTGCTCAACCGCACCAAACAACCACCTTTCACTGAGTGACCGCCGCGACTCGGACCGTCTGTTCGAGGAGATGGGCCACCACTACTACTCACCACAACAGCCACACGAGCTGCCAATCGCCACACGGGAAGGGAGGGTGGGAGGAGGAGAAGGAAGCCTCAACCTCCCGCAGACAATGACAGATGAAGGGAAACGCTCTCTCCACTTCTCAAGCACCAACGAGAGCGAAAAGGAAAAGGGGGAGAGAGGGAGAAAAAACCTCTCAATTTTTTCTGTCGCCCCCCGGGTCTCGGGGGGGAAAAGACGGAAAACGAAAGGACGCGCTCCCTTACGCTACCTCTCGAGCATGTGCTCCTGCAGCACGTCGCGACGCCGTGCGAGTAACAGCGTATCGAGACCATCGGACTTCACCGCTTTTATAATTGCGGACGGGTCGTACAGTCCCCGCGACCAGCTATTGGCCACGAGGCCCGCCATGGTCGGCTCCTCCAGCAAGGCATTGGCGTGCTCCATGAAGAAAGCGATGATGAGCCGCAGCAAGAAGAGCGTGTGCCCTTCCGCGAAGAGAATATCCAAGAATCGACAGGTGGTGGAGATAGGGAAGTGGGCGCAGCAAAGCGCCTGCAGCCAACCATGGGCGAAGACGAGATAGAGCTCCAGTGGATGCGGCTCGGTCGCGGCTGGACGCGATGAAGATAATGATGAACTGGCTGCCGCCGCCGCAGCCGCAGGAGGAGGCTCTGTCGGGCTGAAGGCGCTCGCGGGGGATGCCCCGCGCGAGGCACCACCGGTGAGCGGAGTTGGACTTCCACCACCTCCAGCTGACGAAGACACCACGGAGCCGGACCCTGCGGAAGGGGTCCGGCGAGCGGCGGTCGCGCCGTAACGGCGAGGTTCGTAACGGCAATCCGGCCCCATCACGCGCAGTCGCTGCGCCGGGGACAGCCTTTCGAGGATGACGTCGCCGATCAGCGTGATATCCGACGAGATGAGATATCCATCAAAGTACCCCACGGGGCAGATTTCCTTGACGAGGGAGCGGAAGAGCCAGTAGGCATCCTGCGGGTGATCTACGTTGAGGAGCAACGCCGCGGCCACGTAGCTATACGATTGATGGTACGGCTGCGCATCGGACGTCATGAACGCGTACAGCAAGTCGCGGAGATGCACGGAACCGGGCCCTCGGCCGGATTCGAATAACGGATGACCGGTCAATGTGCGAAGCACGTCAATGTTGACCTCGGATCTCGGATCCACCAAGGCGTCACCAAACACCGCGGGCAACGTGCTCACCACCTCGGCGTACTGCGTCGGCAGGCATTGCCGCTGGGCCGTGGCCCCAGACAGCGCGAGCCACATGGGGCCCCGAAGGCAATAGGGCAACCCGTGGTCATAAATGAGCGCTCGCATCTCCAACGAACACTGCAACGATCCCTTCCCGTCGCCGGTGTTCTGCCGCTCGCAGAATTGCGTCCATGGTGAAAGGAGCTGCGACATGGCGGTGTGCTGGCGTTCCATTTCCCGTTGAATATCGTGATTGGAGGCAGCGAGGGTCATGTCGCTGCTAGAAATGCCACCACCTCCCCCGGCGGTGCCACCCGTGACGCCCGTCGAACTCGTCGTGCCCGACCCACCGAGCTGCAAGAGCCGAGTGGCTTGAATACCAGAGGCGCCCGTCACGGGAAGGACGCCGTAGAACACCACTTCCTTCCAGAGCACGACGTCGCCTGGCATGGCGACACGGAATTCCCGAAACCACCGTCGGCGGCGCACGAAGGACGTGACGGACGGCGACGACGAACAGCTACGTGACGACACACGATAGTCGGCGGCAAAGCGCCAGCCATGATCGTGGTAGAACTCGGGGAGACTCACGTAGTCTCGGTCCGGCGTGGGGACCATGGAGATGGGAGCCGCGGACCCGCCACCGAAGATCGCCGTGCGAGATGTCGTGGTCGCGCGCAAAGCCGTCACGCTGCGGGTGTCGTCGAAGGGCCCGTCGGCGGGCAGGCTGGGCCCCACGTAGCTAACCGCGTCGTCGCTGGACGCTTCCACGATGCGGCTGGTGTCAATGTCCCAAGTCGACTGACTCCAAGCGGCACCGGGAGGTAGGACGAACGCGGCCATGTGACGCGAGCGGTCCCCCTTCCGATTGGACGTCGCGGGCCGATCGCCCGGGAACCGGTTGGCAGCACTGAAGTCCTGAAACGGGAAGAAGCGCCGCTGGTTCTCCCACAGTTCGTAGCAACCAACGGCCGCTTCCGCAGCGATGTCGTCTTCCCGATCCACGGCGGCTTCGTCGGTCGCGTCGTCGGCACAGAGCGCGCCGGCGGGCGAGGTTGGCGGAGGCGCCGCCGCGTTGCTGCCGCTACTCGAGGTGACTGCGGGGGTGGAACTGATTGAGGCGGCTGCTGCGTGCTGCCCCCTCAGCGTCATGATGGGGGTAGTGGTGGATTCCTCGGGAGACCGCCGTTGCGACGGGCCGCAAATCACGGGCGCCAAGAGCGGCGACGGGGGTGGCGCGCCGATGCTGGAGGTCAGCGCTGGGGACACCCCACCCGACACGTTCTCCCTCCGCACGATCCGCGTGGGAGTTAAAGCCGCCGCCGCTGCGGATGCCACCGCCGCGGGGCCTCCGCCTGCTGCCGATTTCGGCGTTGACGCTTTCGGTGGCGCGGCCGCCGTGGTGCCGCTAGAAGTGACGATCGTGCCGCCGGACGACGATGACGAGGAGGCCTTTGCAATTGACGATGACGCCGAATTGATGACCGAGGTGGATGACTGTTGCTGCTGCTGCGGTGGCTGTTGCTGCTGCTGCGACGGTGGCTGTTGTTGTCGCGATGCCGTCGCCGGAGTCGACGTGGTAGAGGAGGAGTGCTGCCGGGGAAAGGAATCCATCAACATCGACACCGCGGACGACGTCTCGGCCACTAAAATTGAAGTTTCTTTTTGCACGCTACCTTCTGCGGCTCGCACACATGTACTTGTACCGGTCGAGGTGCCCGAAGAGGGTGGACGCGGAGGCGGCGGCAATTCTGTGCCAATATGTAGAGTGCTGCCGGTCTGGCGACCTCTTCCATCCCACGGAAGACCCTCCCCCGCCTTTTGCGGTGGCGATGGTTGTCCTGGTTGTTGCTGTGACCGTGGAATGGGCGACTCAGTGGAACCAACAAGAGCGGCAGGATAGTTGTCATCGTCATCGTCGTCGTCGTCCTCCAACAGCCGGTCGACGATTGCATTGTGCTGCTCGACTCGGCTGCTGCTTGCCTGGTGTGGTTGTTGAGGTTGTGTCTTCAAACCCTGATGATGCGACGCGGGCTCCAAGGATCGTTGATGCGGTGCGTGAGGCGGCGAAAATTCAGCCACGGCGGTATTGCGGGTGATCGGAGACGACACTAGTGGCGACCCGTGTCGCCCCGGGCGGTGATCACCAACAGGCAATGATCCGAGCTCAGGGCTCCGGATACCTCCGGGATGGTCCGACATTGGAGAGAAAATACCACACCCACTCGAGTGAGTAGAAACAAAATGGGGGGAAAAAATTGGCCCGTCGTTTTCCGAACGATGAAACGGAAACAAACCACCACGGTATTCGTAGTGACGCTTATTACAACATGTAGTCTGAGTCATCACGCGTGCGCGCGAAAACACTTGACGAGGTAGGCCGGGTGTATTAAAAGAGTTAAGCGAATGCTTTTACCCACATGCTTTTACTCACACGACCTTCGCGTCCAGGGCCCAATGTGCAGCTTGAGCGCGCGTCAGGAGGCGACGCTTCTCGCCAAATAGATCACATAGCACGCAAGGTTGCATCTGTGAAGCGCCAGACGATGGGGTGGAGAGCCGTCCGCACTCGAAAGCAACTTCGAGCCTTGAATGATGGGTATCGAGGATCAGCAAGAGGACTCGAAGGGAAGTCCAACTGGAGCGGTGTCGAGTGTGTGGCGACTCAGTCACCAACCAAGCCTCCAGGCGTGCTGCTGGGCAAACCCCAATACAGCCTTTCGAAGAGCAACCGAGAAGTGAAGCCTGGGTATACTCTCCCTACGATCACTGGCTCGTATTTGGGACGACGTGACAAGCGAGACAGTAAGAAACGGCGTTGTTCTTCCTGGTTGGCCGTCGTAATGCATCGCGCCGGTCGATGCGTCCCCAGTAGTGCCCCCGCAGGTGGGAGGAGGGGTTTACCCCCACCTCAAGCGTGCGATAGACCTCAAGGGTCACCCCATTGATAAACAGTTTGTTTTTTCTTTGACCCCCCAAACTGCGTGTGACACCAAAACCACCAATGCATTTCAAACGTTCAATTTTTCTCCACTGTCGTCGTGAATCGATACGTATCGAACGGCACCGACATGAATATTTTTGAGATGTTTGGCTGGGAGATGGATGCGGCGGTCTTTGTGAAATATGATGCACGCTCTCTCTCTGTCCCTCTCTTTCTCCTCTCCATCGTGCAGAACTGCAGACGAAACGATCGTGTGGTTAGTGAGCGATGGGCGACTCACGCGGTTTTTGCTGTTGATCCGAATCTCTCGAAATCAGGAAAAGCTCCCAATACCTAACAAACGAACGTCACGTCGGCGAGCGGTCTCTCTCTCTCTGCGTTGTGTTTTTTGTTGCTCCCTCCTCTTACAAGTCATTCTCCGTCGCAGTGGCCGCGCGGATGCGGTCAGCCGCGTCGTCGTCGTCTGGGGACGCCGAAGGAGGAGCCAATTCGGCCGCTTTTAGGGACACCGACGCCGCCGATCCAACAGGCGGCTGTGTGTGGTGCTTGCTGTCGGATGGCTCGAACAGGGTCGGCATTAGTTGCGTGTTGAGCGAGTCATCCGTCGCGCGGCACCAAGGCCGCAACACGCCGTGCTCATGAAATGTGCCGACTTCGCGAACGTCGACGCGGCTACGCCACATGCGCCCCACCTTTCGCTCATCCCGCAGATGCTCTTCGGCGCGAGCGTGCAACTTGGGATCCGAGGCAATCTCCACTCGGTCGAGCGGATGCCAACGCAACTGATTGAAACTTACTTCGACGCCCGCCACGACGCCTTGATGGTCGTCCATGTGCAAGGTGTTGCGGTTCTCGTGCGGTTTCACTTTCGGCGCGACGTCTTCGGCCTCGGCGGTGATCCAAATGTGCTTCAAATTGCCGCTGTTGGGATCTTTGGAGGACTGGTCGGGCTCAACGGAAATGATCCTGCACGTGGGCGGCGTCACGTCCAACGACGGTCCGGTGTCCCTGATGTGCGGAATACCCGAGTCCCGGCACAAGGGACAATCAATCGCCATATCCGAGAAAATGTTGATCGTAAACTGCATGACGGTGAGATCCGGGGCGAGAATGTCCACGCCGACGCGAATATTGAGATGATTCACGCGCTCGGCGGGGAGGCCGCTTTCCGAATCGTGCATCCCGTCGAGCGCCCAGCCCCATTGCACGGTTCCCGCGCCGAATACGATGGCGCCGCTCGGGCTCTTGTAGAGGGTGACGTGATGGGTGGCGCTTCCCGAGTCATAAGTGGACCCCATATCCTGCACATACATGCAATTGTCGATGGACGACTCGGAGAGGCGAATGAGCCCCGCGGGGCGGAAGCCGTTGTCCACGTCCTCGTCCATCTCATGTCCCAAGATGCCGCGGTGCAGAATCGCGCGCTTTCCACGAGGCAGCCTGGCCACCTTCGTGTTGCGCCACTGTCGAAGAAAGGAGTACTTGTAAGGGACCACCAAAGGGTCGTTCCGCCAGGCATTGATAGTAAAAATTTGCCCCGTGACGGCGTTTTCGGGATTCGCGCCAAGGGGATTGATGCGTCGGCTATCGCGGAAGGTCCCCGTCCACTCGGTTTGATTGGGATCGATTTTCACCAAGTCTTGGCTTTCTTTGTAGCAGACCATGGTTCGATAGTTGTCTTCCCAGCGGATGCGCCAGAACATCTCATTGCCGCTGAAGAAAGCAAGATGCACGCCATGATCGCGCGCGTGCTCGACATTGAGGCGCTGCTTGCCGCTCCAATATTCATCATGACCGACAGAAAGGAACACTTTGTGATTGCGGAGTAGCGATGCGCCGTATCGATCGGTGTCGACTCCCGCCATGTAAGACAGGTCGTACCCCATTCGCTCTAGAAATCGAACAATGGGAAACTCCGATCCGAAGTAACTGTTCACCGGCCGCACGGCACGCGTCGTGAGGGGTCGGTCGTAGCTTGCCTTGTAGCACCGGTGCTTGGGATTCGCCAGATCGTAGGACCCATACATGGACGTCCCGCCGGCGTGGTTGTACGCTTGCCAGACGGTGTCGCTGGTTTGCAAGATCATGTCGCTCTTAGAGGCGTCGTTTCGCACCACGAAGTAGATGAGGCTTGAACGACTCTCATTCAACGGGTTGCGCAGACGTCCCATCCCGTTGGCGCCATAGGCGTGCGGCTGGGGCTCCGGGGCGCGCATGGACGCGCCACCTGGCATCGCGAATCGCGGGTCCTCTCCCGCTTGGCTGTTATCGGCGCGCCACGTGTGCATGGGCTCATCATCCATGCGGATGAGCTTCGCGAGGTACACGCCGGACACCGCCGTCGCCGGAATACGCCACTCCGCCGTCACCTTCCACGCCGCACAGCTGTACAATAAGGTATGCGTGTCGATGTGACAGTGCGGCTGCAGTTGCGGGAGGGGTATGTGCGGCTGCACGGTGGCCACGCGGCGCGCTCCTAAGCCGCCGTAGTACCCTGTGCGGTAGATGTCGACGCGGAAGTGTTTCGACGGGGTATGGATTTTGAACTGAGCGACCGTTCCTACATTGTAGCTGATGTCCGTCGAGAAACCTTGGATGGTCGGATCGCCCGCGCCGTTGACGTCCCATTCGTGACTAGGATTGCCGGGTTTGCAGTTTTCAGCAACGATGTCGTTGACAGGCTGTTCGCAGTAGAGCGGTTTGGGATTGGCCGCATCGTACGCTTCCGCCTCTTGCGCCGCGCGCACTTCCGCCTCGGCGAGAACCGAGCGGTGCGCTTTGAGCGCGTCTTGAATAGCCCCTTCATCGGCGATGTAGGTTGGGCTTGCGAGGCCGCCACCAATGGCCGACAACGACGATAGCAGCAACACCACGAAGGCGATCTTTGTGGTGGCTGACAGCGGTAACGGCATACGTAACAAATAAAGGGGGGGGGGGGGGGGGACCGGGGAACGGGGGGGTTTTTGGGGCGG
>ERZ1292633.3477-Hain-H41-02um-R1-3477-length-15302-cov-5_pt1 | contig 15302 bp, 11 predicted proteins | sample MGYA00564406_ERZ1292633 | MGnify/ENA primary metagenome ERZ1292633 (study PRJEB36523, sample SAMEA6512639) | groundwater metagenome | collected 2019-01-08 | study: AquaDiva: Metagenomics assemblies of 32 groundwater samples
GTTTAGCGGTTATTTTAGTAACCAAACCGTCAATTGGCGCCTTGATAATGGCTTTGTCTCGATTGGCGATGGCGAGTGCGAGCGCGGCTCGAAAAGAACTCACATCCACCGCGCGTGGCGGATTTATTTTTGATTGATAATTGGCGAGGGCTTGTTCATAACCGGCTTGTTTAATGGCCACGGCGCTGTCGGCGTTCTTTTTCTCTTGATCCAAATTAGCGAGCGCTTTGTTGTAAGCGATGAGATAGGTTTGGTAGCTGTTTTTGGCATTGGTAATCGTCTGCTTTTGCGAAGTAAGGGTGTCATATTGAGTATTGACTGCATTTCGAGTAGTGGTAATCAAAGTTTTTTTGGCGTCCAATACGGTCGGAGTGAAAACAATGTCGGTAATACTGGCAGAGAGAACGCTTGAAACCGTCGCCAAAAGTTTATTCAGGCTAATCAGCGCTTTCTCGGTTTGCTCCGCGCCGGAATCAATTAATTTATGGTCGCTTTTCGGCTGAAGAATCAGAACAGCGGCACTGCTCAATTTATTATTATTTTTGCTCTCATAATAAAGTCTTTTCGCGTCATCCAGCAAATTGAGATTTAACACTGCCAGCAATTTCTTGAATGACTCATTTCCGACCATATTGTCAATGCCGAGAATATTATCGGCCTGCGTCAAGCCGTCGTCCAGTTTGGAAATTGATGATTGCAAGATGGCGACCGTGCCCTCATAAGCTTGATTGACAATTTGACTGTCGTCGCCACCCTCGGCCAATTTCAGATTGTTCTTCGCCGTTTCCACGGACGATTCCGCGTCGACGATGTCCGCGGCCACATCCACTTTGGATTGATTGAGAGTGGCGAGAGCCGAATCCACCGCCGCTTTGTAATAATTCCGATCTTCGGTCGTAGCGCCGGCCAACTTCTGTTTGAGATTGGCGCTGGCTTGGGCCACGATCGCGTTCAGATCACTTAATTTCAAGGTGGCGAGAATCGCGCCGGACTTCACTTTGTCGCCTTCCTTGACTCGAACTTCCCCCACCGTCCCCGGCACCTCAAAACTAAGCGACAAATCATCCACCGATTCAATTTTGCCGGTGGCGCTGACGGTTTGCGTCAAATCCCTTCTGGCAACTTTGACGGTTTCGTAGCTTGGCTCTTTCCGACCGCTCTGATATTGATTGTAACCAATGAGGCCGCCGATCGCGACCGCCACTGCCAAATAAAAATATTTATTTTTGAGAATCATCATAGTTTTGGTCAATAACGAAAATTATTTTTTGTTCGGTTTTTCTTTTTTCAATTCGCCCCATTTGGCGGTTGCCAGCCGTTCAGTTATTTTCCGGATGTTGTCGGCCAGACCGTTTTTTTGGGAATATTCGGCCGCGGCCGCGCTTACAATGCCGGCAAATTTTGTCTTGGACAGTAATCCCCATGATTCGGTGGCCAGCGCTTTTTCTTTGGCGATTTCAAATAATTTTTCGCCGTGAACAATCGCCCGCGCTTTCGTCTCCCTCCCCTTCTTCGTGGTCGACAACCAGATCAGACCGGCGCCGACAACGCTACCGAGAAAAAAACCTTTGTTGAATTTGCCCATATGACAATCAATTACGAATTAAAAATTACTCGGCTTCGCTCCACTACGCCGAGCAGGCGAATTACGAATTGCCTGCCACCGCGCCGTAGATATTATCAAGTTTGGCGATGATTTTTTCCCAAGAATACTTTTCTTCCACGATTGTTCTCACCTTCTTGGTCCACTCGTCGCGATTATTGCCTTTGGCGAAATATCCCATGATACACTCGGCCAAATCGTAGGGATCACCCGGACGCGCGGTAAGACCACCCTCGGCGGCCACGGCGCGCACGCCCGGCAGATCGCTCCCGACGACCGGCACGCCACTCGCCATCGCTTCCAATAATACCATGCCGAACGCCTCACTCTTCGTGGTGGAAGGCAGGACAAAAAGATCGGCTAAATTGTAAAACCCAGGCAAATCCGCATCGCTGACCCCGCCCGCGAAAAATACCTGATCTTGAAGGCCAAAATTTTTCGTGCGCTCCACGAAGCCGGCGCGCAAATTTCCTTCGCCGACGAAAACTGTCTGTACCGAAAGGCCGTTTTTTTTAAGATTCGCCAGAGCTTGAAGCAAAATCGGGATCCCCTTGAAATGATGCGCCGAGTCCATTCCGCCGACAAATAATATCGTCGGTCGGCGCGGATCCAGGCCGATCGCGGCCGCCAATTTTTCGGGTTTTGGACGCGGCGCGAATCTCTCGGCATCCACGCCGAACGGCAATTCATGCCACTTGCCTTCAGTGGCGTTAAAAAAACCGGCGGCGTCAGAAGCCGCCATATAATCAAACGAACTGGCGATTAGAGCATCGGCCGAACCCAAAATCCTCGGCATCCAATATTCGGCGTAATACTTCAGAATAAGTCCTTTCCAGCCGGTGGATCGGGAATCCATGTGATAAGTAATGACGAGGGGCAATTCCGGATTTTTTAATTTCCAGTTACGTACCAAATTATTCGTGCCGAAAAAAGGATAATGCAGATGCACCAGATCAAAACCATCCAATTCTTTTTTCATGTCCGGCAGGCGGGCGGCATTGCCGTAAGACAAACTGGGTTTCAAACGTTTGGCATAATCAATTTCAGTCTGCAATTCCGGTTCATGGCTGGAATCAACCGGTGCCGTGACCGGCTTAATTTCGCTTTCCGGATAATAATCCGGCGTAAAAACCGTGACATCATGCCCGATTGCCGACAAAAACGAGGCCGTTTGAAAGACGACATTCCCCATTCCCCCGTAATAGGGCGGATAGCGACAAACAATTTGAGCGATTTTCATAGCGTCAGCTTGAATGAATATCAAATAAAACAATCGCGATTTATTTATTTTTCAACGCGTCGTCTAACGCGTCCTGTCTGACGACCTTGGTGATCTGACGATTTATTTTTTCCAATTTGATGTGGAATCTAAATAAAACGAAAAACATTACGGCGAGCGAAGCGTAGACCACCAAGTCCGTGCCGCGACCGATGCCGAGATAATTGGCAATAATGGTGGTTAGATCAGGACGCAATACCGCGATGGCGGCAAGTATCCAAAATGAAATCCAGAAAAACACTCCGCGAAAGCGGAGCAGGCCTTCCTTCTTTCTTTCCAATACGGAATAAACGGCGTAAAGGACGAACAAGAAAAATAAAATTTGGAAAATTATCATAAAATCAGGATTAAGATTTCAAAATTCGGCCAAGCGCCAAATCCCAGAGTATTTTGACGCCGTTCCGGCCGTTCTGACCATATTCGCGGTAGCTGACTTTCACCGGATATTCAATATGACGCAAATTATTTTTCTCGGCCAGTACCGGAATCTCACTGGCGTGCGCCATTCTGTCCTGCGTCAATTTCAGGAGTTGGAGAGCGCGTTTATTCAGAACGCGAAAACCATTATGGCTGTCGCTTAATTTCGCGCCACCAAGCAATCGATCCACCAGGCGAGCTACCGGCAAAATTATTTTTTTCTTGGTCCAGGGAATCAGAGAACGATTATCCAAAAATCTGGAACCGAAAAGAATATCGGCGCCACTATTTTTCATTTCTTCCAGGGCGCGCGGAATATCCTCGGCGTTAAACTGGCCATCGCCGTCAAAATGCAAAACAAAATCCGCGTTCCGCGCTCGGGCGTAGCAATGACCGGTTTCGAGTGCCGCCCCTTGGCCACGATTCAACTCGTGCCGAATGACGGTCGCGCCCGCCTGTTGCGCCGCCCTCGCCGTCTCGTCCGTAGAACCGTCGTCAATCACCACCACCTCATCCACGAAAGGAATAATCCGCCTCACCACGGAAGCGATATTTTTTTCTTCGTTGTACCCGGGCACGAGGGCGAGGAACATAGTGTGATAATTAAAAATTAATTACAATCCTTTTAATTCATTTAACGCCTCTTCAATATTCCCATTATGAACCAAGAAAAAATGCAATTTACCCTTACCTAGTTCAGCCCACTTTTTGCCAATCTCGACCTTGTATTCAGTATCTTCATTGCTAACTCTATCTCCGCCTTTCCACTCCAACGCAATAATATCGCCTTCTTTGGTATGAGCGATAAAATCGGGATAAAACTTGTTTTTCTTCCAACCGATAATATAGAACGGATCTGCTTTTTCACGGTTGCGAATCCAAAAATCAATATTCGGCAAAGTATCTAAATCAATTCGTTCAACAAAATTAAGTTCTTCTTTGTTTAGTTTATCAACTTTACCGTAATAATTCTTATTGAATTTTTGAGGCATTTCTTGACCCAAGATAATTGTTTCGGGATAATTATCAAATGGCTTTACAGTAATTTTTTTAGCAATCAAAGCTTTATCAAATTGCTTTTTACTATAGGCTTCCAAAACTCCGTCGATTACTTCGCCGAGCTTATTAAGCAAAACATAACGATTAACCGACAATTCAGCCAACGATTTTTTATTTAACTGATACTCCAATGCATTATCAATAAATTTAACTTTGTCGGGCTGATCCAATAGAGTATAGCGAAGTTTTTTATCCAACCATTGCACCAGTTCTTTTTTAGAAAACTTTTTGTCTTTGTAAGTAAGCTTTAAAAATTGTTGAGCACCCTTAATCCATTTGTCGGCTTGGATATCAATAATCGCTCGACCGTCATTATCATAATGAATTTCAAAATCAAATTCGGCATTTTGTTTAGCAAGCTGAAAATCCTCGCCAATCAATTCTTCAAAAGTCAGTCTGTCGCCGTCTAAACTCATCATTGGAACGGCAAAATCCTTTTTGACAACTCTTGCAACCTCTAATTCGTATTTTTGTTCCTTATCACCGGCGTTCAACAAATCATGTCGGCTATACCCATTGCTTTCAAGACCGCCAATAATTTGGGTGGCCGCTTCGTTGAAGTTTTTGGCCGAGGCGAAAATATAACAACGGTTTAAATCCTCATTAGCTTTCTTTTTGGCATAAGGCATACGAATTATACGCCCTATAATTTGTTCTACGGCGATTTTAGCCCCCACATTGGCCACAGACACTAAAACATAGGCAAACGAACAATCCCAACCCTCGGCGAGGGCGTTAACGGTAATTATGTAGCGAATTTTACATTTCTTGCTAAACAAATCCACACCCTCAAGATCATTTCGTTCGGATGTCTTAATTGCAATTTCTTCTTCTGAAATTTTAGCATTAATCAAATAATTTTTTAATTCTTCAACGGTGATTGTGTCATTAACTTTACTTTGAGGCTGTGCCTGTAAAAGCACAATCGGACGGATATATTCACTCTGTAATTTTTTGGCTTCTTTTTCGAGTTCATATCTTTTTTCAATACCTCGCGCGACAGAATCTTGCCATTGGGTCGCGCTTTCCAAAACAATCGGAATTTTAACCATTTGTTCTTCTTTTAATTGCGAGGCGGAAATATCCACCAAAATATTACTACCGCTTCGCGGGGTGGCGGTGTACTCAATGATAAAGCAAGGGTTTAAGTCTTTGATAAAATCAATGGAAAGTTGAGTTTGAGTTTTGTGTCCCTCATCAATGACAATCAAGGGATTACTCATTTTAATTACATTTCCCAAAGAATATATAACCGTACCATTTTCGTCTTTTTCCAACCCATCATCATTGCCAATGTGATCAAAATGATCAAGTAATGCTCCATTTTCCTGATAAACTTTATATTTGCTTTGAATCTTTTTATCTTTTCTAAATGCCTCTAAACTGGAAATAATCATGCAAAGATTGTCGCTCACATCCTCTTTGCGTATTCTCAAAGCTTCTTCATTGGAAAAAATTCGCACGCCACCCTGAAAGGCCTCATCCAAAGCTCGACGGTGTGGATCGTTCTTGTCTTTGAATTTTTTGAGTGTTTGGGTTTTAATCGCCTCCGATGGCACGAACCACATTACGATTCCTCTTTCCATTTTGTTGGCTAAAGCGGTTTTCATTATTGTTTCCGTGGCATGACAGGCAACCAAAGTTTTACCGCCACCTGTTGGGATCTTTATGCAGACAAATGGAGTGTCGTTAAAAAAATCTGAATTATAAATACCCTCTGCTACTTCAATAAAGGCTCGTTTTGCATTACCGACCTCCTGCAAAGTTTTTAGATATTTTTTAAGAGTATCGACAGCCGATTGTTGATATTTTTTTAGTTCCATATTTATAGTAATTTGTTTTGAAGATTTTTTACTGCTTCCAATATTTGATCTATGCGATTTGACTGCACAGCCAAAAGATTTTGCCCATCTTGCGCGATCTGAATCTTAACATACCCATCCATGAAATCTTTAACCAGGCTAAAATCATTCCTACGTATAAATCCAGAATTTTTTTCAAATAAATCCTTAATATTATCCAGATGTTCTCTCCACTTCAAAATTAATGGAGATACATGCTTAATTGTCATATCAACACGTAGGTCGATACTTGCATATGCTTCAATATCATTAATAACATCATCCTTATTATCAACTATCAATTTCATCAGCAACAGATTAAATTTTAATGGCCCATATAGTTTTTCATATCTATCATCTTCCTTGGATTTCCTTGCCAGCTGCCAGTTTACGCCAGCATTACATAAAGCGGCGATCACACCGGAACCAAGAGTTGTTGTCACCACCGTTGGCCAATGTATACTGCTCATAAAATTTACGACAGTTATCGTAGTTGTTGTCATATTTAATACATCTTAACCTCATAAGGAATTTGCTTGAAAACTACATTATGTTTTAACAGCTCACTCTCATCAAGATAATTCTTGTCGGCATAAACAATTTTTTGCTTTTTGTTCTTTCGAAGGTTGGTCAAAAAAGATTTATCTAAAATGTTTGTATGCTTCTCTGTATATAAAAGATAAAACTCTTTCCCTTCATATTCACCGATAAAATTCATTTCGATTTTATTCTTATCAATGTTAGTTTGGGTTTCGGTAAAGTAGAGATAAGTGGCGAATTGATTAAATTCGCAGGTTTCCTCAATTTGTCCCTGCTCATCAAATAACGGTTTGTCCAGTTCACAAAATTCAAAGCCGTCTCCGTAGCCATATTTTTCAGACGCTCTTTTTATTCTCTCGGCAGTTATATTTTTTGCAATTCCCGCTTCCATTTCAACGAGGATAAATTTTCTATTTCCGTTGTCTTCCTTGTTCAAATCTAATATGGCGTGGCCAATAGTGCCAGAGCCTGCAAAAGAATCCAAAATTATATCATCTTTACCAGACGAAATTTTAATGATTGTTTTCAATAGTTTAGTTGGTTTTGGTGTAGCAAATGGATTATCAGAAAAAATATTTTTTAATTCTCTTTTTGCGTCATCGTTACTACCAACTTCGTCGTAAAGCCAAATTGTCTTTGGAATTACCCCGTCTTTCATTTCGTTTAAATATTTTTTAAGACGTGGAACTGCTGTTCCCTTGGATCCGAACCATACTTCACCCAGCTCTTCAGCTTTTTTTAAAGTTTCAATACTATAACGAGGAAATGTACCTACTGGGGGTTTCCAAGTAATGCCATTTTTAAATGTAAAAATATATGTTTTATCAGTACCACTCTTAGCGTGTAGTGGCTGAGTCATCCAACCACCTCTTGGATCATTGTCGGGATTTTTATAGCGTGCGTTTTGTTCTTCTGTTCGTTCTATTAAATTGATTTTAAAATTTATATTTTCAACATTTTTTCCATAACAAACTATAAAATCATGAGTTGATGAAAAATATTTTGCGTCATTACTTTGTGTGTATTTCTTTTGCCAAATAATGTTTGTTACAAAATTTTCTATACCAAAAATTTCGTCCATTATCATTTTTAGATGACAATGCTCGTTATCATCAATTGAAATAAAAATCGCCCCGTCATCACGAAGTAAATCACGCAAGAGTTTCAACCTCGGATACATCATGCACAACCATTTATCATGACGGCAAAAATCTTCGGATTCTCTCCCCACAACTTTGCCGAGCCATTTATTAATTTTAGGCGAATTTACCTTATCGTTGTAAACCCAACTCTCATTTCCGGTATTATAAGGCGGATCAATGTAGATACACTTTATTTTTCCAACATAATAAGGCATTAACGCTTTTAATGCTTCAAGATTATCACCGTGGATGATGAGATTTTGTGAGTTGTCGCCGACAGAAGATGACTTTACTTTACGGAGCAGTCGGAAAGGTACTTCCTTGTCGTGGTTTACTACGGCTTCCTTGCCGATCCAGTTTAAAGTTGGCATAAATATAATAAAATTGCGGGCAAATGACATCGTAAATTGTAGGCTTTTATTGCTCCACGGTCAATCAAAAAGCGGAATATTGTTTATCTGGATTCCCGCCTTCGCGGGAATGACATATGAGATCTACACCAGCGCCTCTTTATTCGCGATAGTATAGTCTATGGCGAGCCGCAGGCCTTCTTCCAAACGGATAAGCGGTAACCAACCCAATTCTTCTTTGGCGCGTTTCAAGTCCGGCGTTCCTCTCTTGGTCAGAAATAATAGCGGGTTCTCAAAAACGATCTGCGAACGGGAATTGGTCATCTCAATGATCTTTTTGGCCACCGCCACCATTTTCAAAGGATCTTCCGAACCGAAATTAACCAAAGTAACATCAGGATCACTGCTCATCAGGCGCGCCAAACCATCAACCAAATCAGTGACAAAACACATTGATTGTTCCAAAGTTTCGTCGCCATAGACAACCAAATCGCGACCTTCAATGGCGTTCAAAATAAAATCCGGTATCAGGAGTCCGTCGCGCAGTTTCATCCGCGGGCCGTAGGTGGTGAACACGCGGGCGATTTTGGCGTCCACTTTGTACACCTGCCGATAAGTTTCCACGCAAGTCTCGGCAAACCTTTTGCCTTCGTCATAACAGCCACGCGGGTTCAGATGATTGACGCGACCCTCGTCGCTCTCGGAAAAAATATAATGCTCGGTCGTCGGCGGACCATAGACCACCGAACTTGAAGCGAACACATACTTCGCTCTGTATTTAACCGCCAAGTCCAGAGTGGAAAGAATGGCGCGCGAATTGGCCCAGAGCGATTGAATTTTGAACGTTTCAAAATTCTTCGGGCTGGTCGGACAAGCCAGATGATAAATCTCCTGAATACCCTGAAATTTCACTTTGAATTTATCCAACTCCGGAAATTGATCCAAGTCCAGAGGAGAATTAACATCATACTTGATGAATTCAAAATCCGGATACTGCAAGAGATGTTCAATGTTGGTGATTTTAGAATTGGAAAAATCATCAATGCAGATTACTTTCGCCTCGCGCAGCAGCCGTTCGCAAAGATGCGAGCCGATGAAGCCGGCGCCGCCGGTGACGAGCACATTTTTCTTTTCAAAAATAAGCGGGTCGTTCATCATAAAAAATAAATTAGGATTAAGGAAGCGATAAAATTTTCAAAAAAGCTGGGGTGGAGGTGGTGTCTGAATCCGCGCGCGGTATCGCCCACTCCGATAATTTATCGCCACTGCCACTCCAAACGGTCAATAATCCGTCTGACTTCAAAGGATAGACGATAATTTCATTTCGGCCATCATCATCATAATCATAGACATGCAATTTGAATTCCGAAGCCTTGATATTTCCCAAAGGAAAAGAAATGTTTAATCTGCCGGCGCTGTCGTAAACCGCCAAATCGGTTCGACCCGCTACACTTTCCAAAATCAGAAATTCTTCCCGACCATCACCGTCCAAATCCAAGGCCTGAAAATCCGCGACCGCGCCCAGTTCCGCGAGACGCCGCGTACCCATCAGCTCTCCGGCGGCATACCAATGAATCGTTCCCCCAACCTTGTCCGGTTTCAAGAACGCCAAATTTTTCGCGCCGTCGGGTTGATCCGAATATGTTGCCAAAAAACCGTTCGCCGAAGTTCCGACAAATGGAAAAGTTTTCAACAAGATTCCGTCCAAACCGTAAATCTTGAATTCAGTCTTGGACTTGGCGTTTTTAATTTTGATAGTTTGAATAACAATCAAATCAGTCCGGCCATCACCATCCGCGTCTCCGACGCTCAGAGCCGAAACTCCGGTCGTTGGCAAAAGCCAAGAATTTATTTTACCCCAACCGGCATCGTAAATTTCAATCACGCTTTGGTTGGCGCGCTGTTTTTTTTCAATAATCCAGACCAAACCGTCTTTGGCGCGACCTAAAAATACGCGGTTGGCGTTTTTCAAGGTATTGAAGCCGTAAATTCCGTCATTTTCTTTGGCCAAATTTCTTTCTCTTACCAGACCGTCCGCCGGAGAAAAAAGCATGAATTTTTTAGTGGTTTTCAAAATGCTATCAGGAGTGGCGTTGCTGAGAGCGTACTCCACCGCCTTATCCACCTGCAAAAGCCCGAATCCGAACAAATTTTGGTATTCTTCTTCATCTTGCGGCGGCGTTTTATGAACAGTGGACAAAATCGCCCGAAAAATAGCCGGCGCTTTCCAATCCGGCTGAACGCTTTTGACAAGAGCGGCGGCGGCGCTTACAAAAGGCGCCGAAAATGAAGTGCCGAACCAGCCTTTGACATACTCATCGGCCGCGTCCATGAAATAACTCAAAGTGTTGATGCCGGAGCCGGGCGCGGTTACATCCACGCACTGCGAGCCGGAATTGGAAAACCGAGCCTTGCGATGGCTTCTATCAATGGCGCTCACGCCCAGCACCGCCTGTTCCGGATTGCCGAAATCGGCGCAGACCGGGTAAACATGATCAAGATTCAAATCCGCCATGTCATTGCCGGCGGCCGCCACCACCACAATCCCTTTTTTCTGGGCGTATTCCACCGCTTGCTTGATTTCGTCATCGGCTTCGGATACCAGACTGATATTGATAATATCGGCGCCGTTATCCACCGCGTATTTTATGGCCGGCGCCACATAAACCTGATCACCCGCTCCGGAATTGCCGACGACGCGCAAATTCATAAGCCTTACCTTCCAATTTACGCCCGATCCGTCGTATTTATTGTTGCCGACCGCGCCGATCAAGCCGGCAACGGCCGTGCCATGGCTGTAAACATTGTCCGATTTTTGCAGGTCGGTCAAATTGGCAACTTTCGGACGAGGGTCGTTATTGCCATTTTTTTCACTGTCATCAATGACCAAATCACCGTTCACATCTTCCGGCACGAAATTCCAACCAACGATATCATCCACAAAACCGTTATTGTCATCGTCAATGCGATTATTGGGAATTTCCGCGCTATTTTTCCAGACATTTTCTTTCAAATCCGGATGCAAATGATCAAAACCATTATCCACAATCGCCACCACCACTCGCTTCGCGCCCACGGTCTTTTCCCAAGCGCGATAAACGCCGGTATCCTGGTAGCCCCATTGTTCCACCTCCGGATCATTGCTGAAAATTGCGTAGGTGAAAAGCGGAGTAAAAAAACCCGTCAATAACACAAACACCGCCAACCGCCATCGGCTAATCATAAACTTGTTTTTTGGAAAATTGTATGCTATAAATAACACACTAAACTCAGCGTCAAAAAAATACGAACTTATTTGCCCAGTATAGCAAAAAGGAAGCCATTCGGCAACTTACTTCAAACTCCCTCATTTTCTATGAAAATCGTCTATCGTTTCAAACAACTGGTACTCTTATCGGGCGACCTCATCTCTTTCAGTTTGGGTTTCTGGATCAGCCTGGCCGTCCGTTATTTTGAATTGCCGGCGAGTGACGCCATCAACGATAAACTGTCAATTTTTACGATCCTGTTCGCGAGCTGGGTGGTGATAAATTTCATCAACGGACTTTATGATTTGGGGACTCTCAAGGAAAAAAAACATTATCTGCGCCTCCTGGAATCGGCCACGCTTTCGCTATTCATCAGTATTTTCATCCTTTACCTCACTCCGAACAATCAGACTACGCCAAAAACCATTCTGCTTCTGAACATCATTTTCGGCTTCCTGATTTGTTATTTATGGCGGCTGATTTACGCCAAATTCATCATTGACAAAAATTTGGGCAGTCGCGTTATTTTCATCGGCTGGAACCGAGAAATCAACGAATTGATTGAGATTCTCAGTAATCATCCGGAACGAGGCTATCAACCGGTGGTGGTGTTTGATCCGAATAATAAAATCACGGGGGTTGTCGGCGCAAATATCACGGTCTATCGCCAAATCCAATCTCTGCGATCCGCCATCAACGCGCACGAGGCGAACTTGATCATTACCGAACCACAGATTCAATCCGAACCCCAAGTTCTCAAAGAATTGTATGAGTTGCTTTTTTGGCCGGTGCGAATCACCGAATTATCCGCTTTCTACGAAACCATCACCGGCCGGGTGCCGCCGTCCACTTTCTCCGATACCTGGTTTCTCGGCAACCTGGCCAATATTGATAAACCGATTTACAATCGCGTCAAAAGATTCGTGGATTATGTTTTCGCGGTTATTCTCGGACTGATTTTACTCCTGATTCTGCCTCTCATTGTGCTCGCCATCAAATTCAGTTCGCACGGGCCGATTTTTTTCAAACAGGCGCGGGTCGGTCATTTCGGCGCGGTTTTCAATATCTACAAATTCCGCACCATGTTCGTGATGGCGCCGGACGGCAGCGCTGAAAAAAACGGCGCGCAATTCGCGAGCAAGAACGATAAGCGCGCCACGTCGGTCGGAAAATTCTTAAGAAAAACCCGCTTGGACGAACTGCCTCAAGTTATCAATCTGTTCAAAGGAGAAATCACTCTGATCGGACCGCGGCCGGAACGACCGGAGATCGTCGCCAATTTAGAAAGCCAAATGCCCTACTACACATTGCGGCACATGGTCAAACCGGGCATTACCGGCTGGGCGGCCATTCATCAGCATTATACCGATACTCTGGAATCAACTCTGAAAAAATTGCAATTTGACCTCTATTATATAAAAAATCGCTCCATTTTGTTGGACGCGATTATTCTTCTCAGAACCATCAATGTGGTGATGAGGATGATGGGACAGTAGTGATCAATGGGGTTATGTCATTGCGACCCGCCTACGCTACGCTTCGGACGGGCAATGGGAGCGAACGAAGTGACATATTGGAGTTGCCACACCCATTATCACTTCCGGATATTCGTAATTCGTAATTCTTAATTCGTCAGCCCCCACTCTTTTTTCAATTCAGCAATGCCTTCCTCCAATGTGAGGGTCGGCGACCAGCCCAAAAACTTGCGCGCTTTGGCGTTATCGGCTTCGGTGCGACGGACATCGCCGAGACGGGGCGGAATGAAAACTGTGGGGCCGCCGATGATCGCGGCCAACTGATTGACCGAGATTGCGCGGCCGTTGCCGATGTTAAAAATTTCTCCCTTGCCAACCGCGGGGTTTGTCATGGCGAGAAGGTTGGCGCTCGCCACATCACGGGCGTGAACATAATCCCGATAATAGTCGCCATCGCCGCAAATGGTCAGAGGCTCGCCGTTCTTTTTTTGATTGATAAATTTGCCGACGGCGAGGGCGTAGGCGCCGTTCGGATCAAAATATTGTCCGTAGACATTGAAATAACGCAAACAGACGGTTTCCAAACCGTATAATTCGGCGAATAATCGACAATAATGCTCGCCGACGAATTTATGGAGAGCGTATGGGCTGATGGGCAAGGCGGTTAAATCTTCACTAACCGGATAATGATCCTGATCGCCGTAAACCGAAGATGAGGAAGAAAAAACCACGCGCTTGATTTTCGCGTCGCGCGCCGCCAGCAGAACCTTCAATGTGCCGTCAATATTTATTTCGTGCGATTCCAAAGGAAATTCCACGGAAAACGGCACGCGCGGCAGAGCCGCCAAATTAAAAATTCCATCAAATCCGGAGAGACAAATTTTTTTCAAATTTTCCAAATCGCGGATATCCGCTTCAATATATTCCGCGCCCGCTTGCAGGCGTTCTTCAAATTTTCCGCCGGCGTAATTATCAACCACTGTCACGCTGTGGCCATCGGCCAAAAGCCGCTTGACGATGTTCGTACCGATGAATCCGGCACCGCCGGTTACCAAGTATTTGCTCATAAAATTATTCTTCAATCCACTTAATGGCGGTGACCGGACAGGCGTCAATCGCGGTTTGAATTTGCTCTTCCTGTTCCTCAATCGGCGCGTCCGACGCGATTACGACCAGGTCGCCCTCAAATTTGAAAATTTCGGGGGCGAGAGAAACGCAAATTCCGCATTTAATGCAAGTGTCCGTATCCAATGAAAGTTTCTTTTGCATAATCACAAAGTCCAATATGTAATGCCGTGGCGAGTAAATTGATTTTTATCCAGCGCGCGTTTAATGTCAAAGACCACCGCACCCGCCCCACTCATAATATCAGGGATGGCGATTTTTTTCAATTCCTGATGCGGCACCGCGAAAATCAGCAAATCAATGTCTTTCAGCTCCGCGGGCGAGCATAAATCAATGCCGTATTCCGCTTTTGCCTCGGCTTTGTCGGCCAGGGGATCGTAGACGAACGGCGCGATCCCGAAAGATTTCAGTTCATTGTAAATATCAAACACTTTTGAATTTCGAATATCCGGAATATTTTCTTTGAAAGTCAATCCGGCAATCACCACTTTGGCCTTGGTGGTATCAGGACGATGAGCGAGCAAACATTTCATCGCTTCCCCGGCCAGATAACCGGCCATGGCGTCGTTCGTATGACGAACCGAAAGCATCACTTCCGGATAGTAGCCCATCAGCTTGGCCTGGTGCGTGAGATAATAGGGATCAACGCCGATGCAATGTCCGCCGACCAGTCCGGGATAAAACCGCAAAAAATTCCATTTAGTCGAGGCCGCATCGATCACATCATAAACACTGATCCCGATTTTATTGAAAATCACCGCCAATTCATTCATGAGAGCGATGTTCAAATCTCTTTGGGCGTTTTCCATCGCTTTTTCCGCTTCCGCCACTTTGATTGAGGGCGCGCGGTAAACAGCGGTGATAGCGCCATAGACCGAAGCAATCAATTCCAATGATTCCGCGTCAATGCCGGAGACGACTTTGACCACTTTATCAATGGAATGTTCCCGATCGCCAGGATTGACTCTTTCCGGCGAATAACCCACTTTGAAATCGGCCGGACATTTCATTTTTGATTCACTCTCCAAAATCGGAACGCATAAATCTTCGGTTACCCCCGGATACACGGTTGATTCATAAACCACCACGCTCCCCGGCGTCAAGTATTTTCCGACCATAGCGGTAGCGCTCTCCACGAGCGACAAATCCGGCACCGTGCTTTTGTCCACCGGCGTCGGTACGGCGATGATAATAAACTTCGCTCCTGAAATTTTTTCCGGATC
>ERZ1292633.3479-Hain-H41-02um-R1-3479-length-15297-cov-6_pt1 | contig 15297 bp, 15 predicted proteins | sample MGYA00564406_ERZ1292633 | MGnify/ENA primary metagenome ERZ1292633 (study PRJEB36523, sample SAMEA6512639) | groundwater metagenome | collected 2019-01-08 | study: AquaDiva: Metagenomics assemblies of 32 groundwater samples
GCCGCCCCCGCATCATGCCCCACCAATTGGGAGCCAACTGAAGATTCCGGGTTAATGAGTGTAGGAGACGGAATGGCAATCCGCCAGTAAAAATATGGTTACTTAAGACGGCATGATCCCGACGCAATTCCCGTACATTGAGGCCCCTAGACAACTCCCGCTCGACCTGATACACTCCGGTGCCATGTCCTCTTCCGATCAGGAAGTTCAAAACGAGCGCGGAAAACGCACGCTTTGGCTGCTGGTCGCCGCCGCCCTCTCGCTCCTCGTGCCGCTCGTGGGGGTTTTCTTCATACGCCGCAATGAGAATACGGGAACCCGCGCTCCGAACGCGGCGGTCATTTTCGACCGGCGCGAAGCCTCCGAGCAAAAAGTCAACACCACGCCCATGCCTGCGCCGGCACCCAGGCGCGCGCGCCCGCCCGAAACGGCTGGGTCTTCGCTGGATTTCGTCAAAGCCGGCAAGGACTATGTCGAAAAGCCTCCGGCCTCAGCGCCGCCTCCCCGCGCGCAAGCCAAGAAGCCAATCGATAAGGTCGAGAAACCGGCCGCGCGGACCCCTAAGCTCAAGGGCGTCAAGAGTTTCAGCACGTTCAAGCCCTCGTCGTCCAAGACGCGAAACGACGGCCAGGCGCCAAACGACCTACTCAAGTCCCTGCCGCCCGAAGCCCGAAACAACCCCGAGCTTCAGCAGTATCTGGAAAGCCGCGAGAAGTAAGGGGCCCGAAGTTCAGGCGGCCAAAGGACGGCGCGCCTTGGCCACCGTCTCTCCGATCTCGGAGAGATTGTCGATGATGGTTATGCCCGCCTCGCGCATGGCTTTGAGCTTCGAGGCGTGAGTCCCGCTGCCGCCTTCGACAATGGCTCCAGCATGGCCCATGCGGCGGCCCTCCGGAGCGGCCTTTCCGGCGATGAAGCCGAACACGGGCTTGGACATTTTTTCCTTGAAGAAGCGGGCCGCGTCTTCTTCCGCGGATCCCCCGATCTCGCCGATCATGACCACGGCCTCGGTCTCGTCGTCTTCCTCGAATTTAGCCAATATGTCGGTGAACTGCGACCCCGCGATCGGGTCGCCGCCGATGCCGACGACCGTCGACTGGCCGAAACCCTGCTTGGTGAGCTGGTCGACGGCCTCGTACGTCAACGTTCCCGAACGCGAAACCACGCCGATCTTGCCCGGACGATGAATATATCCGGGCATGATGCCGGCCTTGCACTGGCCGGGAGTGATGACGCCGGGGCAATTGGGCCCTATCAGCGTCAGCTCGCGGCCGGAGCGCTCCTGCTGGGCGACGTAGCGCATGACCTTGGCCATGTCCATGACGGGAATTCCCTCGGTGATGCAGATGACCGTCGAGCAACCCGCGTCGACGGCTTCCATGATCGCGTCGGCCGCGTAGGGAGCCGGAACGAATATCAACGAAACGAACGCTCCCGTATTGCGCACGGCGTCATGGACGGTATTGAAGACGGGGCGGTCGAGATGCACCTGGCCGCCCCGACCGGGCGTCACGCCGGCCACGATTTGAGTGCCGTACGCGATGCATTGCGCGGCATGGAAGGTGCCTTGCGACCCGGTAAAACCCTGAACGACCAGCTTCGAGTCCTTGTCGAGAATGATAGCCATGTTAATTCCCCGCCGTTTGCGCCGTTGACACCGCTTTCTGCGCCGCCGTCCACAGGTCGCCGGCCTGAATGATCGGAATCCCCGATTTCGCCAGAATCTCCTTGCCCGCATCGACGTTCGTCCCCTGCAAACGAACGACCAGGGGAATCTTGAGCTTGATCTTCTTGAGCGCGTTCACCACGCCCAGGGCGATCATGTCGCATTTCACGATGCCGCCGAAAATGTTGATCAAAATGACCTTCACTTTTTTGTCTTTCAAGATGAGCTTCAGGGCGTGCGTCACCCGCTCCTCGTCGGCGCCGCCGCCCACGTCAAGAAAGTTCGCCGGAGAGCCCCCGGCAAGAGCGATCGTGTCCATCGTTCCCATCGCCAATCCGGCGCCGTTGACCATGCAGCCGATGTTTCCGTCGAGGCCGACATAGGAGATGTCGGCAGCCTTCGCCTCGGTTTCCAATGCCGAGGCCTCATGATCCCTCACTTTCGCGAGCGCCGGCTGCCGATAGAGAGCGTTGTCGTCGGTGATGATCTTGGCGTCAAGCGCCATCGCCCCCTTGGGTGTCAAAATCAAGGGATTGATTTCCAGCATCGAACAATCCAGTTCGATGAACGTGCCGACCAACGCCTTGGCCACCCGGCAGAACTCCGCGATCTGCGTCGCCTCCACGTTCAGCGCGAAGGCCAGTCGTCGAGCGGCAAAGTCGCGCAGACCCGCGGTCGGATCGACGGGCATGCGGATGATGGACTCCGGGTGCTCCGCCGCAAGGCTTTCGATCTCCATGCCTCCTTGGGCGGAAGCGATGATGGTCGGACAGGAATTCTTGCGGTCCATCACCACGGAAAAGTACAGCTCGCGAACGATCTGCACGCCCCCCTCGATAAGAAGTTCCTTGACCTTAATCGACCGTCCGTGAGTCTGATGAGTCGTCAGGTCCATGCCGATCATGGCCTTGGCCAGCGTCCGGGCCTCCTTGGCGGTCTTAGCAAGCTTGATGCCTCCCGCTTTGCCGCGGCCGCCGGCGAGAACTTGGGCCTTCAAGACCCAAGGAGCCCTGCCGGCTCTCCTCAGCGCCTTATCCAGCTGTCTCGTCGAGGTGATCACTCCGCCGTTGGGCGGCACGGGAATGCCCCGCGCCTTCAGCAGGTCTTTCCCTTCATGTTCTAGAAGTTTCATAGGGTTCCTTCGGCCTCCACGCTCCATGTTTCAGGGCCGTTCAGCAGTTTTTGAAGGTCGGCCGGGGCTGCGGCTTTGGCTTGCCTGATCTGCGCGTGCATCAATTCATGCAAAGCGGGCCGCGACACGTCGCGAAACACGCCCTCGGGAACCGGCTCCGCCATATGGGCGAGCAGCTGGGCAAGGGTCGAGGAGTTCGCCCGTTCGTCGTGTACGAGAAGATCCTTGGGAGGCTTCGCGGGATCAAAGGACACCACCTCGGGCTCGAGGCCGTTCAACCGGATTCCCTTGTCCTTCTTCGCGCCGAAAATCATCGGCTGGCCGTGGGCCAGCTTGAGCATTTTTTCCTCGCGAACCTCCTTGGCGGCCATCGAATCGAAAGCTCCGTCGTTGAACACGATGCAGTTCTGGAAGATTTCGACGAACACCGACCCCTGATGCCGGGCGGCGCGGGTCAGGACATCGGAGAGAAACGGCAGGTCCGTGTCCACCGCTCGCGCCACGAAACTCGCCTCGGAGGCCAAGGCCACCGCGACCGGGTTGAGGGGTATGTCGATGGTGCCCATCGGCGAGGATTTGGTCTTTTTTCCGATCTCCGAGGTCGGGGAATATTGGCCCTTGGTCAGGCCGTAAATGCGGTTGTTGAACAGCAGGATCTTGATGTCGACGTTGCGCCGCAGAGCGTGAATGAGATGATTGCCGCCGATCGACAACCCGTCGCCGTCGCCGGTCACGACCCAGACCTGCATCTCCGGGTTCGTGCATTTGATGCCGGTCGCGATCGTCGGCGCGCGGCCATGAATGCTGTGAAAGCCGAACGTGTTCATGTAGTAGGGAAAGCGCGACGAACACCCGATGCCGGAGACGAATACGAATTTCTCCCTCGGGATGCCCAGGGTGGGGAGCACCTTCTGGACGGTCGCCAGAATGGCGAAATCGCCGCAGCCGGGACACCAGCGCACCATCTGATCGGACTTGAAATCCTTGGAGCTCTGCGCCATCGGCCCGGCCGCCGGAAGCGTCTCGAATTCATTTTTCATATCGCCCATGTCACTTGCCCCCCAAAGCCGCGTCCACGGCGGTTTGAATCTCGGCCACTTTAAACGGCTGTCCCTTGATCTTATTGAGACCGACCGCCGGGACAAGATACTTCGCGCGCAGGACTTTGAGAAGCTGCCCCATATTCAGCTCGGGCACGATGACTTGCTCGAAGCCGGCCATGAGATCGCCTAAATCCGGAGGCAGCGGATTGAGGTGTCGCAAATGCACGGAGGACACGCTCTTGCCCGCCTTTTGCAAGTTATGAACGGCCGAGGTGATGGATCCGTACGTGCCTCCCCACCCGATGAGAAGCACCTTGCCCTGCTTGTTTCCCAGGATTTCCGTCGGCGGGATATCCTGGGCGATTTTATTGACTTTGGCGGCTCGAAGGCGAACCATGCGTTCATGGTTGTCGGGGTCATAGGAAATATTTCCGGTGATGTCCTGCTTTTCAATGCCCCCGATTCGATGCTCATAGCCGGCCAGGCCCGGAAGCGGCCAAGGCCGAGCCAACGTTTCGGGATCGCGCTTATACAGCTGGAATTCCCCGACCGGCGGCAGGGGACTGCGGCCGAAGCGGGGCAGCTTCGAAACGTCGGGGATCAGCCACGGCTCCGAGCCGTTGGCCAAATAACCGTCGGTCAGCAAAAAGACCGGGGTCATGTATTTAATGGCGATCCGGCAGGCCTCGTAGGCCATCGCAAAGCAATCCCCGGGAGTCGCCGCGGCCAACACCGGGACGGGACACTCGCCGTTGCGGCCGTACAAAGCCTGGAGCAAATCCGCTTGCTCGGTTTTCGTCGGCAGCCCGGTGGACGGTCCTCCGCGTTGAACGTTCAAAATCACGAGAGGAAGCTCCGTCATGACCGCCAAGCCGACGGCCTCGGTCTTGAGCGCCACCCCCGGACCGGATGTGGTCGTCAACGCGAGGTGGCCCGCGAACGCCGCGCCGATCGCGCTACCGATGGCCGCGATCTCATCTTCGGCTTGAAACGTCTTGACCTCGAAATTCTTGTGCTTGGACAGCTCGTGGAGCACGTCGGAGGCGGGCGTGATCGGGTAAGAACCGAGCCAGAGCGGAATTCCGGACACCGCCGAGGCGGACACGAAACCCAGAGCCGTGGCCTCGTTGCCGGTGATGTTTCGGTAGACTCCGGGCTTGATGGGGGCCTTGCGCACGCGATAATGGTGGCCAAAAATTTCCGCCGTTTCGCAATACGCGTTGCCGGCGTGAAGAGCCTTTTGATTGGCCGCGACGAACTTGGCGTTCTTCTTAAACTTCGCCGCGATCCAGCCCAACGTCGCTTCCATCGGCCGGTCATAAAGCCAATACATCATGCCGAGCGCGAAGAAATTCTTGCAGCGCTCAGTCTCCGTCGCCGACAACCCCATGCCCTCCAACGCATTGCGGGTCAGGCGTCCCAACTCCACGGCAATCACGCGAACATGCGACAAGGAGCCGTCCTCCAGGGGGTTTTTCTCGTAGCCGGCTTTCTTCAGGTTCGCAGCGTTGAAGGTGTCGCTGTTGACGATAACCAGGCCGCCGTTGTTGACCTCCTTAATATTGGCCTTGAGCGCGGCCGGATTCATCGCGACAAGAACGTCGGGGGCGTCGCCCGGGGTCAACACTTCATGAGACGAGAACTGGATCTGGAAGCCGGACACGCCGGCGATGGTGCCGACAGGGGCGCGGATCTCGGCGGGAAAATCGGGAAATGTGGAGAGATCGTTGCCGGCAAACGCCGTCGTCGTGGTGAACTGCATCCCGGTCAACTGAATGCCGTCGCCGGAATCTCCGGCGAAACGAATCACGGCGGATTCGATCTCTTCGATCGGGAGGGTGGACTGCACGGCCTTAGTCTTGGCATCGTTCATGGGCAATCTCCGACGGACGAAATTGCGGACAGAAGCCGCATCCGCCTATTATAAACCCCGGAGGGCCGGCGAAGTATTGATCCAGATCAATACTTCATGCCTCTGGCTTAAGAGCCCGGGAATGCCGGATGATGCCGTGCAGGCCTAAGAGGGATCGCGCAGTTCCAGCTGCAGTGTCGTCGAGCCGCAGTCGATGATATCGCCTTCCTTCAAAGGGATGGACCCAACCACTTTCTGTCCGTTGACGACCGGATAGCCCTCGGCCACGGCGACCAAAATGTATCCGTCGGATTTACGATGCACGGACGCGGCCACTTCCGGAGCCGATTTGAAAAATCCGGAACCACGGATCGGGACCTGCGCCCGGTCGGATCTTCCGATGTATGTCGAGAGGGCCTTCAAGGGATACTCCTTGAAAGCCACCGCTCCCTTGAGGACGCGCAGCCAACCCTCTTTTTCGCAGGCAGCCGCCGCGGCGCCCGACGCTTCCGAAGTGGTCGTCTTGAGGGCGCGTCCCGTCTCATCAAGAAAAATCAGCGTATGCCTGGCCAATGAAATGACGTCGTTATGTCGAAGATCTGATTTTTTGATGAACTGATCGTTGACGTACGTGCCGTTGGTCGACTCCAGATCCTCAATGGAATACCCGCCGCCTTGGAAACAAATTCGGCAATGGTGCCCGGAAATGAGCGGGTGGTCGATGACAAGATCGTTGTCGTTCATGCGTCCGACGGACAGACGCTCCTTGTCGATGAGGAACTCCCTGATCACTGCCGCGTTAAACTTCAGCAGCAACTTCGCCATCGACCTCTCCACTCACGGATATTGACCATAGAGATCCTCAATGCTTGAACAACCTGGACACGAGTTGTCTGACGCTTTTTCCGCGGCCCACGGCCGGAATCAGCGCAGCGATGACCGTGATATTATCCAATCCTCCGGCGGCGCGGGACTTCTCGATGAGCGTGCCGACGATCTTGCGCGGCTCGCGACTCGACGCGATAACGGCCGCGACCTCGGCATCGCCGAGCATTTTCGAAAGGCCGTCGCTGGCCATGAGCACAATATCGCCCGGCATGAGAGCGTGCTCGCTGATGTCGACCATCACGTTCATGTCGACTCCCAAGGCGCGGGTCAAAATGTTCTGCAAACTGGAGCGGGCCGCCTCATCGGCGGTGATCTGTCCGTTCCTGACTTGTTCACCCGCGAGAGAGTGATCTTCCGTCAGCTGGGCGAGTTGTCCTTGACGCCACAAATACAACCTGCTGTCGCCGACGTGGGCGACCGTCATGGATTGCGCATCGAGCAATGCGGCCACGACGGTCGTTCCCATCCCGGCGTCCTTGGGAAGCGCCCGGCCTTTCTCGTAGATGAGGGTATTGGCTGATTTGACGAAATAATCGAGTTGGCGCGCCCGGGGACTGAGGCCCGCCTTGGCCTCCTCGGCCGCCGGCGGAAGTCCCGTGCCAAGAAATTTGCGAGCGTATTCCAGCATGGTCGCGCCCACAAGCTCGCTGGCGACCTCGCCCGAATTGTGTCCGCCCATCCCGTCGGCGACAATGAGCAGGCCCAACTTCTCATCGACGACGAAGTGATCCTCATTATTTTGTCTCACGCACCCGCGATCAGTCGCCCCGGCGAACACGATCCGACCCTTCGTCTTCATACGGGGTCCGCGGGATGCGGTCGGCTCGTCGCCGGCACGCTCGCCGCCGAGGTGGAGGCGGGAGACGCCGCCGGGGCATCGTTGATCCCCGCGATCACAATGTCAGATCCGACCGAAATGACGTTTTTCGCCGCCTCGGGCTCGGCGGGGGCTGGAACATCGAGCGGAACCACGACGGCGGCCAACTCGCACGCGACCGGCTCCTTGGGCACGGCCCGAAGAGCGGCGGCGAACTGAGCCCCTGTTTGAAAACGGCCGTCCGCATCCTTGGCCAAGCCCTTATCGATCACCCGCTTCAACTCCAAGGGAAGGTCTTTGCGAATCGACAGGGGATCGGGGTGCGGATCGTTGGCGATCTGAAACACAAGAGTCCCGATGTCCTCTCCCCCCTTAAACGGCTTCTCTCCCGTGACCAGCTCGAACAAAACGACGGCCAGCGAAAACAAATCCGACCGTCCATCCACCGTCTTGCCAGCCACTTGCTCGGGGCTTTTATAGAAAAGGGCTCCCGGAACGACGCCGGCGGCTTTACTGGACGACGCGAGGCCCCCGATGCAGAAGTCCGCGATCCGGACCGACCCGTCTTCCAGCAGCACGATGTTGGCGGGCTTGAGATCGCGGTGAACGACGCCCCGCGCGTGCGCGTAGTCAAGAGCCTCGGCCACGTCCGCGGCACACCCCAGAGCCTCGTTGAGAGGAAGCAAGTGTCCTTTTTGGCCGCACGCGACAAGGTCGCGGCCGCTGGGCACTTCCATGGCGATGTAGACAACGCCCTTATCGTCCCCGGCTTCGAAAATTCGCGCTATATTCGGATGGTTCAGCGCGCCCGCAGCTTCCGCTTCGCGGAAAAAACGTTCCTTGATTTCGGAAATTTTTTCGCCGCCGGCGCCCTCTTCCAGGACCATCGTTTTGATGACGACGGGGCGATTGCCCTTCGGATCGCGAGCGAGATAGACCGCGCCTATCGCCCCGCGATCGAGCTCTTTTTCGATCTGGTATCGGCCCAGCGCGGACTTGGCGGCGCCCTCAACGCCTTCGGGCGCGGCCTTGAGCATTTTGGACTTGGCGACGACGTCCTTATATTTCGGATCTTTGCCGGCGATGTGGTCGAGCACCGCGGCGGCCTTGGACAATTGACGCTTGCGTTCGAACTCGAGAGCGAGGTTGTAGAGAACCTCCTTAAGATTCCCCGTGAGCGGGCAAAGTCGGAATTTCTCGAATGCGAGGTCGAGTATGCCTTGCTCTTGAAAAGACATCCCCAGCATCGTGTTCATCTCGATGGCTGCAGCCTCGATCAACGCCTTGCTCTTCTCAGGGACAAGAACGCTTCTGGAGACGATGATCAAATTCCCGACCACCAGCAGCGCCGCCGGGTAGGAGACTTGCAGCCACTGCCCGTTGATGAATAAGTACGTGCCCGCTCCGAAAAGAATCGCCGCGATGAGGATGCTCACGACAAGCCCCCACAACACCTTCAATCGCGGCAATATGAGCATAATGAAAACGCCGACGCAGCCCAGTAAACCCAGCTCCGCCCTCTGAGCCCACGGAGGGCGGACCAAATATTTCTGGTTGAGAATGTTTTCGATGACGTTCGCCACCACCTCCGAGGAAGGGAGGGCCGGGGCCACCGGCGTCTCATGCAGCGTCGTAATGCCGCGCGCGGTGGGTCCGATGATCACGATCTTATCCTTGAACAGGCTCGCGTCGACCTTGTCGCCCACGACGCTCGCGTAAGAAACGACCCGAATCGTTTCCGGCGGGCCGTTGAAGATCATGGCCATCTTATTGTCCGCGTCCAACGGCACTCTCAGGCGTCCGAGGGTGAGCGAGCGCCCGGATTCAAAAGACGCATCCTCGGGTTTGAGCCCCAGGTAGGCCAGCGCCAATCGAATCGCAAACGAGGGGTACAACTCTTGGCCGTATTGCACCAGCGGCGCCTCGCGGCGAAGCACACCATCGCTCTCGACGTAATGGTTCATGTGCCCCAACCCGCTCGCCGCCTCGGTAAACGGAAGAATCGGATGCGAGATCCGGGACTCTTCTTGAATGGACTGGCTCAACGGCGCCGCCTTGACCGCCGAGCTCGACACGGCCGCCGGCACCGTCTCGATCCGGCCGCCGGCCGTTCCTGGGACGAAAAGAACGGGCAGCACCACATTGCCGGCCCCCCGGAGCGCGGCCAGGAGCTTCGAATCGGAATCCAAGACGGCCGCGGACGATGAGAATTCGACCCCAAAAGCAACGCCCCGCTCCACCACCTTCATTCGGTCGAGAAGCTCCGTGTATTTTTGCGAGAGGCGGCGGATCTCGATAAGGCCCTGATTCTGTTCGGCTTCCGACAGTGGAATGTTCAACCCGATCACTTTGGGCCCCGCCGCGGTGAGCTTATCAAGAACCTCGGCCAAGCGCGTGCGCGGCCACGGCCAAAGCCCCACTTGGGCGACCGAGTCGTCGTCAATGGCGACGAGCACGATTTCGGAGGGGGGATTCAGGTTTTGGCGCAACTTCGCGCGGAGATCGTACGTCTTGAATTCGATATTCTCAAAAAACGGAAGATGAAGATAATAGCCTCCCGAGACCAATAGGGTCAGCAACAACCCTATCGCGGCCTCGAACAAGTAACTATTTTTCTTCATCAATGACAGGCGGGGCGGGGCGGCACTCCCGGATCGCGCACAGTGTAACGGACACGTCAAAACGTGTCAACCCCATTGCAGTCACATTAAGGAGGCGCGCGGCGACCGACGAGCCTCCACCCGAAAGGAAGCAAGGCGGCCGAGAATGCCGCCTTGACCAGATCCCCCGGCACAAACGGCCATAACCCCTGAATCAACAGAGCTTCCCCGGGCACGAAACGAGACAGCCCCGCCAAGCCCAAGGCAAAAATTGGCACGCTCGCGATCAACATCATGGCGAATGCTTTCATCGGCGCGCGATCCCACCCTCGCTCGGCCAACGCGCCGGCGACGAACGCTCCGACGGGAAAACCCGCGAGGTAGCCGCCCGTGGGTCCCAAGAAATGGATCAATCCCGCCGCACCCCCCGACAGAACGGGCAGACCCGCCGCGCCCTCAAGCAGATACAACACGACCGCCGCCGCGCCTCGGCGCGAGCCCAACAACGCTCCGGCGTACAAGACCGCGAGAGTCCCCCCGCTTATCGGCACCGGGGTCATCGGCAGGCGAATTTCAATCTGCGCGCAAACCGCGATGAAAAGACTCGCCGTCACCACGCACGCAGCGTCATGAAGCAGACCGGACGAGGGCAGGACGCGATCGGCCAAGAGAGGATACGCCGGGGCATGGATCTTCATTCGGATACGACCTCCTTGGGGCTTTGCACCAACGGAAGGCGCGAGACGAATTCAGCGCCGCCGCTCTTAGAGGGCTGCACCCAAATCTCGCCCTTGTGCAGTTTGATGATTTTGGCGCAGATGGACAAGCCCAACCCGAACCCGGTGTGAGGAGCGCCGGAATCAAGTTGCCGGAACTTCTCGAAGACCGCCGCGCGCTGCTCCCCAGGAATGCCCGGCCCGGTGTCGCTGACGACAAGCTCGACACGATCGCTGCCCGCCGCCGACGCCTCGATGGTCACGGTCCCTCCTCGGGGAGTGAATTTCAGGGCGTTGGCCAGGAGGTTATGCATCAGGCGGTCGATGAGCCGTTCATCGGCGAAAAAATGAGGCGGGGCGTTGTCGGCGATCCTCATTTCGATCTTTATTCCGCGCTCATCGGCCATGGGTTGAAACAGACGCTTGACCCGGCGCAGCAGGGACTCCGGTTGGATTTCGCCAGATTCCAGCTTCAACTGCCCGCTGTCCATCCGAGCCGAGTCGAGCACGTCCTTGACCAAGGCCGTCAGACGCTCGCAGGAATGGTCGATCGCCTCGATCCAGCCCTGCTGCCGCTCATCGGGCACCAGCGACTTCTTGAGAAGGCGCAGATACCCTTGAACGGCGAACAACGGCGCTCGAAGGTCATGAGCCGCGGCTTGGAAGAACTCCTCTTTCATCGCCTCGAGGCGGCACTCCGCGGTCTGGTCGCGCAGCATGATCAAGACGCCGAAGTCCCCGCTGACGGGATCCGTGAACATCGAGACGGACGTGCGGTAACTCTTCGCAGACCCGCCTTCGCGCCCGGGCATTTCCACAAGCCCTCTGGTCGTATGGGTCTTTAGAATGTCCTGGACGCGCAGACGCCACAAGGATGCATCGGCGGGCTGAAGAAGTCCCTTGCCCCCGGAAACGGTCTCCTCGAGCTTGCCCCCGAACACGGGCAGGGCGGCCTTGTTGAGAAACTGGACCTCTCCCCGCATATTCGTGATGACCAGCGCGTCGGGAATGCGTTCAACAAGAGTTTCCAAACGCGCGCGCTCCAAAGCGAAACCCGAGTTGGCCTCGTCGATGGCGCGCCGCATGTCTTCCTGGGCCCGAGAAAACTGGACTCCCAGGCGGCGCCAACCGGCCAGGCTCGTTTCATCCAGAGGTGTGGCTAGATCGCCGCGCGTCCAGCGCTCCAAGCCTCGCTCCAATTCGCGAAGCGGGGCGGCGAACCATCTCCAAGCCAGGTAGGCCGCTCCCAAGGAAAGACCGAGGGCGGCCCCCGCCAGCGTCGCCACGCTGCCCGACGGCCCACCACCGCCGTAAACGCCGATCCACCAGCCGGCCAATCCGGTGGGAACGGCCCCGGCCACGAACATCAGCCACGACGCCCGCCCAAATAAATTCACTGGGCCGATCCTATCAAATCCTATGGACCAGCGTCAGCGGATTCAACCCGTCCCGCTGATTTGACGGCCGGGCGCGGATGTGGGAGAATGGGCCGTGGAGCCGCAAGACCCCGTAAAACTCGCGGACTATCTCGAGCGCCTGCTGGCCGGCCTTGAACAGACGTGCGAGAGCCTGAAATTCGAAATCCCCTATTACAAGCCGGACGATATCCAGGGCCGCTACGCCAAGAAATTTCTCGCCTCGGTCGAGGAACAGGCCGCCGCGACCCGCGCGCGTCTTGAGGCTCTCAGGACAAGCCTGCCCCGCCCCAAACAGCCCGAGGGCCAGTAGGACAACGCGCCGTCCAGGTCTTAAGACCCCAGAAATCCTGGGCCCAATACCCCTTGCGTTCCCGCTCGCACAACAGCATACTCGCTTCATGACATTTCACGCCGCGGTGGTGCTGCTGTCGCTGCTGGCCTACGCCCCGCCGGCTTCCGCCATGCCGGACTGCCCCTCCGCCTGGAGGTTCCCCTTCTCGCCGCAGACCGAACATTGGCCCGACCTAGAAAAAACGTTCGATTTGCGCCTGCTCTACGGCATGACGAGGGAACTCTACGAAAACTGCCCGCGCAAGGATGAGAACGACAAGCTGCTCATCTTGGCCGCGCATAAGTTTCTGACCTATTCCGCAGATAACCCCGACCAGGAGCATGCGCGCCAAGAAGTTCTCTACTGGCTGGGAATGACCCATGCTCTGCGCGCCGGACACCCCGCCACCAGCAATGACCATGCGATCGGAGCCTACAACGCGTTCATCCGCCTGACCGATCCCGAGCTCAGGCTTCAAGCCGCTCCTCAAACGCGCGCCCTGCGCGTGAGAAACGCGCGGCGATCGGCGTATCTGGCGTATTACGCTCATCTCAACGCGGCGAATTGGGGCAAGCCCGGGTGGGCGGCCGCCAGCCGGCGCATTCGATGTTTCCTCAACACCTATCCCGACATGACGCACGATGACGAAATCCACGACCATTTGTCGTACCTGCTCGCCCAGGCAAAAGCCTTCGTCGCCAAGCATGCCGACGACAGCCGCTACAAGTTGGAAAGCATGGCGATCCTGATTGCCGAGCTTGAGTACCGCCTGGCGGCTCCCGCACCGCCGGTCGAACGCTGGCCGACGGAGGGCGACATCGACCCGACGGACATCAACAGCCCCGACCTTTGCGATACGCGACCCTCGCCCATCCCCGGCCCCGAGTTTTTCGATTTTGATTTTTCCGAGGAAGCCATGCGGCACAGGAGAGAACAAGAGATCATCAACGAGCGTCGCCGCCGACTCGCGCCATGAGTTCGAACACGTCGAATTTGGAGAACGTCGCTCAACTCATTCACCTGGCCGCCGCGCCGATTTTCCTGCTGAGCGCGCTGGCCACGACGCTGCTGGTCCTCGCCGGCCGCCTGGCCCGCATCGTCGATCGAGGGCGGGCCCTGGAACTGCGAGACGACCCCTCGTCGCATCGCTCGGAAATGCTCCTCCTTGAGCGCCGGGCCCACATGATCTACCGTTCGCTCTTTCTCGGCGTGACGGCCGCCCTCTTCGTCTGCCTTCTGATGACCTTGGCCTTCGCCGGGGAACTATTCAAGTTCAACCCGGCGCGAGCCGTCGCCGGACTGTTCATGGCCGCGCTGTTTGCCTACACCGGCGCGCTCATCGGCCTTCTGCGCGAGGTGTTCCTCGCCGTGGGCGGTTTCCGTCTGCGCATCCACGCCCCAGAGAATTGAAGAAGTGGTGGGCCGTACAGGATTTGAACCTGTGACCTTGGTCGTGTAAGGACCCTGCTCTACCGCTGAGCTAACGGCCCGTCTACAACGGAGTTTAACAGGTTTGGGCCGGGTCAGCGAGGGGTTGGTGCTACGGGTGGTGCCATCTGCATGCCATGCAGGCGCTCTCCCAGCTGAGCCCTACGAACTTCTCCAACGGGAGGACAGGATCCTATGGCAGGAGACCGTATCGAGATGCGCGAATATCTCTTGCTTTCTGCGAGTCTCCTCGGGGTTGAGTTTCTGCAAAAGATCATCCAAGCGTTGGATATAGCCCTTTGCCAGCAACCCAGCGGCACCCATGGCCCCGCCGGCGTTTAGCCTTTCGCGAAACTCATCATCAGGCAGATCTACTTGGTTATAGCGCTTGAACACAGGGATGAAATGATTGTAATCAAAGGTCTTCAGGATGTCCAAGGCCTTGACCACGTCGGCCCCTCGATCGTAATTCTCCTCGATATATGCGGCCAGTGCCGGCGTCATGCCCTGCAGCGGCGATCCTTCCCGCGCGATCTCCGCGCGGTACAATTCGCGGGCCAAAGCGGCGCTGCGCACCCTGTCGGTCGTGGCAGCGTCGTAAACAATTTCCGCGCGCGCGGAGGGATCGCTGCACGGGTCCTGTGCGGCGGCCTGCGACGCGGTCAGGGTCGGAAGGCTGGCGAAATCAGCGTCTTCCATCCAATTCTCATTTCCAAAAGCAGGCGTGACTGCCAAAATCAGTCCGGCGATCAATTTTTTCATGTCCTTATGATAGCGGGTCGCGTCCGGCCCGCGAAGAGCCTTTGGTCCTAAGCCTCCCGCGGCAGGAGTCCTAGGGATTCCAGTCGAGAGGAAAGCCGCTCGCGAAGCGCTTCAGGGCGAATTAAGCTCGCATTAAACGGAATCCAAACGTTTTCAGCTATTCTATCGACGAAGGAGGAAAGCGGCCATGGCCAATATCTTAGTCGTAGACGATGATGAGCATGTCCGCCTGGTCATCAAAAGGCTGTTGACGATGGGCGGACACACCGTGGAAACCGCCTCGGACGGCGACGACGGTCTCAATAAAATAGCCCGGGGAAAATACGACCTTCTGATCATCGATGAGCTGATGCCTAAGATCACCGGCACCGAGGCGGTCGGAATCATCCGCGCCTCGAAACACTATCCAGATCTCATCATCCTCATGCTGACCGGGGCGAGCGTGACATCCTCGGTCAACGCGGCCTACGAAGCGGGCATCGACGGCTACGTGATCAAGCCGTTCTTCCCAGACCGGCTGATGGCGAGGATCGATACGTTGTTGGCGAAAACGGCGTGAGGGCAAAGCCCGCCCCACAGCCCGCCCCATGCCCCTGTCGCGCGTTTTTTAATATGTCCTGTTTGAGCCGCATAGAAATGTCCTG
>ERZ1292633.3480-Hain-H41-02um-R1-3480-length-15297-cov-6_pt1 | contig 15297 bp, 11 predicted proteins | sample MGYA00564406_ERZ1292633 | MGnify/ENA primary metagenome ERZ1292633 (study PRJEB36523, sample SAMEA6512639) | groundwater metagenome | collected 2019-01-08 | study: AquaDiva: Metagenomics assemblies of 32 groundwater samples
AATGTCACTTGGAAAAACAAGACAATTTCAACAGTTAATTACTACATAGCCTAGAACAACCTTAGACTGTTCAATTAATTGCCGGATCCTTACTGATATTTCTTTGTGGTGCATATTTTTCCTTCAGACACAGAGCGTACAAATTTAGCGAAACAGAATTACAAAAACAGAGTAGAAATCAAAAGAATTAAGATTGATTAGTTGATTTACCATAACTCCAATACAACATAAACCCAGTAAAAATCATCCCGCCAAACAAATTCCCCGCAATCACCGGCAACCCGTTCCATAACCACCAATCCGCGATGGTGATATCCGCGCCCAGCAAGATACCGGCGGGGATCACGAACATGTTGACGATAGCGTGTTCGTAGCCGAGGCCGAAGAAGGTCATAATCGGCAGCCACATCGCGGCGATTTTGCCGATTGTGGCGGTGGAAGTAAATGCCATGACGGCACCCAATGTTACCATCCAGTTGCACAGCATCGCGCTGGTAAAAGCGGTGATTGTGCCATCCAGACCGAGCTTGGCATATTCAAGTGTTTTGGTTTCGGCGATGGTGATCGTTCGTTGCAGCGCGGGAATTGTTTCCGGGTCGATCGTGCCCATTTTGGTCGCGACGATGCAATACAAATACGCATAGGTGACGCTGCCGATCAAATTGCCGGTCAGCACCCAAGTCCAATTCTTGAGCAAATGATTGAATGGCGTTCTTTGGTCTTTGACGGCGATCGGAATCAGCGCAAAATTGCCGGTTGCCAGTTCCAATCCGAGCAGAACGATCATGACAAAGCCCACCGGAAACACCAAAGCGCCGGCGATACCCCAGCCGGTTTGCGTTGCCGCCAGGATCGCCAGCGTGGTGGCATAACCGAGAAAAGCGCCTGCCAGAAAGCCGCGGATCAGCAACTGCTTGACCGGCAGACTGGCTTTCTTGGCACCCGCCTGCAACATGTTTTCGACAATTTCTTCCGGTTTCACGTACGCCACGGCATTGACTCCTTTCGCAAATAACTTCAAATCAGAAGCGTGCGATTTTAGCGCATAATCACGCTGAACCGATGACGAGCGTTATTCCGGGTTTGGCGTTTCAGGTAGAAAAAGCTGCAGCAGGTCGTTGAGAAATCTTCGGCCTAGTACGGTAGGTTTAATGCGGTGATGGTCATGCACGAGTAAACCGCGCTGTTCGGCTTCACCCAATTGCTTCTGAACGGCGGTAATCGGTAGGCCGGTACGTTCCTGAAACACAGCCGTTTCAAACCCGCCGGTGAGCCGCAATGCGTTCATCATAAATTCAAACCCCCGGTCTGCGGGAGTCAGTATCTGCTGCGTCTGGATTAACGATTCTACTGCATTGGCTTTGACCAGATATTCTTTCGGTTGCTTAGTGCGCATCTGCCGCACAATCTTATCGGCAAAACTGATTTTGCTGTGCGCACCCGCACCAATACCAAGATAGTCGCCAAATAGCCAGTAATTCATGTTATGGCGTGACTCTTTCCCTGTCCGTGCAAAGGCCGAAGTCTCATAATTCCTGAACTGATGACTTGCGGTCGTTTGCTCGACCATGTCCTGCATCGCCGCAGCTTGCTCATCATCGGGCAGATTGGGGGGAAAGCGGTGAAACAGCGTATTCGGTTCCAGCGTTAAATGATAAGCGGAAATATGCGTGACGCCGAGAGAACACGCCATTTCGATATCAGCTTGCGCTTCTTCCAACGTTTGTCGGGGCAACGCATACATCAGATCAAGATTGATATTGTCAAAATTCTTCAGCGCGATGTCCACCGCACGATGCGCTTCCTGGTCATCGTGTACACGCCCTAGCGCCTTTAAATGCTGCGCATTAAAACTTTGTATGCCGATCGACAAACGGTTGATGCCTGCGGCACGAAAATCGGCAAATTTTTGCGCTTCAAATGTTCCGGGATTGGCTTCCAGAGTCACTTCAGCAAAATGTTCCAGCGGCAATAATGTGCGCACTGCCGTCAAGATCGCATCAATCGCTTTGGCGCTAAATAAACTGGGTGTGCCGCCGCCAAAAAATACACTGTTGAGCCGCCGCCCCCAAACATCTTGCAGAGCAAACTCGAGATCCCGTATTAATGCTGCAACATATTCCTCTTCAGGTGCTTGGCTGCCCTCCCCGCGAATTGCATGCGAATTAAAATCGCAATAAGGGCATTTCTTCAGGCACCACGGAATATGAATATACAAACTCAGCGGCGGCAGTGAGTTGAGCTTGGGCGATTGCGAACCGAGGATTGATGCCGATGAAATCATCAAAGTCACGAAGCTTGATTAGCCAATTTTGCGTAAAGTTAATAACGGCGGGCTGGATAATGCTGAGCGCGTGCCCAGCATACCGGCCACTAAAACACCAACAACGCCGATTGATGTACCGATCAACCAAATCCAGGGATTAAATGTGTAGTCGAGATGCAAAACATGCTTACCGATAACATAACCCAATACGCTGGCACCGGCCGACGCAAACAATCCGGCCAATCCGCCCAATATCGCAAATTCCGCCGCCCAAGCACGCGACAATTGTTCCCGTCTGGCACCAAGCGCTCTGAAGATGGCCGCTTCATAGATGCGTTCATCCTGCGTGGAGGCAATCGCTGCGTACAACACGGAGAAACCGGCGAGTACGGTAAACACAAAAACAAATTCAATTGCTTGCGAGACCTGATGGATCATTTGCTGCACCTGGTTAATGACGATTGCCACATCGACCACCAGAATATTCGGAAAGGTTCTGACCAGTTCATGCATCATGGCAATTTCTGCCGGCGGCACATAAAAACTGGTGATATAACTTACCGGATAGTTATCCAGCAATCCGGGCGGCACGACAACAAAAAAATTAACCCGGAAACTATCCCAATCCACTTTTCTCATGCTGGTGATCTTGGCTGAAAAAGGACTGCCCGCAATATCATAAGTCAGTACATCACCTAATTTGACACCGATTGTTTTAGCAATGGCTTCTTCAATCGACATAACCGCTTCGTTGCTATCTGCATTCCACCATTTGCCTTGAACAACCTGGTTATCCAGCGCTTGTTGACTCGCCCAAGATAAATTGAATTCGCGCCGAATATGCCTTTCCGCATGCGGATCATCCGCATAATTCTCTGGTGACACATCTTTCCCATTAATCTTGATCAAACGGCCTCTTACCATCGGAAAAACTGGCGGATGCTCAATACCATATTGCTGGAAAAATTCCTCCAGCGGCTGCAATTGATCCGGTTGAATGTTGACCAGAAAATGATTCGGCGCATCGGGCGGCAAGCTGGTATGCCAATCGTCGATCAAATCATCCTGAATCAACGTCAACACCAGCAATGCCATCAAACCCAATCCCAGTGCCACTGCCTGCAATACGCTAGAAACCGCGCGACGGCTAATGCTGGCCAAACCATAACGCCAGGCCCCGCCGGCTTGATGCCGGAGGCTCGATAATACCCTGATCAGTAACCAGCCCAGACAACCAAAAATGGCAATGGCCGAGACAAAACCAATGATAATATAGAGACCCAGTTTCAGGTCTTGCGCTTTCCAGATAAACAAAAGCGACAAAGCCACCAACCCCAATAAATAGCCAGCTATGCTGTGTGCATTGGATAAGCCGATATCTCTGCGCAATACCCGCAAAGCAGGAACACTGCGCAAATTCAGCACAGGCGGCAATGCAAAACCCAATAACAACACCAACCCTACCAGCAGACCTTGCAGTGCTGGCAGCCAATTGGGCCAGGGTAATTCAGTATCAACGATACCGGTCAACCAGTGCGTCAGAATCTCCTGGGCCGCAAAACCAATCAGACATCCAATACTGCTGGCGAAAACACCCAATACAATAAAATAATACAAGTATAGATAAAATAGTTGTTTCTGACTGGCTCCCAAACTGCGCATCACCGCGCATCCATCCAGATGACGCTGGGTAAACCGGCGCACAGCCAATGCAATCGCCGCTGCTGCCAGAACCACACTGGCCAGAGCCGCCAGGCTTAAGAATTTTTCTGAACGTTCCAATGCAGCTTTAATCTCAGGACGCGCATCCCGGATACCTTCAATCCGCTGCGCCTTGGTGAGCTGAGGTTTCGCCCAATCACGAAATTGCTGCACCAATTTTATTTCACCCGCCACGAGTAACTGATAGGAAACACGGCTGCCTTCCTGAATTAAACCAGTATCTGACAAATCGCCTGCATTGATCATGGCGCGCGCGCCCATATTGATGAATCCCACCGAATGATCCGGCTCACGCACAACCAATTCGGTCACCGTTAACTGGATATCGCCCACATCCACCACGTCACCACCTCTAAGCTCAAGTCGTGTCATGACTTTTTCATCGACCCAGATGGTACCTGGTTGTGGAATTCTGTCTGCCACTTGAATTTCTGGTGTTCCTGCCGACTTGCTGGCCAGATACACGCGTCCGCGCAATGGATAACCTTCCGTGACCGCCTTGATCTCAGTCAGCAGATTGTTTTCCCCATTGGAGATCATGCTGGGAAATTTAGTCAACGAGGAGACAGATAGCCCAAGCCGGCTAGCCTCATCGGTATAGTGCTCGGGTAAGGGTTTACTCGAAATAATCAGCAAATCCGCACCCAGCAGTTGATTGCTTTCGCGCGAAAGCGCCAGTTCCACCCGATCAGCGAAAAACCCTACTGTGGCCATTCCACTGACCGCGATGACCAGCGCCAAAACCAAAACATTGAGTTCGCCCGCGCGCCAGTCACGATGCAGCATGCGAAAAGACAGCTTAAAATGATTCATGGAGAGAAATATTACCTTGCCGAAAATATACGAAGAATTATTAACGATGCTTGACTATATATAACAACTATTGCACAAGCCTGCCATCCGCCAATCGGATTTGGCGCGAACAACGCCGTGACAGGGCTTCATCATGGGTAACCAAAACCAATGTCGTACCATGTTCGCGATTGAGTTCGAACATGAGCTCAATAATTTGTATACCGGTGGCGGAATCGAGATTCCCCGTCGGCTCATCGGCCAACAATAATTTGGGGTCCGTTGCAAATGCACGTGCAATGGCAACCCGCTGTTGCTCTCCTCCAGATAACTGTTTCGGATAATGATGCAAGCGCATGGACAGTCCAACGCGCTCCAGTAATCTCCGCGCCGTTGTTTCAGCGTTTCCGGCTGAAGCGAGTTCAAGCGGCAACATCACGTTTTCAATCGCGGTCAATGCAGGAAGCAATTGAAACGACTGAAATACAAAACCCAGAATCTTGCCACGCAAAGCAGCCCGGCTATCTTCATCCAGAGTAAAAATATCAATTGCATTCAGGTGAACTTTCCCCGAAGTGGGCAAATCCAATCCTGCCAATAGCCCTAATAAAGTAGACTTACCCGAACCGGATGCGCCTATAATTGCAACGGCCTCACCGGCGTTAACCTGCAAATCGATATCCTGCAATATGGTTAATTGTTTGTCGCCGGTATTAACCTGCTTAGTAAGTGCCTTGGTCCAAAGAATCGGTTGTTTAATAAAGTTATCTGACATGAAAAATTTCCTGATTATTCTGATGTTTCTTTTTACTTTCATTGCTCCTGCTACAGCGGCGTCACCCAAAACTGTAATGGTTTTTGGTGATAGCCTTTCTGCTAGCCATGGCATGCCAATCGAAGCTGGCTGGGTTGCGCTACTCACACAACGATTACAGTCTAAATTCACTGATTATCAAATAATAAATGCAAGTATCAGCGGTGAAACAACGCTTGGGGGACGCAATCGAATAAAACAATCACTTGAAACACATCGTCCTGAAATAGTTATTCTTGAGCTAGGCGCTAACGACGGTTTGCGCGGTGCTTCTATAAAATCCATCTATGAGAACCTAGCGACCATTATTGAAATATGTCAACAACACAATTCTCAAGTTCTACTTGTCGGCATGCAATTACCTCCCAACTATGGCATGACATATATCCGAAAGTTCCAAGCCATCTTCCCGCAATTGGCTGAAAATTATCAAATTAAATTAATACCATTTCTGCTAGCCGGTTTTGGAGAAAAACACGAATTTTTTCAAGCTGATGGAATACATCCCAACGAAGTCGCACAGAAAAGAATTGTAGAAACTGTCTGGGAAGTTTTGCAATCCATGATTACAACTGAACAAATCGCCGTTAACCCAGATATTTAGCCGCATATTATACCACTTCGACTGAATCGAACCGAAAACTTAATGATCAAGGATTTTCCAGGCCATCGATAAATTTCTGCAGATCTTTAGACAAAGGCGCCTGCAACTGTAGCCGTTCCCCAGTATTGGGGTGCGTGAGTTGTAAGGTGTGCGCATGCAAAAACATTCGTGTTAGTTTTTTTTGTCCGCGGGCTTTGGCTAGTTGTTTGTTGATCCTGAAATCGCCATATTTATCGTCGCCAATGATTGGGAACCCAAGATGCGCGAGATGAACGCGAATTTGATGTGTACGGCCGGTTTTTAGCTCAGCATCCAGTAAGCTAAAATTCTTCCAGGTTTTTTGCAGCTTAAATATCGTGTGAGACAACATCGATTTGCTATCAGCGTGCTCACCGATTGATACTGCAACACGCCTCTCACCGTTCGCAGTAACATACTTGTTAAGTGCCAGCTTGACGTGTTGCTTAGCATTATGCCATTCCCCTCCAACCATCACCAAATAGTGCTTATCCATTAAGCCTTCACGAATCTGCCGATGCAATTCAACCAGTGCTGTGCGTTTCTTTGCGAGCAACAAAACACCGGAAGTATCTCTATCCAGGCGGTGCACCAGTTCCAAAAATTTCCAAGACGGATTTTGCGCGCGCAATTGCTCGATCACGCCAAAACTGATGCCGCTACCGCCGTGAACTGCCAATCCACCAGGTTTATCAATCACCAGTAACACGTCATCTTCATACAATGTCGTGAAGGTAAAAAAGTTTGATGGTGCAATTGCGGTCTGCCGGGAAGATTCTTTTTCCGTAATCTTGATTGGTGGAATTCGGACGATATCGCCCAATTGCAATCGATAACTGGCATTTATTCGTTTCCCGTTAACACGCACTTGACCGCTTCTTAATAGCTGATACAAGTGGCTTTTTGGCACATTCCTGTAGCGCTTGAATAAAAAATTATCAATCCGCTGGTCGCTCCCTTCTTCTTCGATACATTCTTTGACAACCGCTGCAAGGGTTGGAATATCATTATTCGAATTTTTAATTTTAGGTGTGGCTTTCAAGTTAGTTTACAAGCTGCTGTGAAGAAATATAAAGATTTTGCTTATTTCATTTTAAGTTTCTTTCTGTAAGAATTAATAAATAATTACGAAAGATGACAGATCGTTTTTTATAAAATACTGATTAGTATGTAAAACACCCAGTAAGGAAGGTTCATTAACAAAAATTGACATAAAACAAAGTTCTGTTTGGAACTTTATGTAAAATCTGTTACCTTAAAGGGGGCTAATAAAACTTGTAACTCGTGTATTAGAACAGAATAAATAGGTTTTATTCGGTTCAAGATTACAAAAAATTTCATCCAGAATAAATTAACACACTAAAACACATTAACAAAAAGAAATAAATAATTGATTAATAAATATTATAATAAAACTATTAAACCCAAACCTCGTCATTACAACTACGTATACCAAAAAAATCTATCCGAACAATTTGTGGATAGTGTGCCCATAAATAGAACACGTAAGGTTTGTAAATGAAACGAATGTTATTTAATGCGACCCAACCTGAAGAGTTGCGCGTTGCAATTGTCAATGGCCAAACATTGGTTGACCTTGACATAGAATCAATCAGCAAGGAACAACGCAAAAGTAATATCTACAAAGCTGTCATTACACGAATAGAACCCAGTCTGGAAGCTGCATTTGTAGATTATGGCTGCGAACGTCACGGTTTCTTGCCATTCAAGGAAATCGCTCCTTCCTGTTTCAATGAAAGTGCGGGGTCTAGCAATGGTCGTATCCAGGACCTCCTGCAGGAAGGCCAGGAACTGATCGTACAAGTCGATAAAGATGAGCGCGGAAACAAGGGCGCTGCACTGACCACCTACATTTCACTGGCTGGCCGGTATCTGGTTTTAATACCCAATAACCCGAACAGCGGCGGTGTATCTCGCCGCATAACCGGTGAAGAGCGCAATGACTTGCGTGAAGTCATCGCTAAGCTTGAAGTGTCTGGGAACATGAGTATTATTGCCAGAACTGCCGGAATTGGCCGAAGCACAGAAGAACTGCAATGGGACTTGAACTACCTGACACAGCTTTGGCATGCCATTGAAGAAGCTGCCAATAATCAAAGTGGCGTTTTCTTGATTTATCAGGAAAGCAGTCTAGTGATACGTGCAATTCGTGATTATTTCAGTCAAGAGATCGGTGAGATTTTAATTGACAGCCGAGAGATCTATGAGCAGGCCAGCCAATTCATGGTACATGTCATGCCGGCCAATGTGGATCGCCTTAAATTCTATCACGATGATGTGCCGTTATTTTCACGTTTCCAAATTGAGCATCAGATCGAAACAGCCTATTCAAGACAGGTTTCGCTACCCTCAGGTGGTGCAATTGTTATTGATCATACCGAAGCGCTGGTATCGGTCGATGTTAATTCAGCCCGAGCCATCCGCGGATTAGATATTGAACATACTGCATTGAATACTAATCTTGAAGCAGCGGATGAAATTGCACGTCAATTAAGATTACGTGACTTGGGTGGACTGGTCGTCATCGACTTTATCGATATGGATGTACAACGCAATCAGCGGGAAGTCGAAGCCAGATTACATGAAGCATTGCGCCAAGACCGAGCGCGTATTCAGGTTGGGAAAATTTCGCGTTTCGGCTTATTGGAATTATCACGTCAACGTCTGCGCCCCTCGTTGGGTGAAAGTAACTATATTCCATGCCCACGGTGCAATGGAACAGGATTTATTCGCGGCACCGATTCATCGGCACTGCATGTGCTAAGAATCATCCAAGAAGAAGCGATGAAAGAAAACACGAGCGCGTTGCATGTTCAACTTCCGGTCGATGTGGCCACATACCTACTCAACGAGAAGCGTGGAGAAATCTATGATATCGAGGTACGACAAAGAATTAATATTGTTCTGATACCCAATATCCATATAGAAACCCCTAACTACACCATCACTCGCATACGTCACGATGATATCAAATCAAACGAAACGATATCCAGTTATAAACTGGTAGAGAAAAATACCGATGAAAATAGTCAGATATCACTCGAACAGAAAAACAAGCCTGTCCGCCTTCAAGCCGCTGTTCAGGGCATAAAGCTCGCGCAACCAGCACCCATCCGAGAAGATAATTCATCGCGTGACACATCGCTTCTGGATAAATTTTTTAGTTGGTTTAAGCCTGCCAATACGGAAGAAATCAAACCCAATCTTGAAGAAAAAAAACAGACTGACATTGATAAAACTAAAGTACCGCAAGACCGTGGACGTTCACGAAGTCGCCGTGGACGCAATAGAAATGAACGCACTAAAGATATTTCTGCAAATCAATCTAAACAAAGCGATTCGAGTGACCTAAGCAGTGTTGCCAGTGAGCAGGAAGTTACTGTAACCGAGCAGCCTAATCAGCGCGTAGCGGTCACAGAAAGAAAAAGCAATAAAAAGAAATTTGTTCAACCGCCCGATCCAGATTCCGTGACAAGTGCGCTGTCAGAAGACCTATCGGTTATCGAACAAGAAAATCTCGAGGACTCCAATATAAAACCCGATGACCGCAGGCGTACACGTCGGCACCGCAGCAATAAGAACCGGAATCAATCCGTGCCTAAAAGCTCTATCGATGAACAAAATTTAGCCGCTGAGGGATCACCAGATACCCCAATTGATAGCAAGAATTCTTCCGCGGATCTGCAGCCGAATGTTGAGAAAACAATACCAATCAAAGAGAAGCCAACGGTTGCGGCTTCCAAGAAACATTCCGTGAAGAAAACAACTGTTGAAACACCCATGGCAACCCAATCCATACCAACGACTATTGATAACGAACAAGCGCCACTAACTGCCGACGCCAAATCACCAAAGCCCATTGCAGTTAAGGAACTTCCGGATTTTACAAAAAGCGGTTTAGTGATGATAGAGACGCCACCTGAAAAAGTAGAGTTTGTTACCGAAGAAATTATCATGCCTAAACGGCCGAGAAAAAGAATCAAAGAAGCTGTCGACACGCAAGCGGAACCCTTAATGCAAGTTGAAACACGCGAATAATAAAACGCCTGCAATAGTCAGCAGGCACATTTGACCTAATGTGCCTGCTCCCAGTTGTCCCCGACACCAACGTCTATCAGCAATGGCACATCAAGCTGCAAAACATTTCCCATACATGCCGGCAATAAGTTTTTTATTAACGCAATCTCATCATCCGGCACTTCCAGAATCAGCTCATCATGTACCTGCATAATCAGCTTGCTGCATAACTGCTCCTTGTGCAGCCAGTTACGCACAGCGATCATCGCCAGTTTGATAATATCAGCTGCGGTTCCCTGCATCGGTGCATTGATCGCAGCACGCTCAGCGCCTTGACGGCGATTTCCATTCGCATTGTTGATCTCGGGCAACCATAATCTGCGTCCCAGCACAGTTTCGACATAACCCAGTTGCCTGGCTTTTTCCCGGGTCTGCTGCATATAGCTTTCCACCCCAGGATACCGCGCAAAATATCGGTCCATATAAGCGCGGGCAGCACTACGCTCAATCCCCAATTGTGCCGCCAGGCCAAATTCAGACATACCGTATATCAGACCAAAATTAATCACTTTGGCATACCGGCGTTGCTCCTGATCCACTTGTTCCAGCGGAATTCCAAATACTTCCGCAGCAGTCGCTTTATGAATATCCTCACCGGCTGCAAAGGCCTTTAAAAGCCCTTCGTCCTGAGAAATATGCGCCATAATCCTTAATTCAATTTGTGAGTAATCGGCTGAAATAATCCGGTGGCCTGGTGGCGCAATAAACGCTTCCCGAATCCTGCGGCCTTCGCTGGTCCGCACCGGAATATTCTGCAAATTAGGATCTGAACTGGCTAAACGTCCTGTCACGGCGACCGCTTGCGCATAATTGGTATGCACCCGACCGGTATTCCGGTCCATCATCAGCGGCAGTTTATCAGTATACGTCGACTTTAACTTGGCAAGACTACGATAATCGAGCAATAGTTTGGGTAAGGGATAGTCCAGCGCAAGCTGCTGCAAGACATCTTCATCGGTAGAAGGAACGCCGGTGGGTGTTTTCTTGATGATAGGCAATTTCAACTGGTTAAACAGAATCTCCTGTATCTGCTTAGGGGAATTCAGATTAAACGGCTGCCCGGCGATTGTGTAAACCTGTTGTTCCAAAACGTGTAATTTTTCACCCAATTCATGGCTTTGTTTTTGCAGCAGCTTATAGTCCAACAGAACACCGTTACGCTCAATTTCAAACAACACATCCAGAATCGGCATTTCGATCTCACGATAGATATAATCCAATCGTTCGTCGCTATGAATGGCGGGATACAAAGCCTGATGCAATCGTAAGGTAATATCCGCATCTTCCGCTGCATACTGGGTGGCAACATCAATCGCCACTTCATCAAAACCGATGCGGTTCACACCTTTTCCGGTCACTTCGTCATAACTGATTGTTTTAATATCCAGATGCCGCATTGCCATATTATCCATATTATGCGGGCGGTGAGATTCCAGAACGTAAGACTGGAGCAACGTATCATGCACGATACCCTTCAATTGAATGCCATGATTGGCAAAAACATGTTTATCGTATTTTAAATTCTGACCCAATTTAGGCTTTTGCGAATTTTCAAGCCACGATTTAAGTTTATTCAAAGCCACATCAAACGGAAGTTGCTGCGGCATACCGGCATAATTGTGCATCAATGGCAGGTAGGCTGCCTGGTGACTTTCAATACAAAATGAAATGCCCACCAGCTTTGCCTGCATTGGACTTAAACTGGTCGTTTCACTATCCACGGACACCAATTGCGCAGTATCCAACCTGATTAGCCAATCATCCAGTTCGTCTTCTGTAAAGATAGTCTGATATGTTCCTGAATGCGTCTGAACGGCATCCTTGTTTCCATTATCCGCCGCCGATGCCGTTAGGTTTTCGTTGGAACCATCTGATTCCGGTTGATTTGCGTTACTTTGTTGCTGACGTAATTCACGTAACGATGCCTTCATGTCCAGTTGTTCATAGAGCAGGATAAGTTGCCCGGTGTCCTGAGGCTTAGATGTAAGATCGGTGATTCTGACTGGCAGATCCACATCACATTTAATCGTAATCAACTGACGCGCTGTATCGAACCAATCCAAAGCTTTACGTAAATTGTCACCAATTACTCCTTTGAATTCATCAGCATGCGCAATGATATTGTCCAACGATCCATATTGTGTAAGCCACTTGACCGCAGTCTTGGGTCCCACTTTGTGCACACCCGGAACGTTGTCAGACGTATCCCCTACCAACATCAGATAATCCAACATGCGTTCCGGCGTTACGCCAAATTTATCAACCACACTCGCCTCATCGAGTACTTCGTTGCTCATGGTATTAACCAGCGTTATGTTTGCGTTGACCAACTGCGCAATATCTTTGTCACCAGTTGAGATGATGCACTGCATATTTTCCTCAACTGCCTGTTTTGCCAGGGTACCAATGACATCGTCGGCTTCCACGCCATCAACAATCAACATTGGCCAGCCCATTGCACGAATACAGGCATGCAAAGGCTCGATTTGAACAGCCAAATCATGTGGCATAGCCGGCCTATGCGCTTTATAAGCAGGGTATAATTCATCACGGAAAGTTTTACCTTTTGCATCAAACACACACGCGCTATAATCCGCGTGATAGTCCTTGTGCAAGCGCCGCAGCATATTGAGCACTCCATGAATTGCACCGGTCGGTTCATTGTTACGATTGCGTAAATCAGGCAATGCATGAAAAGCGCGATATAAGTAGGACGAGCCATCAACCAGCAACAATGTTTTCATTTATAAGATTTTCCTATGAGCCTACGAGATAAACCGGCCACTCACTTATCTGTGGATAAACCCTGGTCAGCAAAAGAGTCATGGCGCCTGTTTGGAATTATGGCAGAGTTTGTTGAAGGAACTGAACGTCTTGATACCATTCAACCTGCCGTCAGTATTTTTGGCAGTGCTCGTACCAATCCCGACAGCCCACACTATAAATTAGCCGAGCAAATTGCCAAACAACTTTCTGACGCCGGCTTCTCAGTTATTTCCGGTGGCGGACCAGGTATTATGGAAGCTGCGAATAAAGGTGCTTACTTCGGGAAATCACCCAGCATCGGCTTAAATATTCAATTACCTCACGAACAGCATCGCAATGCTTACCAAGATATCAGCCAGACCTTCCGGCATTTCTTTGCGCGCAAATATATGTTTGTTAAATTTGCAACTGCTTACGTAGTACTGCCTGGTGGTTTTGGCACATTGGACGAATTAATGGAAGCACTGACACTGGTGCAAACCGGAAAAACTCGGAAAATGCCCATCATTTTGGTCTATTCGGATTTCTGGCGCGGGTTGCTTGACTGGTTCCAAAAGACATTAATTGCCGAAGGCTTTATTTCAGCGGAAGACATGAACTTGATCCAGATCATTGATGAACCCAGTCAGGTAGTTAACGCAATTTTTCAATATTATGAAACCAGTGGATTTGAACCCACTGCTGCTGAAAGAGAAATTCAACTCAATCTTTAACCGTCGCCTATGATTTTAGGTAGAATACAAAATAATCCTGACCTATTGGCAACTAATATGTACCGACTTATTTTTATACTGCTGTTAAGTTCTACACTACCTGTTATGGCGCAAGCTGAGCAGCCGAAACAGCCAAAGAAATCTTCGCAGCCGGATAATTTAATACCATTGCCAGAAATTCCCGAGTTACCCCATGACCTGACCGATCCGCCACCACTTCCACCCGATATTCAACCGGATCCTGAACTGGAAACACAAGTAACCATTATAAAACGTGGAGAAGATACCATTGAAGAGCACCGGATCAATGGTGAGCTTCTCATGATCAAAGTTATTCCACGTATCGGGCCGCCTTACTACCTGAAGAAAAATACCGGCAGAGGTTCTCACACGCATGCGGGTGAAGCGGGTATTGATGTCAGCCCACCAATGTGGCAACTATTGAAATTTTAACTTTAATATAAAGCGAAATAAAACGTAATCCCATGAAACTCCTCAGCGCTTGCTTTTTTTTCGTTTTTTTCTCCTGTTAACTCATGTCCGTTTTCACACCAGTTACTGATAGCCAGCTCACGGCTTGGTTAAAAGATTACGCACTTGGTCAGCTCATCACCCTACAAGGTATCTCCTCGGGTATTGAGAATACCAATTATTTTGTCACGACCACGCAAGGCAAATTTGTATTGACCTTGTTCGAAAAATTAACCAGCCACGAATTACCTTATTATTTGAATTTGATGGCGCATTTGTCGCAGCATAATATCCCCTGCCCGGCTCCGATTCCTAGGTTGGATCACAAGCTACTCGGCGAACTGAACGGCAAACCGGCCACCATCGTTACTTGCCTACCGGGACAATCATTAACACACCCGAACGCAGAACACTGTGCAGAAGTTGGTAGTGTATTGGCAGAAATGCACATATCCGGAAAATCCTATCCCGGAAAAATGAATAATCCTCGCGGATTAACATGGTGGCAAGCCAAAGTTCCTGAGATCTCGCCATTCTTATCTTCAAATGAGAAATCGTTACTCAACTCAGAACTTAATTTTCAGTTGGCGCAACAAACCACGACATTACCCAATGGCGTTATCCATGCCGATCTGTTCCGGGACAATATTTTGTTTACCGGCCATAAGATCGGCGGTGTTATCGATTTCTATTTCGCCTGCAATGATGCTTTTTTGTATGATCTGGCCATTGTTGCCAACGACTGGTGCATGACCGAAGAAAAGACTTTGGATAGGATGCGCACATTTTCACTCATTGAAGCCTATCATACGGTTCGACCACTATCCATTGCCGAGCGGAATGCCTGGCCCGCCATGTTGCGTGCAGGAGCACTACGTTTCTGGATTTCCCGGCTCTATGACTACCATTTGCCACGTCCGGGAGAATTGACGCATGCCAAAGATCCGGTGCATTTTAGAGAAATATTGAAGAATCACACGACAGATCCAGACAAACTGCGACAGCTCTGGATATAGCAAATAAATTAACTGTT
>ERZ1292633.3483-Hain-H41-02um-R1-3483-length-15284-cov-5_pt1 | contig 15284 bp, 9 predicted proteins | sample MGYA00564406_ERZ1292633 | MGnify/ENA primary metagenome ERZ1292633 (study PRJEB36523, sample SAMEA6512639) | groundwater metagenome | collected 2019-01-08 | study: AquaDiva: Metagenomics assemblies of 32 groundwater samples
GTCCGCAAACCAGTTCCGCTTTATCTAAGTTCCAGAACAATTACTATGTTGGCGGGGCGGCGGACGAGAAAGGGATAATTGATGGTAGTTTAGACGTACACACTTATAATGATTTACAGGGGCCAGATTCAGATGTTGCCTTCTGCGGAACAGGACTACCGGGTTACCGACCATAATATTAAATATATAAATAATTTACTATGAAGAATAATAAAAATAAAATTTTAGCTGTTCTCGTTTTAGCTTTTATGGTTATTCCGGTTTTGGCTATCGCTAATGGCGACGCCGAACTGCCTAATCCTTTGGGCGAGACTAAAGATATAGGGCCCTTGGCCGCCAACCTTATTAAAGTAGTCTTAGGATTAGTCGGCGTTCTGGCTTTAGTGATGTTTATATACGGCGGTATTTTGTGGATGACTTCCGGCGGCAATGAGCAAAAGATTAAAAAAGGAAAAGATACTCTGGTCTGGGCGACCCTCGGTTTGGCGATTATTTTCTTTAGTTACGCGATAGTTAATTTTGTTTTAGAAACCATTTTGACGAAAGTAAGACAATAGACAAGAGTCTATCGGCTGTGGATAATTTAATTGACTTATTCGCCAACACAATCTATCATTAATATATAATTTATTTCTAATCAAAACGCCCCTTAATAAGGGCGACTTAAAAAGAGGTTTAAAATATGAAAAAGTATCTTTTTGCGACCCTTTTAACCGCAATTCTAGGAGTTGCGATAGTTGTGCCGACAATAGCTTTGGCGCAGACCAACAACTGGGAAATGGGTTTAACCCAATTTCAAGGGCAAACCGGGTTGGGTAACCAGGATCTGCCGACTACTATCGGCAAGATCGTTAATATCGTTTTAAGTTTCCTTGGTTTAATCGCCGTAGTAATCATCATTATCGGCGGTTTTATGTGGATGACTTCCGGCGGTAGTGAAGAAAAAATCGGCGCTGCCAAGAAATTAATGATTAACGGCATTATCGGCTTGCTTATCATTATCATTTCTTATGCCGCGGCCAATTTCATTGTTTCGAGATTAAAAACAGTTGCCAGCTAGTTCTAACTAAACAAACGTATTTTGATTTTAATGGTTTTCTTAACTGATAAAATCAATTCTTATAATAAAACAAGAGCGAATTATCATTTCGCTTTTGTTTTTGTTGTTATTGTCTTGATAGGCTTATTTTTAATCGTTGCGCCGTCTATTTTGGCCCAAGAAAATCCGTTAGACGCTTTGCAAAGCACGGCTGAAACCGCGGGCTTGAAAGGAGAAACAGACGTAACCGTGATTATCGGACGCATTATTAATATCGTCCTGGGCTTCTTGGGTTTAATCGCCGTGGTAATCATTATTATCGGCGGTTTTATGTGGATGACTTCCGGCGGTGACGAGCCCAAGATTAAAAAAGCCAAAGATTTAATACTTAACGGCGTTATTGGTTTGCTCATTATTGTCATTTCTTACGCCGCGGCGAGGTTCGTGGTGGAAAGATTACAGGAAGTCGGCAAGGTAGCTCCGGCGCCTTAGGCGCGTCTTAGTCGTTAAGTTGTTAATTATTTTTGCGGATAAACAAAAGAGGGGCGTTCGCCCCTCTTTTTTATTTGTGGAATTGACTGGGTCGGACATGGTCAGTTATGAACGAAACAAAAACACCAAAAGAAGATAGAAGTTGAATAAAGAAGACAAGATAATGGCGATTTTCATACCCGGTTTTAATTCTTGGTTTTTTTCAAAATAATTTTTCATTAAAAGCCAAAAAAGAAAAGGCAGAAAATCCAGAGCATAGCGATAACCGAGCGTCACATAGCCGGCACCGCCGTAATAAAGGAAAAGAGCTAAGGCGACCGCGCCTATATTGATGATTAATATCTTGGAAAGCCGATCTTTATATTTCAAAAAGAAAAAATACAAAAAATAAGGCGAAGTGATAAAAACACTCATACCGTAAATATTTGGCTTAATAAAAGGCGCCTGAATAGTCAGCGAATCGCCTTGATGGACCAATTGCGGCCCGCTAAGAAAGAAATAATATAAATTGGTCGGCAAGTGTTTGAGGCTTAAAATTCCTTGTTCGCGGGCTTTCGTCAGTTGACTTAGAATAGATTGATTCTTGTAGCCGTTTTCTAAAATATTATTAAAACGCAAATAGTTATAAGTCATCAGCAAGGATAGACAAATAATAATAGGCAGAAGAAGATAAAATAAATCTTTTATTTTGTGGTTTTTTTCTTTTTGAGAAATAAAAATTATTTCTAAAATAAAAAAAATAACATTAAGTCCGGCGGTTAAGCGCGTCGTCAGCATTAAGGCCAAGAATATGCCGATGAGCCAATAGCGTTTTTTGCCTAAATATTCATAAATACTTAATAAACCGAGGACAACCACGATAACCTGGGCGAAATACCAGCTCCAGGGGATAAAAATTATCCCGATCAGCATCGTGGCGAAACAGAAAGCAAATACCCAATGCCAAGCGCCAGTTTTTGAATAACGCAAGCGACGGGCGATTTTAAAGCAGATAAAGGCAATAAGCAGAATAAGCGCAACTTGCGAATATCCCTGATAAAAAAATATTTTAAAGATTCCGGCTAAGAAAACAAAAGGCAAAAGAAGAATGGCGGGAAAAGGGCCAAGAGGCCAGTAATAATGTCCGTGATAAAAAGTGGTATCATCGTTCCAGGCGAAGCCGGGCATTTCCGTAAAATATAACTTGCCTTGCAAAAAAGATTTGGCCAAAAAAGAAAAATGCTGTTCGCTTTTAATGGTTATATTGGTGATTACGCAAATAGCAAAAAAAACTATAAATAAAATAATAATTAAGTTGCGCGAAACAGAATATCTTGTCCAAGCATTCTTAATTTTAGAAATTATTTTTGACATAATTTTATAATCAGAGGCGAAATTTGAGGCGAAGAATGGTTTTAAAAAATTCAACAATTTCTTTTTTGCCGAGCTTTGATTGTCCTGCCCGCCGGTCAGTAAAAGCGACTGGTATTTCTTTAATTTTAAGATTATTTTTTTCCGCTAAATAAATTATTTCTTCCAGCCAGGCATAGCCGTTGCTTTCAATATTTTGAAAGTTTATTTTTTGTAGGGCCGTTTTTTTGAAACAACGGAAACCGGCTGTCAGGTCTTTAGTCTTTATATTAAGCGCTAAGCGCGCGAAAGACATAGCCCCCCAGGAACAAAATTTACGCCATAAATTCCAGTTGATAATTTGCCCGCCTTTAATTTTTCTTGAACCGATAACCAGATCATAGCCTTCTAAACAAGACTCAATTAAGCGCGGTATATCTTTGGGATTATGCGATAAATCAGCGTCCATTTGGATAATCAAGTCAGCGTTGTTTTGAATCGCGAAAGCAAATCCTTGTTTATACGCGCTGCCAAGGCCTTGTTTAGTTGGCCGATGGATAACTGAAAGATTATAATCCTCGGCTAATTTGTCGGCTAAAACGCCGGTGTTATCAGGAGAATTATCATCAACTACAATAATATATGAATTTTCAATCTTGAGCGCGGAAATTTTCTTCACGAGAATTTCCAAATTATCTTTTTCGTTGTACGTGGGAATGACTATGTATGTTTTCATTTTTGTGGATTGATTATTTTTTCTACCGTAGATTGTAAACAGCCGCTTCTTCGTCTTCGTATGTTTTGATAAAAAAAGGAGAATGGTCAAGTTTCAATTTAAGCGGTTTATATGAACCGCCGAATTCTCTTTTCTCCAGTAAAAACCAGGAAGAGTGGAAATCGTTTTTAACAATTTGTGATATTTCTTGGGCGCCAATTTCACTTCGGATGATTTTTTGCCATTTCTCAAATAAATCTTTACTAAAGGCGTACATAAAAGTTTGGTCCAAGCCGTTAATATAATAATGGTCCGTGTCAAAATAAAATAAAAACGGAAAAGTATCCCAGCGCTGTTGGTAGATAATTTCTTTCGGCGGGATATTGTCTTTCATCCATTGAGCCGCTTTTTGCAGATGCGTGTAAGGGCTGCTTTCGTTTAAGCTTTTTTGGTATTCATTTTTTATCTGCAAAAAAGATTGGTCAAAGAAGTTTTTTATGCCAAAAACGATAACGCCGATTAAAATAAGGCTGGCGCCAAAAAGAGCCGCGGCTGATTTTCCTTGGAATAAGTTCTTAATTTTATTTTTAATCTCGGGCCAGTCAGCCCCTTGGAATAATTTATTTAAAACCAAAGCCGAAAAAACGAGAGCCAGCGGCGCGAAGTATTCAATATTCCTCCGGGCTTTTAGGGTGTAAAGCAAGAAAAAGAAAGAGAATAAACCTAAAAACCAACTTTTTTTGCTTTGTTGTTTGGCGTTAGCCGCGAAATAGGCCACGGCCACAACCCAAATTAAAATAAGCGGGAAATTAGTGATTAACAAAGAGGCAGGATTAGGGGGGTACCATTCCGCGCCCACGCCGATTTTGGCGTAATAATTGATAATGGCGATGCGGGTTAATTCAAACCAGTGGAAATAATAAGTTTTTGGGAAATAAGGATTTAAGGTGAGCCCCAAAATAATGCCCGAAAAAACAGACGCTAAAATAATTATATTAGGCCGCGAGAATATGTTTTTTATTAAAAATCGCGCGTTAATTTTTTCTTGGCTTTGTAAGATTGAATAAAACAATTTTCCCAAGATGTAAAAAGCAACAGCCAATATCAATAAAGGAAAAGCTCCGTATAACCAGACATAAACAAAGCTAATTATTGCTATGGGCCGCCATTTCTCTCGGCTTATAAAATAAATAGCTAAAAATAGGATAATAATAGACGTTGCCGGCGCTCGCGTTAAGGAAATCCGCATTAAAAAACCATTGCTTAAAAAAAGGATTAAAATATATAAAAATGGTTTCCGAATCTTCCATTTTTTAAGCAACCAATAAATAGTCAAAAAAACCAAACTGGCCAAAAGGATTGCCGCCAATTTTGTTTTAATCAGCGGTTCAATTTCCAAACCAAAAGAATCCAAATTGGCGGGTGAGGGAATCAACAAAAAAGGGATTAAAATGAGGTGATAGCCGAAATGCTGATTAACGAAAAAATTATTATAAGTCGTATATTGCGTCCAGGGAAAATTCTGAATAATACCCTGGTCTTTTATCATCATAGCCATTTTGGTGTGATAAAATCCGTCCGGGCAAAGCAGAGACGGCGCGCTCATAATCCAAGTTAAAGCCAAAAAGACAAATAAAAAAACCAGCCAATATTCCAAGTGGTTAATTTCTATGAATTTTTTTATTTTTAATAGAATATTTTTAAAAGCCATAAGTTCTTTGTTGATATTTCATTTTAATGTTTTTTCTTGAAAAAGTCTAATCCGTTCTTGTTTTTATTTTTATTTTCAGCTATAATTTAATTGTTGACCTAACTTCTATTTTCTATCCCGACGTTAAGAAGTCGGGACTCCGACCAAGGCGTCGGAGCTTTCTAATTTCTATTTTCTAAATTCTATTTCTTATGTCAGGACATTCTAAATGGGCTAAATTAAAACACACGAAAGGCGCGATTGATGCCAAAAAAAGCGCTATGTTTACTAAAATCGCGCATGTGATTACTATCGCGGCGCGCGAAGGCGGGGGCGATCCGGAAACCAATCCTAAATTAAGAATGACTATGGAGCGGGCGCGAGTAATTAATATGCCTAAAGATAATATTGAACGCGCTATTAAGCGCGGCGCCGGCGGGCCGGACAGCGCCAGCTTAGAAGAAATTATTTATGAGGTTATCGGACCGGCCGGATCCGCTGTTTTGATTGATGTTCTAACCGATAATAAGAATCGCATTGTTTCTAATTTGCGCCGCGCTTTAAATCATTATGGCGGGACATTGGCTACCACGAACGCGGTTTTATGGATGTTTGATAAAAAAGGAATTATTGAAATTGAAAATTATCAAAATCAAATTAATAACTTTGACGAATTTCAATTAGAAGCAATTGACGCTGGAGTAGAAGATATGGAAACCATAGAAACAGATTTGATTTTATACATAAAGCCCGAAAACATGGAAGCAGTTAAAGGTTTCTTGTCCGGTAAAAATATCAAAATTAGCAATGCGGACGTTGAATGGCATGCTAAAAATTTGATTGAAATTGATTCTACGGCTAAGGGGCAATTAGAATCTTTTTGCGCCGAATTGGAAGAAGATCAGGATATCACCGATTATTATACTAACGTGAAGGGCCAGGAATAATAGATTCCGTTAATTCGTTGATAATTCTATTTTCTACTTTCTTGTTTTTATTTTATATTTTAATTCTATTTTCTACTTTCTATCTTCTAACTTTTATGCTTCAGTGGGCGAGAAGAAAAATCAAAAGATTTTTACCTAAATTATTTTTATTAAAAATGTATTATCCGGCCATTTCATTGCTGGCTAATTTTTTTTACGGCCAACCGTCGGAGAAAATGATTGTCATCGGCGTGACCGGCACGGCTGGCAAATCAACCACGGTTAATTTAATCGGACGAATTTTAGAATCCGCCGGCCATAAAGTCGGCTGGACCAGCACTTTGAATTTTAAAATCAATAATCGCGAATGGATTAATAAGACCAAAATGACGATGTTAGGTAAATTTGCTTTGCAGAAATTATTAAAACAAATGGTTGAAGCCGGATGCGAATACGCGGTTATTGAAACTTCTTCGGAAGGAGCTGTTCAGTCGCGACACTTAGGCATTAATTACGATGTTTTTGTTTTTACTAATTTGTCGCCGGAGCACATTGAATCGCACGGCAGTTTTGATAATTATTGCGCGGCTAAAGGCGCTTTATTCGCTTATTTGATGGCGAATAAGCGGAAAATTATCAATGGCCACTCTATAGAAAAAACAAAGATTATTAATTTAGATGATAAAAACGCCGATTATTTCTTGAATTTTCCCTCTGACAAAACTATTGGTTATACTCTTAGAGGAAATAACGCTCATCCTAATTTTAAAATTGACAAGACAATAAAATATGAACAATTTGTTTTGAAGCCGAGCATTAGCGAATTAAAATTTAATGGTGAAAATATCAAATTTTCCCTTTTGGGAGAATTCAACGCTTATAACGCCTTGGCGGCTATCGGTACCTGCGATATTTTTGGAATAAAAGCTTCGGTTGTGAAAAAAGGATTAGAATCAATTAAAATTATTCCCGGCCGCCTGGAACACATTGAGGCTGGCCAACCATTTTCGGTGGTTGTTGATTACGCGCACACGCCGGAAGAATTAGAGAAAGTTTATTATTTTTTGAATAGCGTTAAAAACAGCGGAGCGAAAATTATTTCTGTATTGGGTTCGGCCGGCGGCGGAAGAGATAAATGGAAAAGATCAGAATTAGGTAAATTGGCCGCCACCCTTACTGATGTGGTTATTATCACCAACGAAGATCCTTATGATGAAGACCCGCAAAAAATAATTAATGAAATTAGCGCCGGCGCGAAAAGTATTTCCGAACCCCGAGCTAAAATAATTTTAGAAATACTGGATCGCCGTTTAGCTATTCAGAAAGCCATTTCTCTCGCCGGAGTAGGCGATATAATTATTATCACCGGCAAGGGCTCGGAAGAGTGTATTATGGGTCCGCGCCATACGAAAATTCCTTGGAACGACAAGGTGGTTGTTTTGGAGTTGTTAACCCCTCACATGGGAACGATTAAGGAATTTAATATATTTTCCCTTTGACATATAAAACAAAAACCGAAAATCTATTTAAAATAAAAACATCTTTCTCTACGAAGACAAAACATATCGTTCCCATGTGAGGGGCTGTGGATAACTCCGCCTTGACAAGTCTCTAAACGGGGTTGACAAAATATTTAAAGTGTGTATTATTAGCGAACATAATTAATAATATCCATTAACACTTGTTTAGTTAATTGGAAAATTTAATTTGAAATTCCTCTTAAATTTTATTAAGGGGAATTGTTTGCTTTAATGCAAAATTTTATTGTATAGGAATTTTTAAATAAGTTTTATAAATAAAGGATTATCTAAAATTAAGTAAACCAAGCGCGAGTTATAGAAAGGTCTATACAAGCCGCCTGAATTTTTGACGAAGTCAAAATTTTGGCGAATAGCGCGTCGCGAAGCGATGCCTATGCGCATAATTTTCATAAAAAATAAAAATGGCTACTCAAAAAATCGTTTCGACGAGAAATTTTTTTTCGAGCATTGACTCAACAAAATACCTGCCTGATTTAGTTGAAATTCAAAAAGCTTCTTACTTATCATTTTTAAAAGATGGCATTAAAGAATTATTAAAAGAATTTTCGCCCATCGAAGATTATGTTGGTCGTAATCTTGAACTGCATTTTATAGATTGCTATCTTGATGAGCCGAAATTTGACGAGACGGTTAGTCGCGAGAGAAATCTTACTTATGAGGCCGCTTTAAAGATCAAGGCCAGACTGATCAATAAGAAAACCGGCAAAAAAACAGAGCAAGAGGTTTATTTTGGCGATATGCCGCTTATGACCAATGATGGCACTTTTATTGTCAACGGCATTGAGCGCGTAGTAATTCAACAATTAATCAGATCGCCGGGTGTTTATTTTTCTTCCGAAAACTATAAAGGCAGATTTTTATATGGCGCGAAAATTATTCCTGAGCGCGGTATTTGGTTGGAATTTGAGACTGACTCTAATCATGTTATTTGGGTAAGAATTAATCGTCAGCGCAAGGTAACCGCCACTTCTTTGTTGCGCGCTTTTGGTTATGGCGCGGACCAAGAGATTTTAGCTCTTTTTAAAAAAGTTGACATTGATCCGGATGTTAGATATATAGCTTCTACGATTGAAAAAGACCCGTCCGCGTCCATAGACGAAGGATTAATTGAAGTTTATAGGAAAATTAGGCCTGGTGAAATGGCTACCCCGGATAATGCCAAGTCCCTTATTTACGCCATGTTTTTTAACGCGAACCGTTATGATTTAAGCGATGTTGGCCGTTATAAAATTAACCAGAGATTTAAACTTTTAGTCACAGAGAAGAAGGCTCCTTTTGACGCGAGAATAGCGGAAACAAAATCTCGCGTTTTAAGAAAAGAAGATTTGGTGGTTATTATTTCTGAAATTATAAGATTGAATTTAGCTCAAGAGGAACCGGACGATATAGATCATTTGGCTAACCGAAGAATTAGGGCGGCGGGCGAATTAGTTAACGGTCGGATGCGCGTGGGCATGATGCGCTTGCAGCGCATCATCAGAGACCGCTTGAGCACGGTTGAAGTTAATAAAATAACGGTCGCTCAGCTTATCAATCCGCGTCCGGTTATGAGCGTGGTCCGTGAATTTTTTATGTCCAGCCAATTGTCTCAGTTTATGGATCAACATAATCCCTTGTCCGAGTTAGAACATAAAAGAAGGTTAACGGTCGCGGGTCCTGGCGGTTTGACTAAAGAAAGAGCGGGATTTGAAGTTCGCGATGTGCATCGCACTTTTTATGGCCGTATTTGTCCGATTGCCACTCCAGAAGGCCAGAATGTCGGTTTGGTTGGACATTTGTCTTCTTACTCCCGATTAAATAAATACGGCTTCATAGAAACTCCTTATCGCAAAGTCGTCAAAAGCAAAGTAACAGACGAAATTGTATTTTTAGACGCGTTTGAGGAAGAGCGTCACATTATTACTCCTTTTTCCACAAAAATTGATAAAAATAATAAAATTATCAACCTTCGAGTTGAGGCCAGAGCTTATGGCCGGCCGAGTTTTTGTTCAGTAGATGAAGTGGAATATATAGATATTGCTTCTAATCAGATTATTAGCGTGGCTACATCATTAATCCCATTTTTGGAGCATGATGACGCTAATCGCGCTTTGATGGGTACAAACATGCAGCGACAGGCTGTTTCTTTAATTAATCCTGAAGCCCCTATTGTTGGTACGGGCATTGAGGCGAAAATAGCGCGCGATACGGGTCATTTAGTGATAGCCCCGGAAGATGGTCGAGTGACAGAAGTTGACGCCAGCCATATTAAATTTATAAGTGTTAAAGGGAAGACTTATAATTATTATTTAAATAAATTTATTCGTTCCAACGCGGACACTTGTTTTAATTCGCAAGTCATTGCTGAAAAAGATTCCGTGGTTAAGACTGGAACGGTTTTAGCCGACGGTCCTTGCACTCAACAGGGCGAGTTGGCTTTGGGTAAAAATATTTTAGCCGCTTTTATGGCCTGGGAGGGATATAATTATGAAGACGCGGTGATTATTTCTTCGCGTCTAATCAGAGATGATGTTTTTACTTCTATTCATATTGATGAGCACATTATCGATGTCCGCGAGACGAAATTAGGACCGGAGGTGGTAACGCGAGATATTCCCAATGTTAGCGAAGAAAAATTTAAAAATCTTGACGAAGAGGGAACTGTTTATGTCGGAGCCGAAGTTAAGTCGGGCGACATATTGGTGGGCAAGATTACTCCAAAAGGGGAAACGGAGTTGTCCGCTGAAGAAAAACTATTGCGCGCTATTTTTGGCGAAAAAGCTAAAGATGTTCGCGATACATCTCTTTATCTTGAACATGGCGAGCACGGCAAAGTGATTGGTGTTAAAATTTTCTCCCGCGATAGCGGCGATAAATTGCCGGCCGGTGTTATTAAATCTATTCATATTTTAGTGGCTGATTTGAGAAAAATTCAAATCGGCGATAAAGTAGCTGGTCGTCATGGCAATAAGGGCGTTATTTCCAAGGTAGTCCAAGAGGAAGATATGCCGCATTTAGCCGATGGTACGCCGGTTGATATTATTTTAAATCCTCTAGGCGTGGTTTCTAGGATGAATCTTGGGCAATTACTGGAAACTTGGTTGGGTTTGGCGGCTAAAAAACTTAATTACAAGGTAGCGACGCCGGTTTTTGATGGCGTTAAAGAAGAAATAATTAAGCAAGAATTGAAAAAGGCTGGTTTTGACGAATCAGGCAAACAAATGCTTTATGATGGACGAACAGGACTGCCGTTCGAGAACACAGTGGCAATCGGCTATATCTATTATATGAAACTGGACCATATGGTTGAAGATAAGATCCATCAGCGTTCTATTGGTCCATATTCTTTAATTACCCAGCAGCCTTTGGGCGGTAAAGCCCGTTTTGGCGGCCAACGTTTCGGCGAAATGGAGGTCTGGGCACTAGAAGGTTATGGCGCGGCCAATATGCTGCAAGAAATGTTAACCATTAAGTCCGACGATGTGCCTGGTCGAACGAAAGCTTACGAATCAATTATCCGCGGCGAGCCGATTAAAAATATTTATCTGCCCGAATCATTTAATGTTTTAGTCAGGGAGCTTAAAGGTTTGGGGTTAAAAGTTGAATTATTAAAAGGCGGGCGCAAGGTGGAGATTGAAAAGAGAGAAAAGAAGTAATTTTAATAATTTTATTTTAAATTTATTTGTTTTCTGTTTTTTTTTGCTTTAAGTTTTCTAGATTCTACATTCTACATTCTAAATTCTAATTTTTTATTCGTAATTTAAAATTATGCCTCTTCCTTCTACAACAAGAACTTTAATTTTGCCGGAGACGGGCGAGAAGCAAACCATTAATGATTTTGACTCTATTAAATTAGGCATTGCTTCACCGGAAGATATTCTAAGTTGGTCGCACGGCGAAGTGATTTTCCCGGAAACGATTAATTATCGCACGCAAAAACCGGAACGCGATGGTTTGTTTTGTGAAAAAATATTCGGACCGGTGAAAGATTGGGAATGCGCCTGCGGTAAATATAAAAAAGTCAGGTATCGCGGCATTGTTTGCGATCGTTGCGGCGTAGAAGTAACGCGTAGTTTGGTTAGGCGCGAAAGAATGGGTCATATTAGTTTGGCCGCGCCGGTCACCCATATTTGGTTTTTAAGGGGCGTGCCCTCCAGGATTGGCCTATTTTTAGATTTATCGGTTCAGGCTTTGGAGAAGATAGTTTATTTTGCCAGCTTCGTGATCGTTAGCGTTGACGAAGAACTTAAAAAAGAGACACTCGACCAATTAGAAGAAGAATTTAAGGATAAAAAATCAGAATTTAAAAAACAATTTTCGGTTAAAGTTGAGTTCGAAAAATCTCTGACCGGTTTAAATGAAGCTTATCAAACCACTAAAAAAGAAATTGAAAGCTTAAAGATGAGCAGCTTGCTGTCCGAAATAACCTATCGCAGTCTTTCGGTGAAATACGGACATATTTTTAATGCTAAAATCGGCGCCGAAGCGATTTTCACTCTTTTGAGTAAAGTTGATCTTAGTAAATTAGCGCATGATTTAGAAAAAGAAAAAAGAAAAACAATCAATCCCGGCAAAAGAAAAAAAATCATTCAACGCCTGCAGTTGGTGAGAAATTCTATTAACAATAAAATAAAGCCGGAATGGATGGTTCTTAAAGTTATTCCGGTAATTCCGCCGGATTTAAGGCCAATGGTGCAATTAGACGGCGGTCGGTTTGCTTCTTCTGATCTTAACGATCTTTATCGCCGCATTATCAATCGCAATAATCGCTTGAAAAGATTAATTGATCTGGGAGCTCCGGAGATTATTTTACGCAACGAAAAAAGAATGCTTCAAGAAGCCACAGATGCTTTGACGGATAATGAGATGAGAACGAATAAAACCGTAACGGCTTCGACCGGCCAAAAACGGCCGCTTAAATCATTGGCCGATATTTTAAAGGGCAAACAAGGTCGTTTTAGGCAAAATCTTTTAGGTAAACGGGTTGATTATTCCGGGCGTTCGGTGATTACCATTGGTCCGCATTTAAAGCTTGATCAATGCGGTTTGCCCAAAATGATGGCCATTGAATTATTCAGGCCTTTTGTCATTAGCCGGTTAATCAAATCTGATGTAGTGCATAATGTCAGAAGCGCTAATCGTTATATTGAAACTGGCGCTAAAGAAGTATGGGATATTCTGGAAGACATAACTAAAAATTCTTATGTTTTATTAAATCGCGCGCCGACCCTGCATCGGTTGGGTATTCAGGCTTTTCACCCCATTTTAATTGAAGGTAAGGCGATTCAAATTCATCCTTTTGTTTGCGCCGCTTTTAATGCCGATTTTGATGGCGATCAAATGGCGGTTCATGTTCCTATCACTGAAAAAGCCAAAGAGGAAGCAGCCACTATAATGCTTTCAAGCCACAATCTTTTGAAACCGGCAACCGGCGAACCAATTATCGCGCCGACCAAGGATATGGTCTGGGGCGCTTATTATATGACGACTGTTATTGAAAAACTGGGCTCGGAGATTAAGTCTTTCGCCAATGTTGACGAGGCAATTTTAGTTTATGATTTTAATAAAATTGGCATTCAAGATAAAATTAAAGTCAATTTAGGCAAAAATAATATCATAGAAACTTGCGTCGGCCGTTTGATTTTCAACTCGGTTTTGCCGCGCGGAATTTATAATTTGGATAAACAAATAGACGGTAAATTGATGAAAAGTCTTTTAGCTAAATGCATTGAACAATTTTCGTCCGAAGAAGTGGTGGCTATTTTCGATCAAGTAAAGTCTTTGACTTTAAAATATCTTACTCTTTCGGGTATGTCATGGGGCTTGAACGACCTGCCTGAGTTAAATGAAAAGCCGGCCATTTTGAAAAAGGCCGAAGAAAAAATTAACGAAATCGAAAAACAATACGAAGACGGTCTTTTGGCCGAGGATGAAAGATATTTGAAAACTATTGATGTTTGGACTAGGACCAAAGATGAAATTACAGATTTGTGTAAAAGAAGCTTTAATCCTTATAGTTCAGTTATGTCTATGGTTAATTCCGGCGCTCGGGGTTCTTGGACGCAATTGACGCAAATGGCTGGCATGAAGGGGATTGTCGGTTCGCCGAGCGGTCGTCTTATTGAGTTGCCGGTTAAGAGCAGTTTCAAAGAAGGATTGGATGTTCTTGAATATTTTATTTCTACGCACGGCGCGAGAAAAGGCACTTCGGATACGGCGCTAAGAACAGCCAGCGCCGGTTATCTGACTCGCCGGCTAGTTGATGTTTCTCAAGATGTTGTGGTGCGTGAAGAAGATTGCGGCGACAAAGAAGGAATTTTAATCACCAAAAAAGACAGTGAAGAAATGGGAGAAACGATATGGCATCGCGTCATAAATCGTTTTGCCGCCAAAAAGATTATAGATCCCAAAACCAAAAAAGTGATTGTTAAAGCCGGCGAATTGATTGACGAAGAAAAAGTTAAAATTTTGGAAAAAACCAATATTGAACAAGTTAATATTCGTTCCGTGATGAGCTGCGAAACTTTGCGCGGCGTCTGCGCTAAATGTTACGGTTTTGACTTGTCGGTTAATAAGTTGGTGGCCATGGGAGTGCCCGTGGGCATTATGGCTGCTCAGAGTATCGGCGAACCGGGAACGCAATTAACTTTAAGAACATTCCACACTGGCGGTGTGGCAGGCAAAGACATTACTCAGGGTTTGCCGAGAGTTGAGGAATTATTTGAAGTTCGTCCGCCCAAACAAAAGGCCATTATGGCCAAACATGACGGCCTAGCTTCCGTGGAAACAGTCAATGATCTGAAAAATATTAAAATTAAACACCACGGCTTCAAGGAAGATATATATTTATTAGATGAAGATATTAAGTGGGAGATAAAAGTAAAAAACGCGGAAGAAATAAAGAAAGGGGATGTTTTGGTGAAATCTGAAAAGAAATCAATCAAGTCTAAGCATACGGGAAAAGTTAAACTAAAAGATGGCCAGATTATAGTTTCTTATGAAGCCGACGACATTGAAGAATATGATGTGCCTATAAATTACGCGGTTTGGATCAAGAATGGGGAAAAAGTTAAAGCCGGCGATCAATTAACGGAAGGCAGTCTGGATTTACGCGAAATATACGAATTAAGAGGCAAGGAGGCCGTGAGAAATTATGTTTTAAAAGAAATTCAGTATATTTATACTTCGCAAGGTCAAAAATTGAATGACAAGCACATAGAAATTATTATTAAACAAATGTTTTCTCGTGTTTCGGTGATTGACGGCGGCGATACCGAATTATTGTCCGGGGATATTGTCCCAATTTTTTTCTTGTTAGAATGCAACCGAACCGCGGAAAAAGCAGAAAAAAAACCTGCTCAATATCAAGAATTATTATTGGGTATCAGTAGAGCCTCTCTTTCAACAGATAGTTTCTTGGCCGCCGCAAGTTTCCAAGAGACTTCCCGCGTGTTAATCGCCGCGGCGGTTAATGGCTGGCCGGACAAGCTTTATGGTTTAAAGGAAAACGTTATTCTCGGCAGAGTAATTCCGGCTGGAACTGGTTGGCTGGAACATCATAAGAAGAAAGCAT
>ERZ1292633.3485-Hain-H41-02um-R1-3485-length-15279-cov-6_pt1 | contig 15279 bp, 4 predicted proteins | sample MGYA00564406_ERZ1292633 | MGnify/ENA primary metagenome ERZ1292633 (study PRJEB36523, sample SAMEA6512639) | groundwater metagenome | collected 2019-01-08 | study: AquaDiva: Metagenomics assemblies of 32 groundwater samples
CCCCCCCCCCCCCCCCCCCCCCCCCCCCCCCCCCCCCCCCCCCCCCCCACAACAAACAATGGGCAATATTATTTCATGTTCATCATCCTCCCTGTCTCGATGCCTGCAAACGAATACTAATACAAAATGGCACTAATGCGCTCATGTGACTTCATCACCTGCGAGAGCCCGATGGAGACCTCGCGAAGCCGGGCCAGTCGTCCAAGCCCCTCCGAAACTTGTGAAGTGGCAGATGCTGGCGCAGAAGGCTCCGCCCCGATGAACCTACATCGACGTGGACGCGATTTGGGCCGCAACGATCCGCCGTCGGCTTGTTCAGCGACGTCCTATTCACATCCCGAGGCCGATGAGGTTGAAGTGGATGACGCGGCGGCGGTTGCCTGTCCTCTTCGTTTCCATCCGTGTCCCGCCGCTCACGACATCCGTAAGGCGGCCGAAATCCCCGACACACTAAAAAAAGCTCTTGACTTTGAGCGCGACTTGCCGGAGGTTTGCAAACGTCAACCGTGTCGAAACTCCCCCGGACCATACGAAGGAGGTTCCCTTCATCCCCGCCGGGAAGGGTATCCACCATGACGCCGCGCACGTGGGGATCGTCCGACACCGCGGCCAGGCCGAGCAACTTGCAAACAAAGTGTCCGCCGTCACGCAGATGGCGAGTGGCGAAGCGAAACGACTTGGTTGCGAGATCGGCGATCGCGTGGTGGTCATCTGGACCGCCATGGCGATTGGGGCACATGTCACTCGTGATGACGTCTACCACCCTTTCATCGTCGTTCCCTCCTCCTCCGCGGCGGCGGCGGCTGCTGCAATCTGTTGGAGGAGGGAAGGGTGATGACGCTTTATCTTCGCCGTGGATAGTCGGGGCTTCCACGATCTCGACGCCATCTTGTTGTAAGGAACCCCCCTCCTCCTTGTCGTCCCCCTCCCCCGTCGGGCGGGCACGTCGTTCTCGTGAATGCCGAGATGGCCCGGCGTGGGTGGAGGAGGCAAGACCATCACCTTTTAGTGCAGCGCCACCGTCGTCGTCCGGCAGCATGAAGCGGTCATCCAATGGCGACTCAAACTCATCGCCAGCGGCGACTTGGCGACCACAACTGCTATTCGCCGTCGCCGCTGATGTTTGCACCACTTTGATTTCGGCTTGGAGTTGGCGTTGCAGCGCGAGTGACGTGAAATCTCCCTTCAAGAACAACACCCCTGGCACTGCCGCCGCGAGGGGATTGATGTCGACGCCAATCACACGCGCTGCTTCCAGCCCGACTCGCTCGCGAATCACCTGACACCAGGAGCCAGGGCTCGCACCAAGGTCGATAATAATCCGTGGGTGATGGTCGTGGCTGCCGTCACCCATGGTCGTGGCAGCCGACGATGGTCTCCTCGGTGGTTTCAGGATGTGGAACGTATCGTCGATGAATTGCAGCTTGAAAGCGCTGCGGCACAAATATCCATGGCGACGCGCGGCCGCCACGAACGGATCTCGCGCCTGCGCGTCGGCCCAGCGTGCAGCAGGTCGGTGGCACACGGTCGACAGCTTCATACAATGCGATCAATGCTCAAAGCCGCTTTGGACGCTGGGGCCATGTATGTTCCTCCGTGACCTACAAGTACTCACTTTTGGACGATACTGAAAGTCAAAAAAAAACTAGCGAAACGGTGGGTCGACACACACCCACAAAAAGGTCGTTTGTCTTTTGTGTGCTGCACTCTCGTATTGCCCTCGTGCGTGCATCGTCGTGATGGTTCGCAGCTGTAACAATGTTCTATTCGCGCGTCATGTTCCGATCTACCCAGAGAGAAGAAGAGAGGGGCCAGTGGTGGCTTCTTTTTGACGTCCAAAAAAGACTGGTCGTCGTCCGCCAATGGGTTTTCCAATCTGCAAATCGTACGAAAACTGTATTCTCACAAATGAAGCGGTCACGTCGATTCAGAGCCCCCGCTTTCGTCGTGGTACTCGGGAGGAAGTAACACTGCATCAACCACGTCGTCGTCCTCGTCCTCGTCCGCGTCTTCCCTTGGGTGACTCTTTCGCACTGCCCCTTCGCTACCGCCGAGCTGCCCTTTGTGTTGAGCTGGGCCGACACTGCGGGTTGACTCGACACTGCTGCGATTCCGCATGTCACGGCGGCGCGCAAAGCGGCGGTGGCTGTCGTCGGCCATCGCTGTCAACCGCGCGCGTAGAAAGGCGGACTGCACTCCCACCGTGGGGCCACGGCTCACGCCGCCACGTTTTGAGTCCGTCTTTTCGGTTGTCGAGGTCGTCGTGGTGAGGGCATGGCCGCGGCAGTGGCTGTTGTTGCCCAAGAGAATATCCGCAAGCGATACTTCCGGCGGTAAGTCAATGATCGTACGTGTCGTCGCGGTTTGGTCTCCACCGGCTTCTTCCGCCTTCCTTTTATCGGCCTTGGTTCCCGCCGCCACGGTCGTCGTCGTGGTGGCCTCCTCGTTTCCCGTCATCCATGCGGGTTCCACGAACGGCACCATGAATTGCGCAAGCGTCTCCATGACACGGGTATTTTCCTCCTCGAGCCGGATCTCCCTCGCCACCTCCACGCCGCTGGGACGACCGGATAGACCGCGAGGGTGGTGCCCATCGGGATTGGGCGAGGGGTCGACGATCATGCCGTCCTGCGCAGCTTCTTGCTCGGCTCGACAGTGCTCTAGCAGGCGTTCGAGTTCCGAAGGTAGGAGCGGGGGGGCCATCCTCGTCGTCGTGGTCGTTGTGGTGGACACGACGCCGCCTTCCTCCTCCTCCTCCCCAAACGCTTCTTCATCCTTAGCAGTGGCGGGGTCCGAAGAGCGTCGTGGTCGTCGTTCGTGAGTGGACGTGCCGCCAGATGCTTCGTCTCGCCACCGTTCGCCCATCGACTCATCTCCAGTGTAGATAGCCGCCAGCCGCTCATTGATCGCATTCAGCACCTTGCGCCCTTTGCGACGCTCCGTTAGCTCCTTGAGATACGTGTTGCCCAGCTCCTTTCGGCGCCTGTCCGCTCGGGCCGGGTCTTCTTCGCCCTTCTGAGTGCTGGTGGTGGTTGCGAGGGTGAGCGACCGATCTATAGTCGAGTGACGTGTTGGATCGGATTCACTTTGAGTCGGGGCGGTGACGTCGTTCGCCCCGTTGAATAACACAGCTTTCAAATCGTCGAGGTCGGCGGCCGTCGGTTCGCGGCGGCCGTACGCGGCCCCATCGCTGCCCGCAATGTAGCCGCTGAGCACTTCCAGCACATTGACATCGCGCGGTGTCAAGTACAGCGGTGGTCGAGTATCCACGTGTCTGTTCTGGCCGTCGTGGGTCGTCGTCGTGGCCGCTTTCTTCGTGGGCCGTTCCGCAACATCGCTTCGTTTCCAGACTCGCTGCATAGCCGCGAGCTTCTCGTCGACATCGGCCACCCGAGCTTCGTCGGCAAGCGACATGTCGTAGCCACCACGACCATGTTGCCGGCGTGATGAGTTGGTGTTGGTCGGTTCACAAGCACCACCGGAAGCCCCACACCGGTCTCCATTGTCCTCCTCCTCGTCAGCGGGCACGTCCCAGTCTTCATGGTCCAATATGTGCTGAACACGCGCTTCCTCCGCCTCGGTGAGCACCCGACGGGAGTGAATGGCCAAGTGCGAAGGTTGCACCGGAATGGCAATTTCCATGGGCACATCCTCGTTCCCTCCAAAATCGTCGTCATCTTGCGAACGGCCTTTTCCACTTCGAAGCTTGGTCGTTGCGTTTCGGGAATTTCCACCAGAGGCACTCCCCGTTGCGGAATCCGCGCCGCTGCTGCCTGTGGCATCGGACCCACCGCCGCCTTCGGCTCTAGCTGGGCCTCGTCGTGCGGCCACAACGTGACGCAAGCTGCCCCCGGCTGATTCGCCTGTAACCGGCGGCGCGAATCGGACGAGCCGCTGTCGTTGAGAGATGGGTTGCATGTACCCAGGAAGGGTGCTGACGCGAGCAGGCACCTCAGCCGCCACCGCGGCGTCCCCCAGCCCCGACATCCCCCAGGAGGAACCTCCGGACGTGGCGGCAACAGCGTTGGCCGTCGCGTAGTGGTGCACGGGGACGAACGCGCGCCGTTGCACATTCCCACCCGCACCGCGACGGCCGTGTTGGCGACGCACGTCCGTGATGAACGTGCCCGGAGTGGCATTGTCGCTGGAGGCGGTGTCGGACCGAGTGGTCCCCTCGGATGTGGGGGTATCGACTGGAATGTCTTCGTCAATAGACTCCTGTGGATGATGCTGCTGACGTTCCTCTCCCCCCCTTCTTGTGGCATGATTCGAAAGGTGGCGACTGAGCCCGTCGAGCGGGGGCACGGCGGCGGCGTTACAGCGGATGAGCGCCTCGGCATAGGAAGAGGCTTCATCTTGGTCGCCGAGTTCTGCGGCCGATGGCTGCTGCCGCCTATCGGCGTTGACGTCCGGTTTGTGACGGCGTGACGATTCCGCAGCGGCAGTTGTTGACACCGCTTTATTGGTGCCGGCGAGATTACCCGGCGTCGGCCCGCCTACGCGCGGAGTCGGCCCTCTTGAGGACGTCAAAGCGTCCAGCGAGGACTGAACGACCTCCCTCGCGGCAGCCAAATCGCCCGTGTTGCAAATCCCAAGAGCTTCGAGCGAGGCGGACCACCGTCGCTCTTCCTCCTCCTCCTCCTCATCCACGGAGGCAACGGGCGTCACGGGTTGCTTTCTTTCATCGTGGGCGATGATCATGTGGGACCCACTACCATCCGCAAGCCGTGCATCCTCCTCGTCGTCTTCGTCGTCATCGTCCAGGATGAACGCGGCCGAGTCAAACGCCGGGGCCACCGGAATGGTCAGGCTCCCTCCCACAGCGTTGCTGCGGCTATCGTTGGCGACCGCCACGTGGTACTCTTTCCCTGCGGCATCCACCGCGGTGATGAACGTCATCATCTTGCCGTCGTCCGCCGCCACCTGTTGCTGTCGACGGAGGCGGCGGGCCACGACCGACGACGACTGCAGTCGGTTCCGTTCCTCCATGGGAGTGGACAAGTCACGGTTACTACCACCGAGAGCGACGGCGTCACCCGAATCCGTAGATCGACGAGCGCCCACGGGAACGACGTCGTCTTCCGCCACCTCTTCCACCTGTGCGGGTAGATGGGATGGAGGGTGCGTGGCGGACACGTCGTCGTCGGAAGCCGATGGCACGGCGAAGTACTTGACCAAGTCCCGCGAATGTCGCTCCAAGAAGGAGAGCACGTCGGGGTCCTTGATGTCTTGAATGTCGCGCGAGGAGAGCGTCACGTGGACGATGCCATGGGCGACGGCGCCGCCGCCGCCGCCGGACGACGCGGCGCTGCGTCGGCTCTTTCGGGAAGAGGCGACCGACCGCTTGCCCTGAGAAGAAGACCCACTGGGTGCGGGAGATGGCGCGACTATGTTGCGGGGGTGTGCCAAACCAGGCCCATGCTCCGGTCGCTCCGCGTCTCCGGTTTCGTCTGCCTCCCCGGCATGAGAAGAGCGACCAGACAAACTCGCCACCGCGCTGCGTGCCGAGTCTGCCATGCCAGCGCTAACATCATCGTCGTGGCCACCGGCGCCTCCCTCCTCCTCGTCGTCCTCTTGGCTCCCCTCATCGTCGCCCTCGCCGGTTGTGTGCATAACGAGATCCCGGCCCAAGGCGCGCTCCAGCTTCGAAATGAGGTGGATAGACATTGGCATAGGGGGCGGCAGCTCCTCTTCTGCAGAGTGGTCGACGCGGGTGCTGGCAGCACTGCCCGGGTGGGCCCCCCGGCAGTCATGCGGCGACGCCACGCCCTCGTCGTCCATGTGATCGTCATCGCCAGACGTCGCCTCACCTCCGTCGCCCTCCTTCGGATCTTTGACGAGACCCACAGTCGAGCGGAGTCGAAGCGGTGACGGCAACGCTGGGACCGTACTTCCAGCCTTGCCGACCAGCGAAAATCCCGTTGGAGTGCTACTAGTGGAGACGTGAGACAACGAGGACGCCGCACGATCGGACGCGCTCGAAACCACCCGGCGAGAAGCACCAACGGTTCGAGAGTTCGCAGGGATCGAGGCGGACGTCGCACTGTTGCTGCGTGCTGGCGCGACCATTGCTGCCGCTGCGGAACTTTGATGTGCTCGCTGCACGAGCGACACGGCGAGGTCTTGCAAGCGCGCATCATCGAGTCGCAGACGAGCGGACGATGCGGCCGCGGTGGTGTGCGATGCGGGCGCGGTGGATGACGGAGGGGGAGGTGATGGATGTAGCGCGGCCGTTGGAGAGGTGGGGAATGGCACGGGAGGGCCGCGACGATGCGACATTTCACAGTTCACAAGAAGCGTTTTTGCAAGAGCGAGCGGGGGAAAGAGAAAAACATGGCGCTAGCAAGTACAACCGTCGACCCCACTACCACTTGAATGTCCGAGAGCGAAAAGTGTTTTGGAGAGATGTGTGGCGGCTGATCTCATCTCCAATCTCAAGTCACCATGCTGCGGATGCAATCTTCGGCGCGGTGGGAAAGTGATAAGTGACTCAGTCGACGACCACTACGTCGCCTGAGGACCGACGGGCCGCATCCACCACGATCACCGAGGTGGGAGCGCCCCCTGCTCTTTCTCCTCCCGGATGGCGGTGGTTTCGAACAGCCACGGGTTGCCAGGGGACCAGCCGAGGAACCACGGTACCGCTCCCACCGTTTCCACGGCGATGATCGCCGGAGAGCGCTACCTGCGCGGCCCTCAACCGCCGCATGTCATCGTGCGACTCTTGCATCAAACCGCTCAAAAGAACTGTCCGTTGCTGCAGCAGTTGCGTCAAGCGCACCTTGTGGAACGGCAGCGGGCAGTCGAGAGAGGCACAATGCGAGGCGATGCCCCCGGCGGTCACGCCCATCGCGGCATGCAGCCCGATGGCGTCGCCCTCCAGTATTTCCTCTGAGGTGTCTCGGCTACAGCTGGTGACCGCCGCGTAGTTGGCACCAGCAGTTTTCCTATTTACACTGGCCGTAACGCCGCCAGCCTGTCGAGAACAGCGGGCACAAATATCCTCAATGTCGGCGATCTGCGACTGCAGTCTGTGAACGCTCGCCCACTGCTTCTGCAGCACGCCGGCTATGTTGGCTTCGGAAAGACAATTGGCGCACATGGGCGGAGGCGCCGTCTCGATGAGTTTATCGTCGGCATCGTCGTGATCACCCGGTAAGGGGTGATGGCTCCTTGTAGGCGGAATGGCCGTCGTCGTCGTCGTCACGGCCGTCCGCTCCAGACACAAAGCACACAAGGCCGATTGATAGTATTGGTCAATCGTGCGCCGGTTCGCGGTGGACGCAGCGGCGCCGCGCGTGGTCGCCGCTTGCACCTTGGCCTTGGTGGCGAAAATGCTAGCACGACCCGCCACACGTGAGAAAGGGCGCCGCGGAAGCGCCGGGCCGCTACCCGTCGTCGCCGCAACAGCAGAGGTGTTGATCCCGGGTGTGGTGGGATAATGTGCGTCGTCGCCGCCACTTCTACCGACGGTCGTCGCGTCGGTTGGCACCGCGCTGCCTGTCGATGAAGGAGGCTGCCTTCCTCTCTCAGAAATAATTCGGTCTGCTTCACGAAGAAGGGAGGTGAAACCCCCTCGGGCGGCCGCTTCTGAATCAGCTGCTGAAGCGCCACCTTTTTCCAGACGTTGTTGAAGCCGTTTGCGTAAGGCCTCTCGGAACCCCACATCATCCGTCGTCCCGGGCGCCGTCAAGTAGGCCTGCTGATAGCGCGACGCGACCAGCGACATCTCAAACACCTTGTAGGTTCGTCTTAGCCTTGGCATGTCGCGATACCACTGAGCGAAATCGACGCCCTTCACCAGGTGAAACAAGCGCTGCATGGAGGGTATGATGTGCTTCATGAGGTAGTGCTCGGCGTTGATTTCCAACGGGCGGCGATCGTGGAGCAGCGCGAGCGGGTGCTGCACCATGTTTTTCAGCTGCTCCGCGCCCGTGTTGACGACGACGTAGGGCACGCGCTCGCCATAGGCAGGTGCCGTCGCGGGATCCAGTGCCATCGCTTCGAGGGCGATGCGGGCGCCAGGAGGCAGCGTTTGCTCCGAGCTGTATGTTCCGAGTTTCACTTCGCGTCGCAGAATCACATCGGTAGGAAGCAAGTCGCCCCGCTGCAGCTTCGAGGCCTGTCGACAGAACATTCGCTTGAGAGCCCCGAGGTCGTTTGTGTCAAAGAGGCAGCGTATGAGCGCTTCTTGAACCTTCGCGGTGGCGTCACATTGATCCCGTCGGACAAACTCAATCCCTTTGGCGTCGAACTTCGGCACCGTCTGCGTCGGCGATTCCCACGCGTAGCCGACGTAGCGCTTTTTCACAATCATGAAGCACGGATGATAGACTTTTTCGAACTTCAGCGTGACCGGTGCCGGGTTCATCCGAGTCACGGTCTCGACAATTTCCTTCCCGCGCCGAAACGCTTCGTCTCTTGTGGCGCCAGGAAGGAGCACAAAAAGGGAGTCCGTGTCGCCGTAAACCACCTTGGCGTTCCACCTTGGATTCCCCTCTACCGTTCGAATGGCTCGCTCCAGCGTTTGACGTGCCAATAACACGATAGAGTCCGCAATGTCGGAGCAAGGCATACGACCCGTGAACGTCGCGGCCGTGTAACCATAACACACATTGGCCAGGAGTTTGAGGCCCGTCTGCTGTGCGTCAAACAGTCGTTTGCTGGAATCCCATCCCTCTCCCTGCTGAGATGCTTCCTTCATGGCCACTTGCACCTTGAGGCGCATGTCGAGAATCGACTGTAACAGAATGGGCAGGACCCCTTCCCGTCGCTCGTGAGCGACGAACATAGCGCTGTTGGGAGCGATCACCGTTGTGGCGGGATCAAACGGACCTCCGCCGCCATGATCGCGCGACGACGGCACGGTGCGGTCCCTCGTCGTCGCAGGGAAAGATGAGATCGGGTTGTTGCTGCGCTGCCTCACGCGCTGGCCGTACAGACGCCGCGAGGAGGCACGCGACTCCTCGCCCACCTCTTCCTTGCCCTCCCCGATCTCTTCCTTACCGGATGACGATGCGCTCTTCCTTTCGCTCTTGTTTGTATCGCTCCTGCTCTGGTGCAGGAGGTCGCCCTTCGGCGGCGACCCCGTCCATCGACGAACGGCGCGAGGATGTCCCAACGTGACGTCATTTTGATCGACCCACCCATCACAGGGCCCATTCGGCTCCTCGTCCTCCTCCTCTCGTTTGCTGGACCGACATGCTCCGTCGACGGTCGGGTCCCTCTGGGGATAGAGCAAGTAATTTCTGCAATTCGCAATCGCGCCCAACTTGATCTTCGGCGCCTTCGATACCTTGCCCAGCAGCGTGCTGTAGCACAAATTATAGGCCACCACGATGCTAGGATACAACGACCGGAAGTCCAAGACCAAAACGGGGTCGCGGTAGTATGCACTCATGGGCTCCATCACTAGAGGGATGCCTTCCTGCCGATTCTGCAACATCACCTGCTCCTTGCTCGGACTCACCATGATGTAGCCCAGCGGCTTCGCGAATCGATGCAACACGGACTCGACGCGGAATTGCGACCCTCGACTCAACACTTCACTAAAGAGGATGCCATAGATTTGAGCGAGCTCGGCCGTCCGAATGAACACATCGAGCTTGCGGCATATGGCAACCCCGGCGTGGGTGCGCTGGCACAAGAAGTGAAGTGCCTCCAAGCAACCGCGCATTCCGTAGTCTTCATCTTTTGACTTCGGTCGTGCGGGGTCGGTGACGGGGGCGACTTGGGCCCACGAACGACCTTGCAAAAACTGCGCCAAGGTGGGCTCCGACACGTCGGGCAACGGTTGGTGGAATAAGGCCTTGTGCACCGCGGAGATAGTATACGACCGCAGTTTGAGTTCGGAGCGCACCACTTTCCAAAGGCTTATGATCACGCGACCCGTGACCCTCAAGATGCCGCCGTTGGTGCCACCACTCGCGGTGGCCCCGAGGCGGCTGTTGGGCAAGTTCGCCGACCGTGCGGCGTCGCCGCGCATATCCTGCCGCTCTCCAAAGACGTTCGCACCGTCAACTCGACCAGACTCGTCGTCCTGCACTTCTTCCAGTTCGACCGCGTTGTCCCCAGCAACGGCGTCACTCACGACGACTCCCACGTCGCCGTTGTCATCCACGATCGCGGCTTGGAGGTGAGCACCCCCCGCGTTACTACTCAGTCCTCCGCGCCTCGCCGTTGGAAAGCGAGACGCCGGAAGGGGCGCGGACAACACGCTGCGCCGTTCGTTTTCGCTTGGATTCACGAGGCGCGACAAGAGCGCTAGGAGGTCGCGCCCGTGAAGTCGTTGGTACCGGTCCGTGAGATATCCGAGACCTCGCCGTGCCGCATCCCAGCAGACAATGACGTCTGGATTCACGGCGAGCAAATAAGACAGGACTGCGTCCAGCATCGCTCCTTCGTTCGGCGCCAGCTGCACCCGAGACCCGCGAAGGTCGTGACGGCCGGCGACGCCGTCGCTGTCGTCCACCGCGCCGATCCAGCCAGCCGCTCTCATCATCGCGGTGACAGCACTGCGCAAGATCACTCGAGGCCCCCTGCCTGGCGTCTCTTTATGCTCGCCGCAGACGACGAAGATCGTCATCGTGCGGCGGTCGGCCGCCGCATCCGTGACGCTGACCGCGACGGCCAAGATAGGATCGAGTGAGGGGCGCGACATCAACCGTCCCTCGCCGACGTCCGCAAGCAGCTCGATGGCCGCGACGGTGAGCCGACCAATGCGCACCGCCGACTTGGCGGCGGCGTCACTCGCCACGCTGGCCCCCGCCGCCGCGGCCCCCCGCCCCGACGCGGCCGCAAGTGCGGCCGCCGCGGGAGTGACATCCGTCAACAGCGGGAGCGACCTAGCCGTCAGGACTCGACGAAGCTGCGTGAGGGTTCGGAGCTGATCGCGCAACGCTTCCGCGGCGAGGACGACGGGGTGGTGGTCGTCCCTCCCTCCCCCTCGGACAGCTCCTCCCCTTCCGTTGTCTCGGTGGCCACCGTCGGGAGCATCATCGTCATCGTCGATGGCCGCCAGCCCCTCTCGGCGGCGATGGTCGCTGCTGCCCGCGCGGTAAGGGCGCGCCGGCACCGGATGCTGGTGGCGGTGACGGTCATCTTCGCCTCGCAGCAGCAACCGACGTTTGACGATCGCAATCGCATCGACGATGTCTTTTATCCGTTGCAGTGCGGATGGATCACCGACCAACTCAGGCGACGGGGCGAGAGGAGGGGGAAGGTGTTCAGCTGGCGGAGGAGGAGGATGAGAGGGTATCGGAGCAGAGGGTGGCGTGGAGGGCACGACCACAACGTCCCTCGGTCGCTTCGCCCGGTGGGCGGGTCGAGGTGGTATCGAAGCAGCGTCGACGGCCGTAGGAGGCGTCAACAAGCACACCGACGATGTGCTGCGGAGCGTGGCCATCGATCCGCCGGCCCCCTCTCCCTGTGGCATGGCGGCTGGGCGCGACACGTCCGATCGCGGTTGCGACCACCGGACCACCCGAGGCGACCCCGAGGAGCATGGTGGTGATCCGTGCACGATAGCCGAGGCCACGTTCTCCTCGTCGACGTCGAGCGGCGACGGATTCGGAAAGAGCACCCTCGTTGCTTGCAACGGTGAAGCGGAGGAGGTCTTTCGCGCGTCGTGCTCCTCGGTTAGGGTGATAGCGACCTGTGTAGCTAGAGACTTGGCAGCAGGCACGCCGTCAGCAAGCACCACTCTCGTGCAGCCTTCTGTGGCCGTCGTGAAATCGTCGTCGTCGGGAAGCAGCGGGGTCTCGTCGGGGTCGATGCGTTGCACACCATCAGGCGATCGGTTCGTCGTTACTACACCACCGACGCCACTGCGGCCATGGTGCTCATCGTCTCGGCGGTGCACGGAACGACTGCCAGACGACGCGACGCGTTGTAGCTCGGCAGCGACGTGATGCCTCAGCTCATCGGGCAACGATGCGAGTATGCAGCACGTTCCCGGGGGCGGTGCACCGAGCTCGGCGAGCTGTCCATCCGACGCTTTCGTCTCGCCCCGCCCTGCCCTGGCTGAGGCGGCTGTATCGCTGATCGATGGGGCTGCTGCTTGTAGGGCTGGCACGCGGCCGTGGACCGCATCACTATCGCCGTCCTCTCTCTCTATGCCGCGGTCATCGTCACCGTCATTGGTGGCCAAACAATGTCTCCCTCCTTCCACGTCACTTTCGCCGCTACTGCAACTGCTGGCTTCCTCGCCGCCGCTGATGCCTCCGCCGGCGGCGGCCAGCGTCAGGCGCACTTGGGTCATGGTGCGCTGCAACCGTGCCTGGCGGCGAACCCATTGTCGCTGGCGATCAGATACCTCGGTCGTCGTCGTTTCTTCCGCGGTGACATCTGCTTCTTCCTCCTCTGCTTCAGATGGGCCCCGCAATGAAAGCGACAGAGTCGGTTGCCCTCCTTCATATCCACCGCGTCGGCGGTGACGCGGCGTTTCGGTGACGTCGTCGTGGCCAGTCGTTGCTGCCGTGGCTCCACGCCCCTTTCCCGGCGCCACACCTGTGAGCTCGTCTTCCGAGGCGTCACGACGGTCGTCGTGGACGAGTGCCTCATTTTCGGTGTGATATCGCGGCGTGTCTCTGACAGATGTTTCCGTCGAACCCATTCGCGCTGGCGATGCCACAGTCGTGTCTTCTTTGTCCGCCACTCGAGGTAGAGCACACGTTTCGACGTACGGGACGACCGAGGACTGTGTTTCACGTCCGAGGCAGTCCAAGAGCTGAAAGGTCTGCAAGCGTCCGAGCTCAACGTCGTCATCGTCGTCCGCCGTCGCTTCGCGTCGGTGTGGCCGCTCATCGCTGAAGCGACCAAGGGCAGCATTCCCGCCGGTTGCAACGACGGCGGCCGCTGGCGAATGACGTGGGGGGGAGGCTTGAAAACGCATGATCTCATGCAGCATCAAGCGACAAGGTGGTATGTCGTGAAGCAAGCGAGACTGGTGGTTCAGCTTCGGGGTCGCGGCGACGCAGATGTCGTCCGCGGCGGTGGCTGCGCCAATCGTGATCCAAGGATTGGCACCACTACGTCGCGATGGCGGCGGCGGACCACCACCTCCCTGCCAAGGAGTCGTGGTGGACGTTTCGGGTCCGCAAGGTGGAGGCTTCACGTCGCCGTGTTTCTCATCGGGGGGATGGCTGTTATCGACGACTTTATCGACGACGTTTTCCATGCGACGCAGCGCCTCCTCTTTGATCCCTGACTGACCGACCTTTGATCCTTCCGTCTTTTCGCTTCGGTCGAAGACTACTACTTCAGACTTATTGCCTTCACCGGTTGGCAATGAGTCGATCCCTTCCGGCTTCAACTCCGCCGCCGACGTCATGTATCGCTCGCGGTGATCGTGGATGTCCGTTGCGTAACGTCGCATGATGTTGTTCATGTTATCGGCGCGCTGCACATCCATGACGGAGACCGCCAGCGGAGTACTATCGACCCCCCCGCCGCCTCCACCAATGCCGCTTCTGCGAGGAGGAGGAGGCAGCGCGAGCCCCAGGTGACCACCCCTCGCCTCCGAGGGGCTGGCGCTGCTGCTCGTGGCCCTCGTCAACTGCACGCCCACGGTCACGGAGCCCCTTTGATCGCGGTCCTGACGCAACTTTTGTTCGCAATAGTCCTCCGGCTTTCCAATAGATAACATGAAACGGCGAAGCGTGCCGTCTAGTGACCGTAGCGAGGCACCCGGTCGGTCCGTACCTTCCGGACGACGAACGTGGATCACCGACACGTCAATTTCGATGTCGCACGGCGTCACGGGGCTCGACCACTCGCAACCTGACGGGGGTTGCTTCCAACAACAGACTTCCGGCTGCGACGAATTCATTCCTGCAGCAGCGAGCAACTCGCCCCCACGTCGCACGTAGCCCTGCGACACACGCAAAGTTCCCATCCCCGTGAGCCCCATGTCCATCAGGAATTGAAATCCAAACGGCACATGAGCTTCGTAAGGCTGCCATCGTCGCTCACCGACCGACCTCGTCCCACCCAGCAAGTTGGCGATGCGACTGACCCATGTTGGGTGGTAAACAAATATTTTGTAAAACAAGCGAGGCGACACATGATAGCCGTAAAATGGAATCGCTCGCACGAGCGCCACGTGGTGGATCAGTGGCATCGCCCTGGGAGGCCGTAAGGCGCTTTGTGCGATGCGCTCGAGTTGCGAGGCGAAAGCAATACAAGTGGCTTCGCCCGCATCCTCATCGTACGCGGGAACAAAAAAATAGGGCATGGCACCGTGAATGTGGACTGCGATGCTGTACGCCGCGGCGCACGGGGGAATTGCTTGGTTGGACGCTGTCTGAGGCGCACCCCGGGCGACCGTTGCTGCCGCAGCACCAGCGCAACGTGGCATGGCGGTGGGTTGAGTGGAGGAGGAGGAGGACGCGACAGGATGCGTCAATTCGACATGTCCGAACACGTGGATCACCGGCACGCGGGGCACCACACGACGCAGCATGACCGCAAAGCTGTCGTCGCCGAGACTTGCCGATGGGGCCCACAAAGAGCACTCTAGGGCAACGACGGATGCCACGAGATCCATAGTTCCCGTAGCCAACGACGCTTCTGACGACGCCATCGCGCAAGCAAGCGAAAGGGGGCAGGATGATGCCGGCAGCGTCAAGCAAGGTTACCTACAGCGGCGGGATGCGTCAAGCAAGGCTACCCCTGGCAGCGGGATACGTCGTATCAAGGGATCGATGCCTTATCCTCCACGCGGCCTCGTGTTGCTGTTACGTTACCCCTTCTGCTGAGAATAATTGTGGACATCGGGAGTATCTTGCCGCCCAGGAAGGGGGACGGAGTTTCCTTCGTGTGTGTGTGGGGAGGACAGGTAGCAACGACGCTTAACACTACAGCTCGCGGAACGCAATATCGACACATATTTTTTTCCACGTCAAGCAGCGAGTGAGAGGTCATATGGGCCCTGCTCGCACTTTTCCTTTTTGTGTAGGTAGTCAATTCCGTTCTCGGAGGTGTAGATGTGCCCTCATTGAGAGTGGCGATATGGAAGCCCCTGATCAGCTGTGCGAGGTCGACGAGAAGCAGGAAAAGAAGAGAGCCGAGAAAACAAAGCCCTCCTCCTTCTAGGCACGCACAAAAGCCACACACACATAAACAAGCGCCAGAAGTGCACGAGAGCGACAAGGAGAGTCGATGTGAGTTGGATCGCGAGGAGAGAAAGAAACATGTCACATGAACTCCCACCCAGAAACAAATCACTAACGAACGAGTGAATGGAAAGAGAGAGAGAGAGAGAGAGAGAGAGCGAGCGAG
>ERZ1292633.3487-Hain-H41-02um-R1-3487-length-15274-cov-28_pt1 | contig 15274 bp, 17 predicted proteins | sample MGYA00564406_ERZ1292633 | MGnify/ENA primary metagenome ERZ1292633 (study PRJEB36523, sample SAMEA6512639) | groundwater metagenome | collected 2019-01-08 | study: AquaDiva: Metagenomics assemblies of 32 groundwater samples
ACGTCCGGGAGGGTTGGCGGGGCGACTTCTTTCTCCTGGCCGGGGCCTACCACACGGTCTACCAACGCTATCAGGATGTGGGCACCTACTGCTCGATCAGCCATCCCTGGCGCATTCGCGATCCGTTACGGCTGCACGATCCACGCAGTATGCTCTGGCTGGGATTTCGCCACGCCCATTCGTTTATCCGCGTACGGCTCCAAACCAATGAGGTCATCACTCCCGGCGAGACGCGCGGCGATGCAGAGCGGGGGCAATGGCTCGAGGAACGGCGTACGGCGTTCCTCGAAGCAATCACCCTGTTGGAACTTCCCATCGAGACATTGATCGAGAAGCAGCAGCTGGTGTTGCGTCCATGCGATCCCTCCGTGGCCTTCTTCTGTTCCTGGCCCGATGCCTTTGGGCCCTGTCAGTTTGAATACAATACGGCAGACGCCTACGAGTTCCTGGTGCCGGCCAGTAAATTGGCCGCGACCTCTGCACCGGGACCAACCGGCGTCCGGGCCTACCTGACAGGTTTTTCAGAGGACGCGCTCGGTGACTTTCAAGCGATTGAACCCACCGCCCGCTCTGTCTATCGCTGTTCGGTGCATAGTCCGCTCGACGACTTGCCGGAAATTCGATCGGCGATCGAACCAGACGGGCGCCTCTACAGCACGCTCTGTGAGTTTCAAACAGAGGAACTGCTTCCAGACGAAGAGGATGCCTCCGCCATAATCGGGATCGTCGGCAACGAGACGGGATTTCACATTGAGGCCCGTCTGAACCGAGCCCCGCTGAGCGAAGATCTGATGGCTCCCTGGCTGGAGCGGGTGATTGGACATACAGTGGTGTATGCGCCGCTCCCTCCTTTCGTCTAGCGGACAGCTGAAAACGATCTCGTTTTTCACCCACCCGCCCCCGGCGCACCGAGACGCGTCCTGACCCAGGCTTCGTTCTCGGATCGAAATAATCCTCAACGTACCCGAGAGGGTACGCCTCCGGTTATTTCTCCCCTGCGGCCTTGCTTGGGACAAGGCGTGCCCTGGGCAAAGAGGCTGTCTTGGCAGACTCAAGGTGGGTGGGTGAAGTAGCCGCCAGGGTTGGGAGGGTGAGAAGGTCGATCGTTTTGAGCTGTCCGCTTTCTCCTTTGTTTGGCAATCGTAAGAATACCCTCGATCGAGAAGGGGTCACGATGAGGTGACCCCTGTCTTCGTAAAACCGATTTTTGATTGAACAACCAGGGGGGATTCCGCACAGTGGGGGCATGAGTCCCCTGGTCAAGATTCAATCGGTTCTGGCCAAGCCTTTTATGCCGGCGGTGTTCTTTTTCTCCGGTGTGGGCTATGACACGCTGACACTCACTCGCATCGACCGACTGCAAGACAATCTGATTCTCCTTCTCTATCTCGTGGCCCTCGGTTTTCTCATCGTCCTCACCGGTCGGCTTGGGGCGGCGACGGAGTCGCCAGCGATCGAACCGCAAGGCTCAGCCTTCACTAGATTCTTGAGGAAGGCTCGGCCCTACTATCCAATGGCGATGCAGTTTCTCCTGGGCGGGCTCTTCAGTGCCTACGCTGTATTCTACTCGCGGAGCGCCACACTCACCCGTACGGGAGTGTTTTTGGGCGTGCTCGTGCTGCTGCTGGTTGCCAACGAGTTCTTGCGAGACCGCCTCTCGAACCTGCGCCTACTCGTTGCGCTGTATGCCCTGGCCTGCTTCAGTTTCTTTACGTTTTTCCTGCCCGTCATGATTGGGACGATCGGACCCTGGGTGTTTCTGTTGGGAGCCATACTGAGCGCGGGCGTGACGCTGCGCGTGGTGCAGCTGATCTATCGACGCAATCCGGATCGTTCGCGGGTGGAAGCGGTGTTGGTCGGAGGACCGGCGATCGCCCTCATCGGCATTCTCGTCGGGTTTTATTTCATGAACTGGATTCCACCAGTGCCGCTCTCGATGAAATTCGGCGGCATGTATCGCGAAGTGCAGAAGCAGGACGACCGGTTTGCGCTCAGTTTCGATCGTGAATGGTATCAGGTCTGGAAGCGCTCGCAGAGCCCTTTCCCAGCCAATGAGCCGATCTATTGCTTCACCGCCGTTTTCGCCCCGGTCGCGCTGAACACGACTGTCTACCACCATTGGTTTTTTCGAGCGAACAGCAACAAGCCCTTCATCCATGCCGACAAGATTCCGATCAAGATTGCCGGCGGTCGAGAAGGAGGCTACCGCGCCTATACGTTCAAACAACGGCTCGATCCGGGGGACTGGCGTGTAGACGTCGAGACCGAAGACGGCCGGGTTGTCGGGCAAGTGTCTGTTGAAGTGGCTGAGCGGGGAGAGACAGGGGCAACGCCCAGAACGTTTCTGTATTAATCCAATGAAACGGCTTAGCGGCACTCTTGTCCAAAATAAGTTCTTAAAATGCCTCCGGCTTGTGAGTAGGATGGGTTGTTCACCGACACCCGTCTGCGGCGTTGCCACGCCGTGTCACCCACAAGCCGGAGGTGTTTTATGGTAGCCGTTGCCAGTTGCTTTGCGCAAATCCTGTCTCTGATCGACCGCGCGGGATTCGCACGTGCCGTGCGGCAGCACCAGGCCGAGCGCGCGGCCAAGGGGTTCAGCTGCTGGGATCATTTCGTCGCCATGCTGTTCTGTCAGATGGGGAGCGCCCACTCCCTCCGCGAGATTTGTGGGGGGCTGGCCACGGCCCTCGGCAAACTGGTGCACCTCGGCGTGCGCCGGACCCCCACCCGTTCCACGTTGGCGTATGCCAATGCCCATCGGCCCTGGCAGGTGTACGAAACCCTCTTCTATCAGGTGCTCACCCGGTGTCAGGCGGTGGCGGCTTTGAAGCGACGGCGATTCCGATTCAAGCATCCGCTCCGAACCCTGGATACGACGATCATCGAGTTGTGTGCCACGGTCTTCGACTGGGCTCGGTTTCAGCGAACGAAGGGAGCCATCAAGCTCCATCTCCAGCTCGATCACCAAGGCTGCTTGCCCTGTTGGGCGCTCGTGACCGACGGCGACGTCAACGATGTCCGTGTCGCGCAGCAACTGACGTTTGCGCCAGGCACCATCGTCGCGATCGATCGCGGCTACCTGGACTACGCCCTGTATCAGCGCTGGACCACGACCGGGGTGTGGTTTGTCACACGCCCGCGGACCAATATGTTGTATGCGGTCTTGGACCAGCGCCCCGTGCCCAGCCGGAATGCCGTGCTCGCCGACGAAGTGATTCGCTTGACCGGCCCCCATGCTGCAGATCGATGTACTGCCCCGCTCCGGCAGGTGACGATCTGGGACGAGACGCAGCAACGGACGCTCACGTTCCTGACCAACATTCTGCACCTCGCCGCCAGCACGATTGCGGCCATCTATAAGGAGCGGTGGCAGATCGAGTTGCTCTTTAAGGCTTTGAAGCAACACCTCCGGATCAAAACCTTCGTCGGCACGACTGAGAATGCGGTGCAGATCCAAATCTGGATCGCCCTGCTCGCGATGGTGCTGCTGAAATTCCTGCAGCTGCAGTCCACCTGGCCGTGGAGTCTCTCGAACCTCGCGGCCTTGCTCCGCTTCAACCTGTTGACCTATCGGGATCTTTGGATCTGGCTCAATGCGCCTTTTAGATGTCCGGCCATCACCCCGATGCCCATGCAAGCGACGCTCTTCGCCACGTGATTTTGGACAGCAGCCGAGGCAACCTCATCCGAAAACCTGAGCTCCAGCCGTCTCATACACAGCATTGACGCAGGGAGGATCCTGAAGGACAGATTATTTTGGACAGCAGTGGCTTAGCGGCCTTAAATTACTTGAGGAACGAGAGGGGTATGGCTCGCAGGCCCAGAAGGGCGACTGCGTCGTCTACAGCAGCAGAATATACTTAAACAAAGGCGACGAGGTTCCGCTGAATGCGAAACAGGTGGAGCATCTTCCGAAAGACATGATTCGAGTCGAAGGAGGCGTCACCTTTGTCGACCACAAGACCCTGCTCGGGAGCCGTCAGACAATGGCCGGTGTGGAGCATGCCTTAATGGGTATGAAAGTCGAAGGTTATCGGAAGGTGCGCATCAGCCCTCATCTGGCCTACAGAGACAAAGGTATTCCGGACCTGATTCCTCCCGACGCGGTGTTGATTGTGGAGTTGTGGTTGCGGCGGATTTCTTCGAATGATGGAGCGCGTTGATGAAGTTGGTTGGAATAATTGTTTTGACGAGCTGCATTTTTCTCGGCTTATCCAATCTTGCCCAAGCTGAGGTGATGGATAAGGAACCTACTGCGTTGTGGAATTGGGCGTGGGCAGCTCTTGCTGGCATTTCTGCAATTGCAGCCTGGCACTGGCGGTGGTGGGCTGGGGTGCCAGTAACTCTACTTGGTTTCTTGGGTTTCTGGGTCGTTCATCTTGAGCTTCAAGACCCGTTCGTTGGTCCAGACATTCGAATCGAAGCTGGAGCCAGCTATGTCACACAGTTCTACGCCGGTGGAGTGATCTGGTTAGTATTGAACGCGATTGGTGTATTCGTTTGGATTAATAGGGGGCGAACTCAGCGGTAGTTTGCCGGATAACTACGAGTTTGAGCAGGGAACGTGACACCTATGAAACAGCTAGCCCCTTGCCCCTCCAGTCCCAACTCCGTCTCCATCCTAACCAAGGACGAGAGCCATGCCATCGGCCGTTTTGCTGACGGCTCTATATGAGGAGCGGATTGCAAGGAAGCAGCAAGTTCGCTAGACTCTCACCATGGCGACGGTAACACATCCCCACATCGTGACCGATCCGACCGTCTGCGGAGGCAGCCCACGGATCGAGGGTACTCGTATCACGGTCAGAACGGTTGTTATCGCCACGTTGTTGCACGGACAGACTCCCGAACAGCTTCTCCAACATTATCCTCACCTCTCGCTTGCGTCGATCCATGACGCGCTCTCTTACTATTACGATCACCGTGAGGCGATGGATCGGGAAATCGCTGAACATGAGGCAATTGTTGCGACAAAGTAGTAAGACGGAGGGCAACCCATGAGTGAGATTGAACAGCTTGAGAAAACGGTGTCAAATCTCTCTCCCAAGGATCTGGCTCAGTTTCGAGCCTGGTTCCTTGAGTTCGATGCGCGCGCGTGGGATGAGCAAATCGAGACGGACCTCAAGGCCGGGAAGTTGGATACGCTCATTGCGGAGGCGCGAACTGAATTTGAGCAGGGGAAAGCGCGACCTCTGTGAAGCATACTGCTTCGTCACGATTTTGGACCGCCTATCACGCCCTCCCCGAAGACATTCGCTCCCTGGCTGACAAGAACTTCCAGCTTTTGAAATCCAATCCGCGCCACCCTTCTCTTCGCCTTAAGCGCATCGGAGAACTGTGGTCGGTACGAGTCGGTGATCACTATCGAGCGCTTGGGTTCAATGTCCAAGGTGGAATCAACTGGTTCTGGATTGGCACCCACGCTGACTATAACAAGATCATTGTTCCATGACTCATAATGGGCCTTCCAAGCAACTGTCTCCTTGCCCCTCCAGCCCCAATTGCGTCTCGACCCAGGCTCAGGACGAGGGACACGCCATTGAGCCCATTCGCTACCGCAAGTCGCGGGCAGAAGCGAAGGAGGCGCTGAAAGAAGTTATCCGTTCCATGCCACGGACCAAGCTTGTTGACGAAGACGAGTCCTACCTTCATTACGAATTCACCAGCATGTTGCTCCGTTTTGTCGATGATGTGGAGTTTCTCTTCGACGACGACACAAAGACGATTCATTTCCGCTCCGCTTCCCGCACCGGCTACGGCGACCTGGGCGTCAACCGCAAACGCATGGAGCAGGTGCGCGTCCTTGTGGGTGAAAAGCTGTAGCTCTATTCGGCAATTTTCTTTGGAGTTCTGTGGCCGCTTGCTATGCTTCTGAGAACAGGAGGCAGGCGCCGATGGGATTCAAACGAAAAGGATCGCGTGTCGAGGTAGGCCGGGGTGGCCGTCTGCAACGGGGGCCTCTCTCGGCGCCGTGCAAAGTTCTGGATGTCAGTGAGACAGGTGTTCGGGTTGAGAGCCGTTTATTTGTGAAAAGCGGTGATGCGCTTCAACTCCTAATTGAGCTTGAAAAAGGGAGAACCTTGACCTGTGGGTTGCAGGTTGTCCATGTGCGTTCCCCTAGGTTTGGAGCGAAGATCACGTCAATCAGCCCTGAGGACAGGGAGCGACTGGCCCATATCCTTGATGATCACGTGCAGACCAGTTTTTCCCGCCGGTAGCCGGTCTTGTTCATTTGGTTTGTCTGGTCCATCTGGTCTATCTAGTCTGTCTGGTTCATCTGGTTAGTTTCGTTCAACCAAACAGACGAGACAGACCGAATAGACCAGACAAACAAAATAACCGAACAGACCGGGTTAATGCGCGGGGCTGGGTGGTTTTGGGCCGAGCCTGGTTGTGTGCTGGAAGACGCATTTCGGACAGGTGTAGTGGACGAATTGCTTGCCGCCGACGAGACGCTTCTTCATCTCTACTCGGCACCAGGTGCAGAGTCGATCGGGGAGATCAGCTGAAGGCGAAATCTGGTTCGGGGTAGATGAAGTGACATTGGCCATGCGCGGCATTCTCTCCGACCGCTGCGAACCTTGTCAATCGGTCGAGTAGTCCCTGAACCGCCAGGCGTGAAAAAAAGTTTCTCCATCCCCACTCATATGAAAATTTTCGTGGTATAGTCCGAAACAACAGTCCATCGTCACAGTTTTTTCACCCTCCTAACAGAAAGGTGTATAACCTCTATGAGTAGCCCGATTGATTCCGAGACCGCAATCTTTCCAACCGAGTCCCCAGTAGCTGATTCCATTGCCCCCCAGGAGATGGTGGGTGATGGAAAAGCGTGGGGACTCTGTACCGCTCTCGATCTTCAAGATTGTAACCCCGACCTGATTCGCAATGCCGACCATATCCGCCGTTATGTTGCCGAGCTGTGCGAGCTCATTGACATGAAACGCTTTGGCGAGTGCCAGGTCGTCGATTTTGGCTCAGGCCGCGTTGCCGGCTATTCCATGGTGCAGCTGATCTCGACCTCGTTGATCAGCGGCCATTTTGCGAACGACACGAACAACGCTTACCTCGACATTTTCAGCTGCAAGGGCTATGACCCTGCCGTTGTCGAGGCGTTTTCCAAAGACTTCTTCGGCGCGCGTCGCAGTACGACGACGGTCACGCTCCGTTATTAGAAAAAGACCGGGAGCCGCGGCTCCCGGCATCGATCCGAACAGGTTGCGGAAAAACCACTGCAGCACAACAGAAGCACGCTCCCGCAGGATGCTCAAAAAGTTTGTCCAGCAAGGCCGCAGCGAGTGAAGGGCCGAGGCGTACCCTCTGGGGTACGTTGAGGCTCTGAACGATGCGAGAACGCTGCTGGCGGACTTTTTGAGCATCCTGCTAGAAGCCCTCGCCTTCCCACGAACTATGAACCCCACCACAGTCAAAGAGTTCTTTCAGCTTCTCCCGGGCCAGCTCGATTCAGATGCCGCAGAAGATCTTGACGCGGTCTACCAATTCGACTTGAGCGGCGCACAGGGAGGGCAGTACATTCTCACCATCCGGGAGGGGGTCTGTCAGATCGCAGAGGGGACCCATGAGAACCCTCACGTTGTACTCTCGATGGGAGGAGAAGACTGCATCAAGGTTCTGAAGGGCCAGTTAAGCGGGACTGCTGTCGCCATGTCTGGTCGGCTCAAGATCAGCGGAGACATCGGTTTGGCAATGCAACTGAAGGCGCTTTTCCCAACTGTCGGGTAACCAGTTAATCTCGCAAAACAGGCTGAGGTCGAGGTTGAGCGAAGATCCGATCGTTCTTACCCGGCCTTAACCTCAGCCTCAACCTCAACCTTCTTGCATTATGCTATCGACTAGCCGGCTCAGCCGGAATCCAATCGATATTTTCTGGTGTTTTATCCGGGTGGCGGGAAAACCGTTCCTCTAAGATCACATAGACCGTGGGGATGAGAAAGAGCGTGAGGATCGTCGAGACGCTGAGCCCTCCGACGACTGCGCGCGCTAAGGGGGCATTCGTTTCACCGCCGGTTCCCCAGCCGATGGCCATAGGGAGCAGCCCTAACACGGTGGCGAGGGAGGTCATCAGAATGGGCCGGAGTCGCGTCTTTGCAGCGGTGACTGCCGCGTCGTGCAACTCCCGCCCTCGCCGACGCAGCACGTTCGTATAGTCGACGAGCAGGACGCCGTTCGAGACCACGATGCCCAGCATCATGATAATACCCATCATCGACGTGGTGGAGAGAGTGGTATCGGTCAGGAAGAGGATTAGGATTACGCCAGGAAGGCCCATTGGAACCGAAAACATGATGATGAAGGGGTCGATCAGCGATTTGAACTGCGCGGCCATCACCATGTACACGAGGACCAGTGCCAGGGCCGTCGCAAACAACAGGCCCTCAAAGGTTTCCCGCTGTTGTTGAATCTGACCGGCCAACCGGATGCTGAAGCCTGAAGGGAGCTGGATTTTGGCAATGCTCGCCTCCAGGTCGGCGGCGACGGCGCCGAGGTCCCGATCCACTGGGTTGGCGGTCACATGGACCACCCGCTGAAAGTACTTGCGGTCGATCTTCACCGGACCGGCATTGAGTTTAAGCGAGGCGACGTTTTTGAGGAGGACCGGCTCTTCTGTTCGTCCGGTCAAAATGATGTTCTCGATATCGGTGAAATCCTTTCTGTGTTCTTCCGCGAGCCAGGCGCTGATGTAGTATTCGTTCCCATTCTGGGGGTCGGTGTAAATGATGGGGTCAGTGGGGCCGTTGCCGTTGAGTGAAAAAAGCACGGCGTTGGCGACGTCCGTTTCACTGATGCCAAGGAGGGCGGCCTTCTCTCGATCTACCACCACGTTGACCTCGGGATAGTTCTCCTCACGACTGACTTCGATGTCGGCTAACCCCGGTATTTGCTGCATCATGCTTTCGACCTGCTGGATGACCCCTCGCGCTTTTTCGAAATCATAGCCGTAAATCTCCACGTCGACGGATTTCTGCGACCCAAAGCTGGTGACTCGCTTGATGAGCCCGCCCGGGTCGAAAAACATCGCGACGCCCGGAAAGAGTTTGAGGACTTTGGGCCTCACGTCGTTCATGATTTGCACTTGGTTTCGTTTCCGCTTGTCCGGCGTGACGAGATGGACTGAGATGCTCGATGTATGGGGGCCGGTATTCGGGTTGAACAGGGAGGAACGGCCCTGGGCCAACACGCCGGTACTGGAGACAATGGTTTCCAGTTCTTCGGCAGGGATCTGTGCCCGCAGTACCCGTTCGATCTCCGCCACTTGCTGCTCGGTTTTCTCCACTCGCTGACCGACCGGTCCGCGCAGGACAATGCGGAACTGGCTTTCATCCGACACCGGCAAAAATTCCGTGCCGATTTTTGGCGCCAGCATGAGTGAGGCAGCGAAGAGGAGCAGGACGCCCGCGATGAAGCGCCAGCGATGAGCCAAGACCCAGCGGAGCGACTCCTCGTAGCCCTTGTCCAACGACTCATACCGTTCACGGCTCCAATCCATCAGGCGAACGAACCAGGCAGGCATCGAACGGTGAGACTCCTGTTCCGGCTTGAGGAACCTGTAGCAGAGCGCAGGGGTGACTGTGCGGGAGACGAAGAAGGAGGTAAATAGCGAGATCGCGATTGTGATGGTCAGGGGAATCAGGAGCAAGCGGGCAATTCCGGCGACGAAGAAAATCGGGAGAAAAACGACGACGGTGGTGACTGTCGAGGCGAGAATGGGCATCGCCACCTCGCGGGCCGCTTCCAGGATCGCGTCCCAGCGGCGGGCCGTGGTATTGAGATGGCGTTGAATGTTCTCAAGTTCCACAATGGAGTCATCGACGAGCCGGCCGATCCCAAGGGCCAAGCCTCCCAGGGTGAACACGTTCAGGGTTTGCCCGGAGAAGTACAATACGATGAAGGTCACCATGATCGAGAGGGGAATGGCGACAGAAATGATCAGCGTGCTCGTAAAGTTGCGGAGAAAAATCAAGATGACCGCAGCCGCCAGCAGCGATCCATGCAGCGCCTGTTCGATGAGGTTGCTGATGGACTGGCGGATATAGACCGATTGGTCGAAGGATATGCCGACTTTTACGCTGGGCGGAATGCCGACCATCTTCGGCAGGGCTGTGCGCAGTGCATCGACCACCGCCACGGTGTTGGCGATGGGTTGTTTGTTCACCCGAAGATACACGGCCCTGGTCCCGTCCGTCCTGACGATGTTGGTCTGAATGTCCGACGAATCGGTTACGGTTCCAACATCCCGTACGCGCACGGGGCTGCCCTGCTGGTTGACCTTCACGATCACGTCCTGAATCGGGTCGACGGAGCGGAACTGATTATTGGTGAAGACGTTGTAGTCCAGATTGCCGGCTTTGATGTCGCCCGAGGGAAGGATGATGTTGGCGGCTTTCACGGATTTGACGACGTCGAGGATTGACAGGCTTCGAGCATTCAACAGCGCCGGGTCGAGGTTGATGTTGATTTGGCGAATCTTTCCCCCTTCCACGGTGGCGGCGGCGACGTTGGCGATCTGTTCAATCTGCGGGGCGATCGTATTCGAGGCCAGATCGTACAGAGCCCGTTCGTCGAGATCGTCGCTGGAGACCGTCACGAGAGAGACAGGGATATTGGAGACATCGAATTTGACGATAAAGGGTTGCAGAATGCCGGGAGGGAGACTATTGAGAATTTGAGTGACGCGTTGCATTACCTCCATCTGGCCGACGTTAATGTCCGCGCCCCAGTTGAACCAGATCTGCACCGCGCCGATGCCTTGTTTCGCAAACGACTCGACATGCTCGACGTTCGACGCAGAACTGACGGCCTTCTCGATGGGATAGACGACACTCTGTTCGATGTCGAGCGGCGGCGCACCTTTATAGATGACGCCGACGAAGGCAACGGGCACTTGAATTTGGGGGAAGAGATCCACCGGCAGCCGCTGGACGGAAGTAGCGCCCAGGATCACCATGGCCAAGGACAGCATCAGGATGCCGATGCCATTGCGAAGTGCGAGGAGGGTCAGCCACATAGCGTGATAGGTGAGGGGTTAGGGGTGAGGCGTAAGGGGCAATAAATGATGGCTCGAGGTGAGAACTCTTGGATATTCACCCCTTCACCCCTGACCCTTCACTCCTCACCGGTTGGAGGGGTTGCATCTGCACGGGACTGCCGTCGTGCACGAGATCTTTCCCGGAGACGATCACCTGCTCCGAGCCGTCCAAGCCTTTGGTGATCTCTACCCGGTTCTCGTCGTGGACTCCGATTTCCACCGGCACCCGCCAGGCCTTTTCTTCGCGCACAATGTAGACATATTGGGAGTCTTCCAGCCGACTTACTGCGTCGAGGGGAATCTGAATCGCGTTTCGATGGGCACCGACCAGAACCTCTACTCGGGCGAACATGCCGCCCTTCAAGACATGATCTTTGTTGGGGAGATCCACCTCGATCGTCATCGTGCGGGTGGCCCGGTTCAGCGCCTGGACGATGCGGGTGACCGTGCCCTCGAAGATGCGATTGGGATAAGCCTCGGCGCGAACTTCCGCCTTTTGGCCTACCTGGATGAGCGGGACGTCTTTCTCCACGACCTCGATCAGAATGCGGACCGTCTGGATCTCATGAAGGGTGAGAATCCCACGCGAGATAGTAGAGGTGCCGGCAGTTGTCCCGCTGACATAGGAACCGAGATCGAGGTTGCGCTCGGCCACATAGCCCGCAAAGGGCGCACGGATATACGAGTAGGCCAGGTTCGTCTCAGCCTGCGCCAGGGCAACCTCCATTTGCTGGACCTGCGCGCGGAGCGAGTCGAGCGCCGCCGCCGCCGCGTCGTACGCAACCTGGGCGTTATCCAGATCTTGCTGCGAGACAAATTGGTCTTTGATCAACGCTTGCATCCGATTGAGCGTGAGGGTGGTATTACGGACGCTGGCATCCTGCTGTGAGACTCTCGCTTTGGCTGCAGCCAGGTTTGCCTTGGCCTGGTCGACGGCATGCCGATAATCCGAGTGGTCGATCTCGATCAGAAGCTGGTTGGCTTTGACCAGATCGCCTTTGTCGACATAGATTTTTGCGATGTAGCCGTTCACCCGTGAGAACAAATTGACTGACTGGTTGGGAGTGATGTCGGCGGTATAGGTGAGTCGAATGTCGAGATCTTGTTTCAGCGGCGCCACGGTGGCGACGGTGATGACACGGGTTTTGCGGGCATCAATCTTGGCGCCGCTGCTGAGGCGAAACACGACGAGGGCCGTGATCGCAAAGAAAATGATTACCCCGAGCGTGACAATCGGATGTTGTTTCAGGGGATTCATCGCGACCGCCTCCTCGGCGGTTTATGGCTGGCCGGTTTCTTGATCAGTCCGGTGAGGAAGAGATCGACATAGGTTGCCACCGTGTCTTCATGGGATTGATGCATCGGGACTCCAAATATCTCATGGAGCAGACGATGATGGACGACCATGCCGATGAACGCGCGGGCGGCTAGGAGGGGATCGACCGCGCGAAATGCGCCGTCTTGAATCCTTGTGTGAATATACGCGGCAAGGTGGTCATAGAACACCTTGTGGTGTTTGCCGAAGAACATCTCGGATAGTTCGTGCCCTTCCAACGCACTGAATAAGAGGAGTCGTAAGAGCGTCGAGTCGACGCCGGGGCGAATGCGATAGCTCGCAATCATCGTAAACACACGATGGTCGTCGTGTGTTTTGGCTGCAGCCTCCACCGCGTCGAGCAGTTCGTTGACGGTCACTTTTTCTGCCAGGATTGCGGCGTAAAGCGTTCGTTTCGTCGGGAAATACTTGAAGACCAGCGCCTCACTCACACCCGCCGCCTTGGCAATTTCTTTTGTGGTGGTGCCGTTGAACCCTTTTCTGGCGAAGAGCGATGTGGCGGCTAGGATGAGGCTGGCCCGCCGGTCGCGTGCCGAAGCCCGCTGTCCGTTCCTGTTCGTGGTCTGTGTGGTCCGTTTCTTCATGGTAAGTGAGTGCTTACTCACTGAAATCCTAGCATGCAGCGATTCCAGGGGGCAAGCATGGGCAGGAACTGCACGCGAGTTGTTTTGGTAGGGTGTATGCGGCTTCTGTGCTGTCGTGGCTGGCGATGAATGCGGAAGCAATGTTCAAGCCTTTCCCCTGTCATCAGAGGCGCTTGACAGGGGAAAGCAATCTGCGTATAAGCCGGAATCTTCGCGGGGTGGCTCTAGCAGGATGCTGAACAAGTCAGCTAGTCCGTCTTGTTCATTTGGTCTATTCGGTCTATCTGGTTAGTCTCATGCAACCGAACAGACCAGACGGACTAGCTTCTGGCGTGGCCATATAGATTTTTCGTAACCTGCTAAGGCAGGTGTAGGGCGGATATCTCGTATCAGAGGGTTGCCTCATGGATCTCACCCGCGTTCAACGGTTGATGTATTCCCTGTCGGCGGACTCTCGCTTATCCTCACTCGTGCGCCACCCGGCACCTAATTTTCCAACCATCGTTTTTTCACCCAGTAGGCTGGTCCGTCTCGGATCGGCGTTAGATACAGGGCTTCAGCGAAGGCATCCTAACGTCATATCAACACAACGAACAAGGAGGTAGTGATGAAGAGACGACGGTTTCAAACAGCGAATGTGGGCAGGCTTGTGCTCGGAGGACTGCTTCTGGCGGGCGGTGGCCTTTGGGTCACGCCGGCTGGTGCCCAGAGTACAGCTCCGCAGACGCCGCAACAGGCGCAGCTTCGGCAAATTCTGGAGAAGCTCGATCAGGTCCTGGCTGCCACTAAAGCCGGAGAGAGCGCTAAGAGTAACGTGGCCGAGGATAGCAGCACGCAGCGATGGGACCAGGTGCTGCCGGTATCGCAGCGGTTCGTGGTTCTACCGGCCTTTAACAACGATGCGGTTTTAGATAAGGAAACCGGCCTTGTCTGGGAGAAGTCTCCTCAGACGAACGGGGTATCTGCGGCGAGTAGCCGCTTGGCCTGCGCCAATAAAGCCGTCGGAGGTCGAAAAGGTTGGCGCGTGCCGGCTCTCCCAGAGTTGACCAGTTTGGTAGATCCCTCTGTCGCCTCTCCCGGCCCGACCCTGCCGCAGGGCCATCCATTTCTCAATGTCCAGGCTGCTAACTATTGGTCATCGTCGGCGCATCTGGAGAATACGACCCTCACGTGGGGTGTGGGGCTCAATAACGGCATGGCGTTGGGACTCAGTAAATCTTTTGATCAGCGGATCTGGTGTGTCCGTGCTGGTGCAAATGCGGACTAACATGGAGTGTTTGACGATAGGGATTATGTAATGACTCGAAGCGGGGGAGGTAGAGGCTCTGAGCTTCTCCTCCCCAGCCTCGCGCGGCAGATCTCGTTCCATGTTTTCTACTAAGAGTTAGCTAGGGTAAGGATTTAAGCTGTGGCTGCCGTGGGTGGGAATGGTCCTGGAGGGTGAGCGAAGGGGGGTTGCCTTTGAGCATGGACCGGTTCATCTGCTTCCAAATGAAATGGCGAAGCCGGGCCTGCTCTCGTGCCATGATGTGAAGAAATTCGATTCCGCATTCGTTTTCCGCTGCCCAGATCACCCGAATCTCTGAGATAAGAACCAGACGGGATGTCTCAGGGATTGTCAGGTAGAGAGCCCGGAAATGCCCTAGGGGCAACGTCTGTGCACTGCGGAGTTTGCATCCGTGCTCGGACAGATCAAGGGCTACTCCGTCGCCAACCTGTTTGTTGCTATCTGCTGCTGAAAAGCGAGCCATGATCTGCACAGGGATCCGCCGGGCCACCCTGCGGGCAGTGGCATGAACTGGGGGATGGGCTGACACTCGTTTGTCTATCCGCCGTCGTCCGATCATTGGTTCTCGTTGTAGCTGGCGAACAGTCTAATCGGAATATGCGAGATTCGATCGCAAGAAGTACGAGAGCCGGTTTCGCTCCCGTAGGTTCATCTTGAGGATCTCGACTCCAAACCGACGTCCTGAAGCCCCAGCCACCTTCGTTTCCATTACCCAAGCCACCTTCGCTTCCATTATAAACAGTGGGTCTTGTCCATCTGGGAGGTAGAGAAAGATCGTGAGGTCCATCCCCTGCTTGACCGAGGCGTTGCCGCGAATACCCAATCCTGTGGGCGAAAGATCCGTGACCATGCCATCGCCCATGAGAACCTCACCACAATGGTCTTGGGCTGAGTACATCAACCCGAACTCTATCGAGGGGCGGGGGCTTTGCCTCCGATTGGCCACTTCCGTCACAGACTGAAACCCGTTTCTAGATGCGACCTGTTGTCGTCTCATGAGGACACCTCCTTGTTCCTGC
>ERZ1292633.3488-Hain-H41-02um-R1-3488-length-15270-cov-6_pt1 | contig 15270 bp, 17 predicted proteins | sample MGYA00564406_ERZ1292633 | MGnify/ENA primary metagenome ERZ1292633 (study PRJEB36523, sample SAMEA6512639) | groundwater metagenome | collected 2019-01-08 | study: AquaDiva: Metagenomics assemblies of 32 groundwater samples
CGATGTGGCCCGAATACGGACTTGTGTAGGAAGTGACTTTGCGCTGTAGTGCTAACTTCTTGGAGGGCAAAATCATGCTGGACACACGTCACTCAACGGCCATTCTCGCAACTTTCGTCGTGGGTACCTTGTCGATGGGCGTGAACGTCGCGGAGGCCACGTTTCACTTCATGCAGATCGAACAGGTCATGGGTGGGGTCAACGGAGACGTATCCGCCCAGGCGATCCAATTGCGAATGCGAGCTGCGGGGCAACACCTCGTTTTGCAGGCGCGTCTTCGCGCCTGGGACGCCGCCGGCGCGAATCCGATAACGCTCATCGACATCGCCGCGGACTTGACGGGCCCAAGCGTTGCGGGAGATCGTATCCTTATCGCCACGGCGGGCTTCGCCTCCAAGACAACGCCGACAGCGGTTCCGGATTTCATCATGAGCGCGATCCCGCCCTCGTACCTCGCGGCCGGAAGCCTAACCTTCGAGGACGACCTGGGCATCATCTACTGGCGAGTGAGCTGGGGCGGTGCGGCCTACACCGGGTCTACCTTGGGCGATACGACTAACGACGACGACCCGGGCTTAGGCCCGGCGAACTTTGGTCCGCCGTTTGCCGGACCGCTCCCATCGGCCAGGTGCCTCGCCCTGCAATTCCAGGGGACCGCGGCCGCGTTGAGCATCAGTAACAACACCGACTACGCCGTCACCTCCGATGCGGCGGTCTGGGCCAAATACCACGGCGCTTCGTACACGATCAGTTTGTGCATTCCGGCCGTCTCCCAGTGGGGCCTGGTCGTCATGATGCTGACACTGCTTGCCGCGGCCACGCTGCTCATCGCGCGGCGGCGAGGCGTCGTACTCGCAGACCCGGCCTGAGCGCACCGGGATGGCGTTGCCGGTTTTCAAGCGAAGCGTTTCATGCTATTCGTTACGCGGGAAGCATGAAGCGCGAACCCTTTAATCCCGATTTGATGCCACGGCGGGCCGACGAGCACGGATCTGCGTTTGCCGGCCCGCTGACCGTTTCGCAACTGACCGGCCTCATCAAGCGTGCGATCCAGGACGCCCTGCCGGCGACGGTTCACGTCGTCGGGGAGATCAGCAACTTCAAGCGTCACGCCGGCGGCCACCTCTACTGCACGCTGAAAGACGGTGGAAGCGAGCTGGCCTGCGTGATGTGGCGGGCCGATGCGGCCAAACTCAAGTTCGCTCCCGAAAACGGACTCGAGGTCATCGCTACCGGCGGCGTCGAGGTCTTTGAGCGGGCCGGTCGCTATCAGCTCTACATTCGGCGGCTCGAACCGCGCGGCGTGGGCGCGCTGGAGCTGGCCTTTCGACAACTCTGTACGAAGCTCGAAAAAGAGGGCTTGTTCGATCCGCAGCGCAAAAAGCCGCTTCCGCGTTTTCCGCGACGAATCGTCCTCGTGACCAGTCCGACGGGCGCCGCCGTCACCGACATGATTCGAACGATTGAGCGACGCTTTCGGTGCGTGCATATGCTTGTGTATCCGGTTCGCGTGCAGGGTTCCGGCGCAGCCGCGGAGATCGCCACCGCTATTCGTCTGGTCAATTCCGACGCCGAACGGCTGGGCGGCGTGGACCTGATGATCGTCGGCCGCGGCGGCGGGTCGCTCGAGGACCTTTGGGCGTTCAACGAGGAAATCGTCGCCCGAGCGATCTTTGCAAGCCGCATTCCGATCATCAGCGCCGTCGGGCACGAAGTGGACGTGACCATCGCCGATCTGGCGGCCGATGTTCGCGCCGCGACGCCGACGGCCGCCGGCGAAATCGCCGTACCCGTTCTGTACGACCTTCTCGCCGGGCTTGGCGCTCAGGAACTTCGCCTCGCCCACGGTGTAGACGCCAAGGCGGAACTGGCTGCCGCGAAGCTGGCCGGGCTTCTTCGACGAACGCCCTTCCGCGATCCTTTCACGCTATTGCTCCGCCGCGTGCAGATCGTTGACGAATGGACGCATCGGACGTACCGCCTGCTCGCGCGGCGACTTCATACCGCGCGCGCCGGTGTGGACCGCTGCGAACCGATCGTCCAGCGCATCGCCCCGCACGCTTTTTTGTTGCGAACATCAGCAAGGCTCGCACGAGCTGAGCAATCGTTTCACATGGCCGTTACACGAAAGGGGGCCGCCGCCGAGCAAAAGGTCGGCCATGCCGTCCAGCGACTGGAACGCGTTTCGCCCGCGCGGATGCTGCCCGCGATTTTCCAACGGATTGAACATCTGGACGAAGCGCTCGACGGCGCTTTGCGCCGACGGTTCTCGGTTTCCGCTTCGCGGCTTCAGTCGCAGGAAGCGCTGCTGAATGCGGTCGGCCACAAGAGCGTGCTCGCCCGGGGCTATTCGATCACGCGGACAAAGCAGGGTCGGCATCTTGTGCGTCGCGTCGGCGAGCTTCGCGACCGCCAGCGGATCGTCACGCAGCTCGCCGACGGCGAGTTCGAGTCCGAGACAATCAGCATCCGCCAGATGGAATTGTTTGACGAGGCGTGATGCTCGTCCGCCGGAGCGGACGTCTTGCAAGCGATCCCGCGGGCGGTCAAGATACCCGCAGGATGGACGCCGCGATGACCAAGAAAAAACTGACCTTCGAGGAAGCCCTAAAACAGCTCGAAACCATCGCCGAGCAGATCGAGCGCGGCCAGATCGGGCTGGAGGAATCCATCGACAGGTACGAAGAGGGGATGTCGCTGGTCAAGCAGTGCCGCGAAATCCTGTCAACGGCCGAGCACCGTATCCAGCAGCTTCAGCAACGCACCGACGGCACGCTCGAAACCGCCGAATTCACTCCGCCGAAAGAAACAGATTAATCCACAGATTACACCGATTTGCACAGATCGGGGGGAAAAGACGTAACGTTCGAATTCGAGGCTTGGGCGACCGAAGTTGAGAAGTAGCGCACGCTCAAAACCCGTCGCTTTGAGATAATTGATGACCTGTGCTTCTTCCGCGCCGCCAAGAGCGCTGAGGGCTTTCAACTCGACGATCACCGACTCGAAACAAACAAAGTCGGCCCGGTATGAACAATCAAGCATTGTACCCTTATAGCGAACGGGCAGATCGATCTCTTTGCGGTACGGAATACCTCGACCCGCAAACTCGATCGCAAGTCCCTGTTGATAGACCGCTTCAAGAAAGCCATGTCCCAGGACTTGATGCACTTCCATCGCCGCGCCGATGATGGCGTGCGTTTGGGAATCTCTTTCGTCCGCACCCATCTGTGTAATCTGCGTAATCTGCGGATTCGTCGCCCCATTACGCGCGGACCGGATTATTTTTCGCGTCCGGTACGTGGCTGGGCGTCGATGGCGAAGATTTCCACGCGGCGATTGGTCAGGCGATTGGGTTCGGAGGAATTCGCTACGCGCGGGCGGAACTCGCCGCAGCCGGCGGCCACGAGGCGGTCCGGCACGACCCCGTGTTCTTTCAGGTAACGCACCACCGCCAGACCGCGCTCGGTGCTGAGCTGCCAGTTGTCCTGCCAACCGCTTTTCTTGATCGGTCGGTCGTCGGTGTGGCCGAACACCATGATGTCCTTGTTGCCGTACTCGCCGCCGAGCGTGCTGACAATCGCGTCGAGCGTTTTTCGAGCCTCATCGCGAAGCGTCGCCTTGCCGGGAGCAAAGAGGATGTTCTCCTCGATGGCGATCATTCCGCCGCCGGGCACGGCGGTCCAACCGGCCGGGGCGGTTTCCGGCGCCGGCCGACCCGCAAGCTCGGAGCTGAGCGATGCAGCCTCGCGCAAGGCAGCCGCCAGACGCTGGTTGATCAGATCGCGCTCCTTCATGGCCGACGTGAGGTCGGCATTGGAGCGGTTCAACTGGCCGCGCAGGTTCTGGTTCTGCGCCTCCAGGTCCGCCATACTCTTCGGATTGCCGCAACCGCCCGACAGAATCGCTCCGCACAGCACTGACGCCAAACTCACGACCGCACGCCTTTTCATCGCGCTTCTCCTTCCACCCGCGTTCGCGGGCCGCTCCCCGATTCCCCATTTCCTTCCGTTTCGTCGCCCGCCGCCCGCTTCAACTTCTCCTCGATGCGCCGCTCCCGCTCGTCCATTTCGGCGGCGCGTTTCTGATGTTCCAGTTCGGCTTCGATCAAGGCTCGCTGACGCTTGAGCTCGCGAAAGTCGCGGACCAGTCCGCGGGTGAACGAGATCACCCACCACGCCGCCCGCGTAAAACCCGCCGTCCACACCATCACCCAGACGACGTTGACCGGCTTGTCCGCATCGGTCAGACCAAAGAACCATAGCCGGACGGTGTAGGAACGGTTCTCAAACAGGACAAGACCGATCGCGCCGACCACGAGCACGACTACCGACGCACGAAGATAGACCGTCAACCGCTTGATTGCAAGACTCATGGAAAGGCTCTCAAAACGGACTTCCCGTCAGAATCAGCCCCGGACTCCGAGAAGCCAGCGGGCCACTTCGATCGCGTGCGCAAGTATCGGCCATTGCAGGATTTGCTCGTAAAAAACGACCACGATAAGGAACGAAAACGACAACCACGGCCCCAGCGGCAGCGCCCGCGTACGCTTGAACGGTAGCGCGATCAGCCAACCCGCCAGGGCCAGTCCGCAGGTGAGAAAGAACCCCAGGACGACCACCGGCCAGCCCGCCACGCACCCCGCCGCCGCCATCATGTGGATGTCGCCGGTCCCGAAAGCCTCTTTCCCGAACGCGAGCGTAAATACAATCCGCACGGCCCAGCCCAATGCGCCGGAGATGATATACCCGGCCGCCGCGGTGCAGAAGCCTTCCAGCGGCGCCCATCTCCGAAACATAGCAAGTTGATCGAAACGGGCGGAGGCGTGCAAGGACTTGCGAATTTGTTCGACGTGTTCGCCGCCGCTCACGACCCACAAACCGATGAGGGCGAGGAGAATCGCGGGCGCGAGCATCGCCAGCTCTTCGAGAACCATTCGTCGCGCGGTAGAACGTTCCTCGTCAATCGCATCCACGATCGTCTGATCCGACTCGCGAAGCACGATGCTCTGGGAGAGAACGAGCACGAAAATGAACAGAAGGGGGGCGATTGCCCGCCCCGCGTGACGCAGGGGGACCAGATGCGACTCGGTGAGAAACAAATCAGCGAACAACAACATGAGGATCACCAGTGAGATCCAGCCCCCGACCCGCGACGGCGACGAGAGCGACGGCGGGGGCGAACCCGGCGCGCGATCATCGGTCGCAACCGCGGGTTCGGGTTGCTCGCGCGGCTCTCCGAAATCTTCCGCGTCCATGTGCGGCTGGCAGACCAGGACGGTCCAAACGAGGCCCAGTCCCGCCAATGCGCAAACCGACATCACCGCGACGGCGTCGGAGGGTCGGGGCCAGTCTACGCTGTGCCGCGGCGTCCACAGCGTGTGCAGCGCGAATCCCGCGACCGTGACAAAGTTCGTGAAGCGGATGTCGACCCAGTAGTGTTCGAGGTCGATGGCCGACATCGCCAGCAGGCACGCGAAGAGAATGACGTGCGCAACGAGCAGGGGCCAATCGTAGGCGAGCCGATCGGTCAGGCCGAATTCGCTCCGGCTCAGTCCGCTGCGAACCTGTCCGACCAGGAACGCATCGACGAGCATGAGCACGATGACGGCCATCAGGGCTTCGATGAGCAGATAGCGCGTGGGGATCGGCACGTCACATTTTCGACACCGGCCGCGGAGCAGGAGAAAACTGACAATCGGTATATTGTCGTACCACGCGATGCGGAAACGGCAGAAGGGGCACGCCGACCAAATCGGTGAGCGCATCGACTTCCCGCGGGGGATTCGATAAATGACGGCGTTCAGAAAGCTGCCGACGCACAGGCCCACGGCGGTCCAGAACGACAGCCACCAAAGCGTCGGAACAATCAGCAAGACAATGTCATCCTGGTGAATGCAAGGCGTCGAAAGTCGAATGACCCGTGAGGCGACCGCGCAACTCGCGTGACTTCCTCATACTACATTCGTCATTCATGACTTTGTGCCGGTCTCAAAGTCGCGAGTGGGTTCCGTCGCACCACGGTTTGTTGCCGCTGTGGTGGCACTGGCAGACCGCCTTCTTGCCCGGCGCATCCACCTCGCAGACGATCGGTGCGAGTCCGGTCCCCATCCGGCTGTGGGTTCCGTCGCAATACGGAAGTTTCGCCGACAACCCGCATTGGCAATAGGCCTTCTTGCCCGCCGTCTCCTCGACGACGATCGGCCGCGTTCCGTGTTTGGGTTCAGCCATGGGATTCCCTTTCGTCATGATCCTGACCGCGCAAGTCGCCGGGGGATAGGATAGTCAAGCTCGGGGCGTTGTCGAGAACACAGGATCGCCAGGGCGGACCAACGCATGATCTCCGCGCCAACAAGGCGAAACGACGGCGATCGGTTCTATTTCGTAGCCCCGGCATTAATGCCGGGGTTCTGAAGTGCTTCGAGATTCCGGGCGAACTCGGCGATGATCCACTCCGGCGTGGACGCCCCGGCCGTCACGCCGGCGACTTTCTTGCCCGCTGCCATGCTCGGTTCGAACTGCTCCCAGGTTTCAATGTGGTACGTGTCGGTGCCCGCCTCGCGGCAAAGCCTCGCCATCTCGCGGGTGTTGGCCGAGTGCAGCCCGCCGAGCACGAACATCACATCGACCTCCCCGCACAGGGCGATCGCCGCCTCCTGTCGTCGCGTGACCTCGAGGCAGAGCGTGTTGACGATCTTTACCTCGCGATAGGGCCGGACCAGGATCTTCGCGATCATTTTCGCGACGTGCTCCGGCGAGTGCGTCGTCTGGGCGACGACGCCGAGCCGTTCCTTGTACGGCAGGGCGTCCTCCAGATCGCTGTCAACGTCGATCACGGTGACTTCCGGCGCATAGCCGATTACGCCCTTGACTTCCGGGTGGTTTGGGTCGCCGATCATCACGACGTGGTAGCCTTCTTTGTCAAGCTGTTTGACGACGTTTTGGGCGCGCTTGACCAGTACGCAGGTGGCGTCCACCACCTGCAGGCCCCGATCGCGGACCTGTTTCATTGTTTCCGGCGTTGCGCCGTGCGAACGGATGAGCACGACCTTGGAGGGGTCGATGGTCTCGAGGTCGCCGGATTGGTTCAGACCGGCCTGTTCGAGCCGGCCCACGACCTGCTTGTTGTGGATGACCGGACCGAGGGCGACGACGCGTCCCGCGCCGTGATCGGCGACGGCGGCCTCAGCCAACTCGATCGCGTCCTCGACGCCGAAGCAAAACCCCCGCGATGTCGCCAGCTTCACCTGCATGATGCCTGATCGTCCGTCCCTTGGATGGGAGAAACCGCGATACGTCGCCGTCATTCCGTCCCGATGCCGCTTGCACAATCATACACCCCCGTCGCCGCCTTATCCAACGCCCCGTACCCCGGCCCGCCCTTGCGCAGTCGCCGATCACTTGTCCGATCGCGATGTTCCCATAGCATTCCCGGTGCATGTTAAGAATGGTTACGATGGCCGACTTTCAGAATCTCGCGTGGGGCGATGTGGACGCCGGGTGGTGGCGGATTGTCGCCGACATGACCTGCGCCGCCTGCGGGGCCTATCAGGCGGCCGATTCCGATCCGACCAACGACAAGGAAAGGACGCTGGAATTGTGCGCCCGGCTCTTCAATTCCGTGGGCTGGCGGGTGGACGATGCCGATGGGGTTCTTTGCCCGGCATGCGCGCAACGCTGCGTTTTCCGTGACTCGAATCCGCGATGATGGATTGCGGACGGTCACGGAGTTGCATGGGTCGCGCGGGCTAAAGCCCGCGGCTTGGAGGAGAGGAATCGGCGGCGTTGATGGCGGCAACAACGCGCATGGCCTCGACCGTCGCGCGGACGTCGTGCGTGCGGATGATCGACGCTCCTGCGAGGGCCGCGATCACGGCGCACGCGAGCGAACCGGCGTCGCGTTGTTTCGGGTCGTCGATGCCCAGCACGGATCTAATGAATCGCTTCCGCGATGCCCCGATGAGCAGCGGCTGACCAAGCGCGACGAACCGATCGAGGCTTCGCAGAATGAGCAAGTTGTGCCCGATACGCTTGCCGAACCCGATGCCGGGGTCCAACACGATCCGCGACGGCTCGATGCCGCGGCCCACGGCGAAGTCGCGGCGCTCGCGGAGGAAATCGCGGATTTCGCCGATCACGTCGTCGTAGTGAGGTCCGCCGCCCTCCTGCATGTCCGCCGGCGTTCCGCGCCGGTGCATCAACACGACGCCCGTTTTCGACGCAGCCACAACCTCGACCATCGCCGGGTCGTCGCGAAGCGCCGACGTGTCGTTGACCATATCCGCGCCGGCGCTCAGCGCCGCACGCGCTACGCCGGACGATCGCGTGTCGATCGAGATCGCGACCCGTGCGTCGCGCGAGCGTATGGCCTCGATAACGGGCAACGCCCGGCGGATTTGCTCATCGGCCGGCACGCCCCGCGAACCGGGCCGGGTCGATTCGGGCCCGACGTCGATGACGGCCGCCCCCTCCGCGATCATGGTCATCGCGCAACCGATGGCCGCCTCGTGGTCGAAGAACTCACCGCCGTCGCTGAAGGAATCGGGCGTTACGTTGACGACGCCCATGACGAGGGGAGGGCGAGCGGGAATGGCGTATGTCAAATGTCGAAGAGCAAATGTAGGGACGGACGCTGTGGAGGCGTCGCGGACCATGGCCGGAGCTACCTGCGAAAAGTGATGCGTCCGCGCGTAAGGTCGTAGGGCGACATTTCGACGGTGACGGTGTCGCCGGGCAGGATGCGGATGTAGTACTTACGCATCTTGCCGGAAATATGGGCCAAAACATGATGCTTTTCGCCGCCCGCATCCACCTCGACGCGAAACATCGCGTTGGGCAGCGCGGCGACCACGACTCCCTCGACCTCAATTGCGTCCGCTTTGGCCATATACCGTTTCCGTATGCGAACCGCCGACCGCCCCCGCGGCCGCCAACGTCCCGCAACCCTCGCCGCGGCCTTAAAGACCGCTTCCATGCGCCAACCTCGGAGCTTCTCTTTCGAGGTTCACCGGAGTTGTGAGGAACTCCGAAGTATATCCGCCCGCAGGATTGCCACAAGCGGCTAGAAATCGGTCCGCACGACCTCGTGAAAGCGGTTTTGGCGAAGCACTTGCAACGCGGCGGGAATCGGATACCAATCGGCCAATCGGGCGCGCGGCCTGAATGCTGCAGTCACCATTCGACTGAATGGCGTTGACCGCTTATGCGAATATCCGACATGTGCTACATGCGCAACTTGAGCAAGAGCGTCGTACTCGCCGCTGTGGCGGTTGTCTGGCCGGCACTGACCGGCTGTGCGACTTATCCGCCGATGCGAATGCAAGCCCAGCGCTATCGGATCGAGGTCCGCCTCGATCCTCTCAAACACGCAATAACCGGGCTGGCCGCGCTGGACCTGGTTCGGGCCGACGATGGTTCGCTCAATCCGGACCAACCCGCCGCCGTCGAACTGCTGCTCCACCCCGACCTGAAGATCACGCAAGTGCGGGGGGCCGGCGCTCGCGCGCGATCGTACACGGCCTTGAGGGCTTCAACCAAGTCCGCATCGGAAAACACCAACGACGGACGACGCGACCGAGTAGGGAGCGTCGTCGATGGGTTCGCTCCGCGCCGTTACTCCGTCGTTGTGGACCGACCGGTCGAAGCGATGACGCTCTTTGTCGCGTACGAGGGAAAACTCTTTCAGGATGTTGTCGCCGGCGAAAAGCCGGGCCAGATTCACAACTTCTCCATGCACGCGCATATCGGCGAGGAAGGAATCTATCTGGCTGACGGATACTGGTATCCGCAGCCCGCCCGGGATGACGAGACCACGCCTCCGCCGGCGGACTTCACGCTGCTCACCGATCGGGTCGCGGAGATGGAACTGGTCGCAAGCGGCGAGACGGATTCGGCGTTGAGCGAACAGACCGATCGGCTTGCGTGGCGAAGTCCGTATCCGCTCACGGAGATGGTGCTGGTCGGCGGTCCGCACGAGGTGCACCGGGCGACATATCGAGGGGTTGAAATCGCCGTACACCTCAAGCCGAGTCAGGGCGAGCAAGCCGCCGGACTGATCGAGGCGGTCAAGCGGAATCTCGACCGCTATGAACCGTTGATCGGCCCGTTCCCCGCGAGACAGTACAGCATCGTCGACAACTTTTTCAGCAGCGGGTTCGCCTTCCCATGTTTCACGCTCTTGAGCTCCGCGGTGATCGACATGGGGCTGCGGTCGCAGACCACGCACGGCTATCTCGACCACGAATTCCTCCATAGTTGGTGGGGCAACGGCGTGCACGTCGATCCGCACGACGGCAACTGGTGCGAGGCGCTTGCGAGCTACGGGTCGAACTACTACGGGTTCGTGCTCGACGGCAAGGAAATGGAGGCCCGGCGAAAGCGTCGCAACTATTCACACTTCCTGAGCCGCCTCAAAGCGGAGGATGACAGGCCGCTCGGCACGTTCGGCCGGAAATACGGCTGCAATCGACAGATCGCGTATGACAAGGGCGCGATGGTATTTCACATGCTCGCCTGCAAGATCGGTCAGGACAATTTCTGGGCCGCGATGCGGAAGTTCAACGAGCAATACGCGGGCCGGTACGCGTCGTGGGAGGATATTCGCCGCGTATGCGAGGAGCAGAGCGGGACCGACTTGGAACGATTCTTTCAACAGTGGGTGCGCGGGTCGGGAGCGCCCAGGCTGGAACTCGACCACGCCGTCTACCGCTCTGCCGACCGGACGCTCACGTTCACGCTCTCCGAGGGCGACTTGCAGTTCGCAATCGACGCGCCCATCCGGCTCAATGGACCGGGCGGCGCTGCGGACCTGAGCGTCTCGTTCGATCAACCTTTGGTCGAACACGCGATGCCCGTCGACTCGCCGCCGCACACGATCGAAGTCGATCCGGACTACAACGTTTTTCGCAGGATCGATCCAGCCGACATCAACCCGACGACCGCGTCGACACGAAGGGGATCGGCGTTCACCTGTGTGCTTCCGCCGGGCGAACCGGCCGAGCAGTATCGCAAGATTGCGGACAACTTCGAGTCGAGTTTTTCAGCGGAAGAACGGATCGAGCGGGCGCCGCAAGACCTCCGGGCCGACGCCGACCTGGCCGAACGATGCGCGCTCATTCTCGGCGAGGCCGTCCGCGACCCGGCGGTCGAGGCGTTTCTCAGTGCGATCGAGTTTCCGGTCCGCTGGACCGACGACGGATTCGAGTTCGAGGAGAACGAGTACAATGATCCGGGCGACGCGGTGCTTTGCACAACGCGGCATCCGGGCGTGCCGGGCGGCGGCGTGACCGTCGTGTTTGCCAATAGCGAATCGGCGATTCCGCGGGCCGGGCTGATTTCGTTTTACGAGCACAGCTTAGTGATCTTCCGAGACGGCATGCCGGTACTGCGGCAGGACTTTGAACCGTCGCAGGCCGTCCGCGTCGAGCGATTTTAGGGGGCTTTTTTGACGCGCCATTCCGCTCCACCAAGCGATGAACAAATCAGCGGGTCGTCGCCCACCAGGCGCGCGCGGAGCATTGGGTTGCGTATTTTATCGGCCTGCGCCCTTTTGGCATGTCTATTCTTGGTCGGCGGTTGTTTCAAGATTTCGATCAAGCCGACCTGTCCCGCGGAGATGAACGTTGGCGACACGGGCGATCTGGTCGCCAACGAGGTGGACCCCGGCGCCATTCCGACGTATCTGTGGGAGGCGTTTCCGCCCACGGCTGTGCAGATCGCCGACCCCGCCGTGCCGACGACGACGTTTGAGGCCGTGGCGAACGGCGAGGTGACTTTCCGCCTGACGGCCAGCGACGGATTATTTCAGGTCGTTGATACTTGCCGGACGCAAATCGCGACTGCCCCGGTGACCGTGACGGTCACGCTCGTCGCCGCGCCGCAAAGGCTCGCACAGGGCGAATCGACTCTGCTGACCTGCACGAGCACCGGCGCGACGCCGGCAGTTTCATATGTCGTGGACCAGCTCGACGGACCGCTCGCCGAACTGACGACGGTGGCGCCCGGCGTCGCGGTCGGGATTCTCAACGTGGCCGGCGACGCCGTTTTCCGCTGCATCGGCACGGACGCCGACGACAACCCCAGCGCCCCCGCACTGGTGACCGTAACCGTTACACGCCCCAGTCGTCCGGGTGGCGGCGTTCGATGAGCGTCGGTCGCGCAAGGACCGTCAATTCGCCGGGGCAGGGTTGCGCTTTCGGGCGAAGAACTTGGCGCTCCAGATTTTGCCGGCGAGGCTGCAGGCGATGTCAGCCAACCGGTCGTTTGCCGCGGCGCCTCCGCCGCAGTAGGCGCTGCCCTCCAAGACCTCGGACAACTCGGAGCCGGTGAACGCGGCGAGTTGTGCTTCGTCGTAGACGATCCGCTCGCGCACCTCGACGTCGAATAGGCCCGCGCGGCGTAGCTCGTCGAGGTACTCGGCCTCGCTGATAGCGCCCGAGACGCACGAAGCGTAGAGCGCGACGTCGCGTCGCACCCAGTCGGGCAGCTCTTCGACGACAATGTCTGAAACCAGCATCCGCCCGCCTGGGCGCAGCACGCGGACGATCTCGGCAAAGACCCGGCCCTTCTCCGGTGACAGATTGATGACGCAATTAGAGATCACCCAGTCGACGGAATCCGATTCGACCGGCAGGTTCTCGATGAGACCCTTTCGAACTTCAACGTTGGACAGACCGGACGCGGCGATGTTGTCTTTGGCCTTGGCGATCATGGCGTCAGTCATATCCACGCCGATGACCTTTCCCGACGGGCCCACCTTACGGGCGGCGAGCAGGAGATCGATTCCAGCGCCGCTTCCCAAGTCCAAAACGGTCTCCCCCTCGCGGACCTCGCTGTAGGCCAGGGGATTGCCGCAACCGAAGGCATTGACGACGGCCTCTTCCGGCAGCGCCGCGATCTCCTCTGAATCGTAGCCTGCCAGCTTGACCACCACGCCCTTCTGCACCGGGCCGCAGCATGGTCCGGAGGTTTTTACCGGCCTCGACACGGCGCGGGCATAGGCGTGCGACACCTCTTTACGAACCTGATCGCTCGATTTCATCGGAGTTTCTCCTTTCGCTTCTTAGGTTTTCGAGGCCTCTTTCGAGGCCCTGCGGACGAACAGCAAACTTCAAGCGCGCCCGCGATCTGGCGAAGGCGCGCCGCCACCGCGGCGCAATCTACAGCGTAGTAAACTTCCCTGCCTTTGCGTTGGTACTTGAGGATGCCCACATCGCGGAGTAAGGCCAGGTGCCGCGAGACCACGGAAAGGTCTGTGGGACAAAAGGCGGCGATTTCTTTGACCGTGCGGGGGCGGTCGCATTCCGCGAGTCCGCACAGCAACGCGAGACGCGAGGGGTCGCAAAGCGCCTTGAAAAACCACGGCTCCAGCACGTCGCCAAGGCACGAGCAGCACGCGGCGGCGGGAGCGGGCTTTCGTTTGCGTATTTGTGTCATCATGCAAGTATTATACAACCTTCCGATGGTCCGTCAAATGGAAAAAGGCAATCGGACAGAAATTGACAGATCAAAGCCCGCCGCCGAGCCGGCGGGGCCAGTAGTCGTCGGGCGGGGGGGCGTCGCGGTCGCCGCTGGGACGAATGTGGCTATAGAGCGATTCCTTCTGCTTGTCGTAGGCGACGCGGCCGCCCACCACCGTCCACCGAACCAGCGACATATAGTGCAACGGATCGCCGTCGAAGATCGCGAAATTGGCGTCCTTGCCGACTTCGATAGACCCAACGCGGCTTTCGATGCCCAGCACCCTCGCCGCGTCGATAGTGATCGCACGGAGGGCGGCGTCCTGCGGGAGTCCGCCGCGGACGGCGAAGGCTGCCTCCATGTTCAGATGCAGCAGGTCGCGACCGGCCAGCCCCCACAACGTAATCGTCGTGATCGACGGGACGAACGCGAGCGGCACGCCGTGCTTATAGAGGATCGCCGCGTTTTCGATCGACTCGCCGTTGGGGCGGTTGTATCGTTCGTCGCGGTCGGTCGTGCGCCGCGGCGTGATGATCGCGGAGAGTCCCGCCCGGGCCATCTCCGGCGCGACCGTCCAACCCTCTGTCGCCCCGCGGACGACCGCTCGGATGTCGAATCGCTTCGCCAGATCGCACACCTCGAGCAGTTCGTGAGCGCTGTTCGCATCGACGACCGCGACCGCGTCGTGTCGAAGCAGCTTGAGATAGGTCTCGAAATCGCCCTTGATCCACTCCTTGTCCGGTTCCTTGGCCTCCGGGTCGGTTTTCTTTTTCTCCTCGTGGGCCTGGACGTCGCGAAGGTATTGACGCACTTTTTCCAAATCCGCCCGAATCTTTCGCCGACCATCCGGGTTGTCCGTCGTGTAGCGCAGCGACTTGAACAGATCGCGCTTGACGATCATTTCATCCACCGAGCCGTAGGTGAGATTGGCGGCGGAGTTGCCCGCGACGGCCGTGGTGATGCCGCCCGCCAGCGCGATCGTCATGTTGAGCGAGAATACGTCCGTCGTATCGTCGGGCGGATCGGAACCCAGCACGTTGCCGCCGCTGGCTGCGATGAATCCCGGATACACGTGAAATCCGCTCGCGTCGAGCGTCTCGGTTCCCTCCGGCAAAGCGATTGCGCCGCCGATCTCGATGACTTTGCCGTTCTTAGTCAGAATCGTCGCGCCGTACAGATCGCCGTTGGTGATCGTGTGGACGGTGGTGTGGGTGATCGCGAAATAGCGATCCTTCGGCGGTTCCTTCTTCTTCTCCTTTTCCTCCTTCTCTTTGGAATCGTCCTCTTTCTCAGATGCCGCAGCCGGTTGGGCGGGTTCGTCCTTCTTGGGCGGCTCTTCGGCCAAGAGCATCGTGGGACAAACAAGGAACCAACACAAGGCAAGGGTTCCCGCAAGCGCCTTGGCGGGGCCGACGAACAAGCTTGGCGCGTTGACCGCCCGTCGCTTGCGCTCCGGGTTCGGATGGGTCCGCGAGGCCGGACGCTGCGCAGCGCGGCGTTGACCCGCTTTGTGGCTCCGTGGCTTCGTGGCTTCGTGGCTTGCCTTCATAGTTTTTGTCGCTTCACTTCGACGAACTTGCCGAGAATCATCACCCGCATCACCTTCGCCTGTGGATCAAGCGGATCGCCGTTCAGAAAAATCAGGTCTGCATCCTTCCCTTTCTCGATGCCGCCGAGTTTCTTCTCCAGACCCAGTACGCGCGCGGGGTTGATTGTCAGCGACTCGATCGCCGCTTTTCGCGCCAAACCCGATCGAACCAGCTCCGCAAGCCGCTCGCGCAAGCGCATGTATTCGTCGCGCGTTCCGTCGTGTGGA
>ERZ1292633.3489-Hain-H41-02um-R1-3489-length-15268-cov-6_pt1 | contig 15268 bp, 16 predicted proteins | sample MGYA00564406_ERZ1292633 | MGnify/ENA primary metagenome ERZ1292633 (study PRJEB36523, sample SAMEA6512639) | groundwater metagenome | collected 2019-01-08 | study: AquaDiva: Metagenomics assemblies of 32 groundwater samples
TTGATTTTATTAAATCAGCCGACTGGATTTGCGACCTTGGCCCAGAAGGCGGCGTGAAGGGCGGCGAAATCGTTGCGGAGGGCACGCCAGAGGATGTCGCGAAGGAGCCGCGCAGCTATACCGGGCATTATTTGAAGGGCGTACTGGCGAAGTCCATCGCAGTTGAGAGTACGCCCGTGGCGAAGGGGCGGAAGAAGAAAGCGACGTGAACAGATTGCGGAACATACCGTCGACTTTCGATTCGCGCACGGTGTCCGAAATCGACGCGCTGCTCGATACGATCGAACGCGACCATCAGGTTTGCATCCCGCTTGCCATTGAAAGTGGCAGCCGGGCATGGGGCTTTCCGTCACCCGATAGCGACTATGACTGTCGTTTTGTCTATATCCGAAATCAGGATGCCTATTTATCACTTTGGCCGGAGCGCGATGTGATTGAGACGCCGCTTATCGGCGATCTTGACGTGAATGGATGGGATCTGGGCAAAGCGTTGAAGTTGATGCTGAAGGGCAACGCGGTCATCATTGAATGGCTGCGGTCGCCGGTCATCTATCAGGGTGAGGCCCGCTTTCGTGACGAGTTTCTGGATTTAACACGACGGCTCGCGAACCGAACATTGATCGGGCGGCATTATCTTCATTTGGGCGAGCGGCAACGCCAAACCTATTTTGGCGACGGTAAACAGGTTGCGCTTAAAAAACTATTTTATGCACTTCGTCCGGCGGCCACGCTGCGATGGATGCGAATGCATGAAGGAGAGGCAATTGCGCCGATGCACTTCCCCACGCTTATGGCGGAGTGCGCGCCGCCGCCCGACGTGGACGCTTTGGTTAGAGAACTTCTGATCAAAAAAGCCGAAACGCGAGAGCTGGGTCTCGGGCTGTTGCCAATACCAATTGTGCAGTTCGTGGATCACGAATTTAGTGCAGCACGTCCGCTGTTCGACCAAGGCCGCGTCGCCTTGACACGCGCAGCAAAATTAGAAGCAGCGGACTTTTTTAGGTCTACTGTGCGACGCTTTGTTTAATTCCACGCCCGGCCATCGGGAAACCGCACCTCGACCCCTTCCACTACTTCCACTTCAAACAACCGCATGTTGAGGCCCATTCTGACGGGCGTTTCGGGGTGGTTGGTGGCGAAGACCTCCAACATCGTCCAGTGCGTGGTGCAGCCGCACATGACGCAGAAGTGGGTGCGAATGGCGGGTTCTGGCATGTCAGCGCGGATGTAAGTGCGGGTGTCGCCGCTGATGCTGATCTCGGCGGGGTCGTAATAGCCCCAGAGTCCGGCGTGCTTGCTGCAGAGCGTACAGTTACAGTCATTCACATAATCGGGCTTACGCGGGATCGTGAGGTGCACAGCCCCGCAGTGGCAGGTACCGTTGTGCGCGGTGTGGGATAGGGTGGCGTTAGACATGCCATACAGCCTATCCGCCCGCCCGCCCAACGCCAAGCCGCATCAACAATCAGTGCACCCCGCGATCACGGTTAGGGTTGGTATTGAGCCGTGACAGCGCGGTAAACGCCGCCGCAGTGGCTTGGCTGGTGATGGCAAAGCGGATCGCCTCAATGAGCTTATCGCCCTCACGCCGCAATTCCTTGGGGATTTTGACGCCGCCAATATTTTTGGGCACTTTGAACTTCATTTTCTTGTCGCCGGACTTCGCCTTTGATGCTTTCTTGCCTTTGCCTGCCATGTTGGGCTCCTTGATTACGGTGTTATGCTCATATAATACAGTAGCGTATGGCATTCAAGGGTTGGGGCTTTCCATCTATGCTGGCGCGCGCTGATTTGCCTATCGTGACGCGATCTGAGATCGTCTCATAACATGGAAACTTAAGAATATTGTGCGTAACAATGTAAAAATAAAAGAAGGTCGCGCATATGAATCGCAATAATTTTTTATCGTGCAATGGAAAAATATTTCAGATACTGTTGATTTTTTCGGTCTTTTTCGGCCTCTTTATGCCGTCTGCGCATGCTCAGCTAATTGGTCAATTTACCACCACCACTACAGGGGCGATCACCGATTCGACAAACTGTGCAGTAACGGTAACGCGGACATTTACCGTGCCGACCAGTTTTATCATTGGCGACGTTGATTTCGGGGTGTTGCTTTCGCACACTTTTCGCAGCGATTTGCGCATTTCGCTTCGCTCTCCGGGCGGAACCACCGTACAGTTGCTGCTCAATACTGGCACTGGGGTCGATAATCTCAACGTCCTCTTTAATGATGAAGGCGCTGCCGCAATCGCAACGCATACGACGGTTGATACTGTTGGAGCTGTGCCGCCCTATCAACGGAACTTCATACCCAACAGCCCACTCAGCGCATTTGACGGGCAAAATGCGTTGGGCACTTGGACAATGGTGATCTGCGATTCTGTTGCGGTTGATGTCGGCACGTTCAGGCGGGCTGATTTATTCATCACTGCCCAGCAGGTGAGCGTAACCAAAACCAGCGCCATTATAAGCGACGGTATCAGCACGGCCGATCCAAAAGCGATCCCCGGTGCGACGCTGCGCTATTGCATTTTGGTTACAAATACAGCCGGTGGTGGTACTATGACCAATATTGTAGAGGTTGATGCGCTGCCAGCCAACGTCACTTTTGTTCCTAATAGCATTGCATCTGGAACGAGCTGCGCTGGCGCTGCCACAGTCGAGGACGATAATGCCGCAGGTACCGATGAAATCGACCCATTCGGAGCCTCATTCAGCGGCAGCACGGTAACTGCAACGGCGACATCGGTCGCACCGGGCACCAGCTTTGCTACTGTGTTTCTGGCAACGGTGAATTAAATCCAAATTTTTGGTGTCACAGGCTTTTCTCATCGTGCTGTGGAGCCTAACCAGCCATCATGCTCACCATCCGCCGTGCGACGCCCTCTGATATTCCCATGCTCGGCTTGATTGGCCCTGCCGCTTATGCCGAGGCTTATGGTGATTGGTGGGAAACGCCAGCGGCCTATTATGCCTATCTAAACGGATTTGGCGCGGCGGCGTTTACCGCATTTTTTGCGTTGCCAGAGGCACGGGTTTGGGTGGCGGAGGTTGACGGCGCGCCGGTTGGCTTTCTGACCATGCGGCTCAATACGCCTGATCCGGTGGACGGCAAAGCGGGCGGGGCATGGGTCGGAAAAATCTATATGTTCGGCTCGGTGCGCGGGGCAGGGGTTGGCCGTGTGCTTCTTGAAGCAGCCGAGGCCGAGGCGCGCACGGGTGGTGCGGCGTATCTGTGGCTTGATTCAATGGCGCGCGCAGAGTGGGCGTGGCGCACCTACGAACGGTGGGGCTTTGTACAGATTGGCGAGATAGTGCTCGATAATGGTTTGAAACCGGACCGTACCACATTGCTGGTGATGAAGCGTAGCCTAGATTAGCGCATTCGATCAGCCCAACCCGTTTCCCTTCGTCTCAATTTAAGCACGGCACTGCTTTTGCTGAACTCAACGCATTAACGGCGCCGAAAGCCGGGGCGGTAAGTGCTGGTTTCGGGACGGAACCGGTCGGCGACTTGGCAGTTGCCAATGCTTTCAGCCAAATTATCCCATTTCTTTGCAGCAAAGTTAAAGCTGTCGGGATCAATCGGATCGGCAAGCGCAACGCCGAACAGTTGGCCATCGACCCAGCGTACGCGCCCCTCGACTTCGCCGTAGTGGCCGAGTTTGATCATGATCAATATGCCAACAGGCGGTGGTATCCGCGCGCGCAGCCCGGCCCCTCTTGGTGAAAGGTTGCGGACTGCGACGGTTTGTTCGCCAAGGCCAGGGATGCGCATGGTTGAGGCGAAGAGCCGTCCCGAACGCAGCTCACGCTGCGATGGCGGCAGCTCTGTCCCGTCCGGCACAGTCAACTGGTTGTTTGTAATCATGCCAGCAAAGGCTCCGACTCGTAACTCTTTGGCGAAATATTAAACGACCGGCGCTCGCATAGGTTAAGTCGCGCGATAATGTTGGTGGCTGCCGTAGGGGAAGCCTATGTTGTTTGCTTCACTGCTTGAAGCGTAGCGCAGCCTATGCCATCGAACGATATAGCCAAGCAAAATAGCTAGAGGATGCGTCACCGATGAACTTTCAGTTTTCCGAAGAAGCAGAGTCGCTTCGTGATGAGGCGCGCAAGTTTCTGAGCGCCGAGGCAGGCTATGATAAGGCGCGCGCGGTGATGGACGGCGATGCCACGCATGATGCAGCTTTATGGAACAAAATCGTTGCGCTTGGCTGGACAGGTTTGCGTATCCCGGAAGAGCATGGTGGGCTTGGGCTTTCGGTGCTTGAGCTATGCGTGCTTGCCGAGGAGCTTGGTCGCTTTCTTGCGCCGGTGCCGTTTACATCGTCGGTGCTGATGGCGACTGAGCTTTTGATCGCGAGCGGTCATGCCGATGCGCAAACGGCGTGGCTACCAAAGCTCGCCGATGGTTCGGCAATTGGCACGGTTGGCTGGATCGAGGGCACGTCGGCCAGTCCGGTGGCTTCGCCTAAACTGCGGTTTGAGGGCGGTAAGATTAGCGGCACCAAGCGGCCCGTGGCAGACGGTATGGTCGCCAATTTTGCGATTGTCACTGCGAGCGATGCCAACGGCGGCCTCGTAATTGCGTTGGTTGATCTGTCCGCACCCGGCGTAACGCGCGCACCTTGTGAAACGATTGATCTTGTCCGCAAATCGGCGACGCTCAGCTTTGCAGATGTGCCGTGCACTGTGCTGGCAAGCGGCGACACGGCGACGGCACTATGGGCAAAATTCCTTCATAGCAGCGCGGTGCTCCTCGCATTTGAAGGCGTCGGTGGGGCCGATGCGGCGATGGATATGGCTGTTGCCTATGCAAAAGACCGTATTGCGTTCGGCAATAAAATTGGTGGTTATCAGGCCGTGAAACACCGCTGCGCCGATATGTATATCAAAAACCAACTGGCGCGCAGCCATGCCTATTACGGCGCATGGGCGCTTTCCACGGGTGCCGCAGAGCTTGCTCAGGCTGCGGCTGGCGCGCGGGTGGCTGCCATTGATGCTTGTCAGTTTGCGGCTGAAGAAAATGTTCAGCTTCATGGTGGGATTGGCTTTACGTGGGAAAGCGATTGCCAGTTTTTCTATCGCCGGGCACGTACTCTTGCGCTTAGTCTTGGATCGCGGGGTTTCTGGTCAGATGCTCTTGTCCGCGCGCTTGAACAGCGAAACACCGAACTTGCTGCTTAAAGGATCGACGTTATGAACTTTGACGATACACCGGATGAAGCGGCCTACCGCGCTAAAATCAACGCATGGCTCGCCACTGCTGCTGGGGACTATCGTGATCCCATGACTGGCGGGAACGTGGTTGCGCGCGCTAAGGCGTGGCAGTCGGTCAAATATAACGCAGGTTATGTCGGCATCACTTGGCCAAAGGCGCTTGGCGGGCAGGGCGCAACGCCAATGCAACAGATCATCTTCAATCAGGAAGAAAGCAAATATCATGTGCCAACCGGGCTATACGCCATCGGCCTTGGTATGTGCATTCCGACTGTGTTCACGCACGGCCATCCAGAGGTCGTAGCGCGCTATCTTGAGCCCGCTATGCGCGGTGATGAAGTGTGGTGCCAGCTATTCTCCGAACCATCGGCTGGCTCAGACCTTGCGGGCATCCGAACCAAGGCAGAGCGCGACGGCGATGATTGGGTGATCAACGGCCAGAAAGTCTGGACGAGCGGAGCGCAGCACAGCGATTTCGGGATTGTCGTCACGCGTACCGATCCGTCTGCACCAAAGCATAAGGGGCTGACAATGTTCATCGTGAACATGAAAGACCCCGGTATCGAAGTACGCCCGATCAAGCAAATGGCGGGTAGTTCGGAATTTAATGAAGTATTTTTCACTGATGTTCGCGTCAATGACAGTCACCGTCTGGGCGAAGTTGGCGATGGCTGGAAAGTGTCGCTGACGACATTGATGCACGAACGCGTTGCGGTGGGCGGAAAACCAGCGACTGCGCCCGGCGTTAAAGAAATGATCGAACTCGCCAAGGCGATTGACACCGAGGAAGGCAATGCGCTTGAGCAAAGCCATGTCCGCCAAAAAATCGCTGATGTGTATATTCAGGATCGCGGCATTGCTTTGACAAGAATGCGGACGATTTCGGCGCTCTCATCAGGGCGGACGCCGGGGCCGGAGTCGAGCATTTCAAAGGTTGTCGTCGCCAAGATGATGCAGGATATGGGCAGCTTCGCCGCCGATATGGCCGAAGGAGCAGGGCTAATTCAAGGCGACCAAGACGCGCTACCGCATCTTGCCAAGTTGCAGCAAACCTATCTTTATTCAGCGGGCTTGCGCATTGCAGGCGGCACTGACGAGATTTTGCGCAACATTATCGCGGAACGTGTGCTTGGGCTTCCTGGAGACAAGCGGCCTGACAAGAATATTCCGTTTAATGAGTTGCACAAGGTGGCGGGCTAAGATTTTAAGGCGCTACTCCGCGCCTTCAATTCGGGACATCACCATCTTGCCGTCGCGCACGGCGAAGCCGAGTTTGCCTTCGACAAGATCAAGGGCGTCACGGCCGAACTGTTCGAAACGCCAATCTTCGAGTATCGCGAGGCCGGTGCGTTGACCCGCCGCGAGCAGTTCAAGTTCGTCCGAACGCGCGAGGAGCCGCGCCGCGACATTGATTTCACGCGCGCGGATTTTGAGAAGTAAGCGCAGTAAATCGGCCACCAGCGCGCCTTCTTTGCCGAGGCCGGGCTTGCGATCATCGCGTGCTGGCATTTCATCGGGCGACATCGGCTGAGCATTGGCAAGTGCTGCCATCATCCGCCCGCCAATATCATTTGTCGCCCATGTTGGTGAAAGCCCGCGCACCTTGGCGAGGTCTGCTTGAGTTTTGGGCGGGTGCGCTGCGATATCGGCAAGCGTTTCATCCTTGACGATGCGCCCGCGTGGGAGGTTTTTGGATTTGGCTTCGCTCTCACGCCACGCCGCAAGCGCCTTTAACCGACCGAGCAATTCTGGCTTGCGGCCAACCACTTTAACGCGTTTCCACGCAAGCGCTGGATCAGCGGCGTAATTTGCGGGGTCGGCGAGCCGCTCCATCTCTTGATCGAGCCAGCCGCCGCGATTGAGCCTGCGCAGCTTGTCGAGCATTTTGGGAAAGATCGTCGAGAGATGGGTGACGTCACCAATCGCATAATCAATCTGGCGCTTGTCAAGCGGCCGCCGTGCCCAGTCAGTAAAGCGCGCGCCTTTATCAAGCGTGATGCCGAGCCAGCTATCAACTAGGTTGGAATAGCCAACCTGCTCACCCTGACCAAGCGCCATCGCCGCAATCTGCGTGTCAAACAGCGGATGGGGCGTTTTGCCGGTCAGATTATAGATGATTTCAATATCTTGGCTGCCCGCGTGGAAGATTTTGAGGACGTCTTCATTATCAGTCATCAGGTCGAGCAGTGGTTTCAGGTCAATACCCGGTGCCATCGGGTCAATCGCTGCGGCCTCATGCGCATCGGCGATTTGGATCAGGCACAGCTCGGGCCAAAAAGTGTTTTCGCGCATGAACTCAGTGTCGACTGTCACGAAGGGTGACTTGGCGAGGCGAGCACATAATTCGGCGAGCGGTTCGCTACTGTCGATGAGTGGGTGAATCTGCATTCATCCTCCATAGCGCGCGCGCGCCGCTTGACAAATAGGCGCTTCCACTGTGTTAGGCAGCCCATGACAAATATGCACATCTATCGCACGCACAACTGTGCCGAACTCCGCTCAAGCCATGTTGGCGAGACCATCCGTCTGTCGGGCTGGATCCACCGCAAACGCGAACATAGTAATGTGCTATTCGTCGATTTGCGCGATCATTTTGGGCTGACCCAGATTGTTGCGGCGTCTGGCTCTGATGTGTTCAACACACTTGATAATGCGCGCGCGGAATCGGTGGTTACGGTTGAGGGCGTTGTTGTTGCGCGGGACGCGGCGACGGTAAACCCAAACCTTAAAACGGGCGAGATCGAAATCCATGCCAAGGCCGTAACGGTGCAATCCGCAGCGCAGGAATTGCCGTTGCCGGTGTTTGGTGAAGCTGAATATCCTGAAGAAATTCGCCTGAAATATCGCTACCTTGATCTGCGCCGTGAGCGGCTTCACAATAATATTGTGCTGCGCTCAAATGTGATTTCAAGTGTTCGGCGGCGGATGATTGATCAGGGCTTCACTGAATTTCAGACGCCAATCCTGACCGCGAGTAGCCCCGAAGGCGCGCGCGATTATCTCGTGCCAAGTCGTGTGCATCCGGGCAAATTTTACGCGCTGCCGCAAGCGCCGCAGATGTTCAAACAATTGCTGATGGTTGCTGGTTTTGATCGTTACTTCCAGATTGCGCCTTGCTTCCGCGATGAAGACGCGCGCGCGGATCGCAGTCCGGGTGAATTTTACCAGCTCGATTTTGAAATGAGCTTTGTAACGCAGGATGATGTGTTTGCCGCGATTGAGCCTGTGCTCCACGGCGTGTTTGAGGAGTTTGCAAAGGGCAGAGCTGTGACACCTACGCCGTTCCCGCGCATTCCCTACCGTGAGTCGATGCTGAGATACGGCTCTGACAAGCCTGATCTGCGCAATCCGCTGCTGGTGCATGATGTGACTGAGCATTTCCGCATGTCGGGATTTGGCTTATTTGAACGCATTGTTGGCGATGGAGGAGTCGTTCGGGTTGTCGCGGCACCGAATACTGCTGAGAAAAGCCGCAAATATTTTGATGAAATGAACGATTGGGCTCGTGGGGAAGGCCATGCCGGGCTTGGCTATGTTACGTGTAAGGGCGGCGAATTTGGTGGGCCGATTGCCAAGAACCACGGCGAAGAGGGGATGAAAGCGATCTATGATGTGCTCGGCCTTGGCCCTGATGATGGGTTGTTTTTCGCAGCGGGTAAGGAATTGCAGGCAGCTAAGCTCGCCGGTGCCGCGCGCAACCGGGTTGGTGAAACGCTCGGGCTGATTGAACAAAACTGCTTCAAATTCTGCTGGATCGTTGATTTCCCAATGTTTGAATATGATGAGGATGCGAAAAAGGTCGATTTCAGCCATAACCCATTCTCAATGCCGCAGGGTGAACTGCACGCGCTTGAGACGATGGATCCGCTCGATATCCTTGCCTATCAATATGATATCGTCTGCAACGGGGTTGAGCTTTCATCAGGTGCAATTCGGAACCACCGACCTGAAATCATGTACAAAGCGTTTGAAATTGCAGGCTATACCCAGGAACAGGTCGATGAGAATTTCTCCGGCATGATCAACGCGTTCAAATTCGGGGCACCACCGCACGGTGGGTCTGCGCCGGGGATTGACCGGATCGTGATGTTGCTTGCCGACGAACCGAATATCCGTGAGGTCATCACCTTCCCGATGAACCAGAAGGCCGAGGATTTGATGATGGGCGCGCCGTCACCCGTTTCGCTTAAGCAGCTACGTGAATTGAATATCCGGACGGTTGAACAAGCGAAGAGTTAACGCCTTCACGCTAGACTGGGCATGGGCGGCCTGAGTATGGAGTTCGAACGAATGACGATCAAACTCAAAGACTATGAATCAGGCAAGGATTATAATGGCGATTATGAGTATGGCCTGCTCGCGCTTCAGGAGCGGCTGTCGCAGATTCAAACGGCGTATATCATTCACGGAAAATCAGCGATCATTGCATTTGAAGGATGGGATGCGAGCGGTAAGGGTGGAGCAATCAGTCGGCTAACCTCAGGGTGGGATCCGCGCTGGTTTCAAGTCTGGCCAATCTCGGCCCCAAGCGAAGAAGAGCGTGTGCGTCATTTTCTCTGGCGTTTCTGGAAGCGATTGCCGGGCAGTGGTGAGATCAACATCTTTGATCGCACATGGTATGGTCGGGTTTTGGTAGAACGAGTGGAAGGGTATTGCAGCGAAGCCGACTGGAATCGCGGCTTTGACGAGATTAATGAATTCGAGGCGCAGCAGCGTGACAATGGGGTAACGCTGATCAAAGTCTTCCTGCATATAACGCAGGAAGAGCAAGATGACCGTTTTCGTGACAGACTCGAAAATCCTTGGAAGCGCTGGAAAACCGGGAAGGACGATTATCGCAACCGGGCCCGGCGTTCGGACTATCTCAAAGCCTATGCGGATATGTTTGAGCGAACCGATACGCGCTGGGCCCCATGGACTGTAATTGACGGCAATAATAAGAAAGCCGCGCGGATGGCGGTTCTGACAGCAATTGCCGACGGACTTGAGAAGGGCGTCAGTATGAAGCCATTGCCTGCCGATCCGGAAGTCATTGCGCTTGCCGAAACTGCCCTTGGGATAGCAATTGTCGAGCGGGCAGGCGCAACCGATTAATAGCGGATTGTCAAAACTTCATATTCGATTTCCCCGGAGGGAAGAGTCACGCGTCGAAGATCGCCAACCATGGCACCGCGCATTGCCCTAGCGAGGGGAGTATTCCAGCCGATTCGTCCATTGCTGGCATCGGTTTCATCATCGCCAACCAAGGTCAGCGTGCGCTCCCGGTCATCTTCATCTGCAATCGTTATCGTCGCTCCAAACCAGACGCGACTTTTATCGGGCTGTTCTGATGGATCAACGACACGCGCAGCTTTCATACGTTTGGATAGCCAGCCAAGCTCACGATCAATTTCCCGTAGCCGTTTCTTGCCGTAGAGATAATCACCGTTTTCAGAACGGTCCCCGTTACCCGCTGCCCAGCTAACAACATCAACCATTTTTGGCCGTTCAACCCGGAAAAGCGAATCGTAGCGGGTACGTAATGCTGCGAGTCCGGCTGGCGAGATATAGTTCGGTTTTTCGTTCACCCTGGTTGCGATTTTCCCAAATAGGCCGACAGGGGTGTGCGACTGCGAATGTTGGCACCCTTGGGATTAATTAGGTCATAAACGACCGCATTCTCAAGAACGCGGTGGACATAGTTACGTGTTTCCGAAAGGGGAATTCGCTCGATCCAGTCAAGAACGTCTGTACCGGGAACGCGCGGATCGCCATTGGCACGCAGCCATTTGTTCACATTGCCTGGCCCAGCATTATAGGCTGCAACTGCCAGCACATAAGATCCGCCATATTTGTCCATCATTTGGCTAAAATAGGTTGAGCCGAGGCGAATGTTGTAAATCGGATCATTGAGACTGGCAGGATCATAGCTGACCCCTGCGGAGGGGGCCGTCTCACGCGCGGTCCCCGGCATCAATTGCATCAGCCCTCGCGCTCCGGCGCGACTGACGATCTGACGATCAAACTGGCTTTCTTGGCGACTGATCGCATGGATCATTGTCCAGCTTGGTGCTATTTCTTGGGGGACCTGAACCTGTGGGAACGCCGTACGAAGGTAATCGCCCAGTCCGGCAAGGCGTGCGCTGCGGCCCACCATTACACTCAGATCCGGGCGGCCAATCTTGGTTGCGAGTTCAGAAGCAAGCACTGCCTCCACGTCTGAGTTTGTCGATGCGGCGATGGTTCGAATAAACTTGGTTTGATCGGCCCACTGTCCTTGTTGGCCGAGCAGCTTCGCGGCCTTCACCAGCGAGCTGTTTTCAAAAGCTTCCCTTGTAGAGCCAGAAATTTCGACCGCACGCTGCGCCACTGGAACCGCTATCGGGCGACCAAGCCGTTCAAGCGCGAGTTGCCCATGGAACTGATCAAAATATTGCCCCGCACGTCCATAATAGCGCGTTGCATTCTCACGCTGACCCGCAGCTTCGGCGGCACGACCAGCCCAATAAAACCCTTTGGCCTGAGTCTGCGCCGATTTCGCGGCATTGGCATATAATTCAAACAAGACAATCGCATCAGCGGGCCGCCCGAGTTTATTGAACGCCGCACTTCCCCCCATCCACGCCAAGGTGGTATAATCATCACGCTCCGCAAAAGGGCGCTCGCGAACGTCAGTTCCGGCTGGGTAGGTATCGTTCAATTGTCGTGCAATGTTATAAACGGTTGACCACTGCGCATCATTATTGGCCCCGCGTGCGGTCAAGGTAAGCGCGCCAAGCCATTTTTCAGCGTCAAGCGGTGTCGTTGCCAACTGACGCGGTGCAGCGAGTAGATTTCGGGCCTGTGGGAGTTGCCCCGTGTTTCGCTGCCACCAGTTGCGATCAATAAGGAAACCGGGGTCATTCTTTGCCAACTCAAAAACAGCCTGTGCTTTGGCTGCAGCATCAGGTGCTTTGCTTAGCATGGCTAAGCGTGCTTCAAATACTGCGCGTTTTGCTGGGCTGACCAGAAGAATTTGCCGCATGGCATTGTTGATAGACCGATCCCACAAAAGACGATCCATCCGTAAATCATTGTCGCCGGGCTGAATCGCATCGGCGAAGGTCCCAAGGATCAGGTTTTCGTCCTGTGGTGCAAGAGTGCCGCCAATCCAGGCATTGCGGGCCGCAACACGGGCATCATTGCCAAATCCGCGCGCCGACAGTGCCTCCGCAAAGCGCAGATTGCCCATCGGCGTGAGTGCAGGCATCTGCCGGAAGTAGGCAATGACCTGATCAGGGGATTCTACGCCGGAACGAATGGCGCGTTCGGCATTCTTCCGAAAGGCCATCTCACCGGGCCAGCCGGAGTAGCCGCCGAGGAAGTTTGCGTAAGACGTGAACGGTAGATTGTCCGATTGCTGGAGATTTTTCCATTCGAATAACCCGCTCATTAGTGTCCCAGTTGAGCGCGACGTATCGGCGGTTGTTAGCGAATTCGAACTTGGCACGGGTTGCGCACAGGCGGGCGTTGCAGCGAGCGCAGCGCTGGCAAGGATGGCTGGAATAATAAAGCGGTATGCAGTGCTGGACAGCGACGGGGTCGCGACCCTATTTGGCGCGTCTGATATAGTGAAATTAGACATTTGATGCTTATGCCGTACTCAAGTGCAAAGGTGAAGGACTGCAACCATGTTTTCCGGCTCAATTCCGGCTCTAGTGACTCCTTTTCGCGACGGGTTGATTGACGAAGCGGCATTTCGCCGTCTGGTTGACTGGCAGATTGCGGAAGGATCATCCGCGCTTGTGCCGTGTGGCACAACGGGTGAGAGCGCGACGCTGAGTTATGAAGAGCATTACCGCGTCATTGAAATCTGCATCGAGCAGGCGGCTGGGCGCGTCCCCGTGATCGCTGGGTGTGGATCAAATGATACAGCCACTGCTGTTTGTCATATGGCGTTTTCCAAAAAAGCTGGGGCTGCTGCGGCGCTGGTGGTCGCACCCTATTACAACCGCCCTAATCAGGATGGCATTTATGCGCATTACGCGCATCTTGCGTCACAAAGTGATCTGCCGATTGTCGTTTATAATGTACCAACGCGCACGGTGACTGATATCCAGCCAGAAACGCTTGCGCGGCTATCTAAAATCCCAACGATTGTCGGGGTTAAGGATGCCAGTGGTGTAATCTCGCGTGTGACTGCGCATCGATTGGGCTGTGGCACTGACTTCTGTCAGCTTTCGGGCAATGATGATATGGCATTTGCTTTCAATGCACTTGGTGGGGTGGGGTGCATTTCGGTGACGGCTAATGTCGCGCCAAAACTCTGCGCTGAATTTCAGCAGGCGTTTGCGAGGGGAGATATGACGCAGGCGCTAAGGCTTAATGATAAACTGTTTTCGCTTCACACTGCGTTGTTCACTGATGCCTCGCCGGGACCGGTCAAATATGCGCTGACCCGTGTGTTTGAAGATATTACAGAGGACATGCGATTGCCGCTTACCCCGTGTTCGGCGGGATCGCGTAAAGCCGTTGATGATGCTCTTCTTATTGCGGGCCTCATTTAATGGCTCGTCCGCGCCCTGAAGAATTTAACAAGGTGAAGGTTGTCGCGGCCAACCGGCAGGCGCGCTATGAATATTTTCTCGATGAGTTTTTTGAAGCGGGGATCGCGCTCACCGGAACCGAGGTCAAGTCGCTGCGTTTTGGCGAAGGATCAATTGCCGAAAGCTATGCCGAATTAAAGGATAATCAGGTTTGGCTGGTGAACGCCAATATTCCAGAATTCAGCCACGGCAACCGCTTCAATCATGAGCCAAAGCGCCCGCGCAAGCTCCTCCTTCATGAGCGCGAGATCAATAAATTGCGTGTCGGTGTTTCGCGCGAGGGAATGACGCTGATCCCGCTGTCAGTCTATTTCAATGGACGTGGCCGCGCCAAGGTTGAGCTTGCGCTCGCCAAGGGTAAGAAAATCCACGACAAGCGCGCGACGATTAAAGAGCGCGATTGGAAGCGTGATCAAGCAAGGGTGCTCCGCAACAATGGTTGATCGGAATGCTAAAGGATTTTGGGGCTGGCTTTATCGCAACAGCCCAAAGCGCGAGGATATGATCAAAAGTCGCTGGCTGCGACCGTTTGCCCACCGGATTGGAAATCGTGAGCTTTGGCGGTTCACCCGCAGATCGGTGCCGCGCGGGGTTGCACTTGGGCTGCTTGTGGGCATTCTCCTCCTAATCCCCGGCATCCAGATTGTCGGCGTGGCAATGCTGGCACTGCCGTTTCGTGCAAACATTCCTATCGGTGCAGCGATGACGTTCCTGTCGAATCCCGCAACAACTCCTTTTATCTTGCTGGCTTCAACTGCCGCCGGGAATTGGGCACTTGGTCTGCATGCCGATGTCGCAACATTTGACCGGTTAATCCGCGAAAGTGCCGGGATGAACGCTTGGGCATCTTGGCTGTTTTCAGAGGCAGCCCCGGCGATGCTTGCCGGACTATCGCTGATCGCAATTGCTTCAGCAGTGATTGGTTATGCGGTGTCGGTGGTGATTTGGCGGTTTTGGATTGCTGGAAAGTGGCGCAGACGTCATGGGCGTTCGCACTGATATGCAACGTGGCAATGCACGAAATGTGGGAGGTTTCTCACCTGCGACGGGAGAGCGGGGATTGCTGCTAATCGTTGCGGTGGCAGCGCTTTTGTCGGCGCTGTTGCTGCTTTGGGTCGCCGGAGATGTTGTTCTCGCAGCCGCATTTATGGCCGGTGTTCTCGCGATAGGTGCACTGATCTTCGCAGGCAGTCGTCTTTTCCCGGTGCGTGCCGCATTGCAGCCTGAGTTTGACTGGTCGTTGGTGCGCGAAGCGGCGGATAATGACGAAGTTGCAGTGGCTGTAACCGATCGGATCGGGCGCTTGGTCTGTGCCAATGCGCTTCATGATAGTTGGTTCGGCGGGCCGCTTGCGCCGCCTGCACTTGGGCTGTCGACTGCTGACGAAGCGGCTTTGATGGCTGCAGGCCGCATTGCTTGGCGTGACGGGCGCAGCAGCGCCGTTCAGTTGCGCCGCGATCTCTTGACATTCAACGCCG
>ERZ1292633.3490-Hain-H41-02um-R1-3490-length-15265-cov-6_pt1 | contig 15265 bp, 6 predicted proteins | sample MGYA00564406_ERZ1292633 | MGnify/ENA primary metagenome ERZ1292633 (study PRJEB36523, sample SAMEA6512639) | groundwater metagenome | collected 2019-01-08 | study: AquaDiva: Metagenomics assemblies of 32 groundwater samples
CACCGGCGGCCGCCTGCTTGGTGTCGGCCCCGGCGGTCTTCCCGGCAGCGGCTCCCGTGGCCTGAGCGGCCGCCGGCTTCTCGGCGGGTCCTGCAACTGCGCCGGCGGCGGCTTGCTTCTGTGCTGCCGCCGTGTCAGCGGCCTGCTTCTGCGCCTCCGCCTGCTTCTGTGCCGCTGCTGCTGCGTCCGCCTGCTTTTGGGCCGCCGCCGCCGCGTCCGCCTGCTTCTGTGCTGCCGCAGCCGTATCAGCGACCAGTTTCTGGGCGGTCGTAGCTTCCGCTTGCTTCTGCGTGGCGGTCGCCTGCGCCTGCTTCTGGGCCGCTGCCGCGGCGGTCTGCTTTTGAGTTGCAGCGTCCGCTTGTTGACGTGCGGCTGCCGCTTCAGATTGTTTCTGCGCCGCGACGGCGTCTGCTTGCTTCTGGGCGGCGCTTGCCTCCGCTTGCTGCTGCGCTGCGACGGCGGCAGCCTGCCGTTGGGCTTGCGCTTCTGCTTGCTTCGCGTTCGCCGCTTGCTGCTGCGCAGGGGCGTCGGCCTGCTTCTGCGCGGCGGCTGCTTGTGCGCGTTGGAGCGCCGCCGCCGCGTCGGCCTGCTTCTGGGCCGATGCGGCATCGGCTTGCTTTTGAGCGGTGGCCGCGGCGAGTTGCTTCTGCGCGGCCGCGTCCGCTTGTTGACGCGCGGCCACAGCTTCAGCTTGCTTCTGTGCTGCAAGCGCTTCAGCCTGCTTTTGCGCCGCCGCGGTTTCAGCCTGCTTTTGGGCAGCAGCGGTTGCCGCTTGTGTGGCGGCAGCAGCCTCAGCTTGCTTTTGGGCGGCAGCCGCCGAAGGCGCACCAGCCTGCTTGCTGGCCGCCGCAGCGGCGTCGGCTTGCTTCTGCGCGGCATCGGCCTGCTTCTGCGCGGCATCGGCCTGCTTCTGCGCCGCCGCCGCGTCGGCTTGCTTCTGCGCAGCCGCTGCCGCATCGGCCTGTTTCTGGGCAGCCGCCGCGTCAGCGGGCTGCAATGACACGGTGATCTTCAAGGACCCTTCTTTGACAACGCGTGTAATCGGCACGGTCGCGGTGGCGGACGGATACACATCCAGGACAATCTCCGAGGCCGGCTCGACGCCGCTCTTGGGATTCACCCACCACGTGTTGGTGTCCGTCGGCCCTGCCATGACTTGTTGCTCGTTGCCGTTGAAGCGGACCACGACGCGGAAAGGCGGCGGGACCACGCGAACTTCGATCCAGTTGCTCTCCATTTTGGTGGGAGCAATCGTGAGTGCCCCAGCCATCGTCGGGGTTGCTTGATTGGATGCCGCCGGTGGCTTCGCGACCACACCGTTGCCGCCGCACTGACACACGTCGGGACGATCACAAGGGAAGAAGCGGGACGCGCCTCGGCTGCACGCGGCGCAGTCAGCGTTGGTCTTCCCAGCCGGGTTGCCCACGATGGCGACGACGTTGGGGCAGTTGCTGAACGGCAGCAAGAACTGAGCTGGAATGCCAGTGTCCACACAGTAGCAGAGGCCGGGCACGTTGCATGGATAGTATGCCTGCGCTCCATTGCTGCAACGTGCGCACGCGGCGTCTGGAACGTTTTCCTTGTTCCCTGGAATCGCTTTCACGCTGGAGCACTTGGGCCAAGGCTGTGCGAGCGACGGCAGCGCCGTAACCGTTGCCAGTAGAACGGTGACCAGCGTGGCAAGGTGGCGCATATGGTGATATTCGTGTAGCGGCGAGGGTGTCGTTCGAGTGGATGTTTGTTTCGCGGGGTCGTGACGACGAAGAGAAGAGAAAAGGTTCCCGGGTGGTAGAAGTACAATGGGAACACGAAACGCGAATCAACGCTGAAGAACTGCGAAACGAAACAGGGTAAAAGCGGCGGTGTCAAAAAGAAAAAAGCGCTGCGAAGAAAGTCTTTCTTAAAAAGAGAATCCGAACGAAAACCATGGTCGCAGAGGCACGTCGAATGGAGAGTGATGGACAACAAAGATATTCAGCCTCCGCGGGGTTTTGTTTTCTTCCAAAAAATATCGTCGCAAGGTTTTGACAAATTCGTCAAGAGCGTGGCACCTCTTAGTAGTATGGCATACTCATACTATGGGAGGCAACAGCGCCCCCCTCCCTTCGCCTAATCCCTCAATTCTGTGTGCGCAAGACGCGCGATGAAGACGTTTGCAAAAAAATAATCGATTCTTCCTTTCTTTTCTCCCGCTCGTGCTTCCTTTCCCCCGGTCACCATTGCCTTGCCGGTGCCTCATGGCCGCCGTCGATGACTGCCGGGAGCGTCACTCGCTGAAGGACGTTGATTGTGCGTCGGTGGTGCATCTCGGTGAGCCGTCGTAACATCTCCTGCAGTCGGTGGCAAAATGCGTGAACTTCCGGTGCGACGATGTCGACCGCAGCGGTCAGTTGAGCGGATAGGTCTTCGGAACGCTTCGTCGCGTCCTTCACGGCTGATTCTCGCTTCGCGAGTTCCGCGGTATCACACCACCTGTTGGTGACCACAAACTGCAAGTTTTTCTGGGCCACGAGAACATCCGCGGCGCCTCGTTCAACCGTCTGCTGCAACGTCGCAAAACCTTGCAACACCTCGAGTGCGGACGCGATGGCATCCCGACAGATTTTTGCGCTGGAGATGAAGCGATTCTGCAGCTCATCACCGCCACCTTCCGGACCTTGCCCAAGAGCGGCGAACGACACCGCCATCGCCTGAGTCCAGGATTTGAACGCTCCAAGCGATGCCACTGAGTTCGTCAGCCCCTCTGTCCCGTCGTCATCCAGACCCACCGGGGGCCGCGGCGTCTCGGCTTCATGCATCGATTGGAACAGCTGCGAGACGGTCATGGCCTGCGATGCTTGATTCGAATTGGACTGCAATAGCCGAACCATTTGCCGCTCCAGTAGTTGCAAATACTCGCACACGGTCTCGACAGAGGAAGCGGTAAAATCGCTCCTCATTTGCTGGACGGACGCTTCCAATTGTCTGTGCCCCTCCAGGATGACTTGCAGGGGCGGCGACGGCTCGCTCACGAGGCTGCCAGCAGGTAAAAAGGATGTCACAAATCCCGAAATGGCAGCAGCAGGTTTGGCATCTGGAAATTCATTTCGCGCGCCATTCACCTTGAGTTCGCTCGCGGCAGTGGCTTCCCAGCTCGAAGGATCTTGCATCATGAACGCCACCACACACGCACAGTGCGCCATGTCCTCTGAACGATGAGACAGGACATGCTCCAAAAAGGTCTGAAAGGCGCACGTGCGATCGCGAATCAGCGTCGCGTCGCGTTCCCCTGTCTTGGCCGCCGTCTTATCGCCCACCTTCGGAAGGATGCGCAAGGGAAACAGGCGCTGAAGAATGTCACGCAGCGCGCGAAAGTGACTGAACCGCCGGATGACGGTTACCACCACGCGGTGGCCATTTAATCGCTTCACCGTGTACCACTGAGGCCGACCGCCTACGAGACCGCCAGTTAGCGTTTCGGTCCACGACATAGCGCCTGAGGGGCCCTCCGCGCCCTCCGTGTCGGCTGTCACTACAACGAAATCGGCGTTGCTGCCCTCTTCGGTATGGCCCCGATCGAACGCCATTTAAACCGATTTTGCTGTCGAAAAAAATAACGATCTTTGTGGCGCCGAAAACTGTTGTCGGACAAGAACCCTCTCGACGCGTTAATGGCGGCATCCCACTGACCCATGATCTGTGTGACTCCAGTCAGCGTTAAACGGCACGGGTTCCGTAAAAGGCCATTGCCTTTTCCTTTCAATCCTCTCCCCCTGTTTGGTTTCCCTTGTGTGTGTGTGTCATCATCCTGCGACGTTCGACGCTTAGCAACTAAGGGGCGAGAAAACGAACGCTGCGAGAGCAACGAGTGAGAGGCCAGGGAAAAAAAAAGTAGGGTCCCCACATCCTTTTTTTTCTTGTTGTGCCTACTGTTCGGCGGACAAAACGATCAAAACATCCCCCCCGGTTTCCGACCGAATCCACCACCGGACGAACTCATGCTGCCACCCCCTCCTTGTCCGATGGCATCCTTGAAGGACTGCACCACACCATAAAAGTAGGGCAGGGCCAGCACACGCAACGGAAACGACAGCGCATAGACGAAGTACAGCATTGCGGACCACCGCGCGGTGCGCTCCCAGGTGCTCTTCCAGCGGGAGCCGAGCATCCCGCCTTGGCGTCGGGTTGTGGCCACTAATGGTGCGGCACCACGCGCCGCAGGGGCATGCTGCTCCATCGCACGAACGCGGCCTCCAGCGCCTCCGCCGACTTGGGCGACGGTGCCTTGTCCCGCCGCGGTCGTCGTTAATCGCTGATTCGTCGCTTGTGATCCACCAGCGACCGTCGCGGGAGATGTTGGCGCGCTCGCGGTGGCGGGGGTCGCCGCGGGGGCGGCCGCGGTGGCAGGCCTCGAAGCCGCCACCGGCGACGCGCCCGATGCCCCACGCAGATCGGATGAAGATGCACCGGCTGCTTCTTCCTTCTTCAGCTCTTCGATGCGCGCGAGCAGGCCAGCGGCGCGTTGCATTTTCGCCGGGTTGGCCTTCCGCGCAAGGTCGAAGAACTTGGCGGCGTTGGCGGCGCTCTTTGCCGTTCCGTTTTCTCCAGAAATGAACAACGTTGACTGAATGAAATACGCGTCCGGATTGCCGCGCACGATCGCGTGATTCAACCAGGTCTGAAACAGTTCTGGGCTTTTATTGGCCTCCCGGACTTCGTCATCGGAGAGCGACCGACTGCAGCCCCCTTGAATGTACAGCTGCGCAAGGCCGATCATGGCACTCGTCGCCCCGACGGACGCGGCCCGCTGATAGTAATGGATGGCGCACGCCAGCAGCGGCGGGAAATGACGCACGCCACGGTCGAAAAGCTCCGCGACGACCACATTGGACGCCGCGTCAATGTCCCGCTCGCTATTGGCACGCCGGAGGATGAAATAGGCAGCCTTTGCTGGTGCGCGCAGTTCGGTATACATGCGGTGCAGCAGGCCCACCGACATTTGATGGTCATGATGGATGGCCCCGAGGCGGAGGAAATGAAGCGCGACGGGGACTTGCCCTTCACGCAGCGCCGTGACACCGTGCTGAAACAGTTCGTGCGGCGTCATGTTGCGCTCTTCGTCGGATGCGAACGCCTCCATTTCTTCATCGTCTAAGGAGCCCGAATTGAGTCGCGATTTGAGCAGGTCGTACGTCTGGATTTCACGGAACACGGCCATGGTCTGCGGTTTGGTTCGCGTTTCACGCACCGTGTGCGTGACCTGGATCATTCGTTCGATGATCGCGATTTGATGATGCAGATCTTTGATCTTCGCATCGTCCTCCTCGCCAGTCGTCGCCGCCGTGGCCTTCGCCGCTTCGTCGCGGAGCTCTTGCAATTTGGTTGACATAAGAGTAAGCTCCTCGGCGAAGCTGGCGAGCTCGTGCATCACCGCTGGGTACTTCGATGGGTCTTCGACGTCTGCGGCTTCTGCTTCGTCGATCGCCTCGTCAAGCAAGGCGTCGAGGTCAACGTCGGCGGAGTCGCGATCCGCCGTGGCCTTTTCGGACGCCGCGTGTTGTTTGACTTCCGGTGCCGCCTCGTCGGAGTCAGCAGGTGCTTCTTGAATGACGTTCCTTTCGACGACAGCCTCAACGGCAGCCGTCTCCGCCGTTGATTCTGGCGCGCTGCCGTCGACTGGGGCGGCGGCTGCGCTGCTTCCCGGGGAGCTGCTAGTTTCGATTTCCTCGGGACGAACGGCCGTCGACTGTTTTTTCTTTGCAGCGGGAACTGGCGGTAACGGCTGCGTCTCCGTTTGGAGCAACAGACTCAACTCGGCCTCGGACTTCCAGCCGGCGGAACGACCGTCGACGAGCGGAAGGGATAAGAGAGCGGTCCACGTGCTTCCTTCCTTCTTGGTCATCTCCAGGATGAGATGGCCGTCCTCACCGCGCCAGGTCACGTCGTTCGTGATCTCGTCGTGGAGTCGCCATTGCAGAACGACCGCATCCTTCCACTTGACGATGACCACTTGGCTGTCGCCGACGGTGACGTGCAAATCCCGCCACTGCGCGCCCGCGGGCAGCACCACCTTGACGGTGACCTCCAGCGAGACGTCTTCCTCGCTCTCGCCTTGGCGCCATTCGACGGGCTCCGCGGGGGGTGGGGGACGGACGGCTTTTGCCGGCGCGTCGTCGAACGACATTTTAGTTTTTTTAGCTGGATTAAAAGATTGAAATTTCCTTTTTCGTTTGAATGATGATCGGATGGCAAGAATGTCGTGCTTTTCAAATAAAGAGGGGAGGGAATTGAAAAAAACTATTACCGGTCTATTACGGCTCTACTCTATTAGGGCGCTATTAGGCTCCCCCGGCTATTCCAGGTTTTAGGTCGGTTGACTCGGGGGCTCTACAGTACTGTATTAGGGACCCCTCCTCGAAATGGCGGACGGCGACCGCTCGGTTTCACCGTTCGACCGCCTCACGCTCGACGCCTACGCGCGCGCCACGTCGCAGCCGCAGCACTACGTCCATGCTGCGTTCCTGCGCGTTTCTCTCGGTGTTTGCTCTTGGGAGCGCGTTGCATCGATGATGCCGCAACGCTATGACCACTAAAATCGTTGAAACAGGGCGTCCAACAACGACTCGCGTTCACGATCGGTCAACCGGGCACCCAATCGCCAGCGACTCGTCACGCAGCCGGCCATTGCGCCGCAACAGACCATCGCAGCCGGCCATTGCAATGCAGCCGGCTATTGGCACGGGGACCCATCCGTGGGCAGGTTACGTCGCGAAGGCAGTGGCTTGCGCAAAAATTGTGCGCGCGGCGCAGCTTGCCGACAACCTCGAACAGACCACCGAAAAAAAAGGGAAGCCACAAGAGCCACGCCAAACGTAGTGGCGCTCCCGCAGTGAAAGCGTCGTTGCCATTCACCAAAAAGCGTCGTTCGCCCCTCAGCGCCCTCCGTCGTGACGCTGAAGATGATAGAATATATCTTCAACCTTTGTGTGCATAAGATGTTTTCGAAATGAGGAAAAATTGATGCGGGAGCAGAGACTTTTTTTCGAAACGGAGGCGGGAGGGGGCAACCACCTGGGCCTGAAAACACGACGCTATTAGTAAACTAAACTATTAGGGCACTATTAGGGGTCTATGAGGGGCCAAACCCCAAAATTCCCTCCCCTCTTAAGCTTGAGAAATGTAAATCACGAGTGAATGAGCTCTTGCCTTTCGCGGGCGGCCTCCACCTTAACGAACAACACGTTCTGACCGCCTCTGCCATTTGTGTTTCGATGGAGCCAGGCATGGCATTCGGCTGCTGCGTGATCCGCCGCCCTTTCACGCGCTGACAACCACGAGTACCTGATCGCGGAACCATCCCGCTCGGAGCACCCGTTTTTCCTCGATGGCGAGCCCGGCAGCTCGAATGACATCGCGGAAATCTTCTTCGTACGTCACTTGACCAAAATCAATCGTTGTCAGAAATTTCAATAAAGGTTTCAAACGTTGTAAAATGGTATCGAGGACCCGGAGCAATAAAAACCGCCGCTTCTTCTCAAATGTCTGAGTGAAGTAAATGTAGCGCTTTGTCGGCGATAACGGATCCCTGCTACTTTTGCTCTCCCCAGGAGTTACCAACCTTGGCGCCAACATGGTCACGCACCTCCGCAGCGCGTTGACCTTATCCGGGATGATCATGAACGACCCACTGAAATAAATCGCGTCAAATGGACCTCCAGTGTAATCGTGAATCGACGCGCACACGAGATGCACACGATCCCGAAGTTTGGGATTGAGGCCCACGGCGGCGTTGGCAGCATCGATATATCCCTGATCGTAGTCGACCCCCGTGACGTCCAGCTGTTTCGAGATGACCACGTCTCGGTTGTTGATCAGGCTGGTGGCATTGCCGATGCCGACGTCCAACAGGCGGGTTCTCAATGGCAGCAGCGTGAGGACTTCTCGATACCACATCGAGGTCATCGCGACAATGACCGTGTCGTAGACACGCGACCGGAAGCGCTGCCAGGCCGACCCTCTGTCCGACATTCAGGTCGTGACGACTAGAGAGACGAACGACAAAAACACTTCAACTCTCCGTTTCCGTGACCTTTTTTCCCTGCGCGTGAGTGTTTTGCAGTCGAAACAGGTTTAAAGGAAAAGGGTCACGTGCAAGAAACGCGACCGAGTCAGATGCACCTCTTTATCTCGACGGAGACTGACATCTAATTGACTGTGCGAAAAGGAAGAGGAAGAAGTGTATTTGCGTGGGGGCTCGCGGAAGCGGAAGTCCGTCACGTCACATACTTGTCGCATGATGTCTCGTCTATGTCCCGGCAAGCAGGAGTGTATTGCCCCCCGTCAAGTCGATGCGGTTGAAAGTCGAGAAAGCTCGATGCTAGAGTCAATCAGCCCACAGATAGTTCCCCTGGCGAACGAGTGATCGAGAGGCCCTACTCCGGAATGGATCTCTCCGGGCCCGGCAAGCGCTCGTCGCCACACGATCCGGGCCAGCCAACGACGCTTCCAGCGTTGTGTGACCGCGCGTTGAACCGCTTGCCTGCATATGTCACCGCAGAAGGAGAGTAACCGGACCTGATGCTGCCGTTGCCGGAGGCGGTCGAACCAACTTCGGACGACGCGGCGTGATCGGATCAACGTGCAACACAAGTCCGCGCGCGCACCGGCGCTACGTCCCCACATGGCTCGTCGCCAGCGTCTCCACACCCAGCGGCGCTGCAACGCCCTCGCAGCGCAAGAGACACCCGCCAGGGTGATCCAGCGGGAAAAGCAAGCCGCCACGCGGCGAACCAGCACCGCCGGCAGAGGAACCGAACGTCCCGGTGCTCCGGAGGCGTCCTGCGAATTTCCACAAGGCCACATGGGATGCTGAAAGATCGTTGCGCGTAGAGCTTCGGACCATCGACGCATGCCACGACGCAACAAAAAGGATCGATGCGCTGCCGTCGCGATGCCATGCGACCTCCACGCCCCCCAAACCTTCTGCAGCAGCGTCGCTCTATGACCATGCTCCGCAGTAGGTTGCCCGCGCACCAACACCGAAGGGTTGTCACCGTCCGTGGTGCCGCTGCGATGCGCCGGTGCGTCAACGTGCGACAACCCATACGCATTCTCACTGGGGACCACCGGCGTTAGATTAGCCGTCGGCTTCGGTGATGGGCTCGGTCGCAAGGCATTGGAATGGGATTTCGACTCCTCGGCAGCCGTGACCGTGGGACACACAACTATGGATGTGTCATCATCGCGAAGAGCCGCAACGGACGCGCCGCCGCGTGCTTGTTGAACCGGGTGCGGCGCACGGGAGTCCAATTCTTCGGCAATGTGAATCCCAACACGAAGCCGAGCGGATGCACGTTGTCGCACGCGGTGGCGTTCTTGCCATTTCGCCAGCCAGCGCTGCAAGCAACGACGACCCTGTCCTGCAAGCACACCAATCCAAGCGTGACGTCGCCGGCAAAGATCATCTCGAAATGTTGACACCAACCGACGAGCACGGAGTCGACTCGCAGTGAACGTTACCCAGTACGCAACAATCGGGGCTGCCACGCGTGAGACGCGTTGGATCCTCATGGCCCATCGGCCTCGCCAAACGTACCAGCTGCGCAGCAATGCCTCACACACATTAGACGTTGTCACGCCGCGGTTCGGCGCCGCGGAACGTTGCGGCTCTTCAGCCTGTTGCCACGCGCGTGGCACCCAACGCGTCGTTGAAATAGGAGGCCATCGGTCGCCGCCACCACAAGCCTCCCTCTCTTGCGTCGTTGCACCACGCCAATCGGAAGGACGACGTAGTGCCACCGGACGAAATAGCGCCTGCCAACGCGCCTCGTTCGAAAGGGCCCAGTGCTGAATCGCAACTTGACGCTGTGCCGCGCGCCACTTCGCCCACAATAGCCAACCCCGGGCTCGGATGGTGTTTCGCGCCCACAGAATCGTCGGCAGCAATGAAACGGATCTTACGCGGAGCACCCACTCCCGGCGGATGGCCCGAGTACAGAGATGGGGGGCAGCGTGGGGGTTGGCCGTCGACCCCTTTGCCTCCATGACGACTTGTCTGATCCCCACGGCTGCACTTTGCCCCAATTGGGTTCGCGGCACTAAGCCACGACGGCACGGGTCGTGTCGCGGACCGTGGTCGTTGCCGCCTTCGTCCACGTGCCCGTGGTTTGGCTGCCGGACGTCATCAGCGTCGTCCTCTGTCGTGGTGGTCGAACTATCGTCGTTCGATGCATCTACTGCTGGGCGTCGCCTTCCATTTTGGTGGCGCCGTGTTCGGTTTTCACCCCCCTTGAAACATGCCGCCGCCCACGCCATTCGCCGCAGCAGCTGTTGCACGGCGTTGAGAAGAGCCACACCGTCGCGAAATTCTCCCTCAGCGACCCGCATCACCTCTTGCAGTGAACAAATTGAAATCGGGCGCAAAGCGTGATCAGACACATCCGCCTCCGTCACGCCCATCCCGTTTCGCTCATTGTCCGCGCTTGCTTCGTAGTTGTTGGCTGGTCGGAGGTCGTCAGCCGCGGCATCATCATCCGCCGATTCGTGGCGGCGATCGAAACCCGAAGTCAGACCTACGTGCAAGGGTGGGTGCGCCAACACGTCCAAGGCTGGTCGCGGTGTAGCAGCGGAGTCCTCCTGGTTGTCGTTGCCATCGATCCACGGTGCACTACGGTGCGAAGGAGCGTCGGCATCGTCAGCGGCCAGGTCATCATCTTCACCATCGGCCCGCGAAGCTACGCGGCGTTCAAATATCCATTCGGTAGTCGAATCAAAAGGTACAATGTGCTCTTGGCCTTGGCTGCCGTCGAGGTCTCGACCACGAGTAGGTAGCACACTGACCGGGGAAATGGGGTGCCCCTTTGCCGCGTCGTCGACCGCCTGCATCAGCAAGGCGCGAACACCGAGGGTCTGATGAGGGCCGTGAACCGATTGAGCTGCCGATCGGTCTCTCCCCGCGTCCTCCTCCATCATCGCCGTGGGTCTGAGAGGAGCGATTCGTTCCATCGAAGCGGAGTCTTGACCGCCAGGGACGCAAGCGGAAGACCCGTCCTGGTCTCGGCTCTTACGCACGGGCGGGTCTTTCCAACCCTCGTCCCCTTCCGCTTGCGCGAGGTGGCGTCGCAACGCGAACCTCGTATCTTTGATCCCCTCCATACCCGCAACGGTCGTCGACTCCTCAGAGGACGATTCCCCGCGCCTGGACCGTCCCTCCCCACCACGAACAGCTCCTCCGCCACCGGGGATGAGCGCCTGCACGAAACTCTCCAACTCGCAAAGCTCCTCCTCCCTCGACCGTACAAGTGGTTCGAGGCGTCTTCGCTCCGTGCTGGTGAGTCCAGAAGGGCTCCCCTCAGGAGGCGAACGTCGCGACATTTCCGTTTCATCAACACAAACGCTCATGGGACTGCGGTCTGCGTTTCCAGGCGAAAGCGGCACGTCACTTCCGGAAAGGTGGTTCAGTCGCAGCCGTGGAGGGGCTGCGAATTGAACGGCGGTGAGAGTCGGAGCGGACGACGACAAACAGAAGGAGGAACTTCGCTCGCCCAGCACGTCCTCTCGACCGGGGGGGCCTCGTGGTCCTTGTGTGGCGGTCTCCGTTACCTTCACCACACTTGATGAAAACAGTGGCGGCGGATTCGGCGTTGTTGAGGATATTGGCGTCGTCGTGACCACTGCGCGGCGGAGCAGCATTGCTTCCAGTGCGGTAGAGGAATGCTTTGGAAGATCCTTGGACGAAGATGATGCGGCTCGCTCGGTTGCTCGAGTGGTCGCATCTGGCCGGCCGTCGCTGTCCACATCCGTCTTCTTCGCAGAGCCGGTTACTACAAATTTGTTGACAATGGACGCTTCGACCGGGATCACGGCTAGCTGAGGCGAAGCCTTTTTCGGCGCGGCTGCGGCTACAACCGTTGTTGAAAGAACAGGTTGCTTTCTGCCGGCCGTGACTCGCGTATTCGCCTGCTGCTGACTTCTGGCCGATAAGGCACCCGTGGGTATTGCGGAGTGGTTCGGCGGTTGCGAAGGATTCTTGTTTCCTCTGTGATACTCTGTTCCAGATGATGCTTCCTCTTCCCGTACCACCGGTCTGATGTCACGACGCGCGGGGGTTGTCTGGACGGCTGCGGCGCCATAGTCATCCACACGGACGGCTACCCGTTTCGCAGCGTGCCGGTCAGTGTACGACATTCAGGCCACAGGGCACCACACAACACCACGTACAACACCAAATCTCAATCGGTTGTGTCCCCAACTAAGACAGAGACAACAACACAACAGCATCCATCGATATGCCTCCTCCCGCTCAGAGGCCTGTTCAATAGACCCCCCCCCATCAAAAAGGAACTGTCAGCTGCCGACTTGCGCGACAACCGCCGTTTTCACTCACCTCGCCAAAAGGGTGGGTACTCATTTCACATCATCATACAAAAGAAAACAATCAGAGGATCCAAAAATCCTCACCAGTAAAACGGGCGAGTGGCTGCCGACTGTTGTGTGCATGAAGAATGCGGAGACAGTGACGCCAACGGAGACTCTCGACGTGGCGTTGCATCCCACCGCGGAATGCCGGGTAGCTGGCCAGCGAGCGAGGGGATCACACTGGCCGGGGAGCCGTAGTGCCGGAAGGACACCACCTGCTTCGGCGGAGTCGCGCCATCGGCGTTCACCAACGGCGATGACAGCTGCCGTGGGGATTCGGCGCACATGGCCACTTTCGATCCAGCCCCTGATGTTGCCTTCGACGACGTCACCCCGGCGTCTGCGGCCGTTGGTGCAGCGGCGAGCAGGTCCTGAAGGGCCGCGTCCGATCGCATCACCGAGCGCATGTGGGCCAACTCGGCGCGCTCACACTGCTCAACGAGCCCGCTGCGCACCGTCGCTTGCTCTTGCTCCGCCCACTGTAGACGCGCTTGCCGTTCCTCAAGCGCACGTTCCGTGTCTCGCAGGCGCCTCGTTCGCGCGTCGAGTTCGCTTTCCACCTGATGCAATAATTCCAGTCTCCGTTGCCGTTCCGGAAGGGAAATTTGTTCGGCGGTGCGCTGCTGTTGATCGAACTTGGCGTGTCGGATGGCGAGTTCGGCTTCGCGGTTCGAAAGGTCGCACTCACTTGCTTGCACGGCGGCCTCCCGTGCACTGAGCTTGGCCTCGCGAGTTGCCACTTGCGCAAGTTTGTTGCGCTGCTCGATCGTCTTGAAGGTGAATGACACTTCTTGGAAAGACAGTTGTTTCTCTCGCAGCGTGATCGACTCGTCAAGCTCGTCCTTCAAGAAGGAGCGACACTCACGGCTAAATTGATCGTACAGATCTTTGAGCTGCTTGCGGTGAGCCGCCTCCCGAAGAAAGACGTCCAACTGCTCCGAGAGACTTTCGACCCGTACCACCAAATCATCTCGCGCCTTGTGTGCGGTATCCAACGCGGCTTGCGTCTGCCTGGCTAACGCTTGCGCTTGCACGACCTGCGCCTGCATGACGCGTTGCCCTTCCGTGAGACGCTCCACCTCCGACTTCAGTTGGTTAATGCCCCGTTGGTACGTTTGAGCCTCCGCTGAATGGTGAGCCACGAGTCGCTCTTCATGAACGAGACGTTCCCGACGGATGCGCTCTGCCGTCTCCGCGTCGCGTTCGTGCTGCGCACGCTCCTTCTCCATTGCGTCCTCCAAGAGCGCGTGCAGTTGTAAGCGCAGCTGTTCGCACTGCTCGCAGCTAGCACCTGCGCCCGTCCTTGGACGGGACAAGGACGCTCGGACGACGTGATTGGCCGACGACGCCACACTGGCGGCATCGTCCGGTCCGGAAAGAGTGGCGACGGCAACCGTGCTCGAGCGGCTGCTCGCAGTCGACCTCGGAACCAGCGCGAAGATGGGACTCGGCGTCACCCCGAGATTCATGACGGCGGCCGTCACCTGACTGAGAGAGGACCGCTCGCGCGTCACGAACGCTTCCATCATCGAGACGGTATCCAGCAACGACGTCATCCCATCGCCGCGACGGTTCGGCCCGAGCCCCGACATGGCCCGCGCCGAGCCCACCGTCCACCGGGAACCCGCCTTCCCCGCGCCGCTGGAAAGCTGCTCCAAAAGGCGCAAGAGGGCCACATTGGTGATGGCGTCTGGCCCTCCCGCGGATGCCTCTGACGACGTTAAGCTTTCCACGTAACGCCGGAGGTCGGAGTAGAGGGCGCCGCGGACGAATTTGCGCGTGATCTCGGTCACGGCGCAGCTGACTTCCGTCGCCAAGGCTTCTAAAAAGCGGGTGAAAGCTGGCAGTGTCATGGCGGACATATCCGTGCCGGCGGCGTCGGCGGCCTTGACGGTGGCGTCCATGTGCGACCGCGCGTGTCCCACGACTTTACTCACGGTCAACGTCTGGTTCGAAAACGAGCCATCGGTCGTCGGGGTCGCCGCGAAGAAATTGGTGGCGGTGCCGGCGACCAACACGAGGCGCTCGATGTGCACGAGGGGCACGCGGCCGTCTTGATCGCGATCGAAGTACTGGAAGGTGGCTTCCGGCGTCCAGCGTCCGGTCGCCATCGTTGCTCCTCCCCACTATTTTCGCCTCTCTTTCTGTCTTCTCTCTTAGTGGCCGTTCGTGCTCAACCACAACAAGAGATTGTTCAAGGTTGAATCCCCCCGCATAACGCAAGAGGGTGAAAGTGAGAAACACCGTTCAGGCGTCCAGGAGGGCGGATATCAACTCTTTTGCCGACAAAAAAAAGAAGAACCGAACCGGTTTCGCGGCTGTGTGAATTGACGTTAGAACGAAAAGGTTTCTTGGTGAAGATAGGTCGGGGCGGAATCACGGCGGGAGCATGCGGCGGCCGCAGCTTCCATCAAGCCTTCTGGGCCGCATACGTAGACGGACAACGCTGCATCGGCAGGAAACAGCTTCGTATATGTCTGCATGTTCGGCCGCCCGTGATGCACAGGAACGTCGGCGCCATCAGGCAGGCGAAACGTGGACACGGGGGCCAGAGGGCCAGCTGGCTGAACGGCGGTCGGCGGCGGCAAAGGAGACGTTACCCACAACGCCACCGTCACGTCAACGAGTCCGGCGAGGCATGAGCAAAGCGTGGGCCACATAAACCGCGCGATGGCGAGGTCGCGAACGACCCATACGACGCGAACGACGGGCGTAGCTCCTACTGGAGCCGCCGCTGTTGCTACTTGACTCAGCGCTTGCAGAATGGACAGCATGGCCGTCAGCCCGATTCCCCCTGCGATGACAAGCACATGCTGCGTTTGATGGAGCGGAATCTGAAGCTCGCCGTACGGCCCTTGCACGGACGCAG
>ERZ1292633.3491-Hain-H41-02um-R1-3491-length-15264-cov-5_pt1 | contig 15264 bp, 13 predicted proteins | sample MGYA00564406_ERZ1292633 | MGnify/ENA primary metagenome ERZ1292633 (study PRJEB36523, sample SAMEA6512639) | groundwater metagenome | collected 2019-01-08 | study: AquaDiva: Metagenomics assemblies of 32 groundwater samples
GGCAGGGAGATCGTCGTGCAGCGACAACTTACGCGCTGGGCGCCAACTCACTGCACGGACGTCGGAGGACAAATGCCGACAAACGCCGGTCAGTTGAAATCGCGTTGCGCGAGTTCAACGAGTATTCCGACCGCCACCTAGCCGAGCTGTGCTGCGTGACCGATGGGATGGTGAGGGCCGTTCGGGATCAGGTGCAAGATTTACGCACCTCATTGCCCACTCAAAGGGTTGGCAAGGACGGCAAAGCCTATCCCACAAAACCCCGATCATTGGTCAAAAAGCCGTCCACGAAGGACAAGGAAATACAGGTAATAAGAATGCCGGCATCTGCTTGTGACATTCCAGCAGCATCGGACAAGAACATCGCTTGGGAGAATCCGGGGGATCAACAGACAATGACGACCTTTCAGAAATTGATTGAGATCACAGCAACCAATCGGCCGGGATCGATTCCGTTCCTGCGCTTCCGCATCGCTACTATCGGTAACTGGCTTGATGGTTTGGACGCGATTCCTAAACCGCAAATATCAGTGGCTACCAAAGAGCATACACTTCCATCACAAGCGATAACATGAGCCACGTCACACTCCCCCTTTCGTATTCGGACCAAGAACGATTCGTTAAGAATCTGGCGATCAGGCCGGACAAACCCGACGCATGCTGGGAATGGCGCGGTGGCCGCACTGCCACAGGAGGCCGCTTTTGGCTCCAAGGTGAAACCCGCTATCCTCATATCGTGGCCTGGCTACTGGCAAACGGCGACATTCCCGTCGGGTTTCAGGTTCTGCGGACATGCAAAAATCGTTACTGCTGCCGTGTATCACACATGAAACTCGGCCACGCGACGCGAACCACCGATGAGAACCGCAAGGAAAGATTCTTTGCGAAAACCCGTCCGGGCGCGAAGCGATCACACATGGATACACCCTGCTTGGAATGGACCGGCGGCCACGATATTGGTGGGTATGGTGTTACGCGATTCGACGGCAAACAGAAGAAGGCCCATCAAGTCGTGTGGTTCTTTGAGCACGGTGTCTGGATCCCTAGGCCGGGGTTAATCATGCATGCTTGTGACAACCCGCCGTGCGTCAACATCGAGCATCTAAAACTGGGAGACCCCGGAAAGAATGTGAAAGATCGTGATCAAAAGGGAAGACAGGCACAGGGACCAACTCATGGTAGTAGGACAAAACCTGAGAGCGTGCCGAGAGGAGTCAAAAATGGACGTGCAAAGCTCAAAGAATTTGATGTGATTCAAATTCGACTAACCTTCGCAGCGAATGCGAATGCACACGGAATTTATGAAGGACTGGCTCGACGGTATCGAGTGGACGCCAGCACCATCAGGGACGCTGTCACTTCCAAACTATGGCCGAGAGCCAAAATCGAGGATTATCCAACCATCAAACCTATCCCGCTCTCTGAATTGAGTTTTGGGCACAGGAAGGGTGAAGATTCGCCCTTCGCGAAAATTTCAGATGCGACGGTCCGGGCTATCCAGTTGGAATATGACCAGGCGCCAAAGAAGTGGGGCATGATTTCCAAGCTGGCACGACAATTCGACATCAGTCCCAGCCATGTCCACCGTATTGTGAATGGCGAAGCTCGCTAGCCTTGGCACGAGGTTGCGTTTGATCGTGAAAATGTGTTTCACGCCAAAAATCGTCGCCTCTTGAAGCGCAGTGAGACCCTGCTTCAGGAGGTCCTGAGCCAAGTCACCGCCGATTTCCGACCGATCAAACTTCAGGAACTCCTTCGCCGTCCGGCGATTCATCAGGACGATGCCGTTGTTCAGGTTCTGGTCTTCCAGCTTGCTGAGCAGTTCGACATACGTATCCCGAGTGATCCCACCGGAGATGTTGAAGTTTTGCTGAACGCCAGCGGCACCCAACCCTGCGGTCGAGCCGACGATGGTGTCAACCATGGCGATGAACTTACCGTCCTCCTCCGTCTGGATGTCCTTCAGCGAGTTATCGGTGATAACCTGCCGCAGGTCCATGCGGTAAGTGCGGAGTTCATTGATGTCCTTCGTCCACTCGGGAGTAGTGATCGGATTAAACACGACCGCATACTTGTTCCCATAGTAGAACTGGGTGTCGGCTGAGTCGCCGAAGGGAATGGATTTCGCGCCCTTGGAGAGCGGTTCCATGTCTTCGATGATCACCGGACGATCGTGTTCGAGAACACGGTCCAGGTCTTCATTGGTCACGGTTTGCGGCGGAATGATCTTCCGAGTAAAACCTTCTTCACGGATGCGGCGACGAATCATGTTCGTTCCCGCAGTGGATGCTTCCTTGACCTCACCTTCGGCACTTGCCGTAATGCGGTCGAGCATCATGTGATTGTTCGCCTGGATTTGGTCCGGCGTCATCGTGTCGCAGCCAGCTTCCTTGACCTGGCCTTCGTCTTTCTTGGTATCCATATAATGGTTTTCCTTAATTGAGAGGTTTCAGGTTTAGGACTGTGCGGGTTTCCACTTGGTAACCAAGTTCAACACGTAGACGTGGCCACTGACTGGAGTTGCCTCCGAATTGATGGCGACAATATCTTCCATCCCACCTTGGGACACGACTGCCACAACCTCGACTGCCGAGAGGAAGGAGGCGACTTTGTCCACGCTACCAACGAGAGCGCCGGTTCCCTTACCAACAGGGTTACCGAACGCCCATACATCGGTAGAGTCGAAGTAGGCCGTTTGGATTTCGAACTCACCGAGGCATGAGAGCCCCATGAGCAACCCGCTGGATTGGACGTCCGTGTCGGACTGATCCTGGAACGCGAAGTGCGGAATAAGTCCACCGTGCGACGCGGAGTCACACTTGACCCATTCCCCATTCGTGTCCAAAACGATCAACATTCCCGACTTGATCGCTTCATCCAGTTTGGGCTTAGCGGAGACGGTAATGCTGTGAGGCTCATTAGCAAATGGAAAACTCACCCGCTTCAACGAGCAAAGCCGGCCAGCAGCGTTTCAGATTCAGGCCGAGTATTTCCCGCCTATCGTCAGAGCCTTCCACTACCAGCGAAACGAGTTCTCCAAGTTCATTCAACACCGGAGCACCACTGCAACCATGGTATTCCTCGTAATCGTGATACCGTTCCCTGCATTTGAATCGCAAAAGGCCATCTTTTTCCCCGACATACTTCAAACCAGTTTCCAATTTTGAGGTCATTAACAAGTGGAACTCGTCATCTAGCCTGTGTCGCGTCAGCCCAAAAAAGCCATAAGTTTGTTCCGGGCTCGGCTCAATAAATCTCGCTGGAAGAATTTTTTTGGCTCTGGAGGAGATGACGTTCCCTTGACTGTCGAGCACCTCGTCCATTGGCTCCAATGAATCTGGAACGGTGACGTATGCGAAATCTATGGGGTGAGATTTGATCTTCCGTTTTCTAAGTTCGAAGTGCTGCAAAACATTCATTCCGCCGAGCTGATAATGTTGCATTCCTTTCCCTGGAACATACCGGTGGGCGAGTGTCCAGTTCTTCCCATTTGCTACTGCGTGAGCAACGGTCAACAGAATACGCCGGCGTGGAAACTGAAGGATGCAAGCCGAGGCGTGGTCGCCGTCTGGTAAATTTATTTGAGTTAAAGGCGCGATATGAAGACTGGCGATCTGCTCTTTCATTTTGTTTGGACTATGGATCAGGTTACGTTGGGCGGCCAGACTTGTGTTCTAATGAAAAACGCACCTGCTTAATCAATCTCGTAACCTAATTAGAATCTCCACCCCGACTATTGTAATCATATTGGTGTTTGCCGCGCTCCTGTTCCCAGCACTGTCTCTAAGGCCAAGCAGCACGCTTTCCTCAAATCGCACCTGCTGGTGCGCAATAGCGCTTCAACACTTTTGAAATTACTCAGCCCACCGACTGTAAATCGATTTGCCCTATCAAAAATACAAATATCGCATCGCATTCGGTTTATGATTATATCTGCCCAAAAGAATGTTCCGAACCACCTGGGTTACTGCAATTGATCTTGATCGCTGGGCGAACGAGTCTGATGCCAGATTCTCGCTGCCACAACTGATCCGACGCCTTGTGCTGGCATCTACGGCTCAGGTGTCGAAATTGGATTTTGCCTCGGGCGAAGAAGTCAGCCGGCCCGGCTATGATGGCAACGTCCAATGCAAGGTCGGGACTGCTTGGATCCCGGCGGGTGCGAGCGTTTGGGAAATGGGCGTCAATGCAGGATTCAAAGCGAAAGCTGAAAGCGACTTTCAAAAGCGGCAAGCCAATCCGGGCACCGTTGATCCCAAAGCAACCACTTGGGTTTTTGTCACGCCGCGTGATTGGCAAGACCGAGAAATTTGGCGCAAGGCCAAATCGAGTTTGGGTTTCTGGGCTGATGTTCGCGTTCTGGATAGTTCGGACCTGGCACAATTGTTGGACGCCACACCTTCAGTTGCAGCATGGGCGGCACGATTGCTGGGTAAACGTCCTGATGGCGTATCAGATCTCACTGTTCACTGGGAAAATGTCCGGGAACTATCGTCACCAGAGCTTTCGCCCGAAGTATTTCTGGCAGGCCGTCAATCATGGATGGAAACACTGGATGAGTGGCTGGATAAGTCCGCCAGCGCCATCTATGTGCAAAGTGATTCTGCTGATGAGGTGATTGATGCCTTTGCCGCTTTTGCTCATCACCAAGCTGGGAAACAGCGGGATGTTGCCCAGGCACGATGTTTGATCGTTGAATCTCGTGAAGCGTGGCGATCACTGGCCGCTACATTGTCACCATTGATTTTGATTCCGAACGGCTTCCCCATCGAGCCCCAGCTCGTTTCCGAGGCAACCAGACGCGGTCATCACGTCCTCGTTCCGGTTTCTCGTAACACTCCCCGGTCAGCCACGGTCTCCAAGCTTCATCGCTTAAAGGACGGTGAACTGCGGCAGGCATTGACGGATTGCGGATTTGATGATGCAAAAGCAAAACAGTTGGCACGCGAGTCAGCCGGACGTTCTACTGTGCTGAAGCGTTTAGTCAGCAAGTCGCCCACAAAAACTCCCGACTGGGCCGCTCCCGAAGTTGCCCCCAAGTTGGCACCATTTCTCTTGGTCGGAGGCTGGGATGAAAACAGGCCAGCGGATCGAACCGTTGTCAGCCGCATCACCGGATTGAGCGATTCAGAAATTCAGACTTTGGTGCGGCAATGGTCCAAGACTGATGACCCACTGTTTGCCAAGACCGATCGCGGCTGGAAGCTGATTTCACGCACCGACTCCTGGCGCTGGCTATGTGATCATCTGGCTCAGGATGCAGCCGATGCTTACGCGGCATCGTTCAACGCCGTTGTGGGAGAAGATGACCCTCGGTTTGAATTAGCGCCTGAGCAGCGGTTACTTGCCGGCGTGTATGGTAAAGTGCCGACGCATTCAACCGGTCTACGCCGTGGTATGGTGGAGGCGCTCACTCTGCTGATGGTGTCCGTGGATGGGAATGATGATTTGCCGAGCCCGCCTGTATCCATCAAGGCTTGGCAGCTTTTTGATACGCTCTTTCCACCAAATGCTTCTTGGCAGCGCTGGGCCTCTCTTGGAGAAAATTTGTCGCTCCTAGCCGAGGCCATGCCGGACGCTTTTCTTGATATTTTGGACCGTGAGTTAGCCGCGCAGCCCGGAGAACTGGCAAAGCTTTTTGCTCAGGACAACTTTTTCTCGGGGAGCCCGATCCATGGATTAGTCTGGGCCCTGGAAATAGTTGGTTGGGATCCGAACTATTTACTGCGGGTGGCGACAGTGCTGGCCAAGCTATCGTGGCTTGATCCGGGTAGCAACCAGAACCCGCGTCCTATCGGGGCATTGGGTGATTTCTTCTTTCCGTTGTTCCCGCAGACCACCGCCACGCCCGAACGGCGGTTGGAAGTTCTCGATGAAATCATTCGCAGTCAACCGGACATTGCGTGGAAGTTGTTGCTCATGCTGTTGCCGACGGGAGCCGGCACCTTGATGCACAATAGTCAGCCGCGTTGGCGCCCATGGGCCAAAGGTTGGAGCGGTTTGCTTGGGAGGAAAGAAGCCACGGCTCAGACAAATACCATTGCTGATCGGATTGCAACTCAGGCCAGCGGGAAACCTGACCGGTTGATTGAATTGCTTGATCATGTTTCTCGTTTCCGCGCCACGGCTCGTCGCCGGTTGTTTGACGCGTTTTCAAAGCTCGACGTGACGCAGCTTTCAGACACGGATCGTGAGCGTCTGCTCAAACCCATCCGGCAGATCATTCGCTACCAAAGAAGCGCCCCCAATTCGCGGTGGAACCTGTCTGAAGACAGTCTCGCGATTCTTACCGATTTGGTTGCCCGACTTCAGCCGCAAGACTTGGTGAGCCGCAACCGTTGGCTGTTTGATCCATGGCCGGAGTTGCCCGAATTTACAATCGACACCGATCACAAGGTCCGCGATGCAGCAATTATCGCCGCCCGGCAAGAGGCATACCGTAAGATTTTTCAAGCCGGCGGAATCAACGCCGTATTCCAACTGACGGAGGAGTCCAAGGAAGCCTGGGCTGTAGGTTACATCGCCGGGAAAGAGAATCTTCCACCAACCGATGAATCGCGAATTTTCCCCCATTTGTTGGATTCCGAAAAACCAAAACTGGCAACCTTTGCGCATTGCTATGTGCGGGCAAAATTTGAGTCTGGGGGATGGATTTGGGTGGAAATATTATCACTGGAAAAGTGGTCGCATGAACAAATTGCTTGTTTGGGGCGGGCGCTTCCCTTTGATTCAAAATCGTGGGATTGGATCGCGCGACACGGAGACGCTGTGAGTGTCGCGTATTGGAATCAATCATGGGGATACAATCGTGCGCTGACCATCACTGAGCATGAACGTGCTATTCGCGAATGGTTGAAGGCGTCACGCACGAAGCCAGCCGTCGAACTTATCGCGTTTCTGCTTCATGACAATTTGACGCTGGATCCCGCCTTGGTAGCTGAGTCACTGAACATGTGGTTGGCCCAATCGTTATCCGCCGAACTGCTCCGGGATGAGTTTGACCAAGGTGGTCATCGAATCGGCAAGCTTGTTGAATTCCTACAAAGCTCGCCATCGGTCCTGCGGAGTGACGTCGCAGCTTTTGAATGGCAACTATTGCCGTTGCTCGAACGCTCACATGTTAAGCCTCTGGCACTTTCTGCTGAACTTTCCGAGAACCCCTCTCTATTTGTGGACTTGATTGGGGCAGTCGCCGCAAAGCGTAAGGCGGCGGAGACTGGCGCGCTCACCGATGGAGAGCGCAGCCGAGCCTTCATTTCCAACCAGCTTCTGGAGTTGTGGGCTACCATCCCAGGCACACAGCCGGACGGTTCGATTGACGCTGCCTACTTCTTGGACTGGGCCAACAAGGCCCGGGAGTTGGCGCAACAACGCGATATTGTCGAGGTTTGCGAGTTTCGCATTGGAGAGCTGTTGTCAGAATCGCCACCCGGCACTGATGAGATTTGGCCGTGCGAGATGGTCCGGCAACTCATCGAGAAATGGCGGAGTGAGCGGCTTGAGAGCGGGCTGAGCATTGAACGATTCAATCGTTATCAACCCAATTCGAGTCGGCATGAAGTTCCTGAAAAGACCTGGCAGGAATTAGCCGCCAAACACCGGCGCGCGGCGGAGAAATTGGCGGGACGCTGGTTGCGGACGGCGGCACTCCTGCGCGATTTAACTTCATCATACGATGGCACGGCTCGGCGACGTTCCGCGCGCCAAGAGGAGTCGGATGAAAACTGACTGGCACCGATTCCTTCGGAATTGCGACAGGACTTTTACGATGCTTGATCCGTTTCACGGCATAGGCAATCAAAGCGGTGGTCACCATCAACAGCATTTGGGCTTCGAACTGCCCAAACAGCACGGTGGTATGATGGTGTGATGGATTTGTGCCTTGCCTGACTGCGCCAATCGCATTGTTCAGCCATTCGTAGGTGTGCTGGCCCAATCGGGTTTCCCACGATGATTTCAGTTTTGGCACCTTGGTGACCTTGCCTTTCCCGTCAGTCTTTTCCACCGGCTCGCAAAATGGTTCAAGTGCGATCCGGCATTGAGCGACCGCCTCTTTGTAAAATCCCTGACGTTCTAATTTTTGGGCCTGCAACAATGCAGCGAATGCTACGGTGTTGCTTTTGCACGCCTCAATTGGAATCGCCGGAAGTTCGATGATGTGCGATGTCTCGAATTCCATGTTTGGCAACACCTGCTCCACCCACACCGAACGGGGGATAGTAATTTCTAGTTTCCCCTGGGCACGATGGTGGTCGGTGAACCCCCAAATGGTTGGACGCATGCGGTCCTTCGTCTTTGCAAGTTCAGTCAAATCATCAATCAACAATTCAAAATCCAAACTAAGCTTCACATCCTCACCATTGTGCGCACGATTGATGGCAGCTACTCGCGCCCGATCCAGCGGAATCTCCACAGATCCAAAGTCTTTGAGGTCGGTTTGGCCACTAGCGACCGTCCGTTCCAGGCTCAAGGGCAAGCTAGTTGCCAGATACTTCAACCCATGAGGCGCATTAGCCGGACGCACCTTGCAGCGAAGTTCCCGAAAGCACATGGCCCGCTCGGGAGACCCCGCAGCGCTGGGTGAGCAGCGGAACACAAACTGTAAACTTACCACCAAGATCGGGAGTTCGGCGGTGCCGGCGCCGTAGATGCCGTTCGAGTGAAGGCTGATTTCTGCAACAATGTAGCTGCTGACAGTTAGGCTTGCGCTCATAAATGACTGGATCAGGCTGGCAAAACAACACACCACTTTGGTGAATTGTGTCGAAAGCTACTGATTGGCGGCAGGAGCGGCAAGCCAGCATGACAAAACGAAGCCGACTCAATAGAATCGCTCCATGTCACAGGCAGAAAATCGGAGTGATTCAAACACTACATCCGCACCGACGGTCGGGCAGCAGTTCGTCACCGGGCAGCAAGGTGAAGCGATATTCAAAGGCTGGCTTCCCGAAACATGGCTGGCGCGTAAGCAGGAGCCGGATTTTTTCGTTGATTACTTGGTTGAGGTTGTCGAGAACGGTGAACCAACCGGGCGGAAATTTGCCGTGCAGGTAAAGGGAGTGAAAGTTGGTGATAGCAGCGCTACGCCGCTCAAATTTTCTGCCAATGGTAAGCACGCCCGCTATTGGCTTGAGAAGTGTCAGCATCCAGTCTTTGTGTTCTTGATTGATGTGACAAAACGGACGGGGCATTGGCTGTTTGTTCAGAAATACCTTCGCGATCATGTCGCGAAAGCCGCTTTGGAACGGCAAAAATCGATGACGCTGCGTTTCGATCCAAAGGACAATCTAAACGAGCGCGAAGCGTTCATCGCACAGCTACCCGAGGCTGAGAAGTATGCAAAAGATTTACACCCTGGTTCGGCGCAAGCTGCATTGGTGAAAGCTCGGGAGGAATTGGAGAAGTTAGAACCGCGACTTGGGTATGGCATCGTCGCGAGCGAAACGGGCCAGATAATTCACCTCTCCGTGAAGGAGCCATTCGGATTCAGTCTTTTCATGGAAGGTGAATACGCCAAGCTCGCCCATGATGCCTTCAAGGCAGTCGTGGAGCATGGTCAGGAGTTCCGTTTCCCAACCGAAGGAGTAAAATTCACCGGGTCGCCATTGTTCGAGCGGTTGAGTGGGAAGCCTGGTGAATTGGTTCTCAAGTTGAATCGTGAAATCCCGGGCGTGTTGCTCGTTCAGATTCTGGCAGGTGCCAAACTCCAGTCACTTCCAATCAATGGCGCATTTCGGGTCGGAACAAAGACGGCAACCTTCCGGGGAGAAATTCCGAATGCTCCATTCCGAATTGAGGCGACCTTCGATCTGCAATCAAAACCGGAGAATATGCCCACTGAGATTGTTTGGTCCATGTCGTTGGATAAGTGGCGCGGGCAACCAGTGGTAACATTAGCTTACTTTGAACTCATCAAGCGGGTGATCAAGCAGATGCTTGAGTCAGGCGGGCTGCAAATAGAATGGTTGATCGACGGCAACTCTTTTGCCGAGGGCTTTGTCCGACACCCGATCAACAATGACACGTCAGGATTCTCAGAGGGGTTGGCTTGGATATCCCGGCTGCGCGCGATTGCGGAAAAATACAAACCCGACCTTATGTTTCCCGGGATGAAAAGCATCACCCAGAAACAATTTGAATCGGTCAACGAGCTGGCAACCCTGATGACGGAAGGAGAACTCACAACGTCATGCCCGAAATTCCAAGCAAAAGTTGCGCTGTCAAACTATCAGGACGGTAAGTTTGAATTCCCCGCCATCGGGACATTCGGTTTCGATACCCCCGAGGCTGTCATGGAAGTATTGGGGCACAAATTTACATTTGAATCGCTTAGAACCTATTTCACTCATACGAAAGTGTCAGAAGAATCCGTAAACGCCAAAGGCCACCGGGTTTTGACCCTGCTCGGCAATGAATCAAGTCAGCGGATTATTAAGCGCTACACTCCGGTTCCAGGACAATGTAACGATACGGCTGGCTAGGATTGATCGGCCAAGAAATTACAAAACCCCGTCCTAACAAAATATCAATTAGCACCAATGGTCTGGGACTGAAGTTCAGTAATACATCCCTCCACCGTGCTCCACAACTTGAAGTCATGCCGGGCCACCAAAGCATGTGGTGGCCAGCGGTCCACTGTGGCGTGTTGCACAAATTCCTCCAACGCCAATGGCCCTTCAGTTTCGCCATCGTGAAACACAAAAACCGATTCCAATTCATGGCCCAAATGATTTACCTGAACACAGGACCAAAGCCCTTCTTCGCGGGCCATGATACCGCGCTCAGGATCAGGAGCGTCGCAGGTTACCTGATAGCTTCCTGAATACCTGTCGCCCACGCGCTTGCCAGTCCATTCGATGACAACTTGAATCGCTGGTATACAGGTGGTGAATCGGATCGTGCCGCTATCGAGGCTGGCATGGAAGGGGCCGCCACCGGCCAAGTTACCGAACAAACCAAGCTCACCATGCACCCGCGTTTCAGTTGCACCATGAATTTGCAACAGCAAGTTGGCGGTGATATCAGATGTGGTATTGGTGCAGGTGCCAACATACCAGCTGGCGAATTTGGGCAGGTTGTTCATTGTCGATCAGTTTGAGATTTCACTTCTGATTAGTGCCGGGTTCGTTGGAAGTCTCCTGTTCAGGTTTCTTTTCGAGCGGATTCTCACCGCGTCCGTTCCATGCCAGGAACACGAGGCATGCACCTCCGCCAATCAGCAAAGTCTTGATCAGGGTTGCGCGCGATCCAGTGTTCATATCGCCCCAAGAATGGAACAGCCACCAGATTAAGAGCCCTGCGCCCACAATGACCACCAGCTTGCCAAACCAGAATCCCCCGGGATTGGTGTGGATGTAATCACCCGAAGCTGGGCTCGGCACCCCACAGCGAACACATGCCTTGGCCTGAACACTGATCTCGTGACCACACTGCCGACATTGAATCAGGCTGTTTTGCATCGGTGCGGGGTTTTGCCATGCCCCAGCCGCCATATCCGGAGGCAAGCCATCAAATAAACCACTTAACGCGCCAGCGACTTCCCATTGCGCCATGCCCTCGCACCATACTTTGTCGCGTCGGACGATCTTGCCTGCCACTGCGAGCGCGCGCAGTTCGGCAAGAACAACTGGTCCACCTCGACCACTTGCCGTGGTGTAAAAGTATTGCGCGGTGTCACTCTTCATAGCTTTGCCTTCGTCTTACAACACGCCCTAATGGGGCGTGTCCATCGCGTCAATTATTCTGTCCTTCAACCAGACAGATTCGGGCGGTTACGACAGTTCGATCGGTTGAGAGCCAGACCGATGCCAAACACGCCCCATTGGGGCGTGGTCGAAACGAAGTCAAGCACGCCCTAATAGGGCGTGGCAAGAACTCCAGCAGAAAACCGCAAACTCAAGCAACTTGGTGACAATGTTCGCCGGGAACGGGTCCGGATCGGATTGACGCAGGAACAACTGGCTGAGAAAACGGATCTGAATCCTCGGACGATCCAGAAGATCGAGGCTGGGGACATTAAAATCCTGGTATTGACGCTCGTCAAAATTCAGGCCGCGCTGGGTTGTTCGTGGCTGGCTTTGCTCGGCCCCGATGTGAAACGACGTGAAATGCCGCTTTGGACTTTGAAAAAATAGCTTGGCAGCTGCGCTGGTGACGCGGCATTCGCTCTGTCATCTTTGTGCTTTCAGGTTACAGCAAATTGTTTTTCCTAAGTTCGCTTTCATATCCGGTCTTCACGGCCCTGGCCCACTGCACTACATGATCGGACAAAAGCTGAAGCTGCTTGTAGTCGGGGATGCCGAGCGCAGCCACACCGGCACGAAGATTCCCCGTGCCATACTCCACCGCTCCCATCGCTGAAATAACATCCATGGTTTGTTTTGATCTTCCGGCTAGTGCAGTCCAAGACTGATCCCACTCCTCGCAGTGCTTGAAGTAGTTCGCGAACGCATCGATCACTTGAACATTGGTGTGCGTTGAACCCGGTATCGGCTGACCAATCGATAAGATCCCATTTTTGGTCCCATCCGATGAACTGAGGTTGTGCCCCTGCGCCTTGGCATCCGCGTGGATTCGCATGGCATGAGAAACGACCGCCGTAATTTCTGCCTGGCATGTAACAAAGGCCGCTCCCAAAAGGTTCTCAAGGACGGCGCATTCATCACCAACAACCGCCTCCAAGTAATCGGCGTCTTGTGATTTTGTTGCTTGATCGATGGCGGAATCACACTGTTGCACCGCAGTTCCAAGGGATTCGAGAACTCGCTGGAGTGGCATGGGATGAAAACGTATTTCGATGAGTTCCAGCAACACCGGGTAGATATTCATGATTGAGAATGTTTCTGCAAAATGGGGACTTTGTCGATGCTGCCGCACTTTTGCGTATGGTGCTTTGTCCGGTTCGCCGAGGGCCGAACGCCGGACAGAAGTTTTGGGGCTGCTCGAAGTATCCACGGCACCGGTTCACTCTGCCGTAGGCGGCATGAAGTAACGGTGGTTGGATTTCAAAATCATTCGACGGCAGGCACCGGACGCAAATCCCCCGCAGGAAGGGTGCAATTCGCGAGATTATCGGCGTCTTTTCCTGCGCCGTGGATACTTGGTGGAAACTTTTAGGCGTAACGCCGGGTCGAGCTTTCGTAGATTGAGAATCTTCGGAAATAAATCCATGACTGCGACGCCGAGGACTTTAGCGAGGAACAATAGTTCGCAGTCTGGCACCCGGCGGAACTGGGCTTCCAACTTCGCCAGGGATTCGCGACTGACATCCCAGCCCGCCATTTGCAACTTCGCCGCGAATGCCTCCTGAGTCCACTCTTTGCGGGTTCGGAGTTCGCGCACTTGTGGACCAACTAAATTTAGCGGGGCTGTCATCCAGCCTGAAAATCTAATGGAACATTAAAGAGCTTCTGTTCTTTTAAGAGAACAGTGCGCGGGCTTGACATCCCTTTGACGGTGCCGCACAAATGCGTTACGACTCCGGCAGGAGGGAATCCCTCATTCGTCTGCCGCCGTTCCAAGTCAGGCCGCTTCGGTGAAAGACGCTGGCGTTCATTGGAAGCATTCCTGGTGAGAAAACCGTTATTCAACCCTCGACTCGAACCGGAGCTTTATGGCGTCAAACTTCTTCTCAAATTCCTTTTCACTCGGACCGTTTTTGTCCTACCCCAAGTCCTAATCTGCCAGCAAGCAATTGAAGAATTGACCACTAACCAAAGGAAGGAAAACTCTATGAAACCACTCACAAAGCATTGGATCGCCCGGACCGAAACCTGGGGCGGCATCGCCGCGCTCGTGACCGGAACGCTAATTGTCATGGCTGACGTGCCCCAGCCAGTGTTGACCATCGCGCCGACCGGCACCAATCAGCTTCTCATTTCCATCACGAACGGGGTGACCAACATAAATTACGAAATTTACAAGACGCCGCTGCTCGGAGATGAGGCCAACTATCCGTTCACCTTGCATCTCATCGGCGAGTTAGGACAGAGTAATTTCACTGTCAACATGGGGCCGGAACAAACTGGCTGGTATCGCGCCGCCATCGGCCTCGACTGGGACAACGATGGTGTTCCCAATGCCATTGATGGTAATCCCAATAATACCAATGTCGGCGCGTTGACCGTAACGATTGATAGTCCTACCACCGGGCAATTACTGCAATAAAACCGCGACCATCAGACAACCAAATCAGGAAAAATATGAATCAGGGAACATTTCAGCGGACGAGTCGCGTCCTTTCGAGTTGGGCAGGTGGAATTCTCATCGGGGCGATGGCCATTTGCGGGGCATCGGCGAATTCTGCCACCAACCAGGTCAAGATTGATTCAGCGTATGGTCGCGTGCCGTTACACTTTGAGGCAAACCACGGTCAGGTCAATTCACCGGCAAAATTTCTGGCACGCGGACGCGGGTATGCAATTCACTTGTCAGCGGGGCAGGTGGATTTTGTTTTGAGTTCACCGACCACAACCAATTCATCACGTTCCTTTCGAGATCGGCAATTCCCAGAGCAAGACGGACGCAGGCTGGCGCAACTTCGGATGAAATTGGCGGGTGGAAATGCCGCTGCACCAATCGTTGGTCAAGGCGACGCGCGGACGAAAGTTAATTACTTCATCGGTAAAGACCCGACAAGTTGGCGCACCAATATCTCGACGTTCCATCAAGTCCGATACCAAGCGGTTTATCCGGGGGTAGATTTGGTGCTCTACGGCAACCAGCAGGAGTTGGAATACGACTTTGTCGTCGCGCCAGGAGCCGAGGTTCGGAAAATTCGATTCGAGACTGAGGGAGCGCGCCGTTTGGAAATCAACGCGGAGGGGGATTTGGTTTTGCATACGGACAATGGACAGTTGAAGCAGCGCAAACCAATTGCCTACCAGATGGTGAATGGAATGCGCCAGCCGGTTGAAGCGCAGTATCGGTTGTCCAGGAAGTCCGTCGGTTTTCGGGTTGGAAGTTATGATCGCAGCCTGCCGCTGGTGATTGATCCGGTATTGATTTATTCAACTTACGCGGGCGGCTCTGGCTATGATGCTCCGTATGGCCTTGCCGTTGATGTGGCGGGCAATGCTTATTTTGGCGGCTGGACCGTTGGCACGCTGCCCAACATCACTCCCGGAGCCTTTGACACCAACTATGCGGGCAGTATCCATGTGGGAGGCGGTGGCGACGCATACGTTGCCAAACTGAACCCGACGGGCACGGCATTTGAGTATATGACTTATCTGGGTGGGACTGAGTCTGAATATGTTGATGGCC